>JGI12210J13797_10700767_pt1 | contig 11068 bp, 10 predicted proteins | sample ElkSlonscriptome_3_FD_13797 | JGI IMG/M metagenome (IMG submission 13797) | reverse complement strand
GGATAATGCGGTCAAAGAGCGTATGAAACAGTTAAAGAAATGGATCGGTTTTCTCCCGGGAAGCCAATGGAAGCGCCGCTATGCTTCTTTGGTTGAAGCGTTGGCTGCTCCAATGGACCTCACATTTCTTCGCTCCGCGGCAGCGGATTTTCCTTCGGCTCCCGGTTATGTGGAAAAAGTTCAAAGTCTTCCACCGGAACAGCAAGAGCAGATCGAAAAGTTTTTTAATTTGGAACTTCAACGATTGTCCGCCCAGACGGCGGCAACTTAATCAGGAGAGAGACATGGCACGACTATTTGGAACCGATGGGGTACGCGGGGTAGCAAACGTAGGCAGTATGACTGCGGAAAACGTCTTGGAAATAGGACGGGCCACGGCGCAGGTCTGCCGCTCCCGGACGCACAAGTCTAAAACCGCACGGCGTCGCATCGTGATCGGTAAAGACACACGTGCCAGTGGGTATATGTTGGAAAACGCGCTTTCTGCCGGAATCTGCTCCATGGGAGTAGATGTGTTACTTCTGGGTCCATTGCCCACACCGGGGATTGCGTTTACCACGATGAGTATGCGTGCGGACGCGGGTCTGGTACTTTCGGCTTCCCATAATCCTTTTGAAGACAATGGAATCAAAATTTTCGGAGGCGACGGGTATAAATTGCCGGATGACATGGAGAATGAAATTCAGTCATTGATTGAGAGCGGAAAAGTAAAAGAATTTCGTCCCACCTCAAATGAGGTTGGACGGGCAAAGCGTATCGATGATGCGATCGGACGATATATTGTCTTTTGCAAAAACACCTTTCCGAATGAACTGACCTTGGAAGGTTTACGAATTGTGCTGGATTGTGCGAATGGTGCCACCTACAAAGTAGCTCCGATTATTTTTGAAGAGTTAGGTGCGGAAGTCTTTGCGATCCATCATCGTCCGGATGGCACCAACATCAATGACAACTGCGGATCCCAGCATACCGATGATCTTATTGAGAAAGTCAAAGAGACTCGGGCGGATATTGGATTGGCGTTTGATGGAGATGGAGACCGGTTAATCGCGGTAGATGAAAAAGGGATGGAGTTAACCGGCGACCATATTATTGCCATCATAGCCCAGCACATGAAAGAAGAGGGCCGCCTCAAAAATAACAAGGTTATCACCACGGTTATGAGTAACTTCGGATTTGTCAAAGCGATGAAAAAGCTCGGGATTGAACAGGGTCAATCGGATGTGGGCGACCGCTACGTTCTGAAGAAAATGCTGGAAGAAGATGCGGTCCTGGGAGGAGAGGCCAGCGGACATTTAATTTGTCAGAACTACCACACCACCGGAGATGGTATCCTGGCAGCCTTACAATTACTGAGAGCGGTACAGGTGAAAAAAAAGAAACTTTCCGAACTCTCCAGTGTGATGACCCTGTTTCCTCAAAAGCTCATTAATGTAACGGTTTCGGATAAACCCCCTCTCGAGGACGTGAAATCAATTCAGGACGCGATCCGCTCTGCGGAAGCTACTCTTAAAGAAAATGGCCGGGTTTTGGTGCGTTACAGTGGAACTCAGTCGATGTGTCGGGTGATGGTGGAAGGCTCCACCACCGCGATGACAGATTCGTTGGCGTCCGAAATTGCCCGAACGGTAAGCAAATCTCTGGGTGGAAGTTGAACCGAGTTCGGATCATTCTTTTAGGAATGGCTCTTTTCGGCTGCACCTCCACGGGTTTGCAGGCGGAAGATCCGGTCATTGAATATGACTGGGGACCTATTGCGGCCTCTTGGCGGGATGTGGATGGAAATCAGCGGAACCGGTATTTGGGTCCGTTTATAGAGAGAATCGAAAGTCCAAAAAAGGATACCGCACATGCATTTCGACCGTTTTATCACCGATGGCACATCGAGGAAGACGATTTTAACCGCACGGAAATCCTCTGGCCCATTTGGGTGAATCGTAGCCGGGAGAACTCCCGTTATTGGCGATTCCTGCTTAATTTTGGTTGGAATTGGGATGTGAACGATCCCGAATCCCGGTGGCGCCTGTGGCTTTTACCCTTCTATTTTCAAGGAAGGGATGCCCAGGGAGAATCGTATGTAGCTTTATTTCCTTTAGCCGGGAGCATTCACGAGGCTTTCTTCTGGGATAAAATTGATTTTGCACTGTTTCCTCTTTTTATCAGAAGCAGGAAAAATGATCTGGTGGCGAACACCATTCTCTGGCCGATTTTTTCCAAAACCACCGGACCGGGAATAAAACGATTCCGGATCTTTCCTTTTTATGCCTATAACGAGAAGACGGGTGTGGGACGCAAGACCAGTTATCTTTGGCCGTTTCTTACCACGGTTCACTACACCCTGCCGGCGTCCTCGGGGCGGGGCTGGATTTTGTTTCCGCTGTTTGGTCATCTGAAACTGACCAATCAGGAAACGTATTGGTTTATTCCACCGCTGTTTCGGTATTCGGTGGGGGAGGAGCAAAACCGGATCTACGGTCCGTGGCCTTTCTTTCAAAGAGAAGAAGGGGAAGTGGATAAATTTTACTTGTTTCCCCTTTATGGCTGGAAAAAACATGCGGGATACAACAAACAATTTTTCCTCTGGCCCCTGGGTCAGTATGAAACCTCCGACAGGGATACCGGGTATAAGAAAAAGTTTCATTTTATACCGTTTGTACAATACTTCTACGAAAAACCCACGGACATTATGGAAGTGGAGTCGGATGGGGAGGCCTCTTACCTTAAAATTTGGCCCCTGTTTTCCCGCTCCTCCAAGCAAAGCGGGGAAATTACCCGCACCACCTTCCTCGATTTAAACCCGATGCGGGGTGGTCCGATCGAAAGGAATTACGCAGCTTTTTGGCAGATATTTGTTCATTCCAAGCATGGAGATCAAACGGATACGGAAATTCTCTGGGGGCTTTACCGATCTGCGAAACGGGGAGAAAGCTATCGCTACCGGAGTCTCTTCCCTTTTTTCAACTATACCCGAAATAAAGATGAAAAACATTTCCAGCTATTCAAGGGGCTGATTGGAAGGCGACGGGTGGGGGATAAAAAGCGATGGCAACTATTGTACCTTTTCCATTTTGGAGATAAGGATTTAGACAAATGATAAACCAAAACACCTATGAATGTCCGGAGTGCACCCACCTCTTTTCACGGTGGGGTCATAATGGATTGGCGTTCTGTCAACTCGTGGGGCAGGCGATGATACTTAATTTCCGGGCGTTGCTTCTTTGTCCCAGAATGTTTGGCAAAAAATCCCGGGGTGAAGTGATTTATCAGTTGTTTTTTACCGGGATCCGCAGTTTGCCGGTCATTTCGGTTGTGGCCTTGTTTATCGGGATGATATTTGCAATCCAGACCGGGATCGAATTGCAGCGTTTTGGACAGGAAGTGCAAGTGGGGGGGGCGGTTGCCGTGGTGATGCTTCGTGAAATGGGGCCCTTCATGACCGGACTCATTATTGCGGCATCGGTGGGGGCGAGTATAGGGGCGCAGTTGGGAACCATGACGGTGAGTGAAGAGATTTCCGCCTTACAGATTATGTCGATTGATCCGGTGCGCTTTTTGGTGATGCCCCGTCTCATTGGACTGATGGTGATGATGCCGCTGCTGACCCTGTATACCAATATTCTGGCGGTGGCAGGAGGGGCCATTATTGGTATCACTCAATTGGGTGTGGAGTTAAGCGCCTATCTGGAAAATGTTCGGCTCTACTCGGAAAATAAAGATCTTTACACGGGTTTGCTGAAAGCGATGGTGTTTGGGTATATTATTAACATGGTGGCCTGTCACCAGGGTCTTACCACGACGGGCGGTGCGGTCGGGGTGGGGAAAGCGACCCGTTCCACGGTGGTGATTTCTTTTTTGGTGATTCTGGTAACCGGATTTATCCTTACAAAAGTGTTCTACGGATGATCGAATTCAAACATGTTAAAAAGGAATTTTCCGGAAAGCCCGTGCTTCGCGGAATGAATTTACATGTGGCGAAAGGGGAGACCATTTCTCTGGTGGGAGCCTCCGGTGCCGGAAAAAGTGTGACCTTAAAACATATGGTACGTTTGTTGGAGGCGACCTCCGGTGAAATTCTCATCGACGGGGAAAATATTCTGGATCAGCAGGGGGAGGATTTAAGCCGTATACGGGAAAAATTTGGATATTTATTTCAGGGGGCGGCTTTGTTGCAGTGGATGACCGTGTTTGAAAATGTGGCTTTGCCACTACGGGAAAACACAAAACTTCCTGACGAAGAAATCGACCGCCGGGTGGCCGAGGTGTTGGAAAAAGTAGGCATGAGTGAGGCTGCGGAAAAACTTCCGGCCAATATTTCCGGAGGTATGCAGAAACGGGCGGGTTTGGCACGGGCCGTCGTGACCGAGCCTTTGATTTTACTTTACGATGAACCCACCTCCGGATTGGATCCGGTGACGTCCCGGACCATTGACGGCCTGATTCACGATCTGCAGAAAGATCTGGGCGTGACCTCGGTGGTGGTGACTCACGACATGATCAGTGCGCTCACCATTTCCGACCGGATTGCCATGCTCCATCAGGGGACCGTATTGGAAGTAAGTCCGCCCATGGAGTTTCTACATTCCAAAAACGAAGCCGTTCGTAATTTCCTGGATTCCCAGTGTATCAGTTCCAATTTTTTTGATGAATTCCCCGAAAGGAAACTAACATGAGCAGTAAGAAACATAAACGAAACGACGTAACCACGGAAATAGTGGTGGGTGCCTTCATGTTCATCATTTTGGTCGTTTTGCTGACGATCACGGTGGTGATCAGCCAGAATAGACTCTTTCAGAAAACCTATACCCTGACCGCAAGTTTTACGAATATTGGTGGATTGAAGGAAGGAGAGCCTATTTTCCTCCGTGGAGTGAAAGTGGGCTATGTGGAGAATATCAAAATTGCGGAAGAAAAAATGGGGGTGGATGTAAAAATGTACCTCACCAAAGATGTGGAACTCTACAAGGATTATAAAATCTTTGTGGAACCGTCTTCTATGTTGGGAGGTATGCGACTGGTCATCGACGAGGGATCCCCGAGCCTCGGTGCATTGTCTCCGGATCAAAGAGAGGAGTTGCAGGGACAGCCCGCCCGGGATGTGTTTCGTGAAGCGGCAGAGGTTGTGGAGCTGATCCGTAAAACGTTAATTGAAGACGGCACGCTGGATAATATTAATGTAATGACCGAAAACCTCACTGATATCACGGGTAAAATCAACAGGGGGCAGGGGACCATCGGAAAATTAATCCAAGAAGATGGATTGTACACGCAAGCCATGGACTTGATGGATTCTCTTTCAAAAGCCTCGGTGGATATGGAGACCGTGGCTAAAGATGCCCGTGTCATCAGCGGACGCTTGGCAGAAGGGAAAGGGACTCTTGGTAAGCTTCTGTCAGAAGACGAAGGTGCGTATCAGAATGTGACAAATACTTTGGAACAGCTTTCAGTGGCCAGTACCGACGCGCGGAAAATAATGTCCAGACTGGAAAATGGGGAAGGCACGATCGGGAAACTGCTCAGTTCGGATGACGAGATGTATCAGGATCTACAGGAAGCAATCGCGGCGCTGAAAGAGGTTTCGGTGGCACTTTCGGAGCAGAATGGAACCGTCGGGAAACTAATCAACGATGAAACGCTCTATATCAAAGTGGAGTCGTTGGTTGATGAAGCGAGAGCCACCATCGATGACTTCCGCGAAACCTCACCCATTACCACCTTCAGTTCGATCTTCTTCGGCGCGTTTTAAGCGAGATTCCTGATTTATCAGGCACCATTGCTAAGGAGTTTGCCTTTTGAGATTCAGATTATCCAACGCTGCCGGCGCTGAGGACGTCCCCGCGCAGAATTTCCGGGTTATGCTATTCGGGTTGGAACCCAGGCGGAGGTGCGTCCTCCCACTTGATCGAACGTAATGGGGTCTCCCAAAACGTCGCATGCGGCTTTTTTTCCCCAACGATAGTGAAAAAGCCAGGATTTAGGGAAACGGGTGGAGTCGGCATCCACTTCTACCGCTTTTTTCAGAATTTTCATCAGGCAACTTCGTATCCTTTTTATTTCGTCCGGGGTTAATTCTGCACATATTCGGTGTGGAGTGATTCGAGCCTGGTAGAGGACTTCATCGGCAATCCAATTCCCGACTCCGGCAAAAACGGTTTGGTCCAATAAAACGGCTTTGATAGGAGCCTTACGTTTTGCAAGTTTTTCTTGGATCCAGCCCAGGGAAAGCGTTTCTTCCAGGGGGTCGGGCCCGAGGGTTGAAACCGGAGGGAGGGCGGTGACATCATCGAGCAGCCGGACTTTCCCGATCCTCCGCATGTTTCTGTAAAGGAGTCGGGTGCCCCCGGAGAGCTCTAGACAAAGTTTTACGTGGCTGGGCTCCTGTTCCCGGGCTGCGAGTGCCCATAGCGATCCCGTCATTCCAAAGTGGAGGTACAGGTGTTTTCCGTCATCCAGACTAAGCCAGCAGTGCTTGCCTTTTCGATGGGTTCCGCTCACCGTTCGTCCTTTCAGATGTTTTGCGACGGAAGAAGGGGAGTTACGGTCAAAGATAAGTTCATCGCTTGCGGCAAAGGCTTTGTCGATCCGTTTTCCCACAGCAGTTCGGTCGGCGAGTCTCCGCCAGGTTTCTACTTCCGGAAGTTCAGGCATCGGAGAGGTACAGCTCTACTGGTTCCCGGTCTTTTTGACTGCAGATCACCTGTACGGATTTTGGGAGTGCCGCGGAAAGCCGTTTTTGGAAAACAGGTAAATAGGGCCTCTCGGTGTGGCCATGTTCGGAAAGAAACACATACACTCCCGAGGATTGCCAGGAGAGTAGATCATGATGACGCATTTCACCGGTAAATACGGCATCTACGTCCAAGCTCCGCAACACAGAAGCTCCCGCTCCGGGGCAGAGACCCAGTCGTTTAATGTTACGCCGTTTTGCGGGCCTGGAAATCCGCAGATACGGAGAGTTCAGGTGTTTCTGAATCGAGTCGCTGAGTTCTTCACATTTCAGGGCTTTGGCAAAGGTCAGGATGCGACCACTTCCTTCCACATTTTCGATGTCTGCAGAGGAAAAGGGCTCACAAAGCCAGTCGGACACTCCGCCTTCCGCTGCGTCCAGTGCCGTATGGGGGCTGTAAACCGAGATGCCGGCCCGATGGAGATCTAACAGTGCGGCCGTTAAGGGCTCACGGCGGGAGAGGGTCGTGAGTCCTGAAAAAATCGGAGGGTGATAGGAAATGATCCAGTCCGCATTTTTGCGGATCGCTTCCTTCGTTACAGCAGGAGTGAGATCCAGAGTAATAAGGATTTTCGTAACAGAAGATTTTCTTGGACCGCTTTCGAGGAGCACACCGGTGTTATCCCATTCCGCAGCCCCTTCGGGAGGGGCCAGGGAGTTGAGTACGGTGATCAGTTGTGAATCGGTGAAGGAAGTCACGCATTTGCTCCGGGTTCCGCGGGGATACGCGCCTCCGGATTATCGGGCGAAGAGTGCCTTGGTAAATTCGCGGCGCATACGGCTGATGTTGGCGATGGAAATTTCTTTCGGGCACACCGCTTCGCATTCTGCGTGGTTGGAACAGTCTCCGAATCCTTCGGAATCCATTTGTTTGACCATTTTCAGGGCACGCGTATTGCGTTCCACCTTTCCCTGCGGAAGCCATGTGTATTGCGAGACCTTGGCCCCCACAAATAAACTTGCACTTGCATTAGGACAGGCGGCCACACAGGCACCGCAGCCAATACAGGATGCGGCATCCATAGCCGCTTCCGCTTCATCACGATGAATGGGCTGCAGGTTGGCGTCCTGGGCTGAACCGGCATTGGCTGCAACGTATCCTCCCTTGCTCATAATACGGTCAAAAGCGCTGCGGTTGACCACCAGATCTTTGATCAGGGGAAAGGCTTTGGCACGGAAAGGCTCCACGGTGATCGTGTCTCCTTCTTTGTACTGACGCATCCGAATTTCGCAGGTGGTGCATCCCCCTTTGGCCCCGTGAGCAATTCCGTTGATAACGAGTCCGCAGTTTCCGCAGATTCCTTCACGGCAATCGCTTTCAAAGGCCACGGGAACTTCTCCCTTTTTGACTAACTGCTCGTTGAGGGTGTCCAGCATTTCCAGAAAGGATTGCGAAGGATCAATGTTTTCCACGTCATAATCGACCAGCTTTCCGGGTGAATCCGGTCCTGCCTGCCGCCATATTTTTAGATGTACTTTCATAAGAGAATTCCTCGGAGGATATATTATTTGTAACTGCGGTTGCTGGGAATCACGTGTTCGTAGTGAAGTTCTTCGGTAAGGCGCTCCGGAGCTTTTCCTTCACCTTTGAATTTCCAAACGGCTCCGTGGCAAAAGTTTTCATCATCCCGTTTGGCTTCCCCTTCTTCATCCTGTGATTCCACCCGGAAGTGACCTCCGCAGGATTCGTTTCGTTCGAGAGCGTCCATGGCCATGAGTTCTCCGAGTTCGAGGAAGTCGGACACCCGTCCGGCTTTTTCCAACTCTTTGTTATAGTCCTTGGTGTCTCCGGGAATACAAAGATCCTCCATGAACTGTTTGCGGATTTCCGGAATTTTCTTCAGGGCCTCCTTCAGGCCGGGTTCTGAACGGGACATGCCGACTTTTTCGATCATGACATCGCCCAACTGACGGTGAATTTCGTCGGCAGTGGTTTTGCCCTGGATGTTCATGAGCTTTTCAATGCCTTCGGTCACATGGCTTTTGGCCTCCGCGAATTCAGGAGCGTCAGTGTTTACCGGGGCTAGATTTTCGGTCGCGATATAATTGCCAAGCGTGTAAGGAATTACGAAATAGCCGTCGGCCAACCCCTGCATCAGTGCGGAGGCACCCAAACGGTTTGCGCCGTGATCGGAGAAGTTGGCTTCCCCGAGGGCGAAAAGACCGTCGATGGTGGTCATTAAATTATAATCCACCCAGAGGCCGCCCATGGTATAGTGGGGGGCAGGGTAGATCATCATCGGGGTCTCATAGGGATCGTCCCCGGTAATTTCGTGGTACATGGCGAAAAGGTTGCCATAGCGGGCGGCGATTACATCTTTGCCGAGTCGGCGGATGGCATCCGCGAAGTCCAGATACACCGCAAAACCGGTGGGGCCCACGCCGCGACCTTCATTGCAGACTTCTTCGGCATTCCGGGACGCAATGTCGCGGGGCACCAGGTTTCCGAAGGCCGGGTATTTGGTTTCCAGATAGTAATCACGTTCCGCTTCGGGAATATCCACCGGTTTACGGTCGTCTTTTTTCCTTTTCGGGACCCAAACCCGTCCGTCGTTGCGGAGAGATTCACTCATCAGGGTGAGTTTGGACTGGGTTTCGCCGAAACGGGGAATGCAGGTGGGATGAATCTGAGTAAAGCAGGGGTTTGCGAAATGCGCGCCACGCTTATAACAACGCCACGCGGCGGTGGGGTTACAGTTTACTGCATTGGTACTCAGGTAAAAGACGGTGGAATAACCGCCGGTGCAGAGAAGAACGGCGTCGGCGGCGTATTCCTCTATTTCCCCGGTTACCAGATTACGTACAATAATCCCGCGGGCTTTTCCGTCGACGATTACCAGATCCAGCATTTCCCTGCGGGGAAACATCTCTACGGATCCGGCATCCACCTGGCGCATGAGGGCTCCATAGGCTCCGAGGAGCAGTTGTTGTCCCGTTTGTCCTCTTGCATAGAATGTACGTGAAACCTGAGCGCCACCGAAAGAACGGTTGCTGAGGGTTCCTCCGTATTCACGGGCAAACGGAACTCCCTGGGCCACACACTGGTCGATGATGCTGTTACTGACTTCTGCCAGACGATGCACGTTCGCTTCGCGTGAGCGGAAATCTCCGCCTTTTACGGTGTCATAAAACAGACGGTACACACTGTCACCATCGTTTTGATAATTCTTAGCGGCGTTGATTCCTCCCTGAGCCGCCACCGAATGGGCGCGGCGCGGAGAATCCTGTATACAGAAACATTTTACATGATACCCGAGTTCACCAAGTGAGGCGGCGGCGGAGGCACCGGCGAGACCGGAGCCCACCACAATGACCTCGTGTTTTCGTTTATTTGCCGGGTTTACCAGCTTCATGTTAAATTTATGGTTTGTCCATTTTTCGCTAATGGGACCATCCGGAATTTTTGCGTCGAGGGTTGGTTTTTTGATCATGATTGAACCTTAATGTAAAATAGTGATTAACCCAGCATCCAGGGGGAAAGCATTAAACGGGCATGCGATCCGTAATCCGGCATGGCATTCGGGTCGAAAGTGTCGCGCATCATAAAGACGAGCAGGGGAAGGAGGAAAAATCCTACGGCGAGGGCAATGGCCAGGGCCATTCCTGCCAAATGCAGGTAGGGTAGGGTGGAGGGACGGGAGAGTCCCAGGCTCTGAATGGCACTCCAGATCCCATGCATCAAATGAGAGCAGAGGACGGCCATGGCGGCCATGTACAATAGAACCAGTGCGAAATTCCCCTGGAAGGTCAGTACAACCAGTTTATAGACATTCACGGCTTCAATACCGTTTTCCATGGTCATGGTACCAACCGCTTCGTGATCGGCATATTTGAAGTTAATCAAATGCACCACAACAAACACCAGAAGGAGGATTCCGCTGACGGCCATATACATGGAGTGAAAACTTTTCTTGCTGGGGCCCCCGGCGTACTCATTGACCTGGTAAGAAGAGGGGCGGGCCAATTTTTTGCTGCGCTGTACACTCAGAGCGGACCAGATATGCAGGACGAAAAATCCCAGGAGACCAATTTCGGCGATGCGGATAAACATCCCGTGCATGAAATGATGCAGGAAACGTGCGTAGGCGTTAAAGACGTCCGGGCCGGCAAATAAGGTAAGATTTCCTATCAAATGCGCAATAAGAAATAAGACAAGTGACAACCCGGTGATTCCGGTTAGCAGCTTTTTGATTACGGAGGAGACCTGGGGTTCTTTAAGATTTATCATGGTTTGGACGTTTCCTTTAAAAAATTCGACACCGTACATTACGAAGGGTTTGTTTATTTGACAAATAAATAACGAAAAAATAGGTCACTTTTATAAAATCTTTTCCAGAAAAGCGG
>JGI12210J13797_11319735_pt1 | contig 11070 bp, 9 predicted proteins | sample ElkSlonscriptome_3_FD_13797 | JGI IMG/M metagenome (IMG submission 13797) | reverse complement strand
CTGTTCCTGTATCGGCTGATCCTGGCCGCGCTGCTGTCCTTCGTCTTTTCTTACCCGATTGAGACCCCCTGGCTCGCGGGCTCCGGAAACCCAGGGGCGGCGCGACTAATCCTGGCAATTCAGGCCGCAATGATCCTGCTCAGCGGCCTAATGATCGCGGTGCGCTGGCCGACGCGCGAGCAGCAAATACAGATCGCCGTGTTTCTGGACATCATCACCTACACGCTGCTGATGCACATCAGCGGCGGCGTCGGCACCGGGCTCGGACTGCTGCCCGCCATCGCCGTGATCGTCGGCGCAATCCTACTGGAAGGGCGGCTGTCCCTGCTGTTCGCCGCTCTGGCCACCCTGGCGGTGATCACCCAACAGATCTACGCAGAACTCTACATCGGCAGCCCCACCGGCACCTACACCCAGGCAGGCCTGTTGGGACTCACCTATTTCGCCATCGCGCTGCTCGTTCACGTCCTCACGTCGCGCTTACGGGAAACCGAGAGGCTCGCGGCGCGGCGAAAAGTCGATATTGCGGACCTGTCGAAACTCAACGACTATGTCATTCAGAGCATGTCGACGGGCGTGGTCGTCGTCGACGGCGACCGCAACCTGCTGTTGATGAACAACGCCGCCAGGCGCCTGCTGGGAACGCCGGAAGCGCGCCGCGGCGACCCGCTATTCCGGGTGGTGCCGCAACTGCGCGACTGGTTCGCGCGCGAGCTAAAAGGCTCGAATCCACACGACAGCCTGCTCCAGATCAGCGACGAGCAAGTCATCCCAACACTTCACCTGCTGGGTCGAGACCGCGGCAGCGGGGCATTGATCTATTTGCGGGACAACCGCGCGCTATTGCGTCAGGCGCAGGAGATCAAGCTCGCCTCCCTTGGGCGATTGACGGCGAGCATAGCCCACAACATCCGCAACCCCCTGTCGTCCGTGACCCACGCGACACAACTGTTGGCGGAATCGGACAGGCTCGATGACGACGACCGGCAGCTGTTGGGCATCGTGCGTCGCAATGCCTCGCGCATCGAAGAGACCGTCAGCAGCGTGCTGGAGCTTTCACGCCGGCGGGATGCCGACACCGAGGCGCTCGATCTCGGGCCCTGGCTGGCGAATTTCTGCGACGAATACCGCGACAACCATGCCCGGATTCGTGATCGGCTGCTGCTCGAGATCGGCGATGGACCCTTGCTGGTGCATGCCGATCCTCGCCACCTTGGACAGATTCTGCGCAACCTTTGCGACAACGCAGAGAAGCACGGTGTTCGCAACGGGGAGGCGCCCACGGCCACCCTAAGGGCGGAACGATCGACCACGCTCGACGCCGTCGTCGTGACCCTGTCGGATACCGGTCCAGGCATTGCGGAGGCCTTGATGGGAGAAATCTTCGAGCCCTTTTTTACCACCTCCAGCAGCGGCTCGGGGCTTGGACTCTATGCAGCGCGGGAGCTGGCGGAAGCGAATGCCATCCGCTTGGAGTATATTGGCAGCGAAACAACAGGGGCACGCTTCCGGCTGATTTTCGGCAGGTGACGAATGACTGACGCAAAGGCACTGATCGTCGACGACGAGGCCGACATCCTCGAACTCGTGAGCATCACCTGCAGGCGCATGGGCGTCGCCACGCGCGGCGCCGGCAGCCTGGCTGAGGCCATGCGCTTGCTGGAACGAGAGCGTTTCGACCTGTGCTTGACCGACATGCGACTACCGGACGGCGACGGCACCGATCTGGTCCGAACCATCGCCGACCGCTTCCCGAACATGCCGGTGGCGATGCTCACCGCCTATGGCAACATGGAATCCGCAGTTGCCGCGATGAAGGCGGGGGCCTTCGACTTCGTCTCCAAGCCGCTCGACCTCCAGGTGTTACGCGCCCTGATCGGCGCCGCGCTGCGTCTGCGCGAGCCCATGAAACCGTCCGTCGACGCCGGCGACGGCAGCAGCCTGCTCGGCACGTCCCGGCAAATGCGCGAGATCCGCGCGCTGATCGCCAAACTTGCCCGGAACCAAGCGCCGGTGTTGATCAGCGGCGAAAGCGGCACCGGCAAGGAGTTGGCCGCGCGCCTGATTCACGAGCAGGGGCCCCGCGCAGAGTACGCCTTTGTGCCCGTCAACTGCGGTGCGATCCCCACCGAGTTGGTGGAAAGCGAACTTTTTGGCCACCGCAAGGGCAGCTTCACCGGCGCCATCAGCGACAAGCAGGGGCTCTTTCAGGCTGCCAACGGGGGTACCCTGTTTCTCGACGAGATCGCCGATCTGCCGCTGCCGATGCAGGTGAAACTACTGCGCGCGATCCAACAGAAGAGCGTCCGCCCTGTCGGTGCTGAGCGAGAGGTCGCAGTAGATACGCGTATTATTAGCGCCAGCCATCGGGATCTAACCGCCGCGGTCGAGAGCGGCGCATTCCGTCAAGACCTGTTCTACCGCGTCAATGTCATCGAGCTCAACATCCCGCCACTGCGCGAACGCCCAGAGGATATCGACGTGCTGGCCAATCACATCCTCGATCGCATCGCCGCCGCCTGCGACGCGAGCACGAGGCAGCTCTCGGACGACGCCCGAAAAGCCCTGTCGCGCTATCCATTCGTCGGTAACGTGCGCGAATTGGAGAACATCCTCGAGCGCGCCACCGCGCTGTCCGACGGCGAGCTGCTGCAACGGCACGATTTGCGCCTGCCGCGAGCAGACGCTGAAGCGTCGCCGATCGGCGCCGCGGAGCTGCGTGCTGTGGGGTTGACCGGCGCCGACAAACCGCTGCCCGATACACCGTTAGAAACTCAGCTCGACGAGATTGAAAAACAAGCCATCCGCAACGCCCTCGACGCCACCCACTGGAATCGCACTGCCGCCGCAAAGCTGCTCGGCATGACCCCGCGTTCGCTGCGCTATCGGCTTAGCAAACTCGGGCTAGACTGAATCGAAAGAGACTTACCGACCCATGCAGGATGATCCGCCAGCCGCGTCCGCATCACCAACCACAACGGCACTCCAAACCACACTGGTAACCACGGAACCAACCGCGGAATTGGCCACGCGACGGACCACGGGACCGGACGCATTCGTCGACTGGTTCCGCCGATGCACGCCCTACGTGCATGCCCATCGCGGTCGCACCTTCGTCATCGCGTTCGGCGGCGAGGCCCTGGCCGACGCTCAGCTGCCGGACTTGGTGCACGACATCGCCTTGCTGCACGGACTCGGCATCCGCCTGGTGCTGGTGCATGGCGCGCGGCCTCAGATCGAGCAGCGCCTGGCCGACCGCGGTGCAGAAATGCGCTATGTCAATGGCCTGCGTGTCACCGACGCCGCCGCGCTCGGCTGCGTAAAGGACGCCGCCGGGAGTGCCCGGGTCGAACTCGAGGCGTTGCTGTCCATGGGGCTCGCCAACTCGCCCATGGCCGGGGTGCACATCCCGGTGGCATCCGGCAACTTCGTCACCGCACGCCCCCTCGGCGTGCTCGACGGCGTCGACTACCGACACACGGGCGCCGTGCGTCGCATCGATAAGCTCTCGCTGCGCCAGCGTCTCGACGACGGCGCGGTCGCCCTGATGCCACCTATTGGCTACTCCCCCACCGGCGAGGTGTTCAACCTCAGCGCCGCCGACATCGCCCGTGCAGCCGCCATTGCGTTGAATGCCGACAAGCTCATCTTTTTGATCGAAGACCGCGGCGTCAGCGATGCCGACGGACAGCTGATCTCGAACCTGCTTGCCGCCGATGTCGACAGCCTGCTCGAAGCCGAGCCCAAGCCCGCCGAAGACCTGGCCCAAGCCCTGCGCGCCGGCGCCGATGCCTGCCGCAGTGGCATCCGGCGCGTGCATCTAATCAGCCGCCACGCCGACGGCGCTCTGCTGCGCGAGCTATTCACCCGCGACGGCGTCGGCACCCTGATCTCAGACCGCCCGTTCGAAGAACTGCGACCGGCACGCATCGATGACATTGCCGGGATACAGGAGTTGCTGCGTCCGATGGAACAGGGCGGCGTCCTGGTGGCGCGCCCACGCGAATCGCTGGAGACCAGCATCGACCGCTTCCAGGTCACGGAACGCGACGGCACCGTCATCTCCTGCGCCGCCCTGTTCTGCTTTCCAGATGAAAAGATGGCAGAACTCGCCTGCGTCGCCGTGCACCCGGACTATCGCGACCGCGGCCGTGGCGACCGACTGCTCGCCCGCATGGAGGCGTTGGCGCGTGAACGCGGACTCACGCGCATCTTCGTGCTCACCACACAGACGGCGCACTGGTTCCGTGAACGCGGCTTCCAGCCCGCCCGACTCGCGGATCTGCCGCTGACCAAGCAGGAACGCTACAATTATGGGCGCAACTCACACGTTTACCTCAAGCCATTGCAGCCATTGCAGCCATTGCAGCCGTAGCGGCCGAACGCGCTGTGTCGCTCAGGAGAGATACAGGAAAGTGGCGAATTTCTCGTTTCGAGTAGCGAGCTTTCCACGCCAAAACAGGCTTTCAGGTACCGAAGGATCGCGGTGAAGATGCAGACACTGCCGTCAGCGTCGCACCTGGTCAGCCATGGACGCGACCCGGAGCGGGCATTCGGCTGATCGCGCGCCAGCCGGGATGGGATGCGATCAGTTCCAGCGCCCGCGGCAGCAAGGTGCGCCCCGGCTCGGTTTTGAACCAGGTGGAGGCGCCGGAGGGGTGCGGTAGCGGCACCAGATCGGCACCGGCGCCCGGACTCGAACTCAAGTGCCAGCATTGACCAACCACCGCGTCGAGGCGCTCCACGGGCATAAAGCAACCGATCGCGAGTTTGCCAACGGCGACGATCAGCCGCGGCTGCACCAGTTCGATCTCGCGTTGCCACCAGCGTGCGCAGGCGGCAATCTCGACGCGGTCTGGTACGCGGTCGCCGCCGCGGGGGTTCTTGCCCGGAAAACAGCGGCACACGGCCGTCATGTAGACGCGCTGGCGGAACGTCGCTTCGGCCAGACCAAGGGGCTCGAACCAGCGGAACAGGGTCTTGCCAGCGGTCCAGCAAAACGGCCTAGCCTGCTCGATCTCCTTCGTCCCCGGCGCCTGACCGATCAGCATCACCGGCGACACCACCGGCTCTCCATGCACCGGCGGGCCGTCCATGCGCGCGCAGTCGCGGCACTGCCGCAGCGCGTTGTGCAGTTCGACCACACTGCGCGGAGATCCGCTGCCCTTGTCGTCGCGATTGCAAATCGCTCCCACGAAGGACTTATTGATACAGCTTGTGCTCATTTCGTTTCACCTGAGCAAGAGTCGTAACTGCCGGCACAGTGCTCGGAGAGAAAGTCGACGACGTCGGCGGCGCTGTCGAACAGTTCGATGGTGAATTCGTCCGGACGGACCGTGCCCTCGGCGAACAGGCGTTCAAGCACGAAATCCACCAACGGCTGCCAAAATGACTTGTCGACGCCGACACAGGGAAATGCCTGGAGCTTGCCGGTCTGGATCAGGGTGAGGGTTTCGAACAGCTCGTCCAGGGTGCCGAAACCGCCGGGCATGAACACGAACCCCATCGAGTACTTGACCAGCATCACCTTGCGCACAAAGAAATAATCGAATGTCAGCAGACGGTCGAGGTAGGGATTGGCCTCCTGCTCGCAGGGCAGACGGATGTTGCAGCCGACGCTGTGACCGCCGCCTTCCTGCGCGCCGCGGTTCGCGGCCTCCATGACGCCCGGTCCACCACCGGTCATCACGGTGAAACCGACCTCAGCCAGACCCTGGCCGATTGCGCGCGCGAGCCGATAGTAGCGGTGATCCTGGTCGAACCGGGCGGAGCCGAACACCGTGACGGTTCGCCCGAGTTCGTTCAAGGCGCGATAGCCATGAACGAACTCGTTAAACACAGTCACGGCACGGTCGAAATCCGCCAACAAGTCGTCGGAACCGCGCAGCAGTTCGATGTCGCGCTGCTCCGGGACGACCAGTCCATTCAAGTCCGAACCGGCCCTAACATGCGGATTGTCCATGACCTAACGTGCCTTGGCGATGCGCTCGACGTGGCGCCGATGCACGCCATTGTGCACCGGGGCCAAAGCGTGCCAATGCGCCGCCACCAGTGACCCGCACCAGGGATGCGGGTGCGCGATGCCAGCCCGGGGGCCAGGTGGTGCCAGCCCGTCGTCGTCTTTGCTCATCGCTGCCCTCCGCGAGGAGGCCTTGCGGCCATGGCGGCAGCGGTCAACGCCCGTGAAAACGGAGCGATTCGGAAACCGCGTGACCGAGTCACCAAAAAACTTGACTCATCTGCAAACATTTGGCGCCCTCAAGCAATCTAGTCTCCGCGAGGCCCCCAATCTTACTTGCGGCCACTCTGGTTCCTTAACCAGGCGTCCCTCAAGGTCACGGTGCGATTGAACACCAGCCGTTCCGGCGTGGAACCCTGGTCGAGCACGAAGTACCCCTCGCGCTCAAACTGGCACAGATGACCCGGGACAGCGCTGCCTAGGCTGGGTTCGACGACACAACCAGTCAGCGCGTGCAGCGAATCGGGGTTGAGATCGTCGCGGAAGTCTCGACCACCGCTACCCGGTTGGGCCACGGTGAACAGGCGGTCGTAGAGGCGCACCTCGGCATGCACGCCGTGCGCCGCCGAAACCCAGTGGATCACACCCTTGACCTTGCGCCCCGCGGGATTCTTGCCGAGTGTGTCCAGGTCCACCGAACAGCGTAGCTCCACGACCTCGCCTTCGGCATCCTCAATGACCTCGTCGCAACGCATCACATAGGCATTACGCAGCCGCACCTCACCCCCCGGCACCAAGCGCTTGAATCCCTTTGGCGGCACCCGCTCGAAATCGGCGCGGTCGATGTAGAGTTCGGGGCCGAAAGGAACCTCCCGAGTCCCCATGTCCGCGTGCTTGGGATGATTCTGCGCGATGACGGCAGCCGGCGCATCGTCCGGCAGATTGGTCAGCACCACCTTGAGCGGATGCAGCACGGCCATGGCACGCGGGGCGTTGTCGTCCAGGTCGTCGCGAATCGAACTCTCGAGAATGCCCATTTCGACCAGGTTATCGGACTTGGTAACGCCGATGCGATCGCAGAAGTCGCGAATCGCACCCGGGGTGAAACCGCGCCTGCGCAGCCCGGCGACGGTGGGCATGCGCGGGTCGTCCCAGCCCTCGCAGATGCCCTCGTCCACCAGCTGCGTCAGCAGCCGCTTGCTCATTACCGTGTATTCCAGGTTGAGCCGGCTAAACTCGATCTGGCGAGGCTTGGACGGCACCGAGACATTGTCGATACACCAGTCGTACAACGGCCGGTGGTCTTCGAACTCCAGCGTGCACAGGGAATGGGTGACGCCTTCGAGCGCGTCGGAGATCGGGTGCGTGAAGTCGTAAGTGGGATACAGGCACCATTCGGTGCCGGTCTGGTGATGGATCACCCCGTGGCGAATGCGGTACAGCACCGGATCGCGCAGGTTGATGTTGGGTGAGGCCATGTCGATCTTGGCCCGCAGTGCGCGCGCGCCATTGGAGAATTCGCCGGCACGCATGCGTCGAAACAGATCGAGATTCTCCGTTACGGACCGATTCCGATACGGGCTATCGCGGCCGGGCTCGGTGAGCGTGCCGCGATAGGCGCGGGTCTCCTCGGCGTTCAGATCGCAGACGTAGGCAAGGCCCTTCTGAATCAGCTCTTCGGCAAAGCCGTACAGGCGTTCGAAGTAATCAGACGCGAAGAGCGGCCGCTCGTCCCAGTCGTAGCCAAGCCAGCGCACGTCCGCCTGGATCGACTCGACGAACTCCACGTTTTCCTTATGCGGATTGGTGTCGTCGAAACGCAGGTTGCAGATGCCGCCGTAATCCCGCGCAACGCCGAAGTTGAGCACGATGGATTTGGCATGACCGATGTGTAGGTAACCGTTCGGCTCCGGCGGAAAACGGGTCCTGACCGTCTGGTGCTTGCCCTGGGCCAGGTCTTCATCGATGATCTGGCGAATAAAATTGGTGCGTGCTATATCGGACATCTGGAATGATCTCGGCGTGATCCGGCTGGTCTGAGATTCTGGTGTCGACAGTCGACCTGGCATTGGTTCCGCGACGCGCCGCGAGCCAACCCCGTGCATGACTGGCCTTTCGCATGTTCGACGATTTTGCTCCGAGTTCCACAGGAGCGACGGATGTGCGAGTGATCCCAGGGGAGCACCGCTGTCGGTTTCAAGCGCGCCAGCATACTGTACTTGCGCCGCTGCTTTGAAGTGCCGTCGTGCCGCATTCACAAGCCAGACCCTAGCCAGAGTCCCAAATATGGCGTTTGCCACGGACGCTGGCTGCAACTACCCTGTCGGCGCCCGACTCTGAGCGCCCGACTTGGGGGGGCAAGCCAGGGCGGACGCGCCAGGGCGGTCGGATCAACCCGGGCCCAACTCGATCAATCGGATTCACCAGACGGAGTTAAGCAATGCAGAGAATCACGCCAATCGCTATTATCGCGCTGGTCAGCGCCATTACCGCACCAAGCGCTTTTGGGCAAGAGGAGACGCCAGACCAGGCGGCCTCACCCGCGGACGCGTTTATGCAGCAACTCGACACCGACGGCGACGGCAAGGTCACGCTGGACGAGGCCAAGGCGCCGCAGAAAGAGCAATTCGCTAAGATGGACAACGACGGCAGCGGCACAATCACTGCAGACGAGGCCAGCGCCACCTTCAAGACCCAGGTCCCGCCCGAGATGTTAGAGACGATGAAGGAACGGGGCATGCCCGACCCAGGCGAGACCTTTATCCAGAACCTGGATACGAACAGCGATGGCGGCGTCGACCCGACCGAGTTCGAGCAGCCCTCGGTCAAATCGTTCGCGGCGATGGACAAGGACGGCGACGGCGGTGCCACCAAGGAGGAAGCGAGTGCGTATTTCGACCAACTGCGGGAACAAATCCAGCAGCAGATGCAGCAAATGCAGCAAATGCAGGAAAACGCGCCGTCCCAATAACGCCGCTGCGACAGAATCGGCACTGCGTCAGCGTTGCCCGCGCAGGAGTGGCTTGACAGGGAGGTCGTCAATTGCTTTTTGGCCACAAATTATCGGTATGGCGAGGCCCCTCGAAATCGGGATCGGGATCGATCCACTCGCCACTCGCGACGATTTCGATAGCGCTGATCACGGCTCGCCGGTCTGAGGCGAAGCCTCGCTAGGCTAAGGCAATTTCTGTCAACTCCGGCTATCGCCTTAAGGATCCAATCGCCTTCAAGCGAGGCGTCGGATGCCCGCGTGCGCCACCCGAGGCACGACAGCAGGGCTCAGATCGAAGTCGTACAGCACATCTTCACCCATCTGATACAGGCGCTTCGGCGGGCGCAACGCCTGCTCCATCGCATCGCAAGCCGGCAAGCTCACGCCGGTACGTCCACGGCCGATGATCAACGGGGCGACGGCGATCTGAAGCCGGTCGAGTAACCCCTGTTGCAGAAAATCCGACACGGTCACCCCGCCACCCTCGACGAATAGGCGGCGCAACCCGCGTTCCGCAAGCGCGTCGACCAGCTTCCCCAGATCCGGAAGGCCCTCAGACACTGGCATCGCCATCACCTCCGCTCGCGCAGGCAGCACTTCGGAACGACCGGCAATGCGACAGAGCAACGTCGGCGCGGCCCCGTCACGAAACAGCTGGTAATCCAGATCGAGTCTTGCCTCGGGGTCGAGCACGACCCGCACCGCGTGGGCGCCGGCCACCAACCGCGTAGTCAGCCTCGGGTCGTCGTGGGCAACGGTCCCTGCGCCAACGATCACGGCATCGCTGAGGGCGCGCATTCGATGCAAATGGATTATGTTCTCAGGGCCTGTCACGCACTCGGAGTCGCCGGTTTGGGTAGCGATGCAGCCGTTCAGGCTCTGGCCGAGATGCCCCACGATGTGCGTCGCCCAGGCGCGAGATGTGCCGCGGGGTGAGCAGCGCGGTTCGCAAAGGGGCTGGCAGAGAGGCAAATAGAGCTCGACGAATGCGCGCGCGGTCAGGTCCATGACGTCAGCGCAACGCCAGCCCTCCGGCGGGTGCCAGACCAGCATCTCCTGCGTTGCCCCAACGGCCTGCCGCAGTTGGTAATCTGCCCCGAACGCGAACCCTGTTGCCGTCTCCGGCATCGCCTCCGGATGCCGGGCCAACGCGGACGCGGCACGTAACAGCCGCCAATAGCAATCCCAATCTGGATGCGAACCCACAGTCAGCCCTGGCTACCGGTATTGAGACCGGTCACCGGTTCGGCTTCGCTGCATCATCCCAATACCGCTGCAATGCACCCGCCCAACCGATGACCAACTGCACCACGCCTGTTCACATCATTCACGATGGTGCAACCTTGAGCATACCGTCAACCCCAAAGCGCCTCGCCGAAATGCTAGGCGATCGCCACCAGCTCGAGATCGAAGATCAGATCCTGTCCTGCCAGCGGGTGGTTACCGTCCACCATGACCTGCTCATCATCGAACCCTGCAACCGTCAAGGTGATGGTCTGACCTTCAGGGTTCTGGGCCTGTAACACGATACCAACCGCCAGGTCGATGTCCTCCGGAATCGCGCTTCGCGGCACCGACTGCGTCATCTGGGTGTTGCGCTCACCGTAGGCCTGTTCGCAGGGAATGGTAATTTTTTTCTGCTCGCCGAGCGTCATACCGAGGACCGCGTTCTCAAATCCGGCGATCATATTGCCTTGGCCGAGCGTGAACTCGAGGGGCTCATCGCCACGCGAGGAATCGAACTCCGATCCGTCGGAAAGGGAACCTGTGTAGTGAACCTTGACGGTATCGCCGGTCTTGGCTTCTGACATGGAAGTCTCCTGTGATAGCAATGTGGTCGGGAGTTTGGAACGAAAGACCCGAGGCGCAGCACGATCGTGGGACCGAAAGCGCTTGCTTTGTGAGAAGGCACCCGCCGACATCGACCGGGGCAAAGGGTCGTCACGCCGCAGGCTGGAGTCAGCCTGAGTAGTCATTCAGACTAAAGGAGGGTGGTGGCCAGCGCAAACGATGACAACCCGAGACGGCACATCATCAGCCGCAACACCGCGGACGGCATGGTCAGCATATTGCACGGGCTCGGCCTGCGCTGCGGCGACCATGTCATCGCCGCCCACCA
>JGI12210J13797_10673451_pt1 | contig 11070 bp, 5 predicted proteins | sample ElkSlonscriptome_3_FD_13797 | JGI IMG/M metagenome (IMG submission 13797) | reverse complement strand
TCCGCCCCCGGTTTCCGACTCCGCGCCCGCCAGCCGCCTCCGACCGCCGAATCGCGGCAACTCCTGCCCCCTCGAGGCCACCGGCGTTATGCTTCGCGCAGCATGTCCCTCGAGCCCCGCCTCGTCCCGCCAGCCACCAAGAGCGTCAGCTCCGCCGCGAAGGTGCTCGACGATTGGTACGTCGCCTGTGAGAGCACCGCGCTCGGAACCAAGCCGCTCGCGATCACGTTCCTCGGTACACCCGTCGCGGTCTTTCGCCGCGCCGATGGCCGGCCGGCCGCCGTCCTCGACCGCTGCCCCCACCGCAACTTCCCGCTCTCGTTGGGCCGGGTGCGAGGACCGAATCTGGAGTGCGGTTACCACGGCTGGCAGTTCGACGGCGACGGTCAGTGCAAGGCGATCCCGGCGCTCTGTGCCCCGGTCGACAAGGGCGCCGGCCGCAACGTCCCCGCCTACGCCACGCGCGAGCACGATGGCTGGGTCTGGGTCTACGGGACCCCCGACGTCGAACCGGAACGAGACCCCTTTCGGCTCCCCTATCGCGACGACGATCGCTACACGACCATCCATCAGGCGGTGGACATGCACGGCTCGCTCCACGCCACGGCGGAGAACGCGCTCGACGTCCCCCACACCGCCTTCCTGCACCGGGGGCTCTTCCGCGAGGACGGCGAGCGGCAGCAGATCGAAGTCGAGATTCGCCGTCACCACGACCGGGTAGAAGCCGAGTACTTCGGTGAGTCGCGCCCCGAGGGGCTCCTCGGAAAGGTCCTCGCCCCCGGCAGCGACGGCGAGGTCCGCCACGTCGACCGCTTCATCCTCCCATGCATCGCGCAGGTCGAGTACCAGCTCGGCAACGTCCACATCGTCGCGTCGACTGCGCTCACACCGGTCAGCGACTACGAGACACGGCTCTTCGGCGCCGCCGAGTTCCGCTTCCCGATCGTGTCCAGTCGCTTCATGCCGACCAAGGCCATCGCCAACGCGCTCAAGCCGCTGGCGCTCAAGGTGCTCGGTCAGGACGCCGCTGCGCTCCGCAGGCAGACCCAGAACGTCGAGCGCTTCGGTGGCGAGCAATACGTCTCCACCGAGATCGACGTGCTCGGCCCCGAGATCCTCCGTCTCCTGCGCCAAGCCGAACGGGGCGCGCGTCGCCCGCCGAAGGACGAGCCGGAGCGCAAGCGCGTCCAGATGCGCATATGAGCGAGCGGGCATGAGCGACGACGAACGCGGCGCTTTCGTTCCTGGCGGTGGCCTCGAGCCGCCCGTGAAGCAGTCACTGCTCGGCGGCCGCTACCGGCTCGGCGAGGAGTGGGCGCGTGGAGGCATGGCGCGGGTCTTTCGCGGCGAGCTCCTCGGCGCCGCCGGCTTCAGCCGACGGGTGGCCATCAAACGGATGCTGCCCGTGCTCGGCGACGACCCGAACTTCACCCGGCTCTTCGTCGAAGAAGCTCGCGTCGTCACCGCCCTCTCCAATCCGCACATCGTCGAGATCATCGACCTCCTCTTCGATGAGGAGCGACGCGCATGCATCGTCATGGAGTGGATCGATGGCGTCGATCTCGGCACCTACCGTGGACTCCACGCGCGCGTCGGCGACTCGACCTCGTGGCCACACATCGCGCGCGTCGGACTCCACACGCTCCGTGCGCTCGCCGCGGCCCACGAGCGCGACGAGGGGCCGGTCTTTCACCGGGACGTGACCGCGACGAACATCCTGCTCTCGACGCAGGGCATCGCCAAGCTGGTCGACTTCGGTCTCGCCCGCGCCGGCGACCGGGTGACCATGACGAGCCCGGGCGTCGTGAAGGGCAAGATGGGCTACGTCGCGCCCGAGCTCGTCGCCGGCCAGCGCCCCACCGCGCAGACCGACCTCTACGCCCTCGGCGTGACCCTCTGGGAGGCGCTGGCCATGCGGCGCGCCTTCGATGCGAAGAACGCGGTCGAGCTCATGGCCCAGGCTGGTCGCGGCGGGATTCCGGAGCTGACCTCCGTTCGCGACGACCTCCCCGAGGCGCTCATCACCGCCATCCATCGCCTCTGCGCGCGAGACCCCGCCGACCGCTTCGAGAGCGCTCGGAGCGCCACTAAGGCGCTCGCTCCACTGCTCGGTGCCGATCTCGACGACTTCCAGCGCAGCGTCCGCGAGGTCACGTTGGCCCGCGATTCGTTGCGATCCGTGAGCTGAGCCGGGCCCTTCTCACTATGGCCTCACCTTTTTGAGGGTGACCGTTTGGGGACTGGTTGCTATGACTCTGTCATGAGCCGGATTCACATGCGAGGCGGCAGATGAGCCGCCGCTTCGCCGACCGGCTGACGAAGCGTCAGACGCAGGTAGCCCGCCTCGCGGCCGGCGCGCTCAGCGATCGCGAGATCGCCAACCGCCTCGGCCTCAGCCCGCACACGGTCCACACCCACCTGCGGAACATCTACGCCCGGCTCGAGATCTCGAGCCGGGAGGAGCTCACGACGCTCTTGTCCAACGAGCGTTAGAGATCGCGTCAGACCCTGAGCTCACCCCGAAGCACGGTCACCGCGTGGCCCCGGAGCGCGACCCGATCGCCGAGCAGCTCCACCTCGAGCCGACCGCTCCGTTTCGACAGCTGCCGCGCCTGAAGTGGGCGCGCGCCGAGCTTTGCGCTCCAGTAGGGCGCGAGCGCGCAGTGGGCGCTGCCGGTCACCGGGTCTTCGTCGACCCCGGCGCCCGGCGCGAAGAAGCGGCTGACGAAGTCCAGGTCCTCGCCCTCGTCTGCCAAGGCGGTCACGATCACTCCGCGAGTGTCGACGCCGGAGAGCGCGCGAAAGTCGGGGTAGAGATCCGTCAGTTCCTTCCCCTCGCCGACCTCCACCAGCACGTCGTGCTCCGAGCGCGCGATGTGGCGCGCGTCCGCGAGCCCAAGCGCATCGAGCAGCCCATCGGGCTCGTCGCAGGGCTCCGGCGGAGTCGCGGGGAAGTCCAGCTCCACTCGTTTGCCGACGGCCCGCGCCGTGAGCGGTCCGCTCGCGCTCGAGAAGGTCACCGAGTCCGTGGCCTTTCCCTCCTCGCGTAGCGCGTGGAAGCTGGCCAGGGTCGCGTGCCCGCAGAGCGCGACCTCGGTGGTCGGCGTGAACCAGCGGATCGCCCAGTCGCTCCCCGCGGGGAGCAAGAAGGCGGTCTCCGAGAGGTTCATCTCCATCGCCACCTGCTGCATCCACTCCTCACCGCGTCCTCGTTCGAGGATCACGACCGCCGCCGGGTTCCCGGTGAACGGTCCATCGGCGAAGGCATCGACCTGGAGCAGACGAGTCATGTGATGAGTCTCGCTCCGTCAGCCCTCGTGGCAACGAGGAAGAGCTCACGGTCCGAATTCCCCAACAGCGACCATCCGAGCGATCTGTCCCCGAATCGGGGAGGGGGTCCGGGTGGGCACCCGGAGTGTGGGTGCTATACGCACGCGCACCGCGATTGACGCCGGGCCCACGGGGGAAGCAGCGCGGTCAGGAGTTTTCGTGAGCGACGACGCAGCCGATTTCGAGACCGACATCGATCCCACCGCCATCGCCATCGTGGGCATGGCCTCCCACCTCCCCGGCGCGCGCAACACCCGCGAGCTCTGGTCGAACCTGACCCAGGGCGTCGAGTCGATCCGCTTCTGGACCGACGACGAGCTCCTGGCCGAGGGCGAGTCACCGTCCGCGATCCGCCACCCCCGCTACGTGAAGGCGTCGGCGCCCATCCCGGAGATGGAGCTCTTCGATGGCGAGTTCTTCGGCTTCAGCCCGAAGGAGTCGGCCATCCTCGACCCGCAGCACCGCCACTTCCTCGAGTGCGCCTGGGAAGCGCTCGAAGATGCCGGCCACGTGCCCGACTCCTTCGACGGTCCGATCGGGGCCTTCGGCGGCTGCGGGATGGGCAGCTACTTCTACTTCAACCTCTGCTCGAACCCGGACCTGGTCGACTCGGTCGGCATGTTCCTGCTCCGCCACACGGGCAACGACAAGGACTTCCTGGTCACTCGCGTGAGCCACGTGCTCGACCTCAAGGGCCCGAGCGTCAACGTGCAGACCGCCTGCTCGACCTCGCTGGTCGCGGTGCACTTCGCGGCGCAGTCGCTGCTCAATCAGGAGTGCGATCTCGCCCTCGCCGGCGGAGTCACCATCGAGATCCCGCACCGCCGCGGCTACATCTACAAGGAGGGCGAGGTGCTCTCGCCCGACGGCCACTGCCACGCCTTCGACCACCGCGCCCAAGGCACGGTCTTCGGCTCGGGCGCCGGGGTCGTGGTCCTCCGTCGCCTCGAAGATGCCATCCGCGAGGGCGACCGCATCCACGCCGTCATCAAGAGCACGGCCATCAACAACGACGGCGCCAGCAAGGCGGGCTACCTCGCGCCGAGCGTGTCCGGGCAGGCGGCGTGCGTCGTCGAGGCCCACGCGCTCGCCGACGTCGACGCCGACTCGATCGGCTACGTCGAATGCCACGGCACCGGCACCTACCTCGGCGACCCGATCGAGATCGGCGCGCTCACCGACGCCTTCCGCCTCTCCACCGAGCAGACCCAGTTCTGCCGCATCGGTTCGCTCAAGACCAACATCGGCCATCTCGACACCGCCGCCGGCGTCGCGAGCCTGATCAAGACGGCGCTCATCCTCGAGAAGGAAGCGATCCCGCCCTCCCTCGGCTTCGAGAAGCCGAACCCGACCATCGACTTCGAGGCGAGCCCCTTCCTGGTCAACACCGAGCTCACCCCCTGGCCGCGGGAGGCGGGCAAGCCCCGTCGTGCTGGCGTGCAGAGCCTCGGCGTCGGCGGCACCAACGCCCACCTCGTCCTCGAAGAGCCACCGATCCGCGCCGAGTCCGGCCCCGCCCACCGCGAGGTGCAGCTGCTGACGATCAGCGGCCGGACCAAGGGAGCGCTCGACGGCAACACCGAGCGCCTCGCCGCCCATCTGCGCGCCCGCCCCGAGCAGAAGCTCGCCGACGTGGCGTACACGCTCCACCACGGCCGCAAGACCTTCGAGCGGCGCCGCGTCGTCGTGAGCAGTGGGCACGAAGACGCCGCCGCGCTCCTCGAGAACAAGGACCGCTTCCGCGTCCACAGCCACACCGCCCTCGAGAGCCCGAGCGTGGCCTTCGTCTTCCCCGGCGGTGGCGCCCAATACGTCGGGATGGGCCTCGACCTCTACGAGTCCGAGCCTCTCTTCCGGGAGATCCTCGACCGCGGCTTCGCCTATCTCGCCAGCAAAGTCGGCTTCGACTTGAAGGCGCTCCTCTTCGCGGAGCCGAGCGACGCCGCCGAAGCGGAGCTCGCGGCCATGGCCCGCCAGCTGCCGGCGATCTTCCTCTGCTCCTACGCCATGGCCCGCGTCCTCGAGAACGGGCCAGCCGGCCTGGAGGGGATCCGCGCCGAGGCCTTCGGTGGGCACTCGATGGGTGAGTATGTCGCCGCGTGCCTGACCGGCGTCTTCGACTTCGAAGAGGCCCTCGGTCTGGTGCTCCTGCGCGGCCAGCTCATGGACACCACCGAGGCGGGCGCGATGCTCGCCGTGCCTTTGGGCGAGGCCGAGACCCGCGCGCACCTGGTCGGCACCGATCTGGACCTGGCGTCGATCAACTCGCCGACCCTCACCGGCGTCTCCGGCTCGCCCACGGCCATCGATGCCCTGGCGAAGAATCTCGCCGCCGCCGAGGTCGAGGCCCGCCGCATCGACGTCAGCTGCGCGCCCCACTCCCGCCTCTTCGATCCGATCCTGCCGCCCTTCCGCGAGTACGTGTCGAAGATGCGGCTGAAGGCGCCCGACCGGCCCTTCGTGTCGAGCATGACCGGCCGCTGGATCACCGCCGCCGAGGCGACCGACCCGGAGTACTGGACCCAGCACATGCGCCAGCCGGTGCGCTTCGCCGATGCCATCGGCACTCTCGCCACCGCCGACGACCGGGTGATCGTCGAGGTCGGCCCGGGCAAGGCGCTCAGCTCCTTCGCCAAGCAGCACCCGAAGGTCGACGCCCAGGTGGTGCTCTCGAGCTTCCGCCACCGGGACGAGGCCGTCCTCGACGACGACTACCTCCTCGAGCTGGTCGGCCGGCTCTGGGCCCTCGGCGCAGACGTCGACCTCGCCAAGCTCTGGGAGGGCGAGAAGCGGCACCGGGTCGAGCTCCCGACCTACGCCTTCCAGCGGCAGCACTACTTCATCGAGCCGGGAGAGCGGCGCGAAGAAGCCGTGGGCCTCGAGAAGGAAGCGGACGTCGGCGACTGGTTCTGGTCCCCTGCGTGGCGTCCGTCCGCCGCGCCCACGATGGACCGCCTCGAAGAGCTGCCGGCGCAGAGCTGGCTGGTCTTCCTCGACGACGCCGGTCTCGGCGACCGGATGGTCGAGCAGCTGAAGGCCGCCGGCCACGGCACGATCCTCGTCCGCCCCGGCGACACCTTCGCCAAGATGAGCGACGGCTCCTACGTGATCTCGCCCGAGCGCGGCCGCGAGGGCTACGACCTGATGATCCAGGATCTGGTGAAGTCGGGCACGGTCCCGTCGCGGGTGCTCCACCTGTGGCTGACCACCCACGACGAGAGCCACCGCCCAGGTTCTAGCTTCTTCCATCGGAACCAGGAGCGCGGCTTCTACTCGCTCCTCTTTCTCGCCCAGGCCATCGCCGACGAGAACCTGCCGCGGCCGCTGCAGATCACCGTGGTCACCAGTGACGCTCAGCAGGTCGCCGGCGAGGGGCTCGCTCACCCGGAGAAGGCGCTCGCCCTCGGACCCGCGCTGGTCACCCCGCGGGAGCTCCCGGGCGTCCACGTGCGCACCCTCGACGTGCGGCTGCCGGAGGTGCAGAAGCGGCTCTTCGGCGGCAAGCTCGCCATGGCCTTCGTCGACCCCTTCGCCGGCCGAAAGACGGTAACCGCCGGCCTCGACGCGCTCGCCGAGTCGGTGCTCGAAGAGGCCCTCGCCGAGCCCGGTTCTTCGGTAGCGGCGCTCCGCGCCGGCAAGCGCTTCGAGCGGACCTATCGGCGGCGAAAGCTCGAGGCGATCGAGGAGGACCATCGACCGCTCCTGCGCGACGGCGGCACCTACCTGATCACCGGCGGCCTCGGCGGCCTCGGCCTCGTCGCGGCCGAAGAGATCGCGCGCAGCGTCGACAAGCCCACGCTCGTGCTCGTCGGTCGCTCGGGCCTGCCCGAGTCGTCGACCTGGGATGCGCACATCGCCGAGCACGGCGACACCGACCCGACCTCGCTCAAGATCGCGCGCGTCCGTGAGCTCGACGCCCTCGGCGCGACCGTCGTCGTGGAGAAGGCCGACGTGACCAACGTCGCCCAGATCCGCGAGCTCTTCGCCAAGGTGCGCCAGCCCCACGGCCCCATCCGCGGCGTCGTGCACACCGCTGGCGTGGTCCGCGACGAGCTGCTGCAGGTCAAGAGCCTCTCGGCCATCGAGGAGGTCTTCGCGCCCAAGGTCCACGGCACGATGGTGCTCGGCGAGATCCTCGCCGAAGAGCCGCAGCACGGCGAGTGCGACTTCGCCGTCCTCTATTCGTCGACCTCGACCGCCATCGCCCCGCCGGGCCAGGTGGACTACGTCGCCGCCAACGCCTTTCTCGACGCCTTCGCCGAGCAGCACGCGAGCGCCGAGGGACCGAAGTTCACCTCGCTCCACTGGGGCATCTGGCGCGACGTGGGCATGGCCGCCGACGCCTTCGAACGCACCGACTTGAGCGCAGGCCCGGAGAGCCTTCCGCCCACCGACGGACCCTTCTTCGAGGGTCGCGTGCGCGACGCGCAGGGGCTCACTCACCTCTTCGCGAAGCTCTCGCCGGACACGCACTGGCTGCTGAACGAGCACCGGGTGCGGCCCATCGGCGACGAGGGCACTGGCCCCGCGCTCATCCCGGGCACCGGCATCGTCGACCTGATCGCTCAGGGCATGCGCGAGCTCGGCGAAGGCACCGACTTCACCATTCGCGACCTCTACTTCCTGAGGCCGCTGCAGGTCGGCGAGGGCGAGAGCCGCGAGGTGCGGCTCAAGGCCCGTCGCAGCGACGAGGGCTACCGGGTGGAGGTCCGGTCCGCCTGCGTGGTGGAAGGCCGCGCCGCCTGGCAGCTCCACGCCCAGGCCGAGGTTTCGCTCACCGACCGCAGCGAGGCCGAGCCGCTCGATCTGGCGGCGCTTCGCGAACGCTGCGGCCGTGACGTGCGCACCGACGAGAGCGGGCTCCGCTCCCCGCAGGAAGAGCATCTGCGCTTCGGTCCTCGCTGGCGCGTGCTCCGCGAGGAGCGCTACGGCGAGGGCGAGGCCTATGGAAGGCTCGCGCTCCAGGACGACTTCGCTGCTGACCTCGCCGAAGGCTGGGCGCTTCACCCGGCGCTCCTCGACCTGGCGACCGGCTACGCGATGGGTCTCATCGAGGGCTACCGACCGACCCACGTCTGGGTCCCGGTGAGCTACGAGCGCATCCGCGTTCACGCGCCGCTGCCCCGCGAGGTCTACAGCTGGGTGCGCAGCGCCGGCTCCAACACCGCGCAGGACGACTTCGCGCTCTTCGACGTCACCCTGACCGACGGAGCCGGCAACGTGCTCCTCGAGGTGGAGCGCTTCGCCATCCGCCGGCTCGAGGCCGACGCGGGCTTCGCGATGGCCAAGGCGCCGACCCGCGCGGAGGTCGAGTTCGACCGCGCCCCCGAGGCCGATCCGGACCGACCGCTCTCGCCCGCGGAGCAGCGACTCCAGCGCAACTTCGAGCGCGGCATCGAGCGCGCGGAGGGCGGCGACGCGCTCCTGCGCGTGCTGGCCCGGCTCCGATCGAACGATCCGCTCCCCGAGATCTTCGCGACCAGCCTCGACCTGCAAGGGCTCATCGCCCAGGCCGGTGAGAGCCTGGCCGAGGGCACCCCTTCGAGCGCGAAGTTCGCGCGGCCCGAGCTCGATAGCGACTACGTCGAACCGGCGAACGACATCGAGCGGACCCTGGTCGGCTTCTGGGAAGACCTGCTCGGCGTCGACCAGGTCGGTGTGGAGGACTCCTTCTTCGACCTCGGCGGTCACTCGCTCATCGCCGTGCGCCTCTTCGCGATGGTCAAGAAGGCCTACGAGGTCGAGTTCCCGATCAGCGTGCTCTTCGAGGCGCCCACCATCCGCGCCTGCGGCGCCCTGATCCAGGACGCCGGGGTCAGCGCCGGCGGCAACGGCGAAGAGCCCAAGCCCGCCAAGGCGGCCCCCAAGCGCCGCTTCACCCATCTGGTGCCGATGCATCCCCGCGAGGGCGGCGACCGCATCCCCTTCTTCCTCGTCGCCGGCATGTTCGGCAACGTGCTCAACCTCCGGCACCTCGCCCACCTGGTCGGCAGCGACCGGCCCTTCTACGGGCTGCAGGCCCGCGGGCTCTACGGCAACGAAGACCCGCACGAGACCTTCGAAGAGGCCGCCACCGACTACCTGAAGGAGATTCGGCAGGTCTGCCCCGAAGGGCCGTACCTGCTCGGTGGCTTCTCCGGCGGCGGCTACACCGCGCTCGAGATGGGCCGGCAGCTCGAGGCCGCCGGCGAAGAGGTCGGCCTCTTGGTCATGCTCGACACCCCGGCGGCGCTCCTGCCCGAGCCGCTCTCGCTCAAGGATCGGGTCGCGATCCAGACCCAGCGCCTCGAGCAGAAAGGCGCCGGCTACCTGGTCGAGTGGGCCCAGAACCGGGTCGAATGGGAGATCGGCAAGCTCCGCAAGCGCTTCGAAGAGCCGGAAGAGACACAGAACACGGAGTTCCACGACGAGGCGATCGAGGCGGCCTTCCGCCGGGCGCTCGCTCGCTACGAGATCCCCCAGTGGGAAGGTCCGATCGAGCTCTTCCGCCCGCCGCTCGAGGAAGCTTACGTGCTCGGGCCCGGGCGGGTCCTCAACCACGACCGCGAGTACGTCTACGACGACAACGGCTGGAGCCACTTCTGTGGCGACGTCCGGGTGCACGTGGTCCCCGGAGACCACGACTCGATGGTCCTCGAACCGAACGTGCGCGTGCTCGCGTCGACCCTCCGAGAAATCCTCGATGGGATCGACCGCCGAGCTTCGCCGCGATCGAGCGCTCGACGAGCCTCCGCCAGCCCGGTAAACGCCTGACATGAAAGTCCACGCGGTCCTCCTCAACTGGCGCACGCCGGCGATGACTCTCGACGCCCTCGAGGCGCTCGTGCTCTCCCTCGAGGGCATCGGCGACTCCTGGGCGGTCACCCTGGTCGACAACGACTCGCAGGACGGCAGCGAGCAAGCGCTCCGCGAAGCGGTCGCCGAGCGCGGTGACGACCGCATCACGGTGGTCCAGTCCGGCCACAACGGCGGGTTCGGCGCCGGCAACAACGTCGGTCTCCGGCGCGCCCTGAAGAGCGACGACGCCCCCGAGTACCTCTACATCCTCAACTCCGACGCTTTCCCGCAGGAGCGCGCGCTCCGGCAGCTGGTCGACCACCTCGACGCGAACCCGAGCGTCGGCATCGTCGGCAGCCACATCTACGGCGTCGACGGCGAGCCCCACTGCACGGCGTTCCGCTTTCCCTCGATCCAGTCCGAGCTCGAGGGCTCGCTGCGGCTCGGGGTGGTCAGCCGCGCCCTGGGAGACTTCGTCGTCCCGATGGGGATCCCGGACCAGACCAGCGAGGTCGATTGGCTGGCTGGCGCGAGCATGATGTTCCGCCGCGCGGTCCTCGACGAAATCGGCCTCTTCGACGAGTCCTTCTTCCTCTACTTCGAGGAGACGGATCTGTGTCACCGCGCGGCCGAGGCCGGCTGGAAGACCGTCTACGTGCGCGAGAGCGAGGTGGCCCACGTGGGCAGCGCCTCCACCGGCATGAAGCGTTGGGACCAGGTCCCCGATTACTGGTTCGATTCGCGCCGCCACTACTTCGCGAAGAACCACGGCCGCGCCTACCTGGCGGCCGCCACCGCCAGCCGGGTCGTCGGTTCGACGGTGTGGCAGCTGCGGCGCCGGCTCCAAGGCAAGGACGACGAGGACCCGCCCCGTTTCCTGACCAGCCTCTTGAACCACACCTTCCGCCGCGCGGCGCGCGAGCTGCTACCCCGCTGACGTGAGCGTGCTGCCCGAGCTCAGCG
>JGI12210J13797_10632049_pt1 | contig 11070 bp, 10 predicted proteins | sample ElkSlonscriptome_3_FD_13797 | JGI IMG/M metagenome (IMG submission 13797) | reverse complement strand
AAACGATACGAAATGACCACCAAGGACGGAAGATTCTCGAAAAGCAATTTTTATATAATTTTCCTGTTTTCAACATTACCCGATAACGTGTTTGAAAGCTTCCATAACATAGGGGGTGTTTTGAATTTGGGTGTCCCGTCCACTAAAATTCATAATCTTAATTATAGAAAAGTTGTTTTTGCCGCAAAAGGTCGCAAAAGGAAGCCTCCCCTAAAGCCCCGTTCTGAAACTCTTCGATATAAAGAATTTCATGTAGGCACGGAGAAGTCTGTTGAGGTTGCTTTCGGGGTAAAGAGGATATTATATGACTAAAAAACAGAAATTATCCAATATTGTGATGTGATTTTTACGAAACGTTATGCCTATACACAGGAATATTATTCCCTTGATCCCTGTTTCAGAACGGGGCTATAGGGGTTGAAATCTTTCGCGATCTCTTGCGGCAAAAATACGAAGCATCTTCAACTGCTGAATCCGAAAATCTTTCGTTGCCGATTAGAATACAGTGGACTCACGGCACACAATTTCGAATTCTAATCACTGTACGTCACGTCAAAGGCTGTAGCTTTTATCTCTGCCCGACAAATTCACTGTGACTGAGAACTAATCCCCTGTACCTCTCACCTCTTCGCATAGTATTGGTCTATTTTGGATGCTGGGGATAGGAGAAGGGGCTTGTGCAACCTGGAAGATTGTGCGTGACCCTACTCCTATTTTCAGCACCAAAAGAGTCTAAAGCAATCGAATCAATCTTCTTTTTATTCAGAATTCAGAATGTGAACCAGAATGCCAACCCTTCGAGCCATGATCTTCCTGCGGCTTTGCACTCCCAAAAGGAACAACGATACTAAAGGGAGGGAAATGATATGCGGTCAAAACCGATTTGGGCTTCGATTATGATTACGAATACGTTTACGAGCACGATTTCTGCTCGTATCCCAACGGTCAACTGAGGTGATCTGTCTTGAACGAGGGAAAGATTGAAGCCTATTGAAACGATACGAAATGACCATCAAGGACGGAAGATGCTCGAAAAGCGATTTTTATATAATTTTCACTTGCAAACGTGCCTATTCAAAGGCATATGTGTCCGCCTTCATGCACTGGTAGCTCAACTGGATAGAGCACCTGACTACGAATCAGGAGGTTGGGGGTTCGAACCCCTCCCGGTGTACCACTTTACTTCCTGTAAACTTAGGTTTGCAGGATTTTTTATTAGGGGAAATGAGTGATGCGCGACCTCCCGTCCCTAAACTTTTGACACAAAAAAGCCCCGCAGTTTTGCGGGGCTTCTTTATCGTGTAAGGTAAGGGGTCTTACTTGATTTTCGCTTCGCGGTAGACCACGTGTTTACGGGCTACCGGATCGAATTTTTTGGTTTCCATTTTCTCAGGTTTGAGTTTTTGGTTTTTGGTCATGGTGTAAAAATGACCTGTTCCTTCGGAGGAAACGAGTTTGATTAAATCGCGTGGCATAGTTTTTCTCCAGAAGAGGGGGTTAAATGAGGAAATCTTCTTTACGAGGATTGTCGTATTTGCCGGCTTTGAGATCTGAGGTTTTTACCCACATCGTGCGTACGGTTCCATCGGAAAAGCGAATTTTTTTGCGTTGCGCGTTTGTTTTAAACGTACGTTTGCTGATGCCGGTTGTGTTGAGACCAATACCACCGGACTTCTTGGGAAGACCTTTGCGGGTGATTCTGCTACCTGAAGTGGTTTTTTTGGCGCCACGGGTGTTAATTTTAGCCATGAGTAAATCCTTATGATACGTGTGCCTGATGTTAGATTCAGGCTTTTGTGAAAGTGGAACGGGGTCTTTAACGAAACCCTTGCCAAGGTGCAACCCCAAAATAGAGGAATTTAAGGCCTAACCCATGAAAGAAGCTGTTGGGTTTAGGGCTTCTTTGACGAAGAATCGGTCCTTGCTTTTTCCGCACGGGCTTTTCTCTCCTCGAGTCTTTGTTGTTTCGCCCGATACGATTTAATTTCACGGTCTGTGGCCTCCCGAAGGGTCCAGGGGCCTTCACGGTGGTTCCGGCTGATGGGGCCGCTGGTTTTCAGCCACATGATGGCATTTCCTTCGGCGTATCCGGTCTGCAGAATGTGTCCTTCGCCTTTGAAACTTCTTTTCAGTCCGGGGTAATCCATTTCCGCATCTACAATCTTTACCGTGTTGTCAGAAGAAATAGTGAAGGTAAAGCTTCCCTTGATATCCTCCAGAAGCTGTACCTTGATTCCATTATTTTGGTGAGTCAGTTCTGCAAATCCGTTGTCATAGACGATCGGGCAGTCAAATTTGTATAATCCTTCAGGAAGCAGGGGGCTCATTTCCTGGGGAGGAGAGCTTACACACCCGCTGCCGAGAAGAAAAATCAGGCTGAAGAGTTGCAAGCCCGATCTGGAAAGGGCAGGGTGCTGACGGAAGTAATTTTTGAATTGAAAGGAAGAATGCATGGAATACGCCATAACGAAAGCAGAAATAAATGAGAAGCCTTTATTGGAATATACAGGTCCCTATTCGTTGATCCGAACGGATGAGGAAATGAAAAATGTACTCCCTCAGATACAGGCGGAGACCTTACTGGGATTTGATACGGAGACCCGTCCGGCTTTTCGAAAGGGAGAATCGTATCTGCCAAGCCTCTTACAATTGGGTGGAGAATCGCATGTTTGGGTGATCCAGCTCCAAAAGCTCACGGAGTTGGGTCCTCTGTTTAAGGTGTTGTCAACTCCGGGAATCATAAAAGCGGGTGTAGCGATTCAGCGTGATGTTGAGGAATTAAGAGAATTGCTGGATTTCGAGCCTGCCGGTTTTAAAGATGTGGGAAAGATGGCCGAGAAATTGTTTTTCCGGAACACGGGGTTACGACCCTTGGCTGCTATGTTGTTGGAAGGTCGGATCAGTAAAGGAGCTCAAGTTTCGAATTGGGCGAGCGATGAGCTGACATCAAAGCAGAAAACCTATGCCGCCACGGATGCATGGATTTCCCGAAAATTGTATGAATCCCTCGTAGAGTTAAGGAAAAAACGCGGATAGCCTGCCTTAATTGACTATTGATTATTTGAAGAGCTATGAATATGGATGTTTTATGACCGCTAGTCGTTTTCAATCTTTTCTCCAGATTCCGGTAACCGGCTTATGAGTGAATTCATTCCCCAAAGTGCTGGAGCCATTGACTTTCGAATTTACAGCCGTACGGACGTAGGGAAAAGACGCCAACGCAATGAGGACTCTCTCGGAGTGATTGCAGGTCACGGCGTGTTTTTGGTTGCAGATGGAATGGGCGGGGTGGACGGGGGGGATTTTTCCAGTCAGCAGGTGGTGAAACAGATGTCCGAAAGTTTCAAAGGTTTTAAACCGGGTCACCTTCGTTTCGAAGAAGTGTTGGACCTTGCAGAGCGTTCAATTACCAAAGCGAGTTCCATCATAAATGAGGAGGCCTCGTTACGGGGTATTAGCGGGATGGGGACAACGGTTGTTGTGGTGTGCTTTGATATGAAATCCGGAGATAAGGCATGTGTGATGCACGTAGGAGACAGCCGGGTATACCGCTACCGGAACCGGACCCTAGAACCCTTGACAACGGACCATTCTCTGGCGGCGGAATCCGGAATCAAGGATACGGAAATGATTCCCATGTTTATGGCCGGAGTCATTACGCGTGCAGTAGGCGTAAAAGAGGATATTCTGATAGACCGTGGGCATGTGGATGTGAAATCAGGTGACCATTATCTCCTGTGCAGCGACGGGCTTTACAATATGGTTTCCGAGAGTCAAATGGCGGACACACTTTCGCTTCGAACCGTGGATCCGGCGGCTGACCTTGTGAACCAGGCGAATCACGCCGGGGGCTTTGATAATATCACAGTGATCATCATTGAGGTAAAGGCCCGAAGCCATTCGGACGAGCGGCTTGACGAAACGGTCAGTTGATCCTGCCCGCTTTTTCTTGTCACGGGGTAAGAACCTGCTATCCCGTCCTCATGTCTGATTCTTTACAGGTAAACGAAATTTTCTTCAGTATTCAGGGCGAAGGTGATCGCTCGGGGTGGCCCTGTATTTTTATCCGGTTGTCATTTTGTAATTTGCGCTGTGCATGGTGTGATTCCGAATACACTTTTTATGAGGGCAAGGAAATGTCCATTGATCAAATCCTGGACAGTATTTCAGGATTTCCCTGCAAGCTTGTGGAGCTTACGGGGGGAGAGCCTTTGTTGCAGGAGGGCGCAAACCCTCTGATGCGGCGACTTTGTGAAGAAGGATATGAAGTGATGCTGGAGACTTCCGGGAGTCTGGATATTTCCGGAGTGGACTCACGGGTGCGCCGGATAATGGATTTGAAATGTCCGGGTTCCGGAATGATGTCCCGAAACCGGATGGAAAATCTCAAGCTGTTGACTGCCGGGGACGAACTGAAATTTGTCCTAAAAGACCGGTTGGATTACGAATGGGCCAAAGAATTGGTTCTGCGTGAAAAATTGAATGATATATGCCCGGTTTTATTTTCGCCGGTCTGGGATGCGATAGATGTTGCAGAGTTGGTGGAGTGGATTCTTGACGACGGTTTACCTGTTCGCCTGCAATTACAAATCCATAAATTTATTTGGGACCCGAAGGCGAGAGGCGTTTAGAAAACATCATTCCTGAAACAGAACGTTTATCTCCTGCATCAACTTTTCAAGATGAATGGGTTTGGGAATGATGTTTGTGATGCCTTCCGCTTTTAATTCGTCAATTTTATCATGGTGTGTATACCCGCTCATTACCAGAAACGGTATATCGGGCCGAACCTTCCGCAGATGTTTGAGAAGCTCCAATCCATCCACATACGGCATGATCATATCTGAAAGGACCGCATCAAAAGACTGACTTTCGCTGGAAAATAATTTCACAGCCTCAGTCGATGAGCTTAGGCCTTGAGTTTTATACCCATTTTTTTGCAAAATATCACAGACGATATCACAGATCATTGGCTCATCATCCACAACCATAATCCGTTGCCCTTTCCCTTGAGCAAAACCTTTTGTCTGTTCATGCTCATGCAGTTGATAGGAGGGGTATCCATGGAGATACATGGAGAACGACGTCCCCACACCGGGTTCTGACTCCACCTGAATATTTCCGTGATGTCGATTGATGATTCCCAGGGACGAGGCCAGGCCCAAACCCGTTCCTTTTCCCTCTTTTTTAGTGGTGAAAAACGGATCATAAATCTTTTCAAGATTTTCGGGAGGGATGCCGGTTCCTGTGTCTGTGATCTTCAGGCATATATAAGGACCTTCCTCCTCCAGAAGAAAAACGGATTTCTCATCCGACTCTATCTTTCTGTTTTCTGCGGAAAGGGTGAGGACACCCTTTTTTTCTTTCTCCATGCTGTCTTTTGCATTGATACATAGATTCAATAACACCTGTTGTATCTCGGTTGTGTCGCAGTACGTCACCCATAAATCGTCAGAGATGTTCAGGCGTATTTCCAGATTTTTGGGGAACGTTTCCGTGGCGATGTTGTAAACTTCATGAATCACAGAGGATAACGACACATATTCTTTTTGGCTGTCTTTACCCTTGGCAAAAGACAAAAGCTTTCCAACGACCCCGGCTGCACGCTGGGCAGAGGCGGCAATGGATTTGGAGATGGAAATTCTTTGCTCCGGGTCATCCACCAACTCCAGCATCTCTGCCCCCATAAGAATAGGAGAAATTATGTTGTTTAAATCATGTGCAACGCCCCCCACGAGGGTTCCAAGACTTTCCAGACGCTGATCGCGCTGCTCCTCGTGTTCTTTAAGCCTCTCTATGGTTATATCCCGTTGAATTGAAGCAAAGTATTTGATCTCGCCATCCGCATTTCTCACAGGGGCAATCCCCCAGTTTACAATATATTCGGTGCCATCTTTTCGATAATTAACCGCTTCACCCCGAAAATCCTCTCCCTTTAAAAGGGCCTTTTTCAAGCGGAAGAGCACTTCTTTATCGGTTTTGGGTCCTTGCAGAATTTTCGGAGATTTTCCAAGGAGTTCTTCCAGACTGTATCCCGTCATTTGTAAAAAAGCGGGATTTGCAAACTTAATATCCGGACCTTCAGGGTCACCCACGTTTGCATCGGTGATTAGTACAGCATCTCTTAATTGGAGAAATACCTCCTGAAGTAGTTTAAGCTCACCTAAAGACTTGTCTTCCTCTGTCACATCCCGAGATACCCCTACCAGGATATCTGCTCCTTCATTTCCCACCATGCGTTTTACCCGTTCTCTGACCTTATGGGCATTGCCTTGCCGGTCATGAATCTCATAGTCAATTTCATGTAGGTCATTTTTGGTGATCCCTTTGAACATCCCGGACCGTTTTATCCGATGACTCTCTTTTACCAGTTCCATCCATAATTCGGGTCGTTTGAAGAACTCCTCCGGCGGGAATCCGGTTAGAGCTTCTATTCCTTCCCCCACCTCTTCAAAGACTCCCAGAGGGATGTTGTAAATCCATAGAACTTCTCCCATTGAATTCAGGAGGTGATGTACCTGATCTCTTTGACCACGAATAAATGCCTGATGTTTGCAATCCGAAAGGGCATAGCGTAAGCTTCTAAATACTTGTTCCGAAGTAATTTCTCCTTTTTTCAGATAGTCTTTTGCGCCCACATTCAAGGCCTTCTCGTCAACCAATGCCCCCCCTTTTCCGGTGATAAGCATGAAGGGAATATCCGGATACGCCGCCGCATTTTTCTCTATAAAATCAAGTCCTGACTCTTCGCCCAATCGTAAATCCACAAAACAGGCGATAACCGTTTCTGATGAAAGGATCGTCTCTGCTTCGGAACAGCGATCCGTTATTTTTAACGGAGGTACCGAGTTGCCCAACTCCTTAATAAGTTCTTGAAACAGAACCTGATCATTGGCATCATCCTCCAGCAGGAGTAGCACGCCGTGAGCACCCTCCATGAGGTCAGGCATTCGGAATCACCTCAAAAAAATTAGAAAATGGTTGATCATCTTTACATCGCATTTTCCTGAATGACGATGTTCGCAGGGGAGGGTTGGAAGTTGAAGTGGGCGTGTTCATAGTAGGGTTCTTGATATTCAGATATAATTTGTCTTATCAATCAATGACTAACTTTTAATTTGATCCCTAATATTTCGTCTCGAATTTACAAAATAGACTGCTTTTGGTGCCTCGCAGATTCAGAATAGAGGTTGAAGACGGGGAGTAAAGCTATATTTTCCATCTGAAAATAATTTGATTCCAGGGTCGATCCCGATATCGATAGTGATTATAAGATTTTACACCTCTTGTGGTCCGCGTTCACTCCTCATTTATCCGCCATAGATACATCATGAAAATCGCTAAAGAATTCCGTTGGGAAATGGGACATCGACTCCCTCTTCATGAAGGAGCCTGCAAAAATTTGCACGGGCATTCGTATCGTATGGTAGTGGAGGTCGAAGGGGAGATCAATCCGGAAACCGGTATGGTAATCGATTTCGCGGACATCTCCGCCAAAGTGAAACCTTTTTTAGATGAGCTGGATCATGCCTTTTTATGTCAGGAGAATGATCAGGAGGTTCGGGACCTGCTGGAACGGATGGATTTGAAACGAATTTACATTCAAACCCCTTCCACCGTGGAAAATATTTGTGGAATGTTTGTGGAACGCTTGCGGCCAGCCTTTGCGTCTGAGAATCAAGTGGATGCATTCACGGTACGCATCTGGGAGACCGCTTCTTCGGTCGCAGAGATACGGGAAAATGTCAAAGTCGACTAAGGCACGAACGATTTATTTGGTTCATCATCACCTCCGGCGGGGTGGGGTGACCCGGGTACTGTTCAGTGCTGCGGAAATTTTGCGTGATGCGGGTGAACGGGTGTGTCTCCTCAGTGGGGAATCTCCGCCGGATCCTCTTCCCGGGGGTATCTCCTGTCGGGTAATTCCTGGATTGGGATATGCGGAAACCGCGTCGGAGTCGGAAGAACTGTTAAATACCTTGGATGGTCTATATCAGGAAGGGGATATCTGGCATGTCCACAATCACAGTCTCGGGAAAAATCCTGTGGTATCCGATGTGTTTTTAACTCTGGCGGAACGTGGACAATTGCTGGTGTTGCAACCACATGACTTTGCGGAGGATGGACGTCCGCAAAATCTCGACCGTTTACGCAGAGAGTTTCCCGGCTATCCGGATCGCTTGTATCCCGTTGCGCCTCATGTTCAGTACGCGGTTCTGCAACAACGAGATAAGGATCTCCTGAAGCAGGCGGGGATTCCTCATGAGTCGATCCATTTGTTACCGAATCCGATTCCGATGGGGGAGTCCTATGCCTCTGCTGCATATCCTCCCCGGCGTGTGCTGTATTTGACCCGCGCGATTCGTCGAAAAAATATCGGAGAATTTCTTTACTGGGCCTCCTGCTTTCAGGGGGAGGTGGAATTTGCCACGTCCCTGATTCCCGAGAATCCGGTTGAATTAAAACGCTTTCAGGAATGGCAGGCCTTCGCGGAGCAAGCCGGGATCAGGGTGCAGTGGGGTATCGGAGAGCAACAGAGTTTCCAGGAGGTGGTGGAGTGGTCGGATGCCTGTATCACGACCAGTGTAGGGGAAGGATTCGGAATGAGTTTTTTGGAGCCTTTTGCCATGGGACGACCTGTACTGGGGCGTAATCTCCCGGAGATCACGGCCGGTTTTATCGCAGATGGGATTGATCTCTCTGCTCTGTATTCTGAGGTGCCGGTGGCGGTGGATATGCTGGATGAGAATTTCTGGTCCCGGGCGCAGGCTCAGGTTCAGAAATGGAGGAAGTCCATGGGCTCTGATGAACTCGTATCCATTGCGGATTTGAAAACGGCCTGGGAGAAAGATGGAGACATAGATTTTGGACGGCTGGATGAAACGGCACAACGCGCGGTTTTGCAAAAGGGAAAATGCAAGCGCTCACGTGAACGTCTGCAACTGACCACTCCTCAACCGTTGAGAGCCAATGTGGATCGGATGAAAAACGCCTATGGTGTCGCCCCTTATTTGCAACGTTTGCAAAAGTTGTACGCCGCGCTTTCGGATTCTTCGCCGCTTTCTTTTGCGGACGGAAACCGAATCCGCGATGCCTTTCTCGATATAAAACATGTAAGACTCCTGAGGACCTAGCGTGGAAGAATTATTTATCGACCGAATCCGGCAATTGAGCAAACCTCTTCAGATCCAGCCCACGTTCGCAGAGGCAAGGCTGGAAGATATGAAAGGGGTGTCCGCAGTGGTGTTTGATATATACGGAACCTGCTTTCTGAGTGGATCTGGAGATATTGGAACGGTGGCGGCTGATCCAAAAGTGGAGGCATTGGTGGAGGCATTGAAAGAGCAGGGAGTGGAAATACCCGTTGATCTTGCGGAAACCGCGATGGCCCGTTTTTATGAATTGGTCTCTTTGGATCACCAGCAGGAAAAGAAATCCGGAACGGAATATCCGGAGATTCGAATTTTGGATATTTGGGAACAGTGGTGTCGCGAGGCCGCCGTACTAGTCAATGTGCCTCAGTTGGCGATTGATGTGGAATGCCGCTTGAATCCAGTGTGGCCGATGCCGGGTTTGGAAAGCGTACTTCAAGGCATTCGCGCGGTGGACCTGACCCTCGGTGTGGTGAGCAATGCTCAGGTATTTACTCCTTGTTTATTTCCGGCCCTTACCGGAAAGACGATTGATGACTTTGGCTTTCAGCCTTCACATTGTGTCTGGTCGTGGACGCTAAAAGAAGCCAAACCCTCTTTACGCTTGTATGAACTTTTGCTGGAAAAACTTAAAGGGTTTTCGCCGGAGGACATTCTTTATGTGGGGAATGATATGTTGAATGATATTATGCCGGCATCGAGGGTGGGGATGAAAACGGCTTTGTTTGCCGGCGATCGTCGATCCCTGCGAATGCGTGAAGGGGATGCCCGGGTGACGGGAATTCGACCGGATTTGGTGATCACACGTCTGTCTCAATTATTGGAGTGTCTCTAAATGTCAGAATTGATCTTTTGTTACGTGCCGGTTCCTGACCGTGAAACCGGGAAAGCCCTCCTGACATCCGCCCTTCACCTCCAATTAGCGGCTTGCGGAAATTTGTGGGGTCCCATGACCAGTTTTTATGAATGGGAAGGCCGTCACATGGAGGAGACGGAGTTTGTTATGCTCTTGAAAACCCCTTTACATAAACAGGAGGCCCTGGAAGCGCATATACAGAAAGAGCATCCCTATGAGTGCCCGTGTATTGCCAGATTTCCTGTGGATGCAAATGAAGGGTTTGCCGCGTGGGTCCACCAACAGGTATGAGGGCTCCCCCGCATAAAGTTGCCGTGTTGTTTCGATACGGACTGAGAGAACATCTGGATTTTTTGCCTGCCCTTCCCCGAATCCTTCATGAATTGAACGATCAGGAGGTTGAGGTGCATCATTTTGGTTTCCGCGGGGGAGGGGATCTTCCTGAAGATCTTGTGCCATTGGTAACGGTTCACGGAGGGCTCTTCCATGTTCGCCGTGAATCGGAATGGGATAAACATTTCAAAGCCGTTCTTTGGTTGATGGGGTTGCCCTTCCTTGGCTTAAAATTACAGAGGCAGGGCTTTTTAACGGTTTTTGTGGATGAGACCCTTCCCTTGAGTGCCTTTCTGCTCCGTCTGGGCTATCGGGGAAAGCTGATGTTTACGGTGCATGATTTCTTTTTGGAGGTTTACGGGGAACCCCTGAGGGTTTTACGGGGACTGGGACGCCGGGTACAGGCTCTGGATCTGAAAGAATGGCGCAAACTTGACCGGGTGTTTACCCGGGTGGAGGCTGCGAAAAAAGCTCTGGTGGAAAAGGGTCTTGAACCCGAAAAAATATCCGTGGTGCCGGACGCCGTGGATTTAACGCTGTTTCATCCCCTGAAGGATCCAAATCAGAGAAAAGAATTCCGGGAAACGTGGGGGATTTCCACAGAAGATGTTGTGGTGGTTCATCATGGAATTATGCATCTCAATAAAGGCAACCGCCTTTTGGTCGAAGCGTTGGCCAGGGTGCGTGACCGGCTTCCTCAGGTGAAACTGTTGTTCATAGGTGACGGAC
>JGI12210J13797_10067615_pt1 | contig 11070 bp, 9 predicted proteins | sample ElkSlonscriptome_3_FD_13797 | JGI IMG/M metagenome (IMG submission 13797) | reverse complement strand
TGACATTAGACCTACAACCTTAACTCAAGCTTAAAAGCCGTCCCTTTCGAGTGGTTTGTCTCGTCCGGGCTTGATGTAGATCAATCGGCGGGATGAACGTGCACGCGGAGCTGGCGCCTACCGCCTGTAAAGCGCCGAGCGCCGAGGTTCAAGGGCCAACACGGCGCAATCGCCGTGTAAAGCGATCCTCGGCTAGGTTGAAGCGACGCAGCACGGTTTGAACAACGCCCGTTCTGTGGTGGTCGGGCTGAGGCATCGCCTCGCTCGCGGTGTTGCGAGGCCGGGGCTTGTGGGAATCCGGGGGTGGGTCTTGTGCGGGGTTTCGGCGCGGAACAACCAAAAAAAGGGGGCCAGTGGCCCCCTGTGTTATGCGGAGTTCGGCAAACGCCGAACCGCGGTCTCGTCCTTAGCCGAAGCTGTCGTGGACGATGTTGTTATACCAGCTATAGGCGTATTGGACCTCGCGAGCCAGTGCGAAGGGCTCCGCGTCCATCGGTGTCAGCCCGCCGGCGCCTTCGACACCGGCGATCGTGGAGCCGTCTTCGCTCAGACGATAGACCGCGGCAACGGAGATCCCGTAGTCCTTGCCGATGATCGAATAGCAGGTGTTGACATAGGACGGCGTGCCGACGTCTTCGCCGTTCAGCAAGGACACAACGGCGGCAGCCGCCACCTTGCCCTGGCTATTTGCGGAGTAGCCGGACTTCGGCATGGCGGTGGCGATACAGGCGTCACCGATCACGTGGACGCCAGGCATCAGCGTGGACTCGAAGCTCTTCTTGTCCACCGGGCACCAGCCGCTGTCGTCGGCGAGGCCAGAGTCGACCGCGATCTTGCCGGCCGATTGCGGCGGGATGACGTTGAGCACGGCGCCCTTGACCGAATCACCGAAGCTGGTCTCCACCGACATATCGTCGGCGTTCACGCTGACGACGCCGGCATCTGGGCCAGGTTGCCATTCGATCAGGCTGTTCTCTGTGCCGAAGCCATACAGGCGCTCCCAGCCCTGGGTGAACAAGGCTTGCTTGGAGAACTTCTGCTTGGAGTCGAGAATCAGTACCTTCGACTTCGGCTTGGCTTCCTTGAGGTACATCGCGATCTGGCTGGCACGCTCGTATGGACCGGGTGGGCAGCGGAACGGATTCGGTGGTGCAGCGATGACGACGACGCCGCCGTCGTCCATGGCTTCGAGTTGGCCGCGCAGGAGTTTGGTCTGTTCGCCGGCCTTCCAGGCGTGCGGGATCTTCTGTGATGCCTCTTTGCTGTAGCCTTCGATCTTGTCATACAGCATCGAGACGCCTGGCGAGACGATGCAGCGGTCGAATGCATACTCGCCGCTTTCGGTCTTGACGACCTTCTTCTCGCCATCGATGCTGGTCGCCTTTTCGTGCACGACGTTGACGCCGTGGCCTTTCAGCCCGTCGTAGCCGTGCTTGATTGAGTCGAGGCTTCGTTTGCCGCTCAGCACCTCGTTGCTCAGATAGCAGGTGTAGTACTCCTTGTTTGGCTCGATCACGGTCACGTCGATGGATGCGTCGGCCATCTTGATGTACTTGGCGGCTGTGGCCCCACCCGTGCCGCCACCGACGACAACCACCTTCTTGTCCTGGCCGAGTACGATGTTGGGCAGGCCGATGGCGCCGATCGCGGCGACAGTACCGGTGGTCTTGACGAAATTACGTCTGTTCATGCTCATAGTCGATTACCTCCTGATCGTGGCTCAGTCTTTCTCGTCGTCGTCGTCGTCGTCGTCGTCGTCATCGCCGCTGCTCGCGAAATCCGCGTAGGCGGCATAAAAGGCGTACAGAGCCTTGACCGAGTCCTCGCCCTTGTCTTCGATCATCCTGTTGAGCTTTTTGCCCATCTTCTTCGGCAGTATGCGACGATCGTTCTGGAAGTCGCTCATGGCGAACTCTAGATAAGGGGTCCACTGGCCCGCTAGGATGTAGTAATCCTCTTCGTCGGGCACCGGTTTACCACCCTCGACGTGGCACTTTTCGCAATACTTGTCGTGCAGCTTCGCGCCTTCATCGACCAAGGACTGGTCGAACTCCTGCTCTGCGGGAACGAAGTCTTGCTTGTGGAAGAACTCGCCCATCTGCTCGAGTTCGTCTTCGGTGTAGCCCTTGGCGATACGGTCCATGATGGTGGAATAGGTGTCGCCGTTCTGGAAGGCGATCATCGTGTCGACGAATACGATCGGGTCCATCGCCGCGATCGACGGCGAGGCCGGCCCAACGCTGTTGCCGTTGGTGCCATGGCAGCCAGCACAGGTGTCCGCGAGCATTTTTGCGGTAGGCCCTTCGGCGAAGGCGCCGGACGACAGACCGAGGGCGAGCGCTCCGCCTACGAGAGCCAGTTTTGATTTTCGCATGGCCATACTTCCTCCTTCAGGAATGTTCAGGCTTTCGGATCGGGCGGAGAGATATGCTCCGCCATGCCGGTCCCGCGGACCCTTGGTCGCCGCGGTTCCGAGCACCAGTGGGGTGCGTTGCGGGTGTCGCAGCGGGTGGCTGCGAACTGTCGCGCTGGTTCGGTTTCGCCGCCATCCGATCCGTGTCGCTCCGGTCGGGGCGTGTGCCTTCGAACTCAGTGTCGCACCAATGCGGTGACGGCCTCCTGGTTGCCGCTGGCCTTGGCCAGATCGGCCGCGGTATGCCCTTCACCGTCCGTCAGTGTGGGATCGGCACGGTACTCGAGTAGCCTGCCAATCAACGTAATGTGATTTGTGGTGACGGCCTCCATCAGCGCGGAGTTACCAGCGTCGTCCTGGAGGTTTGGATCGGCGCCGTGCGCGAGTAACGTCTCGGCTACTACCGTGTCGCCACGTCCCACGGCATAGATCAGCGCGCTGGCGCCAAGTGCGTCACGCGCGTTCACGTTGGTGCCATGGTCGAGCAGCGTCGTGACGACGCCGTTGTGACCGTGGTCTGCGGCGATGATCAGGGCCGTGGCGCCTTGCTTGTCGCGCGACTCGATGTCGGCGCCGTGCTCTAGCAGCAGATCGACAACCCGCGTATGTCCATTGTCGGCCGCCTGCATCAGTGCCGTGCGACCATCCTTGTCGGAGGCCTTTGGATCGGCGCCGCGATAGAGCAGCTGGTGCACCATCTGGTCGATGCCGTAACGAGAGGCGATCATCAGCGAATCCCAGCCTGCTCGGGTTCGGTCGTGTACGTTGGCGCCGCGCTCGATCAGCATCGCGGTGAGGCCGATATGCCCGTTCTCCGCAGCAAAGGTGAGCGCGGTGCAGCCCGCGACCGTGCGTGCGTTGACATCGGCTCCGCGAGCGATCAGCAGCGCGGCCGTGTCGAGGCTGTTGCTCTCGACCGCCATCATGAGCGCCGACTTGCCGAATTTGCTGGCGGAGTTGACGTCGGCGCCCTGGTCGAGCAGCGTCGCTACCGTTTCGGTATCACCGATCATGGCCGCAAGCCGCATCTCTTTGTTGAAATCAGGGTTGAGATCAGCTTTGGCGTCAGGGTTTCCGACGGTGCCGACCTCCGCCGCAGCCGAAGCGCAGATCATCGACGCACAGATCAATCGCACCGTGAGCCAAAGCAGGTAAGCGAGCGAGGAGGGCGATTTGCAGCGATCTGTCATGCGATTTCGTCTGACTTGCTCGGGCGGCTAGGCTGCGCGGATGTACTTGACCAGCGGGTTTGACCGTTACCGCGCCGGTGGCGGGTGGGCTGGTGGGGCATCAGGTCTCGTCGGCCTCTTCCGGTTCGTAGGGCTCCTCGTGTACGATGCCCGTGTGGCAGTCGATGCAGGTTTGACCCTTTTCCTCGGCCCTAGCGTGGCGGCTGCGGGCGGAACGGCCTTGCTCGGACAGATCCATGTTGGCGAATTCGTGGCAGCTGCGGCATTCACGCGAATCGCTTTCCCGCATCTTCTTCCAAACGCGTGATGCCATGTCCCACCGGTGCGCTTCGAATTTCTCGGGCGTATCGATAGTGCCGATGATTTCGTGGTAGATGTCCTTCGCGGCGATCACCTTTGTGATCATCTTTGGCACGAACGGCTTTGGGACGTGGCAGTCGGAGCAGGTTGCCTGGACGCCGGACTGGTTCTTGTAGTGCAGACTCTTCTTGTATTCATTGTAGGGCGTCTGCATCGTGTGGCAAGACACACAGAATTCCATCTCATTCGTGTACGCTAGACCCGCATTGAACAGGCCGGCGAAGATGACGCCGACCATGAAAATGACGGCGAGTACGATGATCTTAACGCGCCCAGTTGCAGTCCGCGCCTCTCCAGGTTCAGGCATGCGAGTCCTCACTCTTTAGTAACACTCAGCCGACCTTTACTGAGGCACGGCCGGCCCAGGATACATGGTCGCCGGGCGCGTTCTTTCGGTGGTGTTCTTTTTGTGTTGTTGCGCGAAGTCTATGACATCGCGCAGCCCATGCCAAGCGGACAGTGCCATTGCGAAGGTCGCCGGTGGCGCTGTCGGGACAGACTGAGGTTCTCCGAACGCCCGCCTTCGATGTCTGTGTTGCCGACCGTCGCGCGCGGCTTACCTAAGGCAAACTGGTCTAAGGCAAACTGGACTCATGTGCAAATATCTGGCTCCCGAGAACAATCTAGGCAGTCTGCTTCCCGGCCCATAGATGCAGTGCGTTGCGTATGCCGGCGCGCTCGAACTGCCGGCGGTCGATACCGTTATGGGCCATCTTGGCCAGCATGCGGCCGATCTGGCATTCGGCGTGCTGCCAGTCCTCTTGCTCGCGGCCGGGCCGAAAGCCGCGGCGCTCGGCAAGGTAGTAGGCGGCGACTGCCACCATGTGTTCGCGCTCGGCGCGGCTCGGGGAGTAAACGAGATCGGCTTGATCGGTCATGATTGTGGCTGCGGATACGGCATCGCGGGTCGACGCTGGAGGCATGGATTGGGCACAGGCACCATGATGCCAACCCAGTGGCGATCGCCGCAGCGTTTAAAAACCGCGGGGCTACCGAGGCAACGAAGGTGACAATCGTGAGCGGGAGATGAAGCCCAACCGCACCACGGGTATTATGCCCTAGGCTGGCAGCGTGCGGGCGGAGGTGCCCGACGCCGTCTCTTCCCATCCGCTCAACCTGGTGACACTGTCTCGTGACGAAACGCTCCCGCCCATTTCCGGAGGATCAGACCCCATGACCGACCCGAAGCCGCCGCTATCGGAACGGCTCAGACCAGTGGTCGATGCCTTGGCCAAGGCCGGTGCCCTGATCTGGCACTTACTCGGTATCGCTGCTCACAAGACCTGGATCGTGCTGAAGCGCGTGCCCATCGCGAGCTACAGCTTTGCGCGCGCGATCGTCGACCCGGGCTATGCGCAGACGCTGACCGATCTGTACGTCACCGGTGAGTCCACATTGCCCGCACCGCTTGCCGAGCCCCAGGAGCCGAAGACGCCGCCAGCGCCTGTGGCGCAGCTGCAAGACGCCCTTCCGGACTCGGCGCTGGTCTTGCTCGGGCTAATGCAGAAAGAGGGGCGCTTCGTCGACTTTCTGCAGGAAGACATCACCGGCTATTCCGATCAGGAGATCGGCAGCGCCGCGCGCGTGGTGCATCAAGGCTGCCAACGCGTGATGAGCGAGTACCTGAGCATCGCGCCGGTGCGTGACGAGTCCGAGGGCAGCAGCGTCACCCTCGGCAAGGGCTTCGATCCCGCCGCGGTCCGGCCTACCGGCAACGTGGTCGGTGATCCGCCGTTTACCGGCGCGCTGGTGCACCGCGGTTGGCGCGCCGTCGATGTGCGCCTGCCCAAGATCGCGAGCAGCCGCGACGTCAGCATCCTCGCCGCCGCGGAGGTGGAGCTGTGAGCACATCGCGCTTTTCGATCGGTATCGATCTGGGTACCACGCACACCGCCCTGTCCTTCGTCGAGATCGCCAAGTGCGAAGGCGAGGAGGTGGAGCAGCAGATGATGGGCGTCCCGCAGCTAATCGATCCCGGCTCCGTGGAGGAGCGGCCGATGCTGCCGTCATTCATCTATTTGCCCCACCCCGATGAACTCAAGGCCGGTGATATGACGCTGCCTTGGTCCACTGAGCCCGGGCGCGTACTCGGTGAATTGGCGCGCAAGCAGGGCTCGAGTACGCCGATCCGGCTCGTCTCCAGCGCGAAGAGCTGGCTGTGTCACCCGGACGTGGACCGCAAGGCGCCGATCTTGCCGCCGGAGGTGCCTGACGAGATCCCGCAGGTGTCGCCTTTCGATGCCAGCATTGCCTATTTGACCCACCTACGCGAGGCCTGGAACGGTCTCAACGGTCATGATCCCCTTGCCGACCAGGATGTGACGGTTACGGTACCGGCCTCGTTCGATCCGGCCGCCCGCGAGCTAACCGCCGAGGCCGCGCGGGCCATTGGCATCGAGCATCTAGTGCTGCTGGAGGAGCCTCAGGCGGCGCTCTACAGCTGGGTCAACGACAGCAAAGGCCGTTGGCGTCACGAGGTCAAGGTCGGCGACATCATCCTCGTCGTCGATGTCGGCGGCGGCACCACGGACCTGTCGTTGATCGCGGTCACCGAGCAGGACGGCGCGCTGGAGCTGACCCGCATCGCGGTTGGCGAGCACATTCTGCTCGGCGGCGACAACATGGATCTGACCCTGGCGCATCTGGTCAAACACAAGCTCAAGGCCGGCGGTGTTGAGCTCGACCGCTGGCAGCTCCAGGCACTGACGCACGGTTGTCGGCAAGCCAAAGAGGCCTTGTTGGCCGACCAGACGCTGGAGGCGGTGCCGTTGGTGGTGCCGAGCCGCGGTGCCAAGCTCATTGGCGGCAGCATCCGCACCGAGCTGACCCGTGCCGAGGTCGAGGTGACGCTGATCGACGGCTTCTTCCCCGAGGTGCAGGTCGCCGATCGCCCGGCCCAGCGCGCGCGCGGCGCGCTGACCAAGGTCGGGCTGCCGTTCGCTCAGGACCCGGCCGTGACTCGCCACTTGGCCGCGTTTCTCGGCAAGCAGGCCGATGCGACCGCCGACCTGGAAGGTTTTGTCGAACATGCCCATTGGGCCAGCTTCCTGCATCCCACCGCGGTGTTGTTCAATGGCGGCGTGTTCAACGCCCCGGCGCTGCGCGAGCGTGTGCTTGCCGTCATCAACCAGTGGCTCGCCGCCGAAGATGCGCCGCCGGCGCGACTGCTGCAGGCCCAAGACCTGGACCTGGCCGTGGCTCGCGGTGCGGCGTTCTATTCCTACGTGCGTAGACACGGCGGCATTCGTATCCGCGGCGGCACCTCGCATTCCTACTATGTCGGCGTTGAGCGCAGTATGCCCGCCATCCCAGGCATGGAGCCGGAGTTGCATGCGCTGTGCGTGGTGCCCTTCGGTCTGGAGGAGGGCTCGGAGCCGGTCTCGGCGCCGCAGGAGTTCGGTCTGGTCGTCGGCGAGCCGGTGCGCTTCCGCTTCTTCGGCTCCAGCGTGCGCCGTGATGACCTGGTCGGTGAGTTGCTCGAGGAATGGTCCGGCGACGAGTTGGAGGAGATGGAAGAGATCCAGACGAACCTGCCCGCCGACGGCCGCAAGAAGGGCGAGGTCGTGCCGGTGCGGCTTCAGGCGTCGGTATCAGAGGTGGGCACGCTCGAACTCACCGCCATCCCGCTCGGCGAAGAGAAGCAGCATTGGAAGGTGTCGTTCAATACCCGCGGGTCGAAGTCAGATCCGGCAGCCTGACGCTGGCGCGAGACCGAGATTGTCGTACTTGTCGTCGTTGTCGTGATCGCGTCGGCATTGAGAACAGTTGGCAGAAACGACATCCCGACGCGCATCGATGTGCCCATTCGATGCTGCTCAATCCGCCCCACCCGTGGAGTCCCGGCGATGGTCCACCGCATGAAACATGTCCAGTAACGCTTCATCCTCCGCGAGTTTCTGGGCGAGGATGTAGCCCGTCGCTGACCAGACCTGGTTCAGGTGGGCGCGGCGGCCGATCAGGTTGCCGCGGCGGCCGTCGTAGTATTCGGGCCAGTTGGCCTGGGGCAGGCTGCGGTCGGCGACGTCCAGCGCCAGCTGGGCGAGGTCGCCACGGCCGGTCTTCATGGCGGCGGCAACAAAAGGCCACAACAGCACCGGCCAGTTGCCGCCGTTGTGATAGGACCAAGCGACGTTCTTCGGGTCGCTGCCGGTCATGAACATCCATTCCTTGCCGATGACGGCGGGAAAGACCAGCTTGGCGGGCATGTTGCCCACCAAGTCGTCCCAGCGCTCCTGATACAGGCGCATGACGGTCTGCCCCTCGTGTGGGCTAGCGATGCCAAACAGGATCGCGAGCAGGTTGCCGAGCGCGAAGAAGCGAAAGTCCATGCGACCGGGGCCGAGGTTGCCCACCAGATAGCCACCGCGCTCCGGCAACCAGTCGATGACCCACTCGGGGATGGACTCCGGGTAGATGTTCAGCACGTTCACGCTGCCGCTTCCGAACTCCTCGGTGCGATAGCGGTGGATCTCGTTGAGGCGGTCGTGGTCGAGCCAGTAGAACAGCTGCAGGTAGTTGCGCAACATGTTGGCGCGTTTGTCGGCCAGTACGATCAATTCGTGAACATCTGGTGTATCGCTGAGCAGGTCGATCGCGCTCACCAACATGCCGTAGAACAGCGCCTGGATCTCCAGCGGGTGTCCATAGACGCCCATGCGGCGATCAATCATAAACGAGCCGTCCGGCACCAACAGGGTAGGGAACACCTCGAAGCCTTCGCGCAGGGTGAGTTCCAGTATCCCATGCAGGGCGCGCTGCACGTCTGGCTCTGCGGCGAGGGTTCGATCGTCGGTGCGGCGGCAATAGATGCCCAGCAGTACCACCCACCACATCATGGCGTCCACCGGCGCGACACGGCCGATGGCATGGTCGCCAAAGTCCGCACGAATGTGCTCCTTGCCCTTCGCGCCGCGACCGTGCTGCACGCGGAAACTGGCGGGTAGCACCGCCGGCTCCAGTTGGTGCCCATGGATGCGCTGGTGCTGACTGCGAAGCTGTAGCACGGTGCGCAAGAAATTGCGGACGACGGCCGGCTTGCCGTCGGCGAGGAACACGAGGGCTGACGGGATGAAGTCGCGCACGAAGCAGTCGTGATAGTTGTCGGCGGCGACATCGCCGCTAGCCACCGCTGCCACGGTGCCTACGGGCTCGCCGTTGTGGGTCATTACGGCGCGCTCCATCAGCGCGTAGGCGGATTCCATGGCTTCGCTATTCATGTGCGACCCCGATGATGTTGTTTGCGAGCGTCTCTCGGACGGCTCGACGCTATATGACTTGGTTCCGATGTGCTGAACAGCGGTCCTCGGCGCTTGGCCCACTGGCAGGTTGAGCATGACGACCCCGCGCTCTCGTCAGTTTGGCGCGAAGGCTCGCTAGACTTCTGCTAGCTTGCCTCGGCTGGAGTGCCAGGGGGGAGTTTATTCGACCAGTCGCCAACGCGAGCGTCGCATGCCAGAATTCCGTCTACGGGACGGTCTCGATCCGTTCCCAAACCCGGCAACGCGATCGCTGCCCCGTGGCCGACGCTTGCGGATAGTTTGGTCTGGAGAGGCTATGCAAAGATCCCGCCTGATCGCGCTCACGGCGTTTGCCATGATCCCGCTGGCCGCGAACTCGTGGCTCTGCCGTGCCGCGCTGCGTGACACGGCGATCGACGCGGCGAGCTTCGCGAGTGTTCGGTTGCTTTCTGGTGCCGCGGTGCTCTGGCTACTGCTCTGGCTCACCGGGCGAACGCGCGCGGCGGGGAGCGGCAGTTGGTCCTCGGCGATCGCCCTGTTCGGTTACGTGGCCCTGTTCTCGTTTGCGTACCTGAGTCTGACTGCAGCCACCGGCGCCTTGCTGCTGTTCGGCGCCGTGCAGGTCACGATGATCGGGCTCGGTCTGCATTCTGGTGAACGGCTCGATGCGCTGCAAGTGGCCGGTGTCGTGCTCGCGTTCGGCGGACTGGTGGTCCTGTTGTTGCCTGGTCTTTCCGCGCCGCCGCTGGGCGGGGCACTGCTGATGATCGGCGCGGGCATTGCCTGGGGCGTCTACTCGGTACGCGGCAAGTTTGCCGGCGATCCGACCCGTGTGACCGCCGGCAATTTCGCACTGGCGGTGCCGATCACCCTGGTGCTGAGTTTGATCATGTTGCCGACCCTGTCGTTCGATTTGGTTGGGCTCTGGTACGCGCTTGCGTCTGGGGCGCTGACCTCAGCGCTCGGCTACGCACTCTGGTACAGCGTGCTGCCGATGTTGCAGGCGATCAGTGCGGCGACCGTTCAGCTCAGCGTGCCCGTGATTGTTGCCGGTGGAGGCGTGCTCCTGCTCGATGAACCGATTACGCTGCGCTTGGTGCTCGCCTCGACGGCCGTGCTCGGCGGGGTCGCCATGGTGATTCTGGAACGGCGCCAGGTCGGTGCGACTTGACGGCAGCACGAGCTGTTTATTCTAAATCCGGCGGTTGCCATGGGCTTAGGGGTGATTTATCGGTGCCTTCAATGCCCTCCGGGCGACTCGCGTCGCGCCTACCCAGCGCACATTCCATGGATCTTAGTGGGTGACCGATGCGAACTGCCGGACCTGGACGATGCGTCGGCGCGGACGGCGTAGACATCGCCCGAGTTCGCCGGATTGGGCAGGCGCTCGAGCCAGGTGCCGATGGCGGCCGCGTCGAGCCAATGCCCGTGCACGAATCTACCGCTTTCTCCCAGCGCCGCGTTGTAGCGATAGCCGCCGAGGCGCTCGCATTCAGCCAGGGCCTGGAGAGCGATGTGACGCTGGATAGTGGTGAATTCGAACGACAGGCTGGGGACCGGACGGGCCAGGCCCCGCAGCACCGCGGCCTCCAGACCCTCAACATCGATCTTTACAAACCGCGGGAGGCCGAAGTGCTCGACCAGTGTATCGAGTGTTGTACGAGGCACCTGGACCCGTGCCTCCCAACGCTGTCCGCGCCAGCCGTCGGCGCCCTGGGCGGCGGCAATGAAGGCGTCAGAGCCGGTTGTGACCGTTGGGTTGTCGAGATTTAGGTGCAGGTCCATCGCCCCCTCGGCGGCACCGATCGCCGCCTCGACGATCGTCACCCCGGGGTCGCGTCCGTACAACATCCGCAACGTCGTCGCCAGG
>JGI12210J13797_10016649_pt1 | contig 11070 bp, 8 predicted proteins | sample ElkSlonscriptome_3_FD_13797 | JGI IMG/M metagenome (IMG submission 13797) | reverse complement strand
CAGCATGCTCATTCTCGCCTCGAGTCTGGCAGAGAATCGTGCCGGCAACCTCGAGGACAAGCAAGTCGAGGCCGCACGCATCATTCACGGTGGCGGCCAAGACCTACTGCGTCTCATCGAGGACATTCTCGATCTCTCGAAGGTAGAAGCGGGCAAGCTCGTCATCGACGCGGCACCCGTATCGTTGACGCAGGTGCTCGAGAGCATGCGCTCGCAGCTTCAACCGGTCGCCGATCAGCGGGGTCTCGAGCTGCGCATCACGGCTCATTCAAGGGCGCCCTCTCGACTCGAGACCGATCGTCATCGGCTCGAGCAAGTCCTGAAGAACTTGCTCTCCAATTCGCTCAAGTTCACGAGGAGAGGGCACGTCGAGCTCAAGGTCGGTGAGGAGCGCGACGGCCACTTCTCCATCCGCGTCTCCGACACGGGGATCGGCATCCCCGAAGCGGTCCTGCAAGACGTTTTCGAGGCATTCCAGCAGGGCGATGGTTCTACGCGACGCGCCCACGGTGGAACCGGGCTCGGGCTCACCATCTCACGCGACCTCGCTCAGCTCCTCGGTGGCCGCATCGAGGTCGAAAGCCGTGAGGGCGAGGGGACCAGCTTCACGGTGACCCTGCCCATCGTCTTCAGCTCGTCGTCTGCGAGCGCACCCCCAAAGGTCGTCGCGAATGAAGCTGCCCGCACCCCCAACAAGGCTCCGCCGTCGGGACCTCGGATCTCGGCGCCACCTCGACCGACCACGCCGGCGAAGGTGACGCCACCGATGACGATCCTCGTGGTCGAGGACGACCCCGACTTCTCGCGTCTGGTCGCGGACGTCGTGGAGAAGGCTGGCTATCGCGCGCTGATCACCGACTCGGGTATCGAGGCCGTGGTGCTCGCGCATCGGGAGGCCCCGAATGGGATCTTGCTCGACCTGGGACTGCCCGATCTCGATGGAATGGCCGTTCTCGAGCAACTGAAGAGCAGCCTCGGCACCCGTCACATCCCCGTACACATCCTCTCCGGACACGATTGCGAGAAGGATGCTTTCGAGCTGGGGGCGGTGGGCTTCGTTCGAAAACCCACCGCCGAGCAAAAGCTCGTCGAGGTGGTGCAGAACTTCGAGGCCCACTGGGGTGAACGCGCCAAACGCATCTTGGTGGTCGAAGACGACTTCGCAAGCCAGATGGCCATCGGCGAGCTGCTCAGCGGAGACGGTGTCGAGCTCGAGATCGTCGAGACGACGAGCGAAGCTCGGGAGGCATTGGCCTGGTCCACCTTCGACTGCATGGTCCTCGACCTGGGCCTGCCCGATCAGGACGGCATCGACTTCCTCGAGCAGCTGCCCCAAGATCACCCAGCGGTCGTGATCTACACCGCTCAGCAGCTCGACGACGATGCGCTGGAGCGCATCAACGAGCGAACAGAGAGGGTGGTCGTCAAAGGGGCATGTTCGCCCGACCGACTGATCGACGAAGTGAGCCTCTTCCTCCATCAGGTCGACCACGAGCTACCGGAAGCGCAGCGGGACCTGCTGCACGAGCTCTACGACGCTTCGGATCCGCTCAAGGGAAAACGCGTGATGGTGGTCGACGACGACATCCGCAACGTCTTCGCCATGACCGACCTCTTTCAACGCCACGAGATGGAGGTGGTCAAAGCAGAGCACGGAGAAGCCGCGCTCGAGCGGCTCGCCGAAGACGCCGACATCGATCTCGTGATCATGGACGTGATGATGCCGGTGATGGATGGCCTCACGGCCATGCGCGAGATCCGAGCCAACGCGAAGTACGCGAGCTTGCCCATCGTCGCTGTCACTGCCAAGACATTGCCCGAAGACCGGGCTGCTTGTCTCGAAGCAGGTGCCTCGGACTATGTCACCAAGCCGACTGACCCCTACAACCTCATCGCTCTCGCACGCGTTCTCTTGTTTGATGCGTCACGTCGCTCCAGAGGTCTGCGTCGTGTCTCATGACTCGGCCGAAGACGTCGAGGTCGACCTCGTTCTCGAAACCCTTCGGCGCCCTTGGGGCTACGACCTCCGGCGCTTCTTCTGTGACGAGAACTTCTTCCACCCCTTGAAGGAGGTCTTGCCCCACCTCGCGACATTCCCTCGGCTCAATATCTGGCACGCTGGCTGCGCCATCGGAGAGGAGGTCTACTCCCTCGCGATTCTCCTCCACGACGCGGGGCTGCTAGCGCGTGCGACCATCTACGCGACCGACTTGGATCCACGCCTTCTCGGGCTGGGAGGTTCCGACACCTCGAACACCTGCCTCGGGTCGAGGGTCTGGGTACCGTTGGGTAGCCACCATTGCCTCTGGCGGCGCCGTCGCGACGGAAGGAGTGCCGCCTCGTGATCGGCAAGCTCCCCACCGTGCTTCTTGCCCACGCTTCCGAAGCGGCGATGAACCGGTGGTGCGATGCTCTCCACGACTTCGATGTCGACATCCGTCGCGTCACCCGCGGGGAGAATGCACTCAAGGCGCTGGCCTACCAAGACATGGCCTTTGCGATGATATCGGAGAACCTGACCGACATGCGCGGGATTGAGGTCCTTCGAATGCTGCGCCGCGACGCCTCGAAGTGGGGCGTGCCCGTCACCTTGGCGGCGAATCACGACCAAGTCGAGCACCTCTCTCACGCAGCCTACGAGGCGGGCGCCATGGCTTGCGTCGCTGCCCCCGTTCGGGTCGGGCAACTGAGGGCGCAGCTGCGCATCGCCTTGCACATTCACCGCCAACAACGCGACCTGAGGCACCAGAACGAGCTGCTCCGGCAGTCGAATGCCGACTTCCAGCAGGTGGCGCAACACGCGGCCCACGACCTCCGAGCTCCACTGCGCACCATCCTCGGTTTCGGCAATCTCCTGGCCGGACCCGACCTGACCCTCGAAGAGGTGCCGGAGTACGGCGAGGTCATCGCCGGCGTAGCGCGTCGAATGGATGGGCTGCTGCAAGACATGCTCGACTTCGCCCGACTCGACGCCACCACCCTTCGGGGCGCGCCGGTCGACCTCGCCGAATGTGCCTGCGAGGTCGAGCAGATGCTTCGCGGCAACCTCGAGGAGGTGGGCGGGGTGCTCGAAGTCGAAGCGCTCCCCGTCGTGACGGGCTCGTCCCAACAGCTCTGCCGCCTGCTGCAGAACCTCGTGAGCAACGCCATTCGATATCGGCGACCGGGGCTACAGCCGCTCATCAAGATCCGCTGCTCGCAAGAGGCCAATCGGGTGACGATCCGAATCGTCGACAACGGCGTGGGCTTCGACATGAAGTGGGTCGAAGAGGTATTCCTGCCCTTCCGTCGGCTCCAAGAGGGAGGCGAAAGGAGTGGGTCGGGGATCGGACTCGCGGCCTGTCGCCGCATCGTCGAGCGCCACCGCGGGGAGATCTGGGCCGAGAGTGTCCCCGGCGTAGGCAGCACCTTCTTCGTGTCGCTCCCCGTGACCTCGGCCGAAGCGAGCACCTTTCGGCGGCGCCGCCGAGAGACGCGGTGCTCGACTCTCCAGAAACCTACCGGCACCGGATGAATCCACGCACCGACCTGGTGCGAAGCCGGTAGGGATCCGCTCTGCAAGGACGCGGCCGTCATTCCGAGGTCGCATGTCGCGCAGGATTTCGACGCCCCCGAGCGTAACTTTTGGACGTTTCTCGTCTTCTCCCATCTTGCGCCTTGCGCGAGTGCGACAGTGTAGGCATAGAGCCGCCATGAGCCCACACGACGGAGAGTCATCTATTCGCTGGGGCGTCCGGGCGGCGGTCTTCGCCGTCGGCCTCGGCTCGCTCACGTGGGGTGCCTGCGCCTCGACGAACGACAGCGCTCCAGATCGGCCAGATGGAAGCGGCGGCGCCATGAATGGCGCTGGCGGAGGCATCACCATCGCGGGAGCCGGGGGCGGCAATCAGTGTGCGGTGCAGTGCTCCGCCGATCTGCGCACCGTGCTCGACTGCAAGGGCGGCGTCATTCAAACCTGCACTGGGGACCAGGGCTGCGACCTGAGCCTCGGCGCCTGCAGCAATGCCTGCGAGGCGGCGGCGACCAACAAGCGATCCATCGGGTGTGCGTACTTTGCCACCGACATGGCCAACTCGAACGACGACGCGTGTTTCGCTGCGTTCGTGGCCAACACCTGGGACACCCCCGCCCACATCGAATTGAACCGCGGCGGTCAGTCTTTCAACGCAGCGGATTTCATCCGCATACCTCAGGGCCAAGGCAGCAACGTCACCTACGAGCCCTATGATCCCGTCGCGGGTCTGCCCCCCGGCGAAGTGGCCATCGCGTTTCTGAGCGGCACCACCATGAGCGGCGGCATCGACGTCCCCTGCCCCATCACGCCTGCTGTTCCCGGCGACGCCAGCGTGGGCATCGAGTCTGGCGTCGGCACCTCCTTCGAAATTACCACCGACGTTCCCGTAGTAGCCTACGAGATGAACCCCTTCGGCGGAGGATCGGCCGCCGTCACGGGAGCCTCACTCCTGCTACCCACCAGCGTGTGGGACACCAACTACGTCGGGGTCAACGCCTATGGTCCCGACCTCAACGATCCGTCGATGAACATCGTGGCCAGCGAAGACGGCACCACCGTCACCATCGTACCCGTCGCCGACATCACGGGCGGTCCCAACGTGCCCACATGCCCGGCCAACACCGCGTGCGACTTCACGCTCGACCGCGGACAGAACCTCCAGCTCACCGAGATCGAAGAGCTCACCGGTTCGGCGATCCAGGCCGACAAGCCGATCGGACTCATGGCCGGCCACCCCTGCATGAACGCCCCCAAGGGCGTCTTCTTCTGTGACCACGGCGAGCAGATGGTGCCGCCCGTCCAGGCCCTCGGCTCCGAGTACGTCGGCGTCATGTACCGCCCGCGTGCGGGTGAGCCAGCCATCTGGCGGCTCATCGGTGCAGTCGACGGCACCCAGCTCACCTACTCCACCGAGGTGGGGGGCCCGACCACCATCAACCAGGGCGAAATCGCCGAGTTCCAGACCGGCAACCCGTTTACCGTGAAGGCTCAAGATGGGGAGCATCCCTTCATGCTCTTCACCTACATGTCCGGATCACAGTGGGAGATGCTCAGCGACACCGGCGGCTACGGCGACGTCGACTTCGTCCTCAGCGTGCCGCCCGACCAATACCTCAGTCGCTACGTCTTCTTCACCGATCCCACCTACCCCGAGACCAACTTGGTGCTGGTACGCAAGCGCGACGACGATGGCGTCTTTCACGACGTCTCGCTCGACTGCTCGGGCAAGCTGACGGGATGGCAGCCCGTCGGGGAAGGCTACGAGTGGACGCGCTTCGACCTGTCGACGGGCGACTTCAAGAGCGCCAACGGCGTCTGTCAGACCGGCAGCCACACCATCGAGAGCGATGGCCCCTTCGGCCTCTGGGTTTGGGGTTGGGGCACGCCGGAGACCACCGAGTTCACCCGCAACGTGTCCTACGGCTATCCTGGCGGCATGAACGTCCAGCCGATCAACTCGGTGGTCGTGCCCCCCATTCCCAAGTAGCCATCGGTGTCGGTCGAGGGTCTAATCGCAACCGAGCTTCCGCTTGGCCAGAGAGACCTCGATGGCATAGGTCCCGTCGGGGAACTGAGCTTCATGGGCGGCCCAGTGGGCACAGGCCGCCTCCTTCTGGTCGAGGCGATAAGTCAGCATCGACCCGCGCTCGTAGCTCAGGCGCTCTCTGTCCTCGGCGGGTAGTGGCCCCACCTCCCGCAATAGCTCGGCGGCCTCTTCGAAGCGCCCCTGCGACCGCAGCTTGGCGACTTCGGCCATGAGGTCGCGCGGTCGAAGAGGCATCGCCGCGCTCGGCGACGCAGAGGCCGCGGCAGAAGGCCGCACAGTGGAATGTGGCCTGGCAGACGCTGCAGGGGAAGACGGCCCGGCAGTGGGTGCAGTGGGGCTCGGCGCCCCAGGCGCCTCCGGCACGATCGGCACCTCACCCTCGTGGTCGCTTCCCTTCGCCTCTGGGGATACGCCGGCGGCCATCCGCTCCGCATCGTCGAGAGGCCAGCGAAGGCTCTCGCCTGGCTTCAACAGGACGGTTCGGCCACCGGTTCCGACAAAACGAATGGACCCGTGAACGAGGTGGACGCTTCCACTGGTGCCCTTCTCTTCGACCTCGAAGCGCGTGCCGAGGATCTCGATCACTCCCCCCGATACTGCGACGCGTCGCCGGCGAGCTCGAGGCTCGACGTCGAAGGTCATACGGCCCCGTGACACGGCGACGCCATCGTCGATGGTCGCGATCTGCGCCGTGCCCGTCACCTCTACCGTGATCCCGGCACGAGGCGTCGTGAGGGCGCAGTCCCCCTCCAGAACCAGCGCCTCTCCCTCGGCATGAGCACCCACGCAGGTGGTCGGGACCGAGAAGCCTGCAATACGAGGTAGGTGCTCCCCGGTCCCGCGGGCCATCCAGAAGACCAAGAGCGTGGCCACGGCCGCGATGGCCGCAAAGCGCCACCACACCGGTCGCTGCGAGGCGACGGGGTCCTCCTCGCCTCGCAGCTTGCGCCGCAGCTGTCGTTCTACCCGAGGTGACACCGTCTCCTCGGACCAAGCCCGATCGACACCGCGCAGGGCGGATTCGAAGTCGCGCTCAGTCATCGAGCACCTCCCACCCCGCCCTGCGCAGCTTGGCCTGAGCTCGCTTTAGGAGCTTGGAGGCATAGCCCTCCGACACCCCGATGACCTCGGCGATCTCGCGCTGTGATTTGCCATCGAGCACGCGCATGACAAGCACCACCCGCTGTTTGGGAGGCAAGCTCTCGAGCGCCAGAACCACCTGGTCCATCGCCTGACGGGTGGCGAGGTGGCGGTCGGGTTCGGTCGGGCCCGCTGGCTTGCTGGCCAGCAGGGTACGCACCCGGTCCGTCCACCGCTGCTCGCGTCGGAGCTTGGAAATCGCGAGGTTGGCCGTCACCCGGTAGAGCCATCCGTGCAGCTCTCCCCGAGCCGATAGCTCATCCCAACGGTCGAGGAGCTTGATGAAGACCTCCTGGGTGAGATCGTCCGCCAGGTCCTTTCGCCCGCCCGTGTAGCGCATCGCAGAACGGAAGACGAGGTCGCGACACTCCCGATAACACTCGAGAAAAGCTTCCTCGGTGTCCCGGGCGCTCGCCGCACCGGGGGTGGTTGCCCGTCCCGAGGTGGGGGCGTCGGCGCTCATCGCGACGCGGATTGTACCGACGCCGCCCGACTTGGCGACACTCATGCTGGACACACGCCCAACCTTCCGCTGACTTTCCAGATTTTCTCTCCCAAGCGACCGTCGTCAGGGCTGCTCGGCCGCCTCGGAGGACTCGGCAGACGCCGCCGCCTCGGCCTTGGCCCGAGCGGTCCGGTTCAGGGTGTGGTGCACCAGGGCCGAAGCCTTCTGGGCGAGCTCGTGGTGAAGCGCCTCGCGATCCTGGCCCGTGTCGGCCACCTCGCGCGATTCGGCGTAGGCCGGACCGCGCACCTCGAGCAGGGTGCGATCGTCCTCCTGGCGCACGAAGATGATCGTGTCCGGCTTCTCGGTCACCGCCACCACGGCAAAGCCGTCCTGCATCAAGCGCACCAGCAATCGCTCTTCCAACTCGACGCCATCGAGCTCGTCGAAGGCTTCACGATCGAGCCGGCTCAAGTCGATGCCGACCGTGTGACGCACGGGTGCCTCGGGCTTGTTGCCCTCGTCGAGCGAGACCACCGGACTGGCTGCTCCCGGCGGGACATCGGTCGTCGGCTCCTCTGACGGCGCAGAACCCGCGAGGCGGCTGTCCTCGACCAATCGATCGAAGGTATCGAGCAGCGGGATCTCGCCGATGATCCGGGCGTAGTCCTCGCCCGAGAAACGTACACCGCCCATGATGAGAAAGAGTTCGCGGGTCATGACGATGTCGTCCGAGGCCTCGAAATGAACGGCCACGGGGCGTCGCTCCCCCGGCTGGATGATGTAGGGATGCGCCTCGTGGTCGTCGTGCGGCAAGATGTCGCCCGAAGGAAGACGGAGAGAGATCCCGTCGCGATCGAGTTCCACCGGGACATCGGTGTTGTTGAGGACCATCATCTTCACGAAAACATGGTCGTCGCCCACGATTCGAGCGTCGTAGATCTTCACGTGCACGTCGGCGAGAACCGCCGTCGGCGCGTAGAGACGCTGAACGGAGCAGCCCGTGCTGAGCAGCACCATCAGCGCCAAGAGCGACGCCCAGAGAAAACCGAAGCAAGTTCGATCGAAGTGGGTTCGTATTCGGGTCATGTCGTCCTCGGTGGCGCCCGATCGTGCGGGACCTGCCTCTGTCACGCACGGGGCAGACGAGATTTTCCTCCAAATGACGAAAACTGCCCCCCCACCATCCAGGCTATGTTCCCGCACGTGGCCAACTACGCCAAGGCAGACACGATTCTGACGGCGCTCACGCGGGATCGCGTCGGGCTTGCACTTCACCACTACCCCGGCGGCGGCCGGCGGCATCCCGTCCTCTGCTGTCACGGACTGGCGAGCAATCGCCTCGCCTTCGATGTCGACGCGACCGTGTCGCTGGCCCGTCATCTGGCCGCGCGCGGCTACGATGTGTTTCTCCTCGAGCTGCGGGGTCACGGGGCGAGCCAACGCCCGCCTCGCTGGGGTTGGGACTTCGACCACTACGTCGAGCGTGACCTCCCCGCTGCCGTCGACGCCGTCCGGGCCCATACCGGCGCCCCCAAGGTCCACTGGGTCGGGCACAGCATGGGTGGGCTGCTCGCCTACGCCCACCTGGCCCGCGGCGGCAGTCGCGACTTCAAGTCGGCGGTCACCTTGGGCTCGAGCCTCGACTATTCCGCCGGCGGCAGCGGTTTCCGGCGGCTCTTGCCCTTCCGCCGGCTCATCCAACGGTTGCCCCAGGTCCCCGTACATACCCTCGCGCGTGCGTCAGGGCGCTTCGTCGGGCGTGTGACCACACCCTACGAGCGGTTCAACGTCTGGCCGGGCAACACCGACGCTCGGATCTGGAAGCGAATCTGCGACCACGGCTTTCATCCGGTCTCGACCCCCGTGATGGGACAGCTGGCCTCCGCCATGGTGCCGGGCGGTCTCACATCGCGGAGCGACGCGCCCTACCTCGACGGGCTTGCTCTCTCGACAGCGCCCGTCCTGGCGCTCGGCGGCGACCGGGACGCGCAGTGCCCAGCCGTGGCCGTGACCCGGACCGCCGCCCAGGCTCGGGCCGCGGTCCGACTCTTCGGGCCCGAGCACGGCGAGGCCGAGCACTACGGCCACTTCGACCTCCTCATCGGCAAGCGCGCGCGCACAGAGGTCTTTCCCCACATCGACGCCTGGCTCGAGCGCCACGACGAGCCGCCGCAGCCACCCCTCGACCACGCCTCGCTCAACGGATAGCCTGCACCCATGGGTCGTGCCTTGCTGTGGGCTCCTCTGGCCGTCGCAGCCTCTGCTTGCTTCTTCGATCTTCCGCCCCTCGCTGACGCCACCGGCACCGGGGGAGCTGGAGGTGGTGCCGGCGCAACGAGCACGGCGACGAGCAGCAGCTCGGCTGGCGGTAGCATGACGCCCAAGCTCTACGAGCTGCCCCTCAGCTACCCGAGTGGTGCACTGCCCTCCCCCGTCACGGACGTCCCGGTGCCGGTCTTCCTCACCGCCGACCGAATCGACTACGATCTCGCCGCGCCCACCGGCGCTGACCTCCGCGCCTTCGACGACCAGGGACAGCCCCTGCCTCTGGAAATCGAGCTCTGGGACGCGAGCGGAACGTCACTGGTCTGGGTCCGTCTTCCCGAGATGGCGACCACCGGCGGCGCCTTCTCGCTTCGATTCGGCGACTCCGACGTAGCCCCCGGTCCACCTCCGACCGACGTCTGGCAGGGCTTCAACGCCGTCTATCACTTCGCCGATGCCGACCCGAAGGCCGAGGTCCGCGACAGTGCAGGGGTCTTCGTGGGCCAAGGAGTCGACGTGGGTGCCGTCACCACCCCACGCGGAGGCGGCGCCGTCTTCGACGGTCTCACATCTCAGATCGACGTCGCCAATGCGAACGGTTGGGAGATCCCCGAAGGCGAAATCCGGACCATCAGCATCTGGTTCAGGCGTCAGATCGACGACCCCACCGAGATGCCGATGCGCACGATGGTGCCCATGTCGAATCGCCAGCCCGGCCCCTCGTGCCGCGGGTGGTGGATGCTGATCTTCGGGGACTCCTTCGCCAACACCGCCGCGCGCATCAACGTCGAGGAGTGCAACAGCACCTTCGGCGTGGTGAGCAACGGTGGGCTCGGCGCAGGCTACGGTGACTCCGACTGGCATCGGTTCGATGCCGTCTTCGACCGGCAAGACGAGGGGCTCTACGTCTATACCGACGCCGACCTACGTATGGCCGCACCGATGGAGACCGGTTTGGCCACGGGAGACGCCGTCGCGGGCGAGGCCAGGTTTGGCGCCGGCCCCCCTGACGACATCAACCGCTTCGAGGGCGTGATCGACGAAGCCCGCGTACGCGTCGGGCGGCCGAGCGACGCCTGGCTCCGAACCACCTTCGATCTCGAGAATGACCAAATCCTGGTCTACGCGCCCATCGGCGAGGTCGAGTAGGCCGCTTGCCGGCTCAAGGGTCGCGGTCGAGCAGCGCCACACGCAGCTCTCGCATGGACCCGACCGAGCACTTGCGACAGATGACCTGGACCGCCGACTTGATGGTGCTCTCCGCCACGCCCAGACGCTCGGCCGCTTGAGCCCGTGTGAGGCCCGACACCAAGAGGGACGCTATCTCACGCTGTCGGAGCGTGAGATTGGTGGGCAGGCGCGCATCGACGGCGGGGTCGGTACGGTGGGAGAGCGCGCGCTCGAGGAAGGTCTCGAGGTCGCCCCGTGCGAGAGGCTTGGTGGCGTACTGGGCACCGGCCGCCATCACGCGATTGGGCACGGTCGGGTCATCCGTCCCCGTGAGGATGAGAACGGGGAGTCCTGGTCGATGGCGACGGATGGTGGAAATGAGCTCCAAGCCGGTGCCATCGGGAAGGTGGTAGTCGACGAGCACCGCCGCGAGGTGACTGGACGAGCGCGCCACGTGGCGGCCCTCGGCCACAGAACCTGCAACCC
>JGI12210J13797_11148020_pt1 | contig 11074 bp, 5 predicted proteins | sample ElkSlonscriptome_3_FD_13797 | JGI IMG/M metagenome (IMG submission 13797) | reverse complement strand
TCAGTCGCAAATGCTAATGATTCCTGTTTATACTACCGTTCTGGCTCGTATTTAAAAAAGGTTTGAGAAAATGCACCGGATGTCCCCCCACTTGCTTTTGCTGGCTGCAGTGTGCGCCGTTCTGATTTCGCCTCAGGGTATCGCCCAGAGCGACCGGGAAAGCACCGTCGAAGCCAGCCGAGAAGCGGCCCGGAACCATGACGACAATGCCGAACTCGACGTTGTGACCGTTACCGGCAACGTGCTTTACTCCGATCAGGTCAACGCGCTGAAGACGCCGACGCCGATTCGGGACGTCCCGCAAAGCCTGACGCTGACGACCGAAGAGCAGATCGAGGTCCGCGGCTTCGACAGCATCAGCGACATCATCGATTACACGCCGGGCGTCAATACCTCGCAGGGGGAGGGCCATCGGGATGCAGTGGTGTTTCGTGGCGTCCGATCAACGGCCGATTTCTTCATCGACGGCGTGCGCGACGATGTGCAGTACTATCGCCCGCTGTACAACCTTGAGCAGGTCGAAATACTGCGCGGACCCAATGCGTTGCTGTTCGGCCGTGGCGGCACCGGCGGCATCCTGAATCGCGTCACCAAAAAAGGTGTGATCGGCGCATCTTTCACCGATCTGCGCACCAGCATCGACTCGTTCGGCGGCTATGGCATTCAGCTGGACAGCAACTTCGGCAGCAACGGTCCCGCGGCGGTTCGGGTCAACGCAATGTACGAACAGTTGGATAACCACCGCGATTTCTACGATGGCGAACGTATCGGCTTCAATCCGACTGCGCGCTTCATGGTCTCCGATAGCACGACGCTGGACGTTTCGTATGAGTATCTCGATCACGAACGGTTCATCGACCGCGGGATTCCGACAGGTACCGACGGACGCCCCGTCGAGCCGTTCGAGGACATCGTGTTCGGCGACCCGGACCTGAATTTCCACACGCTCGAAGCCCATCTGTTCCGGGCCGCGTTGCAGCATGAGTTCTCGGCTTCGCTAAAGGGCAATTTCAGCGCCTTCTACGGCGACTACGACAAGTTTTACGGTAACTTCTATGCCTCCGGCTACGACCAGGCCAACACGCCCGACATTGTTACGCTCGACGGCTATATCGATAATACCCAGCGGGAAAACCTGATCCTGACGGGCAATCTGATCGGCCAGTTCTTCACCGGCGACATCGAACACACCGTGATTGCAGGCGCCGAGATCATCGACACCTCCTCGGACCAGAATCGCTTCAACGCATTCTGGGACACCACCATGGACGACAACGAGATCTTCGCCATCGAGCGTCCGCTGAACCTGAGAAACGGCCGGGGCGTCAATGCATTCGGTATGCCTACCATCAATGACTTCACCACCGATCTGAACGACGACACCCGGGTCGAGGTCGACGTGTTCTCTGCCTATATCCAGGACGAAATCCAGCTGAATGAAAAGCTCGACCTGGTCCTTGGCGCGCGCTTCGACAGCTTCGACATTGGTGTCTTCAACGTTCCTGCCAATGAGCGGCGTGCGCGCAAGGACGAAGAGCTCTCCCCGCGCGGCGGTTTGATCTTCAAGCCATTCGAAGAAATTTCGCTCTACGCCAGCTACAGCGAGTCGTTTCTGCCGCGTAGCGGAGAGCAATTCACCGACATCAACGGCGTCGACAACCAGCTTGACCCGGATACCTTCACCAACCTGGAAGCCGGCGTCAAGTGGGACTTCACTCGCGGGTTGAGTTTCACCGCTGCGATCTTCGAAATTGAAAAGAGCTCGCCCCAGATCTCGGACAACGACCCGGAAACCCTTGACGTCATCGATTCGGAAATCACCGGCTTCGAAACCCAGCTGCAGGGTGCTGTCAATGATCGCTGGTACGTTTCGGCGGGCTACAGCTACCTGGACGGTGAACAGGTGGATCGCGGCGGCGACACCGGCCTGCGCCCAAGGGAACTGCCCGAGCACATGTTTTCGATCTGGAACAACTTCATCATCACCGACAAGTTCGGGCTGGGCGTCGGCGCGACGTACCAGGGCAAGAGCTTCATCAACAACGGCAATACCGCAGTGCTGCCGAGCTACACCCGGTTCGACGCGGCGGCCTACTACAACGTCTCGGAGCAATTCAGCCTTCAGCTGAACGTGGAGAATCTGACCGACGAACTCTATTTTCCCAACGCGCATGCCACCCATCAGGCAACGGTGGGCGAACCGCTGAACGCCCGCCTGACGGCAAACTTCCGGTTCTGATCTGCTCGCGGACCGTTACACATGATCAACGAAGCGGGCATTAACCCGGCATGCAAGTAGGTATGCCGGGTCAATGCCCGGACGAAACGGCCGAGCCGCAAGGCGAAGCCATTTGCGAGGCGCTCATATCATCAATTAATACCAGACAGTACACTAGACTGCAAAACAGGCTACTCATGGGAAATCCGGGATGAATGGCAAGCCGCTGAAACCGACCCGACGGCGTCTGGAGCATCTCGACGTCCTGAGGGGTTTTGCGTTGTTGGGCATTCTGCTGGTTAATTTCGAGTGGTTTACACGACCATTGCAGGCGATTGTTCTGGGCGAGGCGCCGAATCTGTCGGGGCTGGATTTCGTTGCGGCCCAGAGCGTGGCTGTCTTTGCCGAGGGCAAGTTCTATCCGTTGTTTTCCATGCTCTTCGGTGCCGGCTTCGCCCTGATGCTGGACCGCGCCAGCGCGCGCGGCACGCCATTCTGGAGCCTTTATCTGCGGCGCCTGCTCGTGCTGCTTGTTTTCGGCCTCGGCCACATGCTGCTGGTCTGGTCCGGCGACATCCTGCTGGTGTATTCAATCTCGGCCTTCGTGATGATCCTGCTGTTCCGCAATACGCCCGCAAGACGGTTGTGGAAATGGGCAATATTTTTCTGGTCGCTGCCCATGCTGTTGATGTGGTTGGGCGCTGCGACCATCGAGGCGACCCGCACCAATCCGGACATCCAGGCCGAGGTGATGGCCGATTTCGAGGAAGACCGTGCGGAGGCTGAAGCCGCAGTCGACCGGGCGGCCGCGATACATTCCGGCGGCACTTACGCCGAGAACATCGGACAACGCAGTCGCGATCTCCGGTTCATGTTCACAGTCGCGCCGTTCTGGATCCCGCCGTTCATCGGCTTTTTCCTGCTCGGGCGCTGGATGATCGTCACCGGAAAGTTGGTGCGCCTCGAGGAGAACGAGCTGTGGTTGCGTCGATGGCGCGCCGTCGGCCTCGGGGCCGGCCTGCCGATAGCCGCCGTTGCGGTCTGGCTGATGCACGGCCAGGACATGATGGTGCCGACCATGCAATCGGCCGCCGGCTTGACACTCATTACGCTAGCCAGCGTATTTGTGCCGTTGGGTTACCTGTCGACAGTCACCCTGAGCTGGACGCTGCTGCGCTTCCTCGCGCCGGCCGGACGCATGGCGTTGACAAACTATCTTCTTCAGTCCCTATTCTGGACCTGGGTGTTCTTCGGGTATGGTCTGGGTTTTTGGGGCGAGGTATCGCGTGCCGCCCAGGTGCCGCTGGCCCTGGCATTCTTCACCCTGCAGGTCCTGGCCAGCCACTGGTGGATGAGCCGATACCGGTTCGGTCCGGCCGAGTGGGTATGGCGCTCGCTGACCTACTGGCAACGCCAGCCGATGAGTCGCGTCCCGCAGGAACCCTGACGCGATATCGCAAGATGACAATACATCATGCGGCGGCTGACCTCGCAACGACACCGTCGCCCCCCTGCAGAGTTATTCAGAGATTCCCTGGAAGCGTATTTGGAAGGGAATGCCTTCGATCGCGGTAAGTTTCATCTTAAATTCAAGCTATTTTCAAGTATCAAATCCTCGGTTCGGCAACACTTTCGTCTGAACGTGCTCAACTGAAACTGCTGAGCAGCACGGAGAATTCCAGCTTAGGCGTCTGGCTCCTATCCGGCTCGGTTCGAGCTGATCCGCTTTGCCGATCGCGGTCGCATTGCCGATACTCAAACGCAAATTTAATGACCTCTAATACAAGGACCGCTTATATGAAATCTACTGCGCATTTCCGATTCAAGCCCTTTAATCGAGCGTGTATTGTATTTTGCTTGCTGAGTCTGAGTTTGCTGCTCTCGCTTAACGCTCAGGCACAGTTTGTTCCGGTAATTCAGCTGGATGATCTTGACGGCAGCAATGGCACTACGGTGGTGGGTGCGATTGATGGTGATCAATTGGGCTTTGCGGTCAGCAATGTCGGCGATGTGAACGATGATGGTATTGACGACTTTGCCGTCGGCGCGCCGTTTACCGATGCAAATGCTGAGGACGCCGGCTCGGCTTACATTTTTTTCGGTGTTCCCGGAGGGTTTCCGGCTACTTTGAGCCCATCGAGCCTGGACGGAACCAATGGCTTTTCCGTGCTCGGGCTTGGCTCTGGTGATGCCGTCGGTTTCAGGATCAGCGCGGCGGGTGATCTCAATAATGATCAAATTGCCGATCTCGTCGTTGCAGGCGATGACGCCGATCTCAACAACCCGCCGTTTACGGAGGGTGCCTACGTTATTTTTGGTCGAGAAGGTGCGTTTCCTGAAAAAATAGAGGAAGATGACCTGGATGGGACGACCGGGTTTTCCATTGCTTCGCGCACGCCGCCTGAGCAAGTATCAGCCGTCGATGCCGCTGGTGATTTCAACAATGACGGCATCGATGACCTGGTCATCGGTACCAGCCCCAACAGCTTTCCTGGTTTCAATATGGGCGCTGCCTACGTTATTTACGGAAAGTCTGACCCCTTTCCCAGTGTGATTGGTTTGGGTTCGATAGGCGCCAATGGTGTGCAAATTCCGGGCATCGCGGCTGGTGACCGGGCCGGCTTCGCGGTCAGTGCGGCCGGTGATATCAATAACGACGGCATTGACGATATCGCCATTGGTGCACCTTTTGCTGATATCAACGCAGATGGTGCAGGATCTGTTTACGTCGTATTCGGTGTCGACGGCGATCTCCCTTCAGGTTTCAGTCTGGACAGCATGGATGGCAGCGATGGATTTACCTTGAACGGTCTTTCAATGAATGACGAGGCCGGCTCGTCGCTGGCATCGGCGGGAGATTTCAATGGCGATGGCCTGGCAGACTTGATCATCGGAGTGCCCTTTGCCGATTCGTCAACTATTGACTCGGGTATCAGCTACATTGTATTCGGCAAGGATACCCCGTTTGCCGCAACTGAGACCCTGGTGACGTATACGAGCAGTGCCTTATTAACGATCAATGGCGGAGGCGAATTCAGCTTCTCCGGCTGGGCAGTCAGCGGCGCGGGCGACATAAATGGCGATGGTTTCGATGACGTGATAATTGGTGCGCCCTTCACAGCTACTGGCCCGACCAGTTTTCCAGGCGCAGCCTACGCCGTCTTCGGACGCGCCGGCAATGCACCCGTCGAGCTTTCCGAACTTGACGGCAACGATGGTTTCCAGATGCTGGGCACGGATCGAGAAGATCGTGCCGGTTCTGCGGTCGGCGGTGCCGGCGATTTCAATCAGGATGGCCTGGACGATCTGCTTGTCGGAGCCTACGGCGTCAACATGTCGCCGGGCGTTGTAAATTCCGGCAAGGCGTATGTTGTCTATGGTCAATCATTACTGGATATCGCGATCACCAAGTCAAATAACGCCAGCTTCGCCGACCCGACTCAACCGATTACCTACACGATTCAGGTTGATAATTTCAGCACCGAGGACGTCGGCGATGTTCTTGTCACCGACGTGCTGCCTGCCACGCTGATCAATGCCACCTGGAACTGTACGGCAACTGGAGGTGCTGTTTGCGAAAACCCATCCGGCAGTGGGGATATCAGTCAGACGGTCGACCTGCCGGGCAGGTCGCAAGTAAGCTTTCTGTTAAGTGCCGATATCAATGCTTCAGAAGGTGAAGTCGTCAGCAACACTGCCACCGCATTCCCGGTCGACATGGGTGTAGAAGATGAGATTCCGGGTAACAATACATCGACTGACACCGACGCGCTGGGCTTGTTTATCGACAATTTCGAGGACTAGCGGGCCTCTGAACAATCCGGCATAGGCGCGAGCCAGAAAATCGTCACCACAACACCATCCAAGGTCAAAGGGCGTTGCCGTGGCGGACAGGTTTAATTTAAGGTTCCCGAAACGCCGATGATGACAATGGCCTGTCACTGTACAGGCTGTCAAAAAATAACATCGAGTTCGTTTAGTTTAAGCTCGTTATTTGCCAGTGCTGCATTTGCAATTACGGCAGGGGGCTGTGATCGGTGGACTCCATGGGAGCACGCGCCATTACTTCTGCCGGGCATATGCGAGTACGGCCTGCAGCCTTCCCGAGGTCGCCAGGTATTTCGACATGCACATCTCGATGGCAGCTCGGATTTCGAGGCATGCCGATGCAAAAATAAAGAACTCCCCCCTTCCGGATTTCTATGACCGATTTTCAACAAACCGCCCGGTGTTCGAACCAACCACGGGTTGGCAGAGCAAGATAGCCACAGATTCTGAACTGAACCCACATGGAAGAACTGCCAGTACCGAGCTGTGTCTGGGGCATCAAGCGTGCCAGGGGGGCGCTTCACGGTGGATTCCTCGGGCAACGAGTGCAACGGCGTTACGCTCGACCAGTTGCCTGTGTCGCCGCAGTTCAGGCAGTCGACGCGCCCGTGCAGAGTTGTTCAGAGGTTTCCTGATAGGGCTAAGGGGACAGTCGACTTGAACCCACAATGATTAAATCTTTTCTCTTTAAATTCAATCCGGTCAGGTTTCCCGGAGTCATTGGCGCTGAAGCTGAAGTTTCCGTTGGGCATCGTAATTTCATGAACTTTCAGAATTTCTGGAGGATTCGGCCTCGAGTCCAGGGCATCATGAATCTGCGTTTGAGCCGCGATGGCTAAGACGACGGTTCGCAAACTTACATCCGCATCAGGATCGGTACTGATGAAATCATGCAAATTCGTGCCAGCACTTTTGGCTCTGGTGGCTTTTCACTTCGCTTCTACGCCATCGGCCCTGGGCCAGTTACCGCTGTTGCCGCCGGCGGTCGTGGACGATAGCGTCGACGGCCCGAATTCTATTCGGCTCGCGGACCTCGACAGGGACGGCGATCTAGACGTCGTGATCGCCGCGGGTCCGGACGGCACCGGGGGCGGCGTGCTGTTTCGCCCCTTCGACTCGTCTACCGGCACCTGGGGCGCGGCAGTCACGATCGACGCGGCCTTCGCGTTCGCGCTTGATCTGGCCGTCGGCGACCTCGACCGAGACGGCGACCTTGACGTGGCCGCTGTTTCTTCCAGCGGGGACGAGCTGGCCTGGTGGGAAAATTCCGCCGGCGACGGTTCAGCCTGGACCGGGCGCACGATCCTCTCCGGCTCGGCCCTCGACGGGGTCGCCGGCGTTGAGATCGGCGACGTTGATCGGGACGGCGATGCTGACCTGGTAGTGGCTGTTCGAAACGATGACGCCATCCGCTGGTTTGAAAATGACGGCGACCCCTCGAACGGCGGCTGGACGCAGCGAGTGATCAATGCCGCGCCTTTCGACGACCCGGTCGGGTTGGACCTCGTCGATCTTGACCGCGACGGCGACCTCGACGTCGTCGCGGCCAGCGAAAACGGCAATCGCGTGTCATGGTGGGCGAGTGACGGAACGCCCGGCGACGGCATCGGTGGCGACGGCACTTCATGGACGTTCCACGCGGTTGCCGAGAATTTCAACGGCGCGCGGGATGTAGTGGCCGCGGATTTCGACGGAGACGGCGACCCTGATCTGGCTGCGGTCGCTCGGTTGGACGATCAGCTTTCGTGGTGGGAGAACACTTCAGGGGACGGCTCTGCCTGGACCGTGCGGACCGTCGCAACGCTCGACGGTTCCGATCGGCTCGAGGCCCTCGATATGGACTTCGACGGCGATCTCGATCTCTGGGCCACAGCCCGGGACGGCGGACGGGTCATCTGGTGGGAGCGCACCGACGACGACTGGATTCAACACGAGGTAAACGGCAGCTTCCCGGATGCCCGTGGTCTTGCGGCTGGAGACATAGACGCCGACGGTGATCTTGATCTGGTATTCGCCAGCGTGTCGCAGGACAGCGTGGTCTGGGCTCGGAACGATCCGATTCACCGAACCGCGAGCTTTGTCGAGTCGTTGGTTGACCCCGAATTCGCCGATGCTGCCGTTGCCGGCGACATCGATCGGGACGGTGCGATCGACATTGTCGGTGGCGGTTTTCTTGCCTGGTGGTCTCGTCAGGGCAGCGGCTGGACAAAACGCCTGATCGATCCCTTTGCCGGCGTTCCGGCGGGCGCGATACTCGCGGTAGCGGTTGGTGACATCGATGGTGATGGCGATCCCGATATCGCAGGCACCTCGGTGTCGCGCGTGTTCTGGTGGGAAAACGACGGCACGCCGGCCGACCAGACCGGCGGTGGGTTGGGCACTTCCTGGACGCGGCACGAAGTCTCGCAGGGACACGGGGATCAGTTGATAGCGCTGGAGGTTGCCGACCTGGATGGCGATGGTTTTCTCGATCTGCTGGCCGCCGATCGTAGCGATGACGAGGTTCGGTGGTGGCGCAACGACAGGAGTCCGGCGGACGGTGTCGGCGGCGACGGCAACTCCTGGACCGAGGGCCTGATCGACGATCTGACCGTTGATCCGCGCTCTGCGTTGCCCCTGGACGTGGATCGGGACGGCGATCTTGACGTTCTGGTTATCAGTCAGTTAACCCCGTCTCCCGTGGGCCGGGTCATCTGGTGGTTGAATAACGGGACCGGTTCATCCTGGACCCGACAAGTGGTGAGTACGTCTAGCACCGCACTGGCGGTGGCAGCCGGCGATGTCGATCGAGACGGCGATGTCGATGTGATGCCCGTCCTGGGTAACGGCGTCGGACCGGCTCAGCTGGACCTCTATCGACAGGGGACTCCGGTTGATGCATCGAACTGGACGCTGGTCGACAACGTGGGCGTTTTCAGCACCGGACAGTTTTTTCCGTGGGCGGCTGCGGTCGGTGACCTCGACCTCGACGGGGACCTCGACGCCGCGGCATCGGTACAGCTCAATGAAGCGGTATATTGGTGGGAAAACCCGGCGGCGCCCAGCGCGTGGATTCGGAACGAATTGGGGCGCATCGGCAGTGATGATGTGAGCTGGCTGCGGGCCGAGCAGGTCGATGGACGAGGTCCGGTCGATCTGGTGACCGCGAGCACCGGCGACGGCATCGCGGTCTGGGAGAATCGGGCCGCCCAGGCCGAGCTCTTTGCCTTGAATCTCTCCCCGGCCGAAATGGCGCCGTCGAGCCGCGCAGCCGTTCTCGGCATCAACGCGCGCGGCCTGGGACGGGGCGGCGACAATTTTGCCGAAATCGCGGCCTTGCGGTTTCGATTGACCGATGGCGATGACGTCCCGCTGCCCGACGCAACGGCGGATTCAATCTTCTCCGGGTTCGAGCTCTGGGAAGACCTCGATGATTCGGGAACCTTCAATCCCGGCGTGGATGACCTGATTGGCGCGGCGTCGAGCGTCATGCTCGGCGGCAACGGTGAGGCCGAACTGGTGCTTCCCGATTTCGAGGGCGGAATCGCCTCGACTTTCCGCGATTATCTCCTGGTGGCCGAGACCTCGCCGGTCTCGGACCAACAGGGCCTCGACAGTTTCCGATTGACACTGCTTACAGGGCGGTCCCGGATGGAGGACGCGTTCTACGACACACCCCTTGTCCTTCTTTCTCCGGAAGACGTCTCGACCTCCCGCGTTCTTCTCGACTTCGAGCTGCCGATTTTTGCCGACGGCTTCGAATCGCAGGGCACGGCGGGCGCGCGATGACCGCGCCCGTCCGGCGCAGGAAATGACGGTACGGAAAAGAATCAATACCAGACAGTACACTAGCAGGAGCAGAGCCACGCAGGACCAGCGCTCGCGCAGGTAGCAGTCGATCGCCCGGCGGTGCCAGTCGGAAACGGCGGCCGCCTTTGATGACACCCGTTTCCCGATCCCGGAAGCAAATCGGCTCGAGGTCGTGACGCATCGGATTGCGTCTTGCGGACTCTGCTCTGTGCGCCTCGAGAGATACAATAGACGTCTGCGGCAATACCGCCCACTGAACATTCCAGGAGTAGACACGCATGATCCGCTTCAACCCGTCCAGCCTGATTGCCGCCGCCGCGCTCGCGGCATCCGCGGTTGCTACCGGCTCCGACGCCGGCCTGGAGAATCCGAAAGTCGCGCTGGAGGTCCGCATCGGTGAGGAGACTGCCGGCACGGTGGTGCTGGAGCTGTTCAAGGACGTCACGCCGAAGACCGCAGAGAATTTCCGGGCGCTTTGCACCGGGGAGCAGGGTGAAGACATGCGCTATGCCGGAAGCCCGTTCCACCGCATCATTCCCGGCTTCATGATCCAGGGTGGAGATTTCACCAACGGCAACGGTACAGGCGGCAAGTCGATTTACGGCGGCAAGTTTGCGGACGAAAATTTCCAGATCAAGCACACCGAGGCCGGGCAGCTTTCCATGGCCAATTCCGGCCCCAACACCAATGGTTCCCAGTTCTTCATCACCCTTGCGCCCACCCCGTGGCTCGACGGAAAGCACGTCGTTTTCGGCAAGGTCGCAGAAGGGATGGACGTGGTCAGGGCGATGGAAGGTCAGGGCAGCCGGAACGGCCGCACCAGCCAGCCGGTCGTGCTCGAGTCCTGCAAGGCGCTTTGAGCCGGCACCCGAGCAGTGTCCGTTGATAGACGCGTTTGAGCGTAGCGATACGGGCTGATCAATGCTTCGTTTCGCTGCGCACACCCTGCTCGGGCGGTGTGACCCTCGTTGGCGTGTGGCGCCGAAGGCATAACGCACCAGACCGATGGGTGCGCGACCGCGAACCCGGTTCGACGGTTGTAGACGCTGCGCACGACTGGGTCGCATGCGGCGCAGCGTCATTCAGCGTTTCCTCGGCACTGCGAAATTTCCTGATCGGTGCCGGATCTGGTATTTGATTCTTTCACCCTGAAATGTGAACAACGATTTTAGCTCGGGCGTGGCCCGTCGCGATGTGCCGGTATGCTTCCGGGGTTTCATCCAGCGGATAGACTTTTTC
>JGI12210J13797_10383761_pt1 | contig 11075 bp, 10 predicted proteins | sample ElkSlonscriptome_3_FD_13797 | JGI IMG/M metagenome (IMG submission 13797) | reverse complement strand
GCAGGTAGACATCGGCGATGTCGGCCAGCGGGATCCGCCGCGGATCGGCCACGATCATCTTGGCGCCCCGCCGCAGGGCCTTCTTCAGCCGCGTGGCCGCGACCGGGTGACACTCGGTCATGTTGGTCCCGATGGCGAAGATCACATCGGGCTTCTCCATGTCGGCCAGCGGGTTGCTCATCGCCCCGCGCCCGATCGTGGCGGCCAGACCGGCCACCGTGGGAGCGTGTCAAGCACGTGAGCAGTTGTCGATGTAGTTGGTGCCGAAGCTGGATCGGATGAATTTCTGCAGCGCGTAGGTGGACTCGTGCGGGGCCCGGCCCGAGGCGATGGCGTAGGCGCTGTGGACCCCGTGCTCGTCGCGGGCCCGGGCGAAGCCGGCCGCGGCCCGATCGAGCGCGTCGTCCCACGACGCGGGGTGCAGCTGGCCGTTGTCGTCGCGCACCAGCGGCGTGCGCAGCCGGTCGGGGTGCTGCACGAAGTCGAAGGCGAACTGGCCCTTCACGCACAGCGCCCCCTCGTTGGCCCCGCCGTCGCGGGCGGGCCGGATGCCGACCAGCTGCTCGCCCTTCGACAGCAGGTCGACCGAGCAGCCCACGCCGCAGTAGGGGCACACCGAGCGGGTGGCCTCGATGGGCTCGGGCCGGCTCACCGCCCGCAGCGCCTTGCGGTCGGCCAGCGCCCCGGTGGGGCAGGTCTGCACGCACTGCCCGCAGTACGTGCAGGCCGAGTCGTCCAGCCGCCCGTCGAACTCCACCGTGATCTTCGTGTCGAAGCCGCGGCCCCGCACGCTGATCGCATAGTCCCCCTCCTGCTCGGCGCACACCCGCACGCAGCGGTAGCAGCTGATGCACTGGTCGTAGTCGCGGAGGATGAACGGGTTGTCGTCGTCGTGGCGGGAGCGGCCGGAGTGCGCGCCCGCGAAGCGGTGGCCGTCGACCTGGTAGCGCGTGCGCAGCTGGTCGAGCTGTTGGCTGGCCGCGCCCCGCAGCGGGTCGATGGCGGCCCGGGGGTTCTCGGAGGTCACCAGCTCCAGCAGCGTTCGGCGGTGGCGCTCGAGGGCGGGCGAGCGCGTGGTCACCCGCATGCCCGCCACCGCTCGGGTGGTGCACGAGGCCACCGGGTTGCGCTGCCCCTCCACCTCCACCACGCACAGTCGGCAGCCGCCGAAGGGGTCGAGCCGGTCGTCGTAGCACAGCGAGGGCACCTCGGCCCGCAGCCGCTCGCTCACCTCGAACAGGGTCTCGCCCTCGGTGAACGGGACCTCTTGGCCGTTCATCGTGAGCAGGGATCGGTCGTTGGGCTCGGTCATGAGGTCCTCCCGGCGAGGTGGCGAGCCACCTGGTCTGGAAAGTAGCGCAGCAGGCTGTCGGTGATGAGCGGCGCGGCGATCCCCAGGCCGCAGGCCGAGGTGGCCTTCATGGCGTCGCCGATGTCGATGAGCTCGGCGGTCCAGGCGTCGGCGTCGCGCGGGCCGGCCGCCCGGGGCCCCACCGACAGCCGCTCCACCAGCCGGGTGGTGCCAATGCGGCACGGGAAGCACTTGCCGCACGACTCGTGGGCGAAGAAGTCCATGGCCTGCCGGGCCACCTCGACCATGTTGCGCGTGTCGTCGAACACCATGATCCCGCCCGCGCCCAGGAACGACCGCCGGCCCCGCAGGCAGGGCTCGTCCAGCGTGACCTCGAGGTCGGGGCCGGCGAGCAGCCCGCCCGAAAGCCCCGCCATGGTCACCGCCTGGACCGCGCGGCCCCTTGGCGGCCCGCCCGCCCACTCGTGCAGCAGCACGCGCAGCGGCAGGCCGATCGGCACCTCGTAGTTGCCGGGGCGGGAGATGTCGCCCGAGAGGCTGATGACCTTGGTGCCCGCGTGCTCGCCCAGCCCCAGCCCGCGGTACCACGCCGGGCCGTGCCGCACGATCGGCGGCACCGCGCACAGGGTCTCCACGTTGTTGACCGCGGTGGGCGTGCCCTCGTAGCCGTGGGTGACGGGGTAGGGCGGCCGGTTGCGCGGGAACGGGTGCGTGCCCTCCAGGCTGTTGAGCAGCGACGTCTCCTCGCCGCACACGTACGCGCCCGCGCCTCGCCGCACCATCAGCTCGAAGCCCGGCAATAGCCCCGCCTCGCGGGCCTCCGCGATCGCCCGCTCGAGCACGGCCTGGGTCTCGGGGTACTCGTAGCGCAGGTACACGAAGCCGCGCGTGGCCCCGGTGGCCACCCCCGCGATCGCCATGCCCTCGACCAGCGCGTGGGGGTCGTGGTCCATCAGGGCGCGGTCCTTGAAGCAGCCCGGCTCGCCCTCGTCGGCGTTGCACACGATCGTCTTGGGCCCGCCGGGGGCCTCGGCCACCGCCTGCCACTTGCGCCCCGTGGGAAAGCCCGCCCCGCCGCGCCCGGCCAGGCCGCTGTGCTCGATGAGCTCGACCAGCGCCGCCGGCGTGCGCTCGCGGGCCGCGGCCAGGGCCTCGTAGCCGCCGCTGTCACGATAGCCGGCCAGCGTGGCCCGCTCGGGGCGGCGGATGTCCGCGAACACGCACTCGCCGGTCTCGCCGGGGTAGGGCGGGGGCACGGGCGAGGCCACGTGGTGCAGCCCGTCGGCCGTGGTGCCCACCCGCACCGCGTGCCCCTGCAGCACCGGGATCGGCTCGTCGCAGCGGCCGGCGCAGGGCATCGGCGTGGCGCCGGGCAGGGCGGCCAGCAGCTCGGCGCACCCGCGCAGCTGGCAGATCGGCCCGTCGCACACCCGCGGCGCGGCCTGGCCGGGCGGGGTGCGGGCGAAGTGGTGATAGAAGGTGACCGTGCCGTAGAGATCGGCCAGCGGCGTGCGCAGGCCCCTTGCCACCGCCCGCAGCGCGTCGTCGGAGAGGTACCCGTCGCGGTCGTGGAATGCGTGCAGCAGCGGCAGCAGCGGCGCCGGTTGGTCGCGCCAGCGCTCGATGAGCTCGTCGTCGGAGGGGGTGGGCACGGTCGGATGCGGCAAGCCGAGTTCAGGGTACCAGAGCCGATCCGGCCCTCCCAGGCGCGCGGGCGTCGACGAACACACGTGGACCGCGGGCCAGCGCGGCCGACGGCGTGGGCAACCTCGCTTCGATCCGGTCGCCGCGGATCGGTCGGGCGTGATCGCGGGCCACCCCGTCCAGCCCCACGTCGACGAACACCGCCGGCAGGGCCAGCTCGTCGTCGGCGCGGGTGAGGTGCAGATGGATGTGGGCCCCGGTGCTGCGCCCGCTGTTGCCCACCTCGGCCACCACCTGACCGGGCTCTACGTGGTCGCCCACCTTCACCCGCAGGCTGTCGGGGCGGGCGTGCCACAGCGACGATCGCTCGCCGAAGCCGTGGTCGATGACCAGCCCGTTGCCGCCCGCCTCGCCGCGCTCGCCCGGCACGTTGTCGGGCACCCCGTCGACCACCTCGATCACCGTGCCCGCGGCCGGGGCCCGCAGGGGCTGGCCGTAGCCGTAGTAGGCCTCGTTGCGGGTGGGGTCCAGCCCCGGGCGGCGGAAGCGGTCGTCGATCACCAGCACCAGGTCGTAGGCGAAGCGCTGGCTGCCGCTGCCGTGGTGGGCGTTGAGCTCGGCGGTGGGGCCCCCCTGGGCCACCGTCCAGGTGCCCTCGGCCGGCACGTGCAGGCGGGTGACGGGCAGGTAGTCCTCGGCCGGGGCCTGCACGCGATCGATGAACCAGTGCTCGCGCACCAGGATCCGCTCGACCTTTCGGGTGGAGGTGAACGCGAGCTGGTAGAGCACCGGCGTGAGCACCTCGCGGCCGCTGGCGCGCGCGCCGTGGATCACCAGGCCCGAGTACCAGGTGAGGTCGCCCTCTCGCTGGAGGTGCTCTTCCATGATCCCGCGGGGTCGGCCGTGGGTGTCGCGGAGCTCGGCGGCGGCCTCGGTCAGCGTCGCCGCCGGCAGCCGCTGCTGGAGTCGGGTGGTCATGCTCGCGTGCACCGCTGCGATGTCGTCGCGGTCGAGCGCGGCGATGAGCCCGTCGACCTCGCCCATCAGCTGCGAGCGCGGGGCCGGGTGCATCGCCGCCTCGGGCAGGGCGGAGCCCGGCGAGGCGTGGACGCACCCCACGAGGGACAGCAGGCCGGCGAGGGCGATGACGCGCATGGACGTGACCATGGTACGAGATCCGAATGCTCGGTCATCCGTAGGTGCCTCCCGATGAGCTTGCGCATCGCGTTGATCCTCGGCGGCTTGGTATTCGGAACGGCTGCGGTCCCCGCGCTCGTGCGTGGCGGTCCTCTCGCGGCGTGCGAGGCGGACGGGGCCGGAGGGTCCGAGGTGCTGGCGGCGGCTGGAGCGGCCGAGCCGGCGAAGCCGGCGAAGGCAGCCGAGGCGATGGAGATGGCCGAAGCAGGGGATGCGGTGGAGCCGGTCGGGTTCGCCCGCGCCGTCCGGGGCGCTCCGGCCTCCGACGCCGACGCCGACGCCGACGCCGACGCCGACGCCGACGCCGAGGCCGACGCCGACGCCGAGCCGGACGACGCCGACGCCGAGCCGGACGCCGCCGAGGACGACGGCGAGTCGGACGACGCCTACCCGGTCGGCCCGCCCGACGTCATCTCCGAGTGCGACGCCAAGCTCGAGGCGGCCGGCGTGGAGTTCTCGGGCTCTCGGCTGCCGCTGCACGAGACCCGGGGCGGGATCACCTGCGGGGCCGCGCAGGTGGTGCGCTACCAGGAGGGCCCGGGGGACATCCGCTGGGGCGGCAAGCCGCAGGTCACCTGCGGGGTGGCGCTGGCCATGGCGAAGCTCGAGGTCATCGTGCAGGAGGAGGCCGCGCGAGAGTTCGGCCGCCCCGTGCGACGCATCAAGCACATGGGCACCTACAACTGCCGGGAGATGGCCAACTACCCGGGCTGGGTCAGCGAGCACAGCTACGCCAACGCCATCGACATCAAGGCGTTCGAGCTGAAGGGCGGCAAGACGATCCCGGTGCTCGGCGAGTACCCCCGCAGCGGCGCCGAGCCGAAGAACGCCCGGCAGCGGTTCTTGAAGCAAGTGGCGCGGCGGCTGGTCGACGAGCGCGTGTTCTCGGTGGTGCTCACGCCCTCGTTCGACCGGGCGCATCGGAATCACTTCCACCTCGACATGGCGCGCTACATCGTCGACGGGACGTAGGCGAGGGGAGGGCGTGGCTCAGAGTTGCTGCGTACCCGAGGCGATCGCAACCTTGATTCGGAGGCGACCAGCCTGAGTCCTCGATCCTTCGTCGGAGCTCGCGACGACGTCGACCACGACGTCTCCCTCGGTATCACCCAGGTCGAAGGAGCAACGATCCTCCTGGCGTGACCAGGCGTGGACTTGGTGGTCCTCGTCATGGTGATGGGCCGTGGTCGTCCAGTGGCGACCGCGCGCGTAGAAATCGTGGATCTCGATCTTCAGGGGCAGCGAGGCGGCGTCCCCGATCACATGGAGGGTGCTGAACTCGAGGGGGGAGCCCTGGTAGCGAAGCACGAGCTGACCCAACCGGTCGAGCTCGGCGGTCAGCGTCACCGGCGACGAAGGGCTGATCACACGCAGCGAAGCGGGACCGCTCGGAGTGCCTCGGCGGATGGCGCTCGGGCGCTCTGCCCCCGCTGCGAACATCGGGGGGTGCTCTCTTCCCGCCCGCCTGAGAATCGCGATGGGCTCGAGGTCTAGCCGCGCAGCTTCGACCCTCGGGTCCTCCACGCCTGCGTCATCGAGCCATCCGGCTGCGACCTCCCAGTCGAGAGGGTCCGCGATGACCCTCTCGGCGTGCTCTGGCAAGACAGCCGGTGCCTCCCAGATGATCCCGAAGCGGTTTGCTGCCGCACGGTGAAGAGCAGCGAAGCGGCGGCTCTCATCGGCGTCATGCACGTTCCGTATGACCACCGGTCCTCGCTGCATTGCCGCGAGCACCTCGTCCTCTCCAGAACTAGGCGAGAGCGCAGGGACCTCGGGTACGAGCGTCTTCAAGGGAGGCCCCTCCCACGAGATCGACCTCCCGTCCTCGAGTGCACGGTGAAGTGCCTCGAGCGCGTGGCGCGGTAGGAAGTCCGGCACATCGATCGTCTCTTGCATCCAATCGAGGAAGTCCCGGGCACGCCGACTCAGCTCTCTTCGATCCCCCGGCCGCAGCCACACGAACACTCGCAGCCGCCGCTCGGAGACGACGGGACGTGCGAGGTTGAGGACCTCCGCGTCCCGAGCCGCGTGAAGGAGGACGACCCGCGCGCCCTCCGGCGCCTCGAGCAGCTCGTGCGCCCCGAAGCAAACGCTCACCTGCGCCTCGCCCTCCAGCAACCGCTCGATCAAGGGGCCCGCACATGCGGGATGTGCCCCTTCGAGGCCGACGATCACGCCGCCCGCGTTCAGGTGGAGGATGCGGTTGATCCGGGCGAGCCAGGCCGGATCAGCGTGAGCATCAGCAGCGGGTGCGGGAGGTACCATGCGTCTTCGTTGGGATAGGAGAGGATGAGCTGCTGCTCGAGCAAGCCGATCGCGATGTCGCTGCCCGGTAGGCGATGGTCGGGGTCGCGAGCGAGGCCTTCGAGCAGCGTGATCTCGTCGTCGTTCAGCCCATCCGATCTCCGGCGCCGCTCGGCATCGATGATCGATTCCACGAGCGTGGACTCCACTCGTGCCGACGCGCCCTCGTGCGCGCGCTCGGCGATGGTGCGCATGAAGCCCATGAAGTCGCGCAGACGCCCGCCCGAGCACCACGCGAGGCGCTCGAGCAGCGCATCGGGCAGGACGTCGAGGGGTGCGTGGACCCCGCGTAGGGCCCCGAGCCGCCGGTCGACCAGCTCACGAAAGAACCCGATCCCACGGCCCGGCTTCCAGGGGTCGTTGCGATCGGCGACGGGCTCGTTGGCGAGGTCGAAGCGCTGATCGAAGCGCAGTCGCCCTCGATATCGCTGCACCATGGCCAAGTGTGCACTCACGACCACGTCGCAGGGCAACGATCGCAGCAGGTCCGATTCGACGAACAGCCACTCGAATCCTTCCGGTCGGCGTACTCGGTCGAGTCCATCGATGATGATGACGACCTTCTTGCCGCCTAGACCCGCCCGGAGGCTCTCGATGATCGCGCTCGTCGCCGTCACCACGTCGCGGACGCCCTCGTCTTGGTCACTGTGCCGTCGTGCTCTGGAGAGGCCGACCTTCCAGCTCCACGCGCTGCCGATGGACTTGAGCACCTGCAGGCCCGTGGCAGTGGCGGTCGAGGCCATCGCTCCACCGGCGGGGCCACCCGCCGCCGCTCCCAGGGTCCCTCCCACCGTCACGGCCAGCCCGGTCGCGAGCTTCGCGACGTCGATCTCGCCGCCACCGGACTGGGCTGAGAGGGCCTTGGCGAGCGCGGCGTCGGCACCCTTCCAATTGTGGCCGAAGCGCTCCGTCCCTGCGCGTAGAACCGCGAGGCCGACCAAGCCGATGAGCTCCCACGCCTGGAGGTGCTCGATCGCGGCGGCGTCCTTCACCGACCGCTCCATGTGATGCCAGAGATCGAAGAGCACGACGACCCGCTCGGGTGCGAGCCGCTCTGCAATGAGCAGGAACTCGGTGCTCTTGCCGCTGCCAATGCTCCCCGCCACCAGCACGCGCCGCGTGTCGAACGGCGAGAGCAGGGACTTCACGGCCCCCTCGGCGGGGCTGTATGCGCCATCCCGCGGGACTCTCAACTCGGGCTCGGACACCGGCTCGATGGGATTGAAACTGGCGTAGACCGCTTCCCAGAACCGCTGTAGGGATTGCTTGGTGGGGCTCGACATCGTCACCAGGGGGCTCGAGGCCGGCAACGATAGCATCGAGGGGGGCGCCTCGGGTCCATCCCGAATCGTACGTCAGTCGCTCCCATCCGCCGGTGCTTCGCTCGAGACGTGAAGGACGAGGGCCAGCCCTCGCCCCCCCCTCGCCCCGAGCCGGCCGGTGCTCTCGAGCTCGGCCATCGTCTCGAGGGAGCGTCGGGTGTAGCGGGAGTCGTAGTCGCCACAGACCAGCAGCTCGACCTCGGCGTCCACCGGGCCCCGAGCGGGGAAGCCCTCCGCCTCCAGCGGGAAGTTCTCGGGCTCGACCTCGTCGCGGACGGGAGCCGGCGGCTCCCCTCCGAAGATCGCCCCGACGACGGTCCGGTAGGGCTCAGCCCGAGCTCGAGCCCGAGTTCGGATCGACGCAGTACCCCGACAGGCACGACAGCCCCGGATCACACGCCCCGCCCTCGGTGCACTGGCACGCCTCGGTGCCCGGGCTGCACACCAGATCGACGCAGAGGTTCGACGCGCACGAAAGCCCCGGGTCGCACGCGCCCTTGGGCGTGCACGCGCAGTTCTCGGTGCCCACCGGGCACAGATCGGCCACGCAGATGTTGAGGTTGTCGTTGCACAGGAACGGCGCGTTGCACATGCCACCGGTGGTGCACGCGCAGCCCTCCGAGCCGATGTTGCACCCCTGCCCCCCGCCGGTCTCGTCGGCGCCGTCCGACGGTGGCGGCGGCGGCGGAGAGCCGTCGTCGGCCTCGGTCTCGTCATCCGCGCCGTCGTCGTCGGTGGCGATGATGATGCAGGAGGGGAGGATGAGGGCCAGGGCCCACAGCACTAGGATCGACCGGATGATGACCATGCTCGTGCGTAGCCGGGATACGAAGACCGGCTCCGAGGAGTGTGCCGCACTCCCGGTCGTTTTGCGCCCAACAAACGCATGCGGGCCCGCTTTCGCGGCGAGCAGAGACCTGGATCACGAACCCAGCGCCTCGGTCACGAACTCCAGGAACGCCCGAACCTTCGGGGCGCGCCGTCGCGCTGGGAGCACCAGCGCGTGGACCGGCGGGCCGGGAGCCGCCCACTCGTCGAGCACCGGCAGCAGCCGGCCCTCGCGCACCGCGGGGGTGGCCATGAAGTCGAACACCTGGGCCACGCCCGCCCCCGCCCGCGCCGCCTCCACGATGAGCTCGCCCTGATCGAGATCGAGGCGCCCCGGCACGTCGAGCGCCTGCGGGCATCCCCCCGGCTGGTCGAGGAACGTCCAGGGCACCGGCTTGCCGCGCGGAGAGCGAAACCGGATGCACGCATGCGCGGCGAGATCCGAGGGCGCGCTCGGCGTGCCGGCCCGCGCCAGGTAGTCGGGAGCGGCCACCGTCACCCACTGCGGCTGGAGCAATCGCCGGGCCACCAGGGTGGAGTCGCTCAGCGGCCCCACGCGCAGCGCCACGTCGACCCGCTCGTCGACCAGCCGGCTGTGGCGATCGGTCAGCCGCAGGTCCACGCGCAGCGCCGGGTAGCGGGCCAAGAACCGCGGGAGCGCGGCCACCAGCCCCGAGCCGAGCACGTACGACAGCGACACCGTCAGATCCCCCCGCGGCGTGCGCTGGGCCGCGGCCACCAGGTCCCGCCCCGCCCGGACGTGCGCCATCGCGTCCTCGCAGCGGGCCAAGAACTGCGCCCCCTCGTCGCTCAGCGTCACCCGTCGCGTGGTGCGGTGCAGCAACGGCACCCCCAGCCGCGCCTCGAGCCGCTTCACCGCCTTGCTCACCGCGGCCGGGGTCACCCCCAGCTCGTCCGCCGCCGCCCGGAAGCTCGACGCCCGCGCGGTGTGGACGAACGGCACGATCCCGTCGAAGAGGTCCTCCATGGTGGTCGAGATTATCAACCAGTGGTTGATGAAAAAGAGAATTATTCTTCATTGTATCCTCGACCGTCGCACCCTACCGTGACCTTCGGGGCGCGCGGCGTGCCCCCAGGAGACCGAAGACCATGAAGCTCGCAGTGTTGGGAACCGGCATGGTGGGCCAGAAGATCGCGAGCACGCTCGTGGAACTGGGCCACGAGGTGAAGATGGGCTCGCGGGAGGCGGGCAACGAGAAGGCGGTGGCGTGGGTGAAGGAGGCGGGCAAGGGCGCCTCGGCTGGCACGTTCGCCGACGCAGCCGCGTTCGGGGCGCTGGTCTTCAACTGCACGGCTGGGGTGGCCTCGCTGAAGGCCCTCGAGCTGGCCGGGGCCGACGCGCTCGGCGACAAGATCCTGCTCGATCTCAGCAACCCGCTGGACTTCTCCAAGGGCTTCCCGCCCACCTTGACCCTCGTCAACGACGACTCGCTGGGCGAGGCGATCCAGCGCGCGTTCCCGCGGGTGCGGGTGGTCAAGACCCTCAACACCATGGGCAACCCGATCATGGTCGATCCGGCCAGCATCCCCGGCGAGCACGAGGTGTTCGTCAGCGGCAACGATGCGGAGGCCAAGGCCGAGGTCACGACCTTCTTGAAGGAGCAGTTCGGCTGGCGGGAGGTCATCGACCTCGGCGACATCACCACCGCCCGCGGCACCGAGGCGTGGCTGCTGCTGTGGACCCGGCTCTACGCCGCGCTGGGCCACGCCGACTTCAACCTGCACCTGGCCCGCACGCCGAAGGCGGGCTGAGCGATGACCGAGCCGCGGGGCGGGAGCGACCCGATCGATCCCCCCAAGGCGCGGGCGGGCATCGGGCTGGCCGCGACCCTCCCCGACGATGGTCGCTCGGGCGTGATGATGCGCGACGGCACCCGTGCCGCCAGGTGAGCGGCCGTGCGGCCATGCGGATATTGCGCAGTAGCTCCGAAGGGGGAGGACCGGCGCTGAGAGGGTCTGGGCGGGGAGGGGGTCGGGCCGGGTGAGATCGGCGTCGCGATCCGGCTAGAGTTGGGCCGTGGGCCTGTCTCGCCGCCTGCGCCTGTGGGTCGATCCCGACGCGCGCTTCGACGCCCTGCCCCTGGGGCCGCAGGAGTACTTCGTGCTCAGCCGGATCGAGGGGCGCCCGTCGGTGTCGGAGGTGATCGGGGCCAGCGGGCTGGGGGCGGCGCAGACCGAGCAGATCATCGAGGCGCTGCTGCGCATGGGGGCCATCAAGGGCGAGGAGGGGGCGGCGGCGGATCCAGCCCCGTCGCGGCCCCGGCCGCGCAAGTCCACCCAGGAGCTGCGGGCCCAGGCCGCCGATCGTCGCCGTCGCATGCTCGCGCAGCAGCTGGGGCGGCGCGGCGGCTCGGGCACCAACATCCCGGCGGTGGGCGGGGAGGAGGAGACCGAGGGCGCGTCGTCCGAGGGCGCGTCGTCCGAGGCGGCCGCCGACGCGGGCCCCG
>JGI12210J13797_10511018_pt1 | contig 11080 bp, 7 predicted proteins | sample ElkSlonscriptome_3_FD_13797 | JGI IMG/M metagenome (IMG submission 13797) | reverse complement strand
AGGCTCGCCAGCGGCAGGTTGAGCCGCGGGTTGTTCGACAGCGCCTCCCGGTGGCGCGCGAGGTAGGCCCAGTACATCGGCGTGAGCGGGCAGTCCTTCTTCGGGTCGAACGCACACGCCTCGCAGTAGTCCGACATCCTCGAGATGTAGCCCGCCCCGCACACGTACGGCTTGGTCGTCATCAGCGGTCCCGTGCCGTAGGTCCCCATCGCCAGCACGTTCGGCTCGACCACCCAGTCGTACGCGTCGACGTAGGCCGCCCAGAACCAGTCGGTGAGCATCCTCGGCGATACGTCGAGCAGGGCGGCCACGTTGCACAGCACCATCAGCCGCGTGATGTGGTGGCTATAGCCCTCCTCCCACACCGCGTCGACCACCGCGTCGAGGCAGCCCAGCCCGCTCTCCCGCCCCCAGTACGCCGCCGGCAGCGGAGCGCGAGCCCCCAGCTCGCTCGGCGACGCACCGCCATCGGCGATCGCCTGCGGATCCGACTGCGGCCACGACTGCCCCGCCCACCGCGCGTAGCCACCGTCGCCCGGCTGCCGCTCGGGCCGGGGCGCGCCCTGCCGCAGCCCGTCGGTGACGCGGTGGACGTGCCGCACGAATTCCCGCCAGCCCAGGATCTGCCGCACGAACCCCTCGCGGCACGACAGCGGCAGCGAGCCGTCGCCCGCCACGTCCTCCACCAGCGTCGCCGGCCGCAGGCGGTGGAGGTTGAGCAGCGGCGACACCCGGGTGTGGAACAGGCCTCGGGCGTGCCGAGACATCGCGTCTTCATAGGGCCCGAAGTGCGGCATGCACTCGCGCCGCGCCCACGCCCACTGCCGCCGGGCGTCGTCGAGCGTGGCCGGCAGCGCCTCGAGATCCAGCCGCCCCGGGTGGTGACCGAAGCGCTCCTCCACCAGCGCGCCCACCTCGCGGGTGATCTCGTCCGGGGTGAAGCGCGGCGGGGTGGGGGCCGCAGGCTCGCCCGGCCAGGGCTTGCGGTTGGCGGCGTCCAGCGACAGCTTCCCGCCCTCGAACTCGCCGTCGTCCGTCATCAGCAGCCCGCTGCGACGACGCACGCGCCGGTAGAACGCGTCCATGCGCCACGGCGGCCCCTTGCCGCGTGGATCGAACTCGCCCGGCGAGGTCAGCCACCCCGCGTGCGGCACGACCGAGATCACGCCCACGTCGACCAGCGGCCGCAGGTCCTCCCGCAGCTCCCGCTCCGCCGCCTCCATCATCGTCAGTGGCCCCAGCTCCTGCACCAGCGGCACCAGCGTGTCACGCAGGGGCCCCCACGCCACCTCGTGCCGCACCGCCACCCCCCGGCGCGCCTGCTCGAGCGCGAAGTGCCGCCCGTTGGCCAGCACCAGCGCGAGCTTCTGCCGGTGGTAGGGGCGCAGCTCCGCCTTCCACGGCGATTCCACCATCACGATGCCCAGCTCGCGTGGATCGTGCTCGGCCAGCGGCCCCAGCTCGTCGGTGAGCTGATCGTAGGGCACATAAACCCACCGGCGCCCGGCCGGATCGGGCTGCCCCTCGGCCCTCAGCGCCTGTCGAAACGCAGTCCCCATCGCTCCCGGCCTACTGCGGCTCCACGCGCACGTGGTCGACCAGCGCCAGCGCGGGTCCGCTGTTGCTCTCGGGCACCGTGAACACGAAGCGGACGAACACGGTCTGGCCGGCGTAGGCGCCCAGGTCGATCATGCCCTCCAGCACTCCGGTGTCGAGGGTCATGTCCCCGGCCGGCGCGACCAGGATCTCGACGACCTCGAGCGGTGGGCCTCCGCCGGCCGGCTCGATCTGGACGTCGAAGATCCGATCGACCGCGGCGCCGTAGGTGAGCAGATCCCAGCCCGCCCGGTAGTCGAAGACCAGGTCGGCGGGCGGCTCGGCGGCCAGCGTGAGGTCCTGTCCGAGCTCGATCGTGCCCGGGCCGTCGCCGTCGAAGCCGGTCACGGCGAAGAACTCGCCCTCGGTCGAGGTGACCATGAACAGGCGTCCGGGATCCATCCGACTCCCGGAGACGACCTCCAGGGCCACGTAGGGATCGTCGAGGTCGATCGGGGTCCAGCCGGTGAAGTCGCCCGCCTCGAACCCGCAGTTGACGCAGCTGTCGAGGCAGGCCCCCGCTATGCAGGCGGCGCTGGGCGTGCAGGTCTGCCCCCGGTCGGCGCCCTCGCAGTCGTTCGATGCTCCGCAGAACGCGGGGTCGGTCTGGGGATCGACGCACACTCCCTCGCACCAGATCCCGTCCGGGCACCCGCACTGCGGGTCCATGCACCCAGAGGTCTCCTGCGTCGACTCATCGAGCGGGCGGATCGGATCGCTGGTCGCTTCGGTGGTCGTCGTCCCCGCGGTCGATCCCTGCTCCACGGCGGTCGTCGATGCATCGCTCGTCGATCCGTCGACGACGAGGCACTGCCCGGACGAGGGCCCCGCGTGCGCTCCGTAGCGCTGGCCGCTGTCGCACTCGGTGTCGGGGAAGGTGCAGTACCCCGCGTGGCACTGGCCGGGCTCGCCTTCGAGCGCGCACTGCCCGTCGTTGGAGCAGTGGAAACCCGAGGTTTGACAGCCGGCCAGGGGCAGGGCGACCAGCAGCCACCATGGGCGAGGCGAGGGCACCGCGAGAGTCTACCGCCTCCCGGCGGCCTCGGGGGCTCCGCGCGCGAGCACGGTCTGCCGCCATGCACGATCGACCCCGGTCGTCGCCGGGCCGGCGGGACGAGCCGGAGCAGCGGCACGCCTGCCCGTCGATGCCGGGTCGACGTCGATCAGGCGAGTCAGACCCCGCCGAAGATCGCCGCCCGCAGCCGAGGCGCGCGCAGCCCGAGGCTGGCCCACACCATCACGCCGAAGACGATCGCGAACACCAGGGTGAACAGCGGCTGGTCGGCGCGGACGTGGCTGGCCACCGCCCCTCCGAGGTACGCGGTCAGCAGCAGCCCGCCGAGCACCGCAGTGCGGGGCACGAGGTAGAGCGCCGTGCACACCAGCAGCACCGCCCCGATCGGCACCACATGGTGGGCCCCGTAGCCCAGCGCGAGGGTGCCCTCGATGGAGGGCTCGGCCTGGGCGACCTTCATGCCCCCGTCGACCAGCATGAACAGGCCGACCACGCCGGTGAGGATCCAGCCAGCCGTTCGCCCCGCGCGGGACGGCGTATCGTTCGAAGCTTCCATATCGTTCTCCTTCGGTACATCGGGGCCGACGACCGGGAGCCCGAGGAATCATCGCAATCTCGCACGAATTTCCGCGACGCCACGAGCGGATCGACTTCCTGGGGGCACCGGCCATCGGGAGCGCTACCCGCGGCTCGACGCCCTCGGGGCGGTGCGGTCCAACGGGCGAGGCCTCAGGGAATGGCGCAGATACCCGGTTCGATCGCGACGCACAGCTGGGGCGGAGGCGGCCGGTCGTCGTACCACGGCACGCACTCCGTGCCCGGCATCAGGCTCGGGCACGGATCGGCGCCGCCCGCCGGGCACACCGGCGCGCAGCAGCCGGAGGCACTCGGGCACCCGGGCACGCGATCGGCCCCCAAGCAGAACGACCCCGGTGAGCAGAGGTTGACGAACTCGCACGGGTCTCCGATGACCGCGCCGAGGGACGCATCGGGCATGCAAGCGAATGCCTCATAGGTGGGGTAGCAGGCCTGCCCCGTCGGGCAGTTCTGAGCCACCGGGTCGCAGCTGGGAAAGCACAGGGCAGGGATGCCGCCGGACATGATCGTGCAGAAGTGGCACGGGTCGGAGCAGGACGGCATGTCGGCTGTGCCGACGCATTGAGCCACGCAGATGCCCGTGTTGGTCTCGAGGTCTACGTCCCAGCACATCGACGTGCCGTCGCAGTCGTCCAGGCCGCTCGTCCCGTTGCCCTCTACGGTGCAGGGGTCCCCCGGAGCGCCGGGATCGGGAGCCAGCGGGACGCACTTGGTGTCGTTCCACGAGTTGCCGCCATCGTTGGCGTAGGGCATGCACTTGAAGCCCAGTGGACAGTCTTGCTCGAAGATCGAGCAGTCCTCGGGCAGGTCGAGCCACGGCTCGCCGGTGTCGAGGCTCCCGGTGTCGAGCGGCCCCGTGGAGGTCGTCGTGGGCGGTGGAGGAGGGGGAGGGGAGCTGGTGACGGTGGTCGTCGAGGTGGTCGAGCCACCCTCGGCGTCATCGCCATCGCTGGCGCTGCCCGGTTCCAGCGAGATCGTGGGCCCACACCCGGCCAGGCCGATCAGGCCAGCGCTCACCAGGGTCGCTCGCACGATGCGGGCTGCGGTCCACGGGTCGTTCGTGCGTAGCTTGGGTTCCATGGCTGAAGTCTCCGATCGGTCGCGAGGAAGCATGGTCGCGTCGCGGCTCACTGGGCTCGGCTTCCGAGCGCGGTCTCAAGGGATGATGCAGACGCCCGGGTCGCTCACGCCGCACTGCGAGGGGGGAGGCGGCTCGTCGCCGTACCACGGCACGCACTCCGTGCCGGGCAGCAGGCCGGGGCACGGATCGGCGCCGCCCGCCGGGCACACCGGCGAGCAGCAGCCGATGTTCTCTTCGCACCCGGGGACGCTGACTCCGTTCACGCACAGCGACCCCGGCGGGCAGGCGTTGATGAACTCGCACGGCGAGCCGATGACGGCATCCTCGGGGGATGCATCGGGGATACAGGTGAAGACTTCATTGGCCGCGTAGCAGGCCTGTCCCATCGGGCAGTCCTGAGCCACCGGGTCGCAGCTTTCGAGGCACAGGGTGATGACCCCATCACCCGAGATCGTGCAGTAGTGGCAAGACTCGGCGCAGCTCGGATCTTCGGGCGAGCCCACGCAGAACGCCGCGCAGGTGCCCATGTTCGTCTCGAGGTCCACGTCCCAGCACATCGACGTGCCGTCGCAGTCGTCGAGGCCGTCGAGGCCGTTGCCCAGGATGGTGCAGGGATCGCCCGGGGCACCCGGGTCGGGGACCAGCGGCACGCACGTGGTGTCGTTCCACGAGCCGCCGCCGTCGTTGGCGTAGGGCATGCACTTGAAGCCCGGCGGACAGTCCTGCTCGAAGATCGAGCAGTCCTCGGGCAGGTCGAGCCACGGCTCGCCGGTGTCGGGCGGTCCGGTGTCGGGCGATCCGGTGTCGAGCGGGCCGTCGGTGGCGTCGCCGGGCATGGGAGGCGTCGTGACCGTAACGGGAGCCGGCGGCCCAGACCCGTCGGCGGCGCTGGTGGATGGGTCCTCGCCTCCGGTGGTGACCTCGGGCTCCAGCGCGATGGTGGGCCCGCACGCGACCAGGCCGAGCACGCATGCGACATGCGAAAACTGCGCTGTTCTCTCGACCCTCGATGTCCAGCTCCTGCCTCGCATCGTGATCAAAAGTAACAAAACTATCAGGCATTGAGTAGTGCGATTTCAACGCGCTCTTCGGGAGTGGCCGTCGGCGTGACCGCGGACCCGCTCGGGTCACCGTCGGATCGACGGCGCCGCCGCCTCGTCGAGCGGTCGAAGCTCCTCGTCGATCCGTTCGCCCCGGCCCTCGGCACCCCTGCCGAGGGCTCGCGAATTCGTGCCCAGCGTTCCTCGGGGCTTCGCCGGTGGACTGGCCTACTCGATCATCGTCGACTGGAGCCGAGTTTCCTCGAGCCAAGGCACAATCGCGGTTGTTCGTGCCGTCCATTCCCTTCATCGTAGGACCCAGAGTGATGGGCAGAGCGCAAGGGTGGATCCTCACCGTGCTGGGCGGCGCGAGCATGCTCGGGGCGGGGTGTTACTCGGGGGCAGGAGAAGCCGATGGGCTGCCCCCGGCGGGGGCCGACAGCGGCGAGTCCGGGGCCGACTCGGAGGGCGAGGGCGACTCGGACGGCGACCCTCCCGAAGGCCAGTGCGAGGGCAGCGGCGCGGTCGTTCGGCGGCTGACCACGCTGGAGTACGCTCACACCGTCTTCGACACCCTGGGCGTCGACATCGCAGCCGACGCGGAGGCGCGGCTGCCGGCCGACCTTCGCTCGGATGGGTTCTCCAACCAGATCAGCGGCCTGCTGGTCAGCTTCAGTCACGTGGAGGCCTACCGCGACCTGGCCAAGCTCATCGTGGCCCAGCTCCCCGATCTCCCGGGCCTCGTCGACGCGCACACCAGCTGCACCGACTTCGCGGACGGCTGCGAGTCCTCCTTCATCGAGGGCCTCGGGGCTCGCGTGTGGCGGCGCCCGCTGGCGGCCGACGAGGTCGCCTCGCTGCGGCCGATCTTCACTGCGGCTCACGACGAGGGCGATGACTTCGTGACCGCCGCGGGCTTGGTGCTCGAGGCGATGCTCCAGGCTCCGCAGTTCGTCTACCGCCTCGAGGACGAGCTGCCCGGGTCGGGCGCGCCGGGGGAGCTGCGCGTTCTCGGCGACTACGAGATCGCCTCGCGGCTCTCGTACCTGCTGTGGAGCACCTCGCCCGACGACGTACTCTTCGACGCCGCTCGAGCCGGCGAGCTGCACACTGCGCAGCAGATCGAGGCCCAGGTCGATCGCATGCTGGCGAGCCCGCGGGCCAAGGACACCGCCCTGCGCTACATCGACGACTGGCTGGCGCTCGGCGGCCTCCCGCAGCTCAACCGCAGCCCCGAGCTGTACCCCGAGTTCTCGGAGGCGCTCGCTCGCGACATGCGCGAGGAGACGCTGCGGGTCGCCGAAGAGCTGCTGTGGGAGCGCGAGGCTCCGCTCATCGATCTGCTCACGGCCGACTTCACCTGGGCAAGCCCCGCGCTCGCGTCGCTCTATGGGATCGAGTCGCCGGGCGAGGGCTGGCAGCGCTACTCGCTGGACGACGTGCCCCATCGCCAGGGCATCCTCACCCACGCCGGGGTGCAGGCGATCAACGGGCACGGCGACCAGCCCTCGCTCGTCGAGCGCGGGCTGTTCATCCTGGGCGGGGTGCTGTGCTCCTCGGTGGCCGCCCCTCCCGCGGAGCTCGACACCACCATGTCCGAGCTGGAGACGGGCCGCTCGCCGCGCTACTACTCCGAGGCGCGGCTCGACAACGCCACCTGCAACGCCTGCCACGGCCAGTTCGACCCCATGGGCTGGGCCTTCGAGCCCTTCGACGGGATCGGGGCATGGCACGACCAAGACATCGAAGGCAACGAGCTGCGCGAGGACGGGTGGCTGGTGATCCCCGGCTCGGCGGAGTCGGTGCCCTTCGACACCGTCGAGGAGTTCAGCGAGCTGCTCGCCCAGAGCGAGCACGTCGCCGAGTGCATCGGGGTGCGCAACCCGCTTCAGTTCGCCATGGGCCGCCCGCTCGGGTCGGCTGATGCGTGCGCCGAGCAGGAGATTGCCCTGAGCGCCGCCGAGGGCGGCGGCTCCTACCAGGCGTTGGTGCGAGCCATCGCCACCCACCCCAGCTTCCAGACCATCCGCAGCGACGACTAAGAGGACGACGACGATGCGATATCGCAAGGTGATGAGCCGTCGAACCCTGCTGCGCGGGGCGGGCACGGTGGCGATCGGGCTGCCCTTTCTCGACGAGATGCGGTCTCGGAGCGTGTGGGCGGCCGAGCCCGAGCCGCCGGCCCGGGCCTTCAACCTCTTCTTCGGGCTGGGCATCCCCAAGCAGATCCAGGCCGAGGGTCTCACCGGCCCCCTGTCTCCGCTCGCCGCGGTGGCCGACAAGCTGGCGATCCTGCGGGGGGTCAACCTCTACGAGTGCGACGGCTCGGCGAACAACCACTTCGACGGCAGCGGCGGCACCTTCACCGGGGTCGAGCCGACCACCGTCAGCCATGCGGGGGGTCCTTCCCTCGACCAGGCGGTGCTGAACGCCAAGTACCCCAAGGGGCCCGACACCCTCATCCGCACGCTGATGATGGGCAGCTTCTTCCGGCGCAAGCTCGACAACGATCTGTCGCTCACCCGCTTCGTGCACTGCTGGAAGGAAGACGGCAGCGCGGTCGATGTACCCATCGAGACCCCCAACGCGCTGTTCGATCGCGTCTTCGGTGAGCTCGAGGGCGGGGCGGATCCGGGCGATCTCAAGGCCAAGCACTACGAGCGCAGCGTGCTCGACTCGGTGCTCGATCAGTACACCCACTACACCGGCGCCGCCTCACCGCTGGGGGCGGCCTCGCGGTCGAAGGTCGCCGACCACCTCGACAAGGTCCGCGAGCTCGAGAAGAAGCTGTTCCCCGAGGACCTGCTGTGCGACGTCCCCGGCGCTCCGGGCATGCTGCCGCTGCTCCACGGCCAAGACGTCGACGGCGGCGGCGGTGGCCCCGTGCTCGACCTCGACGAGTGGGTGACCTACTGGCAGAGCATGTGCCGGCTGTACGCCATGGCGGTGCAGTGCGACGCCACCCGCTTCGGCATGATCATGTTCCAGTCCGCGGGCGAGCGGATCCAGCTGCGGGGGCCTTGGGACTACAACGGCGAGGCGATCGTCTTCGACGACGAGAACGACTCGGTCGGCTCGGGCGGCAGCCACGAGTACTGGCACGGCTTCAACCCGAGCAACGCCAACCAGGAGATGCGCTGGCACACGCACTTCATCCTCAGCCAGCTCGTCTACTTCTTGCAGCTCCTCGACGACCCCGACTACGCCGACGAGAACGGCCAGACCATCCTCGACAACGCGCTCATCACGATCGGCACCGAGCTGGGCAACGGCAACGCGCACGATCTCGAGAGCGTGTTCCATGCGGTCAGCGGCGCCAACGGCCGCATTCGCACCGGAGAGATCTTCGACCTCGACGCGTCGAGCACCGAGCTGTACACCACGCTGCTGTCGGCCATGGACATCGATCGCGTGCTGGGGACCGCGTCGGCGTTCGGCGGGCTGCTGGACCAGATCCTGGTGTAGGCGGGTCGCGCGGGGGCGGTGAGCCGTCGGTGAGCCGTCGGTCTGTCGCCTCTCGAGCTCGAGCGGCGCTGCGGCGTCGTGGCAAGACTCGGGGTCTACGTTCTCCGAGGTGTGCCACGGGCGCATGCCGGATCGTTTCACGCCGGCACGTACACGGCCCTCGATGTCGACGTGCCGGCTCGGAGAGCCGGCGCGTGCGTTCACACGGATGCCGTCCCGACCCACGACGAGCCGCAGTGCTGGCGCGGGAGTATGGGGGGCGGATGCCTGCGTAGGTGCGGATACATGGTCGTCGTCATGGGTCATCTCCGCAGAAATGAGCGTGAGACCGCCAGACGATACTCGGCGAGCGAATGGACGAACGTCCGTAGAGTTCACTGAATCGTGACAATGCGATCCCGAGTTCGAGCGAACCAGCGATCGCCATCGACCCTCGCCGAGTACGACGGTCGATCGGTGTCGAGTCGATCGGTGTCTCTGTCGTTCACGTGCCCTTCGAATAAACACATTGCTCCTTGATCGCTGGCTGCTAGGGTCCGCATCGCTCGGTTCACGAGTGTCCGACACCCTCCCTTCGCATATTGCGAAGTGGTGGTGGTGTCGCTTGGGTGTACGACGATGAAGACGAATCATTGCATTCGAACGGGTACGATCGCGGTCATGCTCTCCCTCTTCGGCGGATGCGTCGATGTCGAGGAGGGGCGGCCCGAGGCCGTCGACGAGGACCGTGAGGCCGTCTCCACCGAGGATCTCCCTCGCTCCGCGGTCGTTCAGCTGTTCAACTGGCCGTATACTGCCATCGAGGACGAGGTCTGCGCGCTTGCCGACCTGGGGTACAGCCACGTTCACGTCTCGCCCCCGCAGCTGTCCAATTCCTCGAATGACTGGTGGGGGCGCTACCAGCCCGTCGACTACCGCGTCATCGACGGCCCGCTGGGCAACGAGGCGGAATTCGAGCGGATGGCCGTCGCGGCCGAGAGCTGCGGCGTCACCATCATCGCCGACGTGGTGCTCAACCACATGGCCAACCTCGGCCTCTCCGGCGGCGAGCTGTACTACCCGCCGGGCTGCAACCGCAGCCGCCCGCTCGACAGCGGAGGAGACTCCTGCCTGGTGGCCCCGTCGAACTTCCACCAGCCCGAGTGCATCGGGAACTACGGAAACCACTGTGCGGTGCTCTACGGCCGGATCTGCGGCGGGGGCGGCGATCAGGGGCTGCCGGACCTGGCCACGGGCTACTGCGAGCCGGGCGGCAACCTCGACATTCACGCCCGCAACTACGATCCCCACGTGCTGTCGATCGCCAAGGACTACCTGCTGCGCCTGCAGGCGCTGGGGGTGGGGGGCTTCCGGATCGACGCGGCCAAGCACATGCACCCCGCGTTCCTCTACGATCTCTTCGCCGATCCGGAGATCACGGCCAACCTCGAGTACGCCTACGGGGAGATCATCACCGATCGCGTAGGAGACCCGAACTTGTCGGTCTATCGCCACATCCCGGGCATGGACTTCATGGACTTCCCGCTCACCCGCAGCCTGATCGACGCGTTCTCGCTCGGCGGCGACCTCGGGCAGCTCGAGTCGATCGCGGGCAGCGACCGGGCGCTGCCCGGGGTGGACTCCGTGTCGTTCGTGACCAACCACGACGTGTGGGGCAACGAGGGCGGCCTGGGCTATCGCTTCTCGAGCTACCAGGACGAGCTTCTGGCCCACATGGTGGTGCTCGGGCGCAACGAGGGGCTGGCCTACGTGTACTCGGAGTACGACGACGGCCCCAGCCGCGCGTACCGGGGGCCGGGCCAGGACTACGTGTACTTCCACCGTCGGGCCGAGCCGCGGGCCATGCTGGCCTTCCACACCCGAATGCTCGGCGAGCCCGATCTGCCCAAGTGGAGTGACGACGTGCACCTCGCCTTCGCCCGGGGCCGGCGGGGCCTGGTGGCGGTCAACAAGTCCGGCACGCCCTGGGATCTGGGATCGGTCGACACCGCGCTGGTCGACGGCGAGTACATCGACGTGCTCGGCGGCGGCACCTACCGGATCGTCGGCGGGCGGGTCAGCGGCAGCGTGCCCGCCCGCTGGGGCCTGATGCTCGTCCCCGCCGAGGAGTGCGACGCAGGCGACTGCGGGCTGTGAGCCGCGCGGGCGGGGAGCGCCCGCCTCGACGACCCGGGCGAGCGCCCGGGCGTCGGGGCGCCGATCCGACCGGCGCGGTCATCGTCCGAGCCGGCGCTCGAGCGTCTCGATGACCAGCGTTCGAAAGAAGCGATGCGCGGCGTCGGCTCG
>JGI12210J13797_11142689_pt1 | contig 11090 bp, 9 predicted proteins | sample ElkSlonscriptome_3_FD_13797 | JGI IMG/M metagenome (IMG submission 13797) | reverse complement strand
GGACAGGCGACGGTGCGGTACAGGACCAGATAGATGCCAGCGTCGAGGATGCGGTTAAGCAGGCGAGAAGCCGCATGCCGTCGGGTACGAGTTTAACTCATTGCCAGGAATGCGACGAAGCTATTGCCGAGGCTCGCCGTAAAGCGATCCCTGGTGTTCGGTTGTGTATTACCTGCCAGTCGGAACTCGAAAAGCAGCAAATTGCCGCGGCCGGCTATAACCGTCGCGGCAGCAAGGACAGCCAGCTCAAGTGAGCCGCTGTCGGTAGGAGACATTTCATGGGGTTTCAGGTACAGTTGGTACTTTCTAATGTTACCCGCATCCGCAGGTGATGCCACTGTGTTTACCGCTGACGATACAACCATGATGAGCTGACCTCTCACACTGCAAGCCGGTACAGCCCCGTAAAGAAATCCTCATCACCCAGCGGCAAGCAGGGGAATCATGAAATGATCCAAATTGACTTACCTGAGTCAGACATTACTTTTTATCTATTCTTGAAGCAGTTTTTCTTCCCTGCTTTTCCTTCCTTTCCCTTCAAGCTGTTGTACTTCAACAGGAGGTTCGCCATGAATTCCATTAACAGGTATTTCGTTGGCCATTCACTTCATTTTTTGACCGCCGTGACTGTAGTCCTTTTTCTTGCCGTATCCGCAGGACCGGCTATATCCGGTGAGTATAAAGCCCTCAACGGCGTTACAAAGATTAAAGCCGTATTTGATGTAAGCCTGGGATCAGCAAAAACCGCTCCGGGTGTTTTTTGGGCTGTCAGAAATGCATATAACGACCAGGCCATTAAAGCTCTTCCTGAAAAACCGGAAATTGCCGTGGTATTCCATGGCCCCGTCGTCAAGCTGATCACCTCCAACCGAGAAGGTTTCTCCCCGGAAGAATCAAAAGCTCTCGATGAATTTGCAGACATGATACGACAGATGAAAGCAGAAGGAGTGACTTTCGAGGTGTGCCTTTATGCTGCCAAAGTTATGGGAATAGACCCTGCCACCATTCTTCCTGAAATCGACCATGTAGGGAACGGATACATATCCGTCATCGGATACCAGGCACAGGGATACTCAGTGGTGCGCATTCCGTAAATCCAGCGGCATGGTCTGATACTATACAAGGCCACCTCTTCCTGATGGTAAAATGATTGCTACGCCTGTAATCATAAAACCCCAAAAAGAGCTGATCTTGCAACAATGACAGATAAGGGGTCATAAGGGGGCACAATCGACAACCGGTATTTGCCGGAGAAGACGACTTCAACTATTACAGGGAAAAATCATTTTTTTCAAACAGGAGTTTGGTTGCACGATTTTCACCTCTTGCCTGACCTGCTGTTAATAGATGGCTTTTGAAGATAAAGATTGTCCATTACGAGATACGCGACCTGACATGTTTCAGCTGTACAGTGGCAAGGTCAGCTTTCAATTTCCCGTGAAAAGTGAATGGTTACAAATTTAGACGTGGTTGTTGAGAGAATTCCTGGGTAGGAGAGCTTGAAGCGTATTTCGCCGCCGACTTGGTACTCAACTGAAGAATCCGTGACGTCAACAATGAGATGATCACTGCTTGCCGCCAGTATTCCAATCTTGTCATCAACCGGCGACATATGATCGGGATAAACATCCTGTTTGCCTATTGCCAGGATTGCCCGTTTTCGTATACCACCCACCTTCTGGTTGGGGATTTGTCCGAATGAGTCGAGGCCGACTATACCCTTCGGTGTAGATTCCTTGTGTTTGAGCTCAATGATTTCTGCGGAAAGTATAAACGAATCCTGAAAGGTGTCTTCCAAGTCGGTAAAAATGTCTGAATGGCCGAGAAGGATGCCCTCGCCTATGCGTAACTGGTTAATCCCTTTGGGAACCATCCCCTTGGTTACCAGTTCCAACGAGCTGGTAGAACCGCCTGAGAGGGTATCCATTGGTATACCGAGTGTATCTCCTATCTTTTCGGCCAAACACACCAGCTCCAGCAAATTTTCCGTTGTAGGCTTGACTCCGCTGAGACAATTAAAGTTTACCCCGAAACCTCTGAGGCGTATCCCCTTTAAAGGGAGAATCTGCTGCACTGTATTTTCCACTTCCTCGGGTAAAACACCTTCACGCAAATCGCCAAGATCCACCATCAACAGAATATCATGGGTTTTTCCCTGTTGAACAGCAGCGGCGGAGAGTGCTTTTATTACCGATATTTCAGAATTCAAGCTGCAACAGGCCAAGCTGACGACACGGTCAACCTCATGCAGCATAGGGATTCGAATGAGCATCATCTCAGCCTCAATACCTGCTGCCCTTAACGATTGAATATTATCCAGCCTCGAATCGCCCAGTGCCGTAATACCTGATTCGATCATTATCTGGGCGATTTCAGGAATGGCGGTAAAGCCTTTGGTAATACCTATGACTTCAATACCGATGGCATCGCAGAGTTTATGGATGGTCGTGGCATTGTGTCTGAGTTTTTCCAGATTAATCTCGAGACAGGGGTTTTTTTTCATGTGATGATTTTCCCTGCCAGGCGATGGGAGTGGTTTCCTTGATCGACAATAATCTCTCCGGCAAGTATGACATAGTCAATTCCTCTGGCATACTGGTGAGGATTTTCAAAGGTTGCCATATCAGAGACGGTATGTGCATCAAACACGGTGAGGTCTGCAATCATTTTAGGTGCAAGCAGCCCCCTGTCCTTCAACCCCATTATTTTAGCCGGCATCGAGGTCATTTTCTCAATCGCCGTTTCAAGAGATATCTGCTGTTCATCGCGAACATATTTGCCCAATATACGTGGGAATGCACCGTAGTAGCGGGGGTGGGGACTGCCTGTATGGAGTGCGCCATAGTCCGCCACCGCCCTGCCATCACTGGCAATAATTGTTCTTGGATGTTTCATGATGGTTCTGACGTCCTCTTCATCCATACAGAATACCAGGGTGCTGACGGATCCTTTTTCAGCGATCAACAGATCAAAAACCAGCTCAAACGGATCAACTTTTAGGGTATCGGCGATTTCTGCAATTCTTTTTCCTTCAACGAATTTAAAAGCAGCAGATCCAACCCCGGCAATTTGAACGTTCTCCCAGGGGGCGGTATTATAGGCATGGCCACCTCTTTGAATCTCGTCCTCCATTTCCTGGCGGATCCTTTTTCGGCTGGCCGTATTACTGAGATATTCTATAAGCTTTTGGTGGCCCTCCTGTCGCACCCATCCCGGAATATAATCAGCCAGACCTGTCCCCCAGGCCACATAGGGATATTGATCCCAGGAGAGCCGCACTCCGCGCGCCAGGGCATCTTCTAAAAGGGTAAAGAGCTTTTCTGTCTTGCCCCAGTTAAACACCCCTCCCAATTTTAGATGGGAAATTTCAAGCTGACATCCCGAAGCCTCCGCAGTCTGTATGGCCTCCTCAAGAGAGGCAAAGAGGGTCTGGGATTCACCACGTATATGGGAGGTATAGAGTTTGTCATGGCGAGCAAGCACACGTCCGAGGTTAATCAATTCACGAGTTCGGGCATGCGCATCAGGAATATATTCCAGGCCCGTAGACATGCCGCACCCTCCTGCAAGCAGGCTTTCCTCGAGCAGGTCTTCCATCGCCCTCATCTGGTATGAGCTCGGCGGGCCGGTATCGAGCCCCATCACGGCAGTACGCAAGGTACCGTATCCAATGAGGGGCATCAGGTTGACTCCCAGCGGAATGCTCCTGAGGTAGTGGATGTATTCGCCAAAGGTTGACCACAATTTTCCGATATCATCGGGGTTTGCAAAATCGCCGTTGATGGTCAGGTGATCTCGAATCTGCGACATAAAGGTACTTGACAGGGGAGCAGCGCTCATTCCGCAATTACCAACTATCTCGGTGGTAACGCCTTGCCTTATTTTGCTTTCGGCCCGTGGGTTGAGCAGAATAGTCGCATCCGTGTGGGAATGGATATCGATGAAACCGGGACAGACAACCTTGCCGGCAGCATCTACAACTCTTGCACTGCTGCCTGAAAGGCCAGGTTCGATTGTCTCTATTTTGCCCTCCTTCACACCGATACCGGCGAGAAAGGAAGGAGAGCCGCTACCATCAATGATGGTTCCATTGTGTATTATCAGGTCAAACATTTCCGTACCCTATATTTGCCTCTTGGCAAAACCACGATCGGCTCATTCCGCACCATTTTCTTTTTCAAGGCTGTCTGAAAGGTCCTCAGATATGCCCCGATGACTTTTGCAAGAGAATTGATTAATCGTACAGCGGGAAATGGCAGGCAACCTGACCTCCGGCCGTAGACTCTTCCAGGACAGGTGTTTGCTCCAGGCACAGAGGCTGCACGTATTTGCATCGCGAGGCGAACACACAGCCTGGCGGCAGGTTGAAGGGACTGGGAACTTCACCCTCCAGGGCGGCAGTGGCGGTAATTTCCTCAGGATCGGTTTTGAAGATGCTGGCTATCAGTGCACGTGTGTAGGGATGACATGCCGTTTTGCCTATTAAGCGAGCGGATACGGTTTCTACTATACTGCCAAGATACATGATAATGACCCTGTCACAAAAATAGCTTACCAGAGACAGATCATGGGAAATAAAGAGAAAGGTCAGGTTGAGCCTCTCCCGCAACCCTTCGAGTAATTTTATGATCTGGGCTTGAACGGAGACATCCAGCGCCGCTGTCGGTTCATCGAGTATGATAAATTGAGGCGACAGCGACAAAGCCCGGGCTATGTCGGCCCGCTGTTTCTGGCCGCCTGATAGTTCATGAGGATAGGCAAAGCCGTGTTCGCTGCTCAGTCCGACCAGCTCAAGAAGCTCATCGATCTTTTTACCTCTCATCTCTGGATCCAGCTTGACGCCTTGAATCTGAAAGGGCTCAATCAAGCTCCTGTAAATAGTGTAGCGGGGATCCATTGCTGAATAAGGGTCCTGAAAAACCATCTGCATATGCCGTCTTTGCTGGCGCAGCACTTTTTTCGACATTTTGAGGACATCGTGGCCATTGAAGAGGACACTTCCGCTGTCGGGTTCAACAAGGCGAAGGATCAACCTGGCCAAAGTTGACTTGCCGCAACCCGATTCTCCCACGACCCCTAAAATCTCACCCTCATCGATGGAGAGGGAAACCTTGTTGACGGCAGTGATGGTGCCGATGGTCCGCAGGAAGAGACCACCCTTGATATCGAAAGAGACTGACAGATCGTTAATTTCTAACAGCTTTCCCATCGTCAATCCTCCTTTCCCAGATAATGGTGGCAGGCTACCCGTGAATCACCCTCAATTTGCAGGAGCATTGGTACGCTTTGTTCACAGAGCGAATCACGAAGGCTGCAGCGAGGGTGATAACGGCAGCCGCTGGGATAGGTGTCGACACTGGGAACATTGCCGAAAATTGCCGCCAGAGACCCCTTCTCCATACCTATATGGGGAATACACTGGAGCAGCGCTTTGGTATAGGGATGTCGGGGTGTATTGAAGACCTCCCGGATTTCGCCGAATTCTACCATCGTACCGGCATACATGACTGCCACTTTGTCACACACCTGAGCGATGACGCCCAGATCATGGGTAATCAAGAAAAGGCCAATGTTTCTTGTCGACGTCATCTCCTTGAAAAGCAGCATTATCTGGGCCTGAACCGTCACATCCAACGCGGTTGTCGGCTCGTCAGCGATCAATATGCTTGGATTGGCACACAACCCCATGGCAATCACAATTCTCTGTTTCAAGCCCCCGGAAAGCTGGTGCGGATACTGCTGAAAGACCTGTTCCGGTTTAGGGATATGGAGTTTCCCCATTAATTCAATCACCTGCTGTTTGGCTTGCCGTTTGCCAATCTTGACCTGTTTACATAAGCCCTCGACAATCTGATCGCCAACGCGATAGACAGGGTCCAAAGAAGTCATGGGATTCTGAGGGATAAAAGCAATTTGAGAGCCTCTGACTGACCGCATCTCCTTCTCGGAGAGTAGCAGAAGATCGCGCCCTTGAAAGGTGATACTGCCGCCTATCGTGCCGCCAACAAGCGAGGATAAACCCATGATCGCATGGGCCGTGAGCGATTTCCCGGATCCGGTCTCGCCGACCATGCCCAGGACTTCTCCTGCATTCATTTCAAAGGATATATTTTCAATTGGTCTTACTTTCTTTTTATCAACGACAAACTCTACCTGAAGATCTTTTACCTGGAGGATTGACATTAATTGGACTCCTTATTTTTGACGTCCATAATGTCGATCAGGGCATCTCCAAAGAGATTAAATCCCAGAACAGTGATCATCATGGCCAGCCCCGGGAATATAATCATCCAGGGGGAAATAAAGAGATACGCCGTACCATTACTCATCATCGCTCCCCAGCTCGGTGTGGGGGGCTGGGCTCCCATACCCAGGAACCCGAGGGTGGCCTCCAAAACAATAGCGTTGCCAATGCCGATTGTCGCGGCGACAATAACAGGAGAGAGGCTGTTGGGCAGAAGGTGCTTAAACAAGATGACATAGTCACTCGCTCCCATTGACTTGGTAGCCTCTATGAATACCGCGCTCTTCAAAGAGAGAATCTGCCCACGAACCAGACGGGCATATTGGGCCCAGTAGGATAATCCTATGGCGATAACCACACTTTCCAAACCTGCACCGATGATTGCCACCAGCAACAGTGCGATGAGAATGGCCGGCATTGACCAGGTCAAATCGGCAATGGTCGTCAGGACCAGATCGATCACCCCTCCATAAAATCCAGCGATAGCACCTATAACCAGGCCAATGACCACCGATATCAACACCGACAGCACGCCAACCACAAAGGAAATCCGGGCCCCTCGTATAGTCCGGCTGAGCAGGTCTCGGCCAAAATCGTCGGTGCCCATTATATGGTTCAGCGAAGGCGGTTCATTGGCAATGGCAATATTTTGTTCTGTATATGAATAGGGTTCCAGCAGTGGAGCAAAGAGGGCCACGATGACCAGACATGCTATCAGAATGGTACCGATAACCCCCATTTTGTTGCCCGAGAATCTCTGTAAGACGACGACCCAAGGGGGCTTATGTTTGTATTCAGTCATAGTAATGCCTCACCCTTGATTATTTATAGACATCCCTGACCCTTGGGTCGGCATATGAATACATAATATCTGCGATAAAGGCGCCGATGATCACGGCCATGGTTAGAAAGATCAATGAGGCCTGGACTACCGGATAGTCGCGCCGATAGAGGGCGGAAAGCAGCATGTTGCCAATGCCGGGGCGGCTGAAAACAATTTCGATGGTCACGGCACCACCGAGTATCCAGCCGAGCCGTAAGCCAAATATGGTAATAACCGGCATCAGGGCATTTCGGAAAACATGTTTTATGATGATAGCGGGTTTGCTGAGTCCCTTGGCGTACAGCAGCAGGACAAATTCCTTGTTGAACATTTCCAGCATACTTACTCTGGTAATGCGGGCGATAAGCCCGGCGCCACCCATACCTACCGTTATCGCCGGTAAAACCAGGGTCTCTAGACTTCCCGACCCGGATACCGGGAACCACCCCAACATCACCGAGAAAATCAACATCAGGATCAACCCCAGCCAGAAAGCCGGCACGGTAACACCCAGCAGGGCAATGATCATGGAGATGTAGTCTATGAAGGTGTTTTTGGCAGCAGCTGAGATAATCCCCAGCAGAATCCCGAGAAAAAAGGAGATGAACAGCGAGGCGAGTCCTAAACGTACGGTAAAGGGCATGTTGTAGAAAATCATGTCGGCGACGGGCTGTTTTTCGATGATCGACTGGCCCATATCACCTGTGACAAAGTTTTTCAGCCAGACAAAATATTGAATGGTGAGAGGCTTATCCAACCCGTGGGCTTTCACCAGCTCTACCTTGTCCGCACTTGTTGAGCCAGGTCCCAGCAAGGAATCGATCGGATCTCCCGGCACCAGGTGTATAAGCGAGAAGACCACCACGGAAATAATAAAAAACAGTGGGATCAATAACAGCGTACGTCGAAGAATGTAAATCCACATATCTTATCCTCAACAGTCGACGGAAAACACACAACTATTACCAACCTAGGCTTTTAACTGTGGGAGAAACCGTGCGACAGTACTCCGGGGCAATTACAGAAGGGGGCACCCTCCAGGAGCGTGTCGGAGAAAGTTTCCCGACACGCCCCTTGGGGAGGCGAACTCCTCCCTGTTTTACTTCACCGTCATATCCATTATTGGCGCTCCGATCAATATCTTGAATCGTGGCGCCGATGACATGGTTACATTGTTATTTATCGCATGATTATTCACGGAATTAATAATTGGTGCCCAGACATATTGAGACAACAGGTATTCATGGTACTTTTTGAAATTAACAACCCGTTCATCAGAGTTTTTTGATCGTGTCATTGCCTTCTGCATCAGATAATCCGACTCATTATCATGCCACATGGCAACATTGGGATAGCCAAGTCTTGTGGAATTAAAAAACCATTCCAGGATATCTGCATTATCCCAGTCATAGGAGCGAACTACCAGATCATGCTCACCTTTATTAAATTCCGCCCTGATTGAACTGGGATCGAATTGCTCAATCTGTATTTCGACTCCCAGTTTGGACAGCTGAGCTTGAATCATTTCGGCGATTTTCCGTTCAGCAGAGTCACTTTTACTCCACAGCGAGAGTGACAACCGTTTACCATCTTTAGCTAATATTCCGTCACTGCCTGCCTTCCAGCCCTCTTCGTCAAGAATGGCCTTCGCTGCTTGAAGATCGTAATGAATCTCATATTTCTCGTCGACATTTCTGGCAGGTAATCGATCGATCAGATAGGTATAGGCCGGCGTGCCTGCTCCCTGAAAAACGCCTTGTAAGATATCTTCCTGATTAACAGCCAAGGCTATTGCTTTTCGTATGGTAACGTTGGCGAGTAATTCATCTTTGATGTTCATAACCATGTGAAAATTGCGACTGCTCGGCATGGTAATTATTTTGACCTTGTCGTTGTTTTCCAGCTTCTTGAGGAAGAGCGTCGGGGCATCTTCCAAAATATCCACACCACCGGTTTGGAACTCGAGAAAGCGGGTTGAAGCTTCCTCAATTTCTTTAAAGACGACCGTATCAACCTTTGCCGGGCCCTGATTGTCTGAAAGGGGTGAACCCCACTGATAATCGGGGTTTTTCTTTAAGACAATTTCATCACCGGTTTTCCATGAAACAAACTCGAAAGGTCCGGTGCCGACGACATGTTTACGGCCAAAGTCTTCACCATATTTTTCAATTGCTACTTTACTGGGTATCCCGGTAAATGAAGAAGTAAAGTTATACAAGATATTCGGGTCAGGCCTGCTCAAATTCAAGACAACCGTCAAATTATCCTTAATGTCGATAGATTCCACAGCAGCTACCATATATTTGGAATTGCCTTCTGCAAGATTCTCCAGAAACCACTTGAGTACATCGGCATTCAATTCCGATCCATCATGAAATGTAATACCGTTTTTCAAGGTAAAGGTGACCGCCAGGCCATCATCGGAAACATTCCACGACTCGAGGAGATGCGGATAGATAATGCCATCGGCACCCATCTCCACCAATCTGTCATACACGAGATAATAGATATTACTGGTTTTGTTGGTAGTGAAAGGATTGAAACTATCCTGACCGGCATTACCGGGATCCAGTGAAATCGTCAGAGCTTTCTCTGCCGCCAACAGCGAAGCCCCCGACCCACTCACGAGTAAAAACACACAACTTGCAAAAAGCGCCAAACCAACATGCTTTATCATAATACTCCTCCTGCGATAGATTGATTTCCTGAAAGTATTGTTTCGTCTTGCCTCGCTACCCCCTCTTGATTACAAAAAAAGAAAAAGAATCGTTTAACTACCATCGATTGACAGGCACCAGTACCCTCCTGCCAGCCCGGGTATGCTGGAACTGCCTAAATAGCATAATGGGTGATCCATTCACAGTTTCACTGATCCATGACGTTTTGTCAAGAAGTAAACGTCGGCCGTTCTGAATAAATGCCCATTGCTGAGGTTATCAGGCCCCAAGCTCCTAGGGGGAGATAAAAGAGAATGAAGCAGACCTTGGCGCTACTGAAACCTCAAGGAGTATTTTTAAGATCTTTTTTGTGCTTCTGTAAAAACTGGAAATAGCGGTGGACATGTAACTGGGCTATTCGCCGGGCCTCGGTACTGTAACCATGCTCGATAGCATTAACGATCGCTACAAGATCCTCATAGTTCTGCTGCATCATCGATTGGTCCTCTCTGGGAAGACTCTTAAAATAGTTATGTATATTGTCGTGGATCATTGTCAAAATGGAGAGGAACAGCACATTTTGACTCATCTTGGCAAGATGGGTATGAAATTTCTGGTCTAACACATCATACTCTTCCAGCTTATCGACACCGCCATTGAGTAATGCCTTCGCTTCTGCAAGTATCTCTTTGAGTATCGTTATGTCCTCTGTCGTTGCTCTTTCAGTAGCAAGAGCGGCCGCTCCTCCTTCTACTTCTTCACGGAATTCAACAAGATGCCGTATAGGAACCTGCTGTTGTTGTACCAGAAGAGATAAGCTGTGCGTCACGTATTCTATGGTACTGGATTTAACGACGGCGCCGCCCTTGACGCCTAGTTTCATTTCAAGCAAACCTTTTTGCTCCAAAACGCGCAAAGCTTCTCTAATAGAAGCTCTGCTCGTTGAAAATACTTCCTGGAGTTTCCTTTGAGAGGGGAGTTTGTCACCGGGCTTTAGCTTTCCGCTGAGAATTGCCTCCTGAATCTGCTCAACAAGATCTTGATAAATCCTGTTAGAAGTTGTTTTTCTAAACATTTCTTGTGATTTTTGCATTGGAGTACAATATTTATCAAGTAACTAAAGGCCACCTTGAAAAATGGCCTTTTCACTCAATCTCTTGGTTGTGTCAGGAAATTTTATCCTCGGAATATTAAGTATATGTCTCCGGTAAAATTTCTGCCACGCCTCGACCTTGAGCGAAAATCCCTAGTATTCAATGTTCCCTAAAGAGGTGCCTGGTTTCGACACATTCAATGAGGGCAACAATTCAAATCGCAAGGTAATAGAAAATGTATATTATTCCTATCTCGATTTTACGCAATGCTA
>JGI12210J13797_10204269_pt1 | contig 11090 bp, 9 predicted proteins | sample ElkSlonscriptome_3_FD_13797 | JGI IMG/M metagenome (IMG submission 13797) | reverse complement strand
GCCGGGCCGGCCGACGGTTCGATCGCGTCGACCGACGCGGCTGGCTTCGGCTCTGCTTCGGCGAGTCGGGAGTGCGAGCCCACACCCACCGAGAACAGCACCAAGCCGAGCCCCCCCAGCAACGTCCAGCGCGGCGTGGAAGGCTTCATCCCTTGGTTCGACGGTAGCATGCACGCCACTCGCGCGCCCAAAAGGATGCGGGCATGAGTCACATCGCGGGTTGCCCGCGCCCCTCCCCATGGCCCCAGGTCCCCCGCTATGGTCCCGCGCGTGAACCTCCAACGCCCTGCCCACCAACTCGTCGCGACCGTCGTCGGAGCCGGCACGATGGGGGCCCAGATCGCGGCCCACCTTGCCAATGCAGGCATCCGCACGCATCTGCTCGACATCGTGCCCAAGGGCACCGACAAGGACGCCGGGCCAGCCGCCCGCAACGCGGTGGCCGCCGGGGCCCTCGAGCAGATGCTCAAGGCGCGCCCCGCTCCGTTCATGGACAAGGCGTTCGCCTCGCGGATCGCCCTGGGCAACCTCGACGACGATCTCGAGTCGGCGGTGTCCAGCAGCGACCTGGTCATCGAGGTGGTGATCGAGCGCCTCGACATCAAGAAGCCGCTGTTCGAGCGGATCGGCCGGGCCGCTCCCGCGCACGCGGTGCTGGCCACCAACACCTCCGGGCTGCCCATCGGGGACATCGTGGCCGATCTCGCCGACGACGTGCGGCGCCGCGTGGTCGGGATGCACTGGTTCAACCCACCCCGCTACATGCACCTGCTGGAGATCGTGCCCTCGGCCCACACCGATCCGGCCGTGGTCGCCGACCTCAGCCGCTTCAGCGACCAGGTGCTCGGCAAGGGCGTGGTCCAGTGCCGCGACACCCCCAACTTCATCGGCAACCGCATCGGCATCGCCGAGATGATGCTGACCTTCAAGGCCGCGTTCGACGAGGGCTACACCGTCGAGGAGATCGACCTGCTCAACGGCAAGCTGATGGGCCGCCCCAAGATGGGCAGCTTCCGCCTCGGCGATCTGGTGGGCATCGACGTGGCCGCGCTGGTCATCGGCAACCTGGCCCGGGCCACCTCCCCCGAGAAGGGCCAGCCCACCTACGACGAGCTGCACCACCTGATGGTGGTGCACCCCAAGTTCGAGCAGATGTTCGAAAAGGGGCTGCGGGGCGACAAGACCGGCCAGGGCTTCTACAAGAAGACCAACGACCGCGACGCGCAGGGCAAGCGCAAGATCCTCTCGCTGGATCTCGGCACGCTCGAGTACCGCGAGCGCCAGGAGCCTGCGTTCCCGGAGCTGTCGGCCGCCAACAAGGAGCGCGACCTCTCCAAGCGGATCGCCGCCGCGCTGCGGGCCGAGGGCCGCGCGGGCGCGTTCTTGCGGGGGCTTTACCTCCCGCTGTTCAACTACGCCGCCAACCGCCTGGGCACGATCGCCGACGATCCCAAGAGCATCGACGACGCGATGTGCTGGGGCTACGGCTGGACGGTCGGCCCCTTCGCCATGTGGGACGCGGCCGGCTTCGGCTGGGTGGTCGAGCAGATGAAGAAGGCCGGGCTCGAGGTGAACCCCACCGCGCTCGCGATGCTGAAGGCGCACGGCGACGACGCCCGCTGGTACGGCGGCAGCGAGGCCGAGCCCACCATGTGGTCGGCCGAGGCGGTCGCGCACGTGCCGGTGCCCGAGGTCGAGGGCATCTTGGTGCTCGCCCAGCGCAAGGCCCGGGTGGGCGTGCTCGAGAGCAACAAGAGCGCCAGCCTCGTCGATCTCGGCGACGGCATCGCGTGCGTGGAGTTCCACGCCAAGATGAACGCCATCGACGAGGGCATCGCCACCATGCTGTCCACCGCGGTCGACACCGTGGTCGAGCGCAGTGACTTCCGCGGGCTGGTGATCGGCAACCAGGCCAGCCACTTCTCGGCCGGCGCCAACCTGTTCGTCATCCTCGCGCTGGCCGGCCAGAGCAAGTGGGACGAGCTAGACCAGTTCGTGGGCGCGTTCCAGCAGACGATGATGAAGCTGCGCCACAGCCCCATCCCGGTGGTCACCGCCCCGTTCGGCATGACCCTGGGCGGCGGCGCGGAGGTCACCCTGGCCGCCGACGCGGTCGTGGCCGACGCCGAGCTGTACATGGGCCTGGTGGAGGCCGGCGTGGGCCTGGTGCCGGGCGGCGGCGGGCTCAAGGAGATCGCCCGCCGGGCCTCCGAGTGGGCGGCGCTGGCCCCCGACACCGATCCCTACCCGTGGCTGCGCCGCGGCTTCGAGGGCGCCGCTCAGGGCAAGGTGGCCACCTCGGCCCACGAGGCCCGGGCCATGGGCTACCTGCGCCCCACCGACGGCATCGTGTTCAACAAGCGCCGCGTGCTCGCCGAGGCCAAGCGCCGCGCGATCGGCCTGGCCGAGGCCGGCTACGTGCCGCCCGACGCCAACGCGCCCATCACCGTGATCGGGGCCAACCAGGGGGCCAACTTCTTCATGGGCGCCCTGCAGTTCGAGCTGGGCGGCTACGCCAGCGCGCACGACAAGCTGGTGGGCGAGAAGATCGCCCACGTGCTGACCGGCGGCATGCGGCCCGCCATGGGCACCATGACCGCCCAGGAGCTGCTCGACCTCGAGCGCGAGGCCTTCATCAGCCTCGCGGGCACCCAGAAGACCCGCGATCGCATCGCCCACACCCTCAAGACCGGCAAGCCCCTGCGCAACTGAGCGCTCGAGCCACGAAGCCTCACTCCACCGAGATCAACAAGGATTCACCATGACCGAGCTTCAGGAAGCCGTTCTCGTCGCCGCCCGCCGCTCCCCGGTGGGCAAGGCCCTCAAGGGGGCGCTGGCCCAGACCCGCCCCGACGACCTCGCCATCGAGGTGCTCGAGCGCACCCTCGCCGACCTCCCCGGCCTGCCCAAGGAGATCGTCGACGACGTGGTCCTCGGCTGCGCCATGCCCGAGGCCGAGCAGGGCCTCAACGTGGCCCGCGTGATCGGGCTGCGGGCGGGCCTGCCCCAGTCCACCGCCGCCCAGACCATCAACCGGTTCTGCTCCTCGGGGCTGCAGGCCATCTCCACCGTGGCCGAGCGGATCATGGTGGGCGCCATCGACTGCGCGGTGGCGGGCGGCGTGGAGTCGATGAGCATGGTGCCGATGGGCGGCAACAAGGCCGTGCTCAACCCGAAGGTCGTCGCCGAGTCCCCCGGGGTCTACCTCTCCATGGGGCTGACGGCCGAGAACGTGGCCGCCCGCTTCGAGGTCAGCCGCGGCGATCAAGACGCCTTCGCCCTGCGCAGCCACCAGCGGGCGGTGGCCGCCATCGCCGAGGGCAAGTTCGCCGACGAGATCGTGCCGGTGACCACCGCGTCCGGCCGCACCCTGTCGGTCGACGAGGGCCCCCGGGCCGACACCGATCTCACCGCGCTGGCCAAGCTGCGCCCGGTGTTCCACGTGAAGGGCTCGGTCACTGCGGGCAACTCGTCGCAGATGAGCGATGGGGCCGCGATGGCGGTGGTGATGTCGGCGAAGCGGGCCAAGGAGCTGGGGCTGACCCCCATCGCGCGCTACGTGGGCTTCGCCGTGGCCGGGGTCGATCCCGAGATCATGGGGATCGGCCCGATCGAGGCGATCCCCAAGGTGCTGAAGCAGACCGGTCTGTCGCTGTCCGACATCGACGTCATCGAGCTGAACGAGGCCTTTGCCTCGCAGTCGCTGGCCGTGGTGCGCAAGCTCGGCCTCGACGAAGACCGCGTGAACGTCAATGGCGGCGCGATCGCCCTGGGCCACCCCCTCGGCTGCACCGGAGCCAAGCTCACCGCCACCGCCCTGGCCGAGCTGAAGCGTCGTAAGGGCCGTTACGCGATGGTCACGATGTGCATCGGCGGCGGCATGGGTGCCGCCGGCATCTTCGAGCGAATGTAGATCGTAATTCCGCCAAGTGTAGCCGTAGATACCGATCCTACACGGGGTAATGATCTAGTCTGGTCTGGGGGCCATGAGCCCCCAGGCCCCCCAGGTCCCCAGACCCCCAGACCCCCCAGACCCCCAGACCCCATGGAGTCCCAACCCCAACGCGAACGCACCGCGCCCGACCGGCCGATGGGACCTGGCGTTCCGCAGCCGGTCGACGACGACGTGCGACCCCGTCGGATCTCGATGGGCAAGGGGCCCGGCCCCGGCGATCGGATCGGTCGCTACGTGATCCGCAGCAAGCTGGGTCGCGGCGGCATGGGGGTGGTCTACGGGGCCTACGATCCGGTGCTCGGCCGTCGGGTCGCGCTCAAGCTGGTCCGCCAGCGCGACGATGCGCTCGAGGTGCAGGTCGACGAGCGGCTGCGTCGAGAGGCCCAGGCGCTCGCCCGCCTCGCGCACCCCAACGTGGTGTCGCTGTACGACGTGGGCAGCTGCGCCTACGGCGACTACCTCGCGCTCGAGCTGGTGCCGGGCATCAGCCTCGATCGCTGGCTCCGCAAGCAGATGCGGAGCTGGAAGGAGATCATCGACGTCTTCTTGCTCGCGGGTCGGGGCCTGGGCGCGGCCCACCACGCCAGCCTGATCCACCGCGACTTCAAGCCCACCAACGTCATCGTGGGCCCCCACGGTCACGTCACGGTGGTCGACTTCGGGCTGGCCCGCAGCGCCGAGCTCAACACCACCGTGTCCGATCCCACCCGCGACGGCACCCCGCCCCGCAGCCGCGACAGCGAGGAGATCCAAGCGATGCTCTCCACGCGGCTGACGGGCAACAACGTGATCGTGGGCACCCACGGCTACATGGCCCCCGAGCAGCTGCTGGGCCTGACGGTGGGGCCGCGCGCCGATCAGTTCTCGTTCTGCGCGGCGCTGTTCGAGGCGCTGTATGGCGTGCGCCCGTTCCCCGGCCTGAACGCGCTCGAGACCGCCCGCGCCTTCACGCAGGGCGAGCGGGTCGTGCCCGACAACCCCAGGAACGTGCCCGCTCGCATCTACCAGGCCCTGGTGCGCGGGCTCTCCGTCGCCCCCGAGGAGCGCTTCCCCTCCATGGAGGCCCTGCTGTCCTCGCTGCGGAGCACGCGAGTCGGCCTGCGCCTGCCCATGCGCTGGATCGGAGCGCTGGCCGCCACCGCGATGCTCTCCGGGCTGACCGGCGCGTGGATCGACCACGTGCTCAGCGAGCCCGCCGCCGCCTCCGAGGCCGCGACCGCGTGCGACGCCCCGGCCGTGGTCGAGCTCGACTCGGTCGCGCCCCGCTCCCGATCGTTGCGCCGCTAGCCGGTGCCGCTAGCCGATCACGTCCGGGCCAGCCCCCGCGTGCCCCCACCGCGCGGCCGCGCGGCTTGTGCGAGCGCGCGAAGCTGCGACACTGCCCCCATGGGCCGCCGTCGTCTCGCTCGTTTCGTTCCGCTGTGCCTGCTGCTCGCGTCGGCGTGTCGTCGCGAGTCCACCACCACGCCGCCCGAGCCCGCCGCGACGCCGGCCGCCGAGGCGGGCCTGCCCGATCGCGATCCCGCGCTCGCCCACCGGCTCGTCGAGCAGGAGGGCGGCGTGCTGCTCGACGTGCGCACCCCCGAGGAATTCGCCGAGGGCCACGTCGAGGGGGCGCACAACGTGCCCCACGACCAGATCTCGGCCCGCATCGACGAGATCGAGCAGCTCACGGGCGGCGAGGCCGACACGCCGATCGTGGTCTACTGCAAGTCGGGCGCGCGGGCGGGCACCGCCAAGCAGACGCTGCTCGAACATGGATACTCGCGCGTGACCAACGTGGGGGGCATGAGCGACTGGTGACCCCCTGCACGGAGTGGGAGAGCGTGGCATGATGTCGCCGCCCCCGCCCCGTCATGGATCCATACGGCCACCAAGCCCAGATCACGTGCCCGCAGTGCGGTGCCCCTGCGCCCTTCCGGGGCGCCGCCGTGTCGCTGGTGTGCGAGTTCTGCGACAGCACCATCGTCCGCACCGGCGTCGACATCCGCTTGGTGGGCAAGGTCTCGGCCCTGGTCGACAACGGCTCGCCCATCATCCTGGGCAGCCGGGGCCGGCACCGGGGCGCGCCCTTCGAGGTCTCTGGGCGCCTGCAGGTGAGCTACAGCCGCGGCACCTGGAACGAGTGGTTCATCTCCTTTGCCGACGGCACCGTCGGCTGGCTGGTCGACGCCCAGGGCCAGTACAGCATCGTGCGCCCCAAGGACGCCTCGGTGGTGGCCGGCCGGGTCCCCGCCTACCCCGCCCTCGATGTCAACATGGTGCTCACCATCGACGGGATCGAGGCGGTGGTGGTGGACCGTCGCGGCGCGGCCTACAAGGGGGCCGAGGGCATCCTGCCCTACGAGGCCGAGCCCGGCATGGTGTTCCACGCGGTCGATCTGCGGGGCTTCGACGGTGAGTTCATCTCGCTGGACTACGGCACCAACCCCAACCATGCCAACCCCGTGCCCTACCTCGGCGAGGCCATCGATCTCGGCGACACGGGCCTGCACCCGCTGCGACAGTTCGAGGGCTGGCGCTTCACCGGGTGGCAGGGGCAGGGGCAGGGCCAGCCCCGCTAGCGAGGTTCCGTGATGGCAGCCCACCCGCCCCAGCCCCCGCCCAAGCTGTTCCGCGAGCCCGCCCGCACCGAGCCCGTGCAGTGCCCCGCGTGCGGCGGGCCCATCACCCTCAAGGGCTTCGGCGCGGTCGAGCAGGTCAGCTGCCCCTACTGCGGCTCGGAGCTGCGGCCCGAGGACAGCGGCGCGCTCCGGATCCTCCAGCAGCACCAGCGGGCGCGGCAGGAATCGGCGCTGCCGCTCAACGCCCGCGGCACGCTCGAGGGCACCGAGTGGGAGATCATCGGCATCGTCTGGCGCCACTGCGTGGTCGACGGCATCAGCTACCCCTGGCAGGAATTCCTGCTGTACAACCCGTACAAGGGCTATCGCTGGCTGGTCTACCAGATGTCCGACGGCCACTGGAGCCTCGGAGGCGCGCTGCCGGGCGCCCCCAAGACCCGGGCGTCGATGCACAAGTCGGTCGTCTTCCGCAAGCAGGTCTTCAAGCACTTCCAGACCTCGATCGCTCAGGTGACCTACGTAGAGGGCGAGTTCCCCTGGCAGGTCCGCCACGGCGACCACGCGATCGCCCACGACTACGTCGCGGGCACCGAGAGCCTCTCGATCGAGGAGCAGGCCACCGAGGAGGGCGGCTCCGACGTCAACTTCACGCGCATGCGCCACATCGAGGGGCGCGAGGTGTGGAAGGCGTTCGGGGCCCCCGGCTCGCCGCCCAGCACCATGGGGGTCGGCATGCTCTCGCCCAACCCCTGGATGCAGGGCCGGGCGCTGCTGTGGCTGTCGTTCGCGGTGCTGCTGGTGCTGTGGGCCGCCGCCTCGGTCCTCTACGTGCAGGGCCGCGACACCGAGGTCGTGTTCACCAAGTCCGGGCTGCCCCTGGAGCCCTACTCCCAAGAGATCACGATCGGCGAGAAGGGCAAGGACACCACCCTCGAGGTCACCTTCGCCGCCCAGCCCCTGTCCAACGCCTGGGCCTACGCCGACATCATGCTCATCTCGAAGGCCTCCGAGGAGGCGGTGGGCGTGGGCGCCACCGCCGAGGAGTGGCACGGCAACACCGGCGGCGAGTCGTGGCGGGAGGGCAAGCCCTCCGAGACGATCACGGTGGGCGGCGTGAAGGGGGGCACCTACCTGCTGCAGATCGTGCCCCAGGCCGGGGCCGAGGCCGGCAAGCCCACGCCCACCAACCTGAAGTTCTCGGTGTCGATCAAGCAAGACGTGGTGCTCGTCCGCTACATCGTGCTGCCCCTGCTCATCATCCTCGCCTTCCCCTTCCTCAACTTCCTGCTCGGCCGGGTCTACGAGGCTCGCCGCTGGGCCAACAGCGACTACGCCCCTTCCACCGAGTAGGGAAAGGTTCTACGCCAATGCTCAAGATTGCATACTGGGTGGTATCGGCTGGCACGCTGGGCGTGCTGGCCTTCGAGGCGCCCTCGGGTGCCCTGCTGACCTCCTCGCCCGAGCGCGGCAAGGTCACCCTCTCCAAGCCGGCGCCGGGCGCCGCGACCAACCCCACCGTCCGCGGGGGCACCTTCATCTGGATGAGCGGCGGCGGCGGCTACCACGGAGGCAAGTGATGAACGCACCAATCAACCTTCTCCCCCTCCCCCTCCTCGGGGCCGTCGTGGAGGTCGAGAGCGTCATCTCGGCGCTCATCTACAGCCTCATCGGCATCGCGCTGTTCTCGGTGGCGTTCTTCGTCATCGTGAAGATCTCGCCGTTCTCCGTGCGCAAGGAGATCGAGGACGATCAGAACACCTCGCTGGGCATCATCATCGGCGCGGTGATCATCGGGATCTCGCTCATCATCAGCTCCGCCGTGCAGGGCTAGCGCCGCTTGGCCGCACCGCCTCCCCCCACCGAGCCCGAGCCGGGCTCGGTCGTCGATCCTCCGTCGTCGCCCGAGCCCGTGCCCGAGCCCGCGCCGATACCTGCGTCCGCCGCCTCGGCCCCGCCCGCTGCCGCCGAGGGTCGCACCGCGCCCGCCTCGGCCCCGCCCGCCGCCGCCCCCCCGGAGGTCGTGCCCACCGCGACCGAGGTCCGAGCCGCGCAGGGGCGCATGCTGCTCGTCTCGGTGATGGTGGTGGCCACCTGCGGGCTGGTCTACGAGCTCATCAGCGCCACCATGGCCTCGTACCTGCTGGGCGACTCGGTCACCCAGTGGAGCCTGGTCATCGGCGTGTACCTGTCGGCGATGGGCCTGGGCTCGTGGCTGAGCAAGTACGTCGTCCGCCAGATCCACGCCCGCTTCATCCACATCCAGCTGGTCATCGCCATCGTCGGCGGCTACTCGGCCACCGCGCTGTTCTTCGGCTTCGCCCAGCTGTCGACGGTGCGCCCGCTGCTGTTCGGCATCCTGGTGCTGGTGGGCACCATGGTGGGCCTGGAGATCCCCCTGCTCATGCGGATCATGAAGCAGGGCCACGACCTCAAGGACCTCGTGGCTCGGGTGCTGGCCTTCGACTACCTGGGCTCGCTGGCCGCCTCGGTGCTGTTCCCCCTGGCGCTGCTGCCCTACCTGGGCCTGGTGCGCACCAGCCTGCTGTTCGGGCTGTTCAACGCCGGGGTCGCGCTGTGGGCCGTGCACGCGTTCCGCGACGATCTGCGCCACCCCCGGTGGCTGCGGGGCCAGGCCGTGGCCGTGGTCGCCCTGCTGTCGGTGGGCATGTGGGGCGGCAAGTCGCTCGAGGATCTCGGCGAGTCGTCGCTCTACGACTTCCCCGTCATCTTCTCCCAGAAGACCCCCTACCAGCGGCTCACCCTCACCCGGTGGCAGGACGACATCCGGCTGTACATCGACGGGAACCTGCAATTCTCCAGCGTCGACGAGCACCGCTACCACGAGGCGCTGGTCCACCCGGTGATGGCCGCGGCCACGCGCGCGCGGCCCGACGCGGGCGAGGGGCGGCGGGTGCTGGTGCTCGGCGGCGGCGACGGGCTGGCCCTGCGCGAGCTGCTCAAGTACGACGACGTCACCTCCATCGATCTGGTCGACCTCGATCCGGCGATGACCCAGCTGTTCGCCAGCCACCCCATGCTCCAGGGGATCAACGGCGGCTCGCTGGGCGATCCGCGGGTTCGCGTGCACAGCCGCGACGCGATGGAGTGGCTGCTCGAGCACGAGCGCGAGGACCAGCCCCCCTTCGACGTGGCGATCGTGGACCTGCCCGACCCCAACAACTTCTCGCTGGGCAAGCTCTACACCCGCTCGTTCTACCGGCTGCTGGCCCGCCGGCTGCGGGCAGACGGGGTGGGCGTGGTGCAGGCCACGTCGCCCTACCTGGCCCCGCGCTCGTTCTGGTGCATCGTGGCCACCCTCGACGCGGCCGGCCTCGACGCGCGGCCGTTCCACGCCCACGTGCCGTCGTTCGGTGACTGGGGCTTCGTGCTGATCTCGCCGGCCCCCGCCGAGCCGCCGCGGCACCTTCGGCCCGGGGTGGCGATGCGCTTCTTGGACGACGCCACCCTCGAGACGTTGTTCGTGTTCCCGGCCGATCAGGCCCCGCGCGACGTGGAGATCAACCGGCTGAACGATCAGATGCTGGTGCACTACTACGAGGCCGACCTCGCCGATCCCTTGCGGCGCAGCTGAGCCGCCGGCGGTGGTACGATCGGGGCGGTGGACTCGAGCCGGCCCGGGATGCGGCCGGGGCTCGCGACGCAAGGAAGACGCATGACCCAGGCTACGGATCCCCAGCTGGCCGAATTCTTCGCGCGGTCCTCCGCCGAGCTCGCCGACGAGGGGTGGATCCGCATGGAGCTGCACGCCGACCAGCCGCTGTGGCGCAAGGGCGAGGCCGCCGACAGCCTGGCGTGGGTGGAGCTGGGCACCATGATCATCCGGCTCGACGGCGAGGAGCTCGCGCGCGTGGGCCCGCACGAGCTCCTCGGGGAGGCCTCGGCGTTCATCGCCAACCAGCCCCGCAGCGCCGACGTGGCCGCGGCCGAGCCCGCGCGGCTGTGGGTGCTGCCCCGCGCGGGTCTTTCGCACCTGCGCGGCAACAACGTGCGCTTCTACGACATGATCCTCCGCTCGGCGATCGTCACCATCGCCCGCCGGATCGCCGACAACGAGCGCGCGCTGTCCCAGCGCAGCCGGGTGCACCACGGCCTGCCCACCTCCGCCTCGCCCACCCTGTGGGCCCGGTTCCGCCGCTCGTTCGAGCGCCCCGACGCGGCCCCGCCGGTGGCCGAGGCGCTGGCCGCCCTGCCCAAGATCCCGGCCAAGGGCGTGCTGGCCTCCGACATCGCGGCCATCGCCGAGCCGGTGTGGCTCAAGACGGGCGAGGCGCTGTGCCTCGAGGGCGACCCCGCGCGCTCGATGTACGTGGTGGCTCGCGGGCAGCTCACCGCCATGATCTCGGGCGGCGGGCAGGCCATCGAGCTGAGCCGGGTGGGCCCGGGCGCGCTGCTGGGCACGGCGGCGCTGCTGCACGAGGGGCCGCGCACCGCCTCGCTGGTGGCGGCCGAGCCCACGTGGGTCTACGAGCTGGCCCGCGAGCGGGTCGAGCGGCTGTCGGCCGGCGCGTGGCGGCTGCTGGCCGAGTCGCTGCTGGTCGACATGCGCGCCC
>JGI12210J13797_10035157_pt1 | contig 11097 bp, 9 predicted proteins | sample ElkSlonscriptome_3_FD_13797 | JGI IMG/M metagenome (IMG submission 13797) | reverse complement strand
CACGCGCAGGGCGCCCGTCTCAGATTCCTGGGCCCGCGGTAGTCGATACCAGGCCAGCAGCGGCAGCGGCAGTGCGGCCAGCGCCCACAGATGGGTCAGTTGCAGCGTCATGTGTTCTTTCTCAACCAGGTCCGCGCCAGCGCCAGCAATGCGTCGGTATCACAGCGCGGCGCGGGGGCATAGGGACCGTCTGCGAGCACGCGTCCGGCGCCGTTCTGGAAGGCACCGCCGCCGCCCGTGCGATCCAAAAAGGCGAGCCAATCGCTGCCCGTCAGCGCGGCGACATCCAGCTGGGGAAAGCGGCTCAAGGCGGCGCGCTTCAGCAGCGCCGACACGCCAGCAACCAGAGCGGGACCACCGACGTTCCGGCCCAGACCATCCAGCTCCGACAGGATGCGCTGCCGCCGGCGGGCGTGATGCCAATGGCGCCATGCGCCCCACACACCGGTGATCAACGTCGCGACGACCAGGACCGCCAACAGCCACCAGCCGGATGCCGGCGGCCAGGTACTGGGCGCAGCCGGCTCGTGGATATCGCGCAGGTCGAGCTGTTCAATCGCTGGCTGGTTTGCGTTCATGCGACCTCCGACGGGGCTTTGCGCATGGAACGGGCGTTGCCTGCCGACGTTCTTGGGGCGCCGCGACCGCGCATGGCCATCGCCGCGGTGAGCCGCTCGGCCGGGTCGTCCGCGGTGGTACAACGCAACAATGGGACGCCGCTACCCTGGGTCGCCGCGCGCACGGTGGCATGATGCTGCATGAAATGTGCGGCATAGCGCTCCCGCTCCGCGCGGCTTCCGGTGTCGATGAAGCCGTTGCGCAGCCCGTCGGTAATGCCGTAGCGGCCCGGCGGCGGCGGCTCCAGCTCGAGCTGGTCGACGATCTGAAAGGCGGTCAAGTCATTGTGGCGAGCCAGCCGGGCCAGATGCCTCTCACTTTCCCCGTCCATCGAGTAGAAATCGGACAGCAAAAACACCAGGCTGCCGGGGCGAGCGACTCGACCCAGGCGCGCCAGTGCGTCGGAAAGGTTCCCGGAGGCACCGCCCGCCCCTGTTCCGTGCTGCAGCGCGAGACCGCGCCCCGGATCACCGGCCTGCACCAGGGCACGGATCAAGCGCATCTGTCCGCGGCGACCGCCGGCGGGTTGCAGCTCCTGATGCCCGCCGTTGAAGAGCAGCGCACCGACGCGATCGCCATGACCGATCGCCGACCAGCCAATCAGCGCCGCGAGCCGCGCCGCGATCACGGACTTGAACGCCCCGTTGCTGGCAAAGAACATGCTCGACCCGAAGTCCACGATCACCACCACCGGCCGCTCGCGCTCCTCGTCGAACACCTTGACATGCGGGTGCCCAGAGCGGGCGGTGATGCGCCAGTCCATGTTGCGGATGTCGTCGCCGGCCTGGTAGTGGCGCGACTCGCGATAGTCCATGCCGCGACCACGAAAGCGCGAACCGTGCGCGCCCGCCAGCGCCGAGCGCGCCGGCAGCGGCCGGACCGGCTTCAACCGTTCGGCTCGACCGCGCAGCGCGATCAGGTCGTCGGCATCGACGCGAATGTCGGGGTCTGTTGGGATGAAAATTGGCATTTTTCTTTGGAAGTATCGAGGGGCTAGGTGCTAGGTTCGAGGTGCCCGGTGCGAGTTACTAGGTGCTAGCGAGGCGATGCCTCAGACCGAAGAGCGTATGGCCCGTTGTTGTTATGCCTGTGCGTTGCCCTGAGTGGGCCAAGCGCCGAGGCCCTTTGGCGGCCAACCGCATTGCCGCCAACAAACTTGGCGCATCTGCAAACATTCGGCGCCCCCTAAGGAATCTCGCCCCTAGCCCCTAGCCCCTCGCCACTCGCCACTTCTTCCTCAAACCATCGGCACCCGGCGAATCAGCTCGCCGACGAAGCCGTCCGGATCGACGCCCTCTGCCTCGGCGGCATAGCTCAGCAGCACGCGATGGCGCAGGACGTCGTAGGCAACGGCGTGGATGTCATCCGGGATCACGTAGTCGCCGTCGCGTAACCAGGCACGAGCGCGGGCACAGCGGTCGAGCGCGATGGTCGCGCGCGGGCTGCCGCCGTAGTCCACCAACCTTGCCAGCCCCTCGTCATAGGGCGCGGGGTCGCGGGTGGCCAGCACCAGTTGCACCAGGTATTCCTCCAGATTGTCCGCCATGTGCAGGTCCATGACCTCGTCGCGCGCGGCCAGGATTTGGTCGCGACTGATCAGCGTCGGGGCGTCGCTGCCACGGCGCAGTCGGCCGCGCGCCTCGGCGCGAGCGATATCGAGGATGCTGCGTTCCGAGGCCGGGTCCGGATAGTCCACACGGACGTGCATTAAAAAGCGGTCAAGCTGCGCCTCGGGCAGCGGATAGGTGCCCTCCTGCTCGATGGGGTTCTGCGTGGCCATGACGAGGAACGGGTCCGGCAACGGGTAGGTACGCCCGCCAACGGTGATTTGGCGCTCGCCCATGGCCTCGAGCAACGCCGATTGAACCTTGGCCGGGGCGCGATTGACCTCATCCGCGAGCACTAGGTTGTGGAACAGCGGACCGGCCTGAAACTGAAACTCACCCGTCTCGGGCCGATAGACGTCGGTCCCGGTGAGATCGCCCGGCAGCAGGTCCGGTGTAAACTGAACGCGCTGAAAATTCCCCTCGATGCGCGCGGCTAGCTCCTTCACGGCGGTGGTCTTCGCCAGACCAGGCGCACCCTCCACCAGCAGATGGCCTTCCGCGAGCAACGCGATCAGCAGGCGCTCGATCAGCGGCTCCTGACCGACGATGCGCCCGCGTAGATCCGCGCGCAGGCGGGCGAAGGCAACCTGAGCCGCGCTGGCGCTATTGGATGCGGCCGGCGAAATGGATTCTGCCATGATGTCTTGCATGCACTTTTTCTCCTGAGATTTGGTGCTCCTGAGAATGCTACCGTTGCGCCCGCTCTGCTGCGCTCGGGCAGTCGTTCCAAGCGCCGACGGCGAACACGAGCGAAAAGCCGTTTGCGCGCATGTTAACGCTCGAAGCATTAACATGAGCGTACCGAAAGCTTAACGTTCCGTAATCCGGTATCAGCCACGCGGCCAGGTCGGATAACGAGCACTTGATGACATGGTTGTTGCGACGTCCAGATTGAACCAAGACCCAATGCCGACACCAGCCCCCAGCGCCGATATCATGCCGCGCTTGCGCGAGCGCACCGCCGGCATCCACGCCGCCACCGAAGAGCTGCCCCTGATGCGGGCACTGCTGGCGCCGACTGCCGACGCCAACACCTATCGCCACTATCTTGGGGCGCTACAAGCGGTCTATCTCGCGGTCGAGCCCGTGCTTTACGCCAACCTATCGCCGGCGTTGCTGAGCGCGCTCGGCGTGCGGCCAAAATTGCCCGCGCTACAGCAGGACCTCGCGGCGCTGGCCATACGATTGGACGCGTCACCGGGCGAATCCCCAGCGCTGCGCGCACCTGGTTTGTCGAGCCGAATACGGGCAGCGGTGCAGGGTGAGCCCGCCGCACTCGGCGGGCTCTACGTGCTCGAGGGCGCAACGCTAGGCGGGCGCGTGATCGCGCGCCGGCTGCGGCAGCATTGGGGGCCGGATTGCAACATGCCGTTCGCGTTCCTCGAATTCCGCGGCGCCAATCCGGGCAGCGAATGGCGGCGGTTCGGGAACGCCATCAATCTTTGGTGCGCACAGCACGACGGCGATGCCGCCGGCCTCGGCGACCCCCCGCTCATCGGCGATCAGGTCATCGAGGGCGCCATCGCCGTGTTCGAGTCCATGCACCAGGCGTTTCGCGACGCCGGCCCTGGAGACAAGCCGTGAAAGACGCCCAAAACCCCGACTTTCTAAACGAATGCGAGCGCGCTCGGGTGCCGTGACTGACAGAAAAACCGACCCCTCGAAGGCACCGCTTGGCCCCAGGGCCAACTCTGCGGCCAAACGGCCCCCAGGACGAGCGCAACGCCGCCTGCGCCGCTTGCTGACATGGCTCGGTATCGGCATCGGTGCGTTCATTCTGTTGTCGATCGTCACGGTCGGATTGCTGCGCTGGCTCGACCCACCCACGTCCGCGTTCATGCTGCGACATTGGGTTGTCGGCCAATTCAGTGATCAATCTCCGCCCTACGTCTTTCACGAGTGGGTCGACTGGCGTCTGATACCCGCCAGCGTCGGGCTTGCGGCGATGGCCGCAGAAGATCAGCGCTTCCCGCGCCACGGCGGCTTCGACCTCGTGGAAATGCGCAAGGCCTGGCGGCGCTACCAGGCAGGCGGGCGTCTGCGGGGCGCCAGCACCATCACCCAGCAGACGGCGAAGAACCTGTTCCTCTGGCCCGGCAAAGACTGGCTGCGTAAGGGCCTGGAGGGCTGGTTCACGCTCTGGATCGAGGCACTCTGGTCGAAACAGCGCATCCTGGAGGTGTATCTGAACATTGCCCAGTTCAGCCCCGACACCTTCGGCGTCGGCGCCGCCAGTTGGCGCTACTTCTACCGCCCCGCCATCGCGCTGGAGCCCGATCAGGCCGCGCTACTAGCGGCGGTCCTGCCGAATCCCGAGATCTTCCGAATCGACGCCCCATCGGCCCGCGTCGAGCAGCGTGCCCGCTGGATCAGACGCCAGATGCGCCAACTTGGCGGCATCAGTTATCTCAACCGCCTTTGACGGCAGGGGCACCAGGGTCTCGATCGGCCTGCGCCTCTCTTCACTGATGCACCAGTGTGGTGGTTTCGATACCGTCGTCCCTCGTTGCTGGAAATTCGCAAGCCAATGGCTGCGATTACGATTAAGACAACGACAACGATAAGAGACAATGGATGGCACCGGGATCGTTGCCGTGCCGCGATAGCCAAGTGGCACAGAGGTCGCGGACTGGACGCAGCAGACAGTGAAGATGCGACCCGCTTGCGGTATGATACAAGGCCAATTTGACTGCCGCGGCGCCGGGCATTGCCGGCGCAGGCCTCCACGACCGGAGTGTTTTCGATGGCAACAGAAGATCTAATCGCCCCATCTATCTTGTCCGCCGACTTTGCCAAGCTGGGCGAGGAAGTGGACAACGTGCTCGCATCTGGCGCCGACATCGTGCACTTCGATGTCATGGACAATCACTATGTGCCGAATCTGACCATCGGCCCGCTGATCTGCGAGGCCCTGCGCAAGCACGGCGTCACCGCGCCCATCGACGTGCACCTGATGGTGAAGCCGGTGGACCGCATCATCCCCGACTTCGCCGCCGCTGGCGCCACCTACATCACCTTCCACCCCGAGGCCAGCGAGCACATCGACCGCACGCTGCAGCTGATCAAGGGTGAGGGCTGCAAGGCCGGGCTGGTGTTCAACCCGGCGACGCCGCTGAACTGCCTGGAGTATGTGCTGGACAAGATCGACATGATCCTGCTGATGTCGGTGAACCCGGGCTTCGGCGGCCAGAGCTTTCTCCCATCGGCGCTGGAGAAGTTGGCCCAGGTGCGTGAGTTGATCGACACCACCGGCCGCGACATCCGCCTTGAGATCGACGGCGGCGTCAAGGCAGACAACATTGCCGCCATCAAGGCCGCTGGCGCCGACACCTTCGTCTCTGGCTCCGGCATCTTCAGCAAGGGCTCCGACAGCGACCCGCACCGCTACGACAGCATCGTCGCGCAGATGCGCCAGGCGCTTGCGAGCGTGCAGCGCTAGACCCAAGGCCTCAGTTGATTGATGGGAATTGATAGACCGCCTCGAACGGCGGCTGTAGGGGCGAATTAATTCGCCCCTAACAAGGGGAGCCCGCGAATGCCGGGTGCGGCCTTTCGCGGAAATCACCTAAGCCAAACGAACCGACGCGCATCGCGCCATCTTCAACCCAACGAAAGCCCGATGGCGCAAATGCAGTTTCCCATTCGCCCCGAGATGATCCTGATCGACCTCGACGGCACGCTGATCGACAGCGTACCGGACCTGGCCTACTGCGTCGACGGCATGATGCAAGCGCTCAGCCGACCGCCCCGCGGCGAGGCGGCCGTGCGCGACTGGGTCGGCAACGGCGTCCATCGCCTAGTGGCGCGTGCGCTCACCGGCACGCTGGACGGCGAGCCCACCGATGCGGAGTGCGCGCAGGCGTTGCCGATCTTTCTAGGGCTTTACGCCGAAAACACCTGCAAGCGCTCGCAACTCTATTCCGGCGTGCGCGAGAGTCTGGACTGGCTGCGCGGTTGTGGCTATCGGCTCGGTTGCGTCACCAACAAGGCGGCCGAGTTTACCGAACCGCTGCTGAGGGAGAAGGGCCTCATGGACGCCTTTGAGATCGTCGTCAGCGGCGACACGCTGCCGGAGAAGAAGCCGAGCCCGTTGCCGCTGTTGCATGCGGCGGCGTTCTTCGGTGTCGAACCAAGCCGGGCGCTGATGATCGGCGACTCGGTCAGCGACGTAAAGGCGGCCCGCGCCGCGGGTTTCAGTATCATTTGCATGAGCTACGGCTACAACCACGGTCAAGACATCCGCGACGCGAGCCCGGACGCCGTCATCGATTCGATGACCGAACTGACGGGCTTGCTGGAGCATAATGGCTCCTGATGGGCGCAAAGCCGATCAGGCGCTATTGATTCGCCGGTCTTGGCGACAATCGCGGCCCGCACTGATCGATCGCTGAACCTGGGAGCGGCTTGCAGCCGCGATTGGACCCTGCGGACGTCCTGAGCCTGACTGTGCAAACAACATTTTTTGCTCCGAAATAGCAACGCGCTAAGACGATGAGACCAATGCATCCGGAACGCCGATGGCGCAGCTAACGCTGCTCGCCTGACCGGCCTCATTTCTGCATTCGTCCCGCGAAGAACGCGGCGACTCCTTAGGAGCGCGTCTCATGACCCCAGAACAATTCGCTGCCCTCGTCGAGCAGGGCCACAACCGCATCCCGTACATCTGCGAGGTCTTGGCCGACCTCGATACGCCGCTGAGCTGCTATCTCAAGCTCGCCAGCGGCGCCTACTCCTATCTCTTCGAATCCGTCCAGGGCGGAGAAAAGTGGGGCCGTTACTCCATCATCGGCCTGCCCTGCCGCAGCGTGCTGAAGGTCTACGGCAACCGGATTCAGATCGAGCGCGATGGCGCCGTGGTCGAACAGGCGGACGCCGCGGACCCACTTGCCTGGATCGAGGCCTTCCAGCAACGCTTCAGCGTCGCCAACCATCCGGACATGCCCCGCTTCGCTGGCGGCCTGGTCGGTTACTTCGGCTACGACACCGTGCGCTATATCGAACCGCGGTTGATGCCCTGTCCGAATCCCGACCGGATGGACACGCCGGACATCCTGTTGATGGTATCGGAGGAAGTGGTCGTCTTCGACAACCTGCGCGGGCGCATCTACATTATCGTGCACCTCGACCCCGCCGCCGGCGACACCCCTGCGACCGGCCAGGCCCGCGTCGATGCCTTGGTGGCAAAGATGCAGCGGGGCGCACCGCGTGATGCCTCGGCTGGCGGCCGCGCGGTCCAGGAGACCGACTTCGTCTCCGGCTTCACCGAGGACGGCTTCAAGCAGGCCGTCGATCGCATCAAGGGCTACATCCTTCAGGGCGACTGCATGCAGGTGGTGCTGTCGCAGCGCCTGTCGATCCCATTCGAGGCGCGCCCGTTGAACCTGTATCGCGCCCTGCGCGGGCTCAACCCGTCGCCCTACATGTACTTCCTCGACCTTGGCGAGTTCCAGATCGTCGGCTCGTCACCGGAGATACTGACCCGGCTCGAAGACGGCGTCGTCACCGTGCGCCCCATCGCCGGCACCCGCCGCCGCGGCTACACCGACGACGAGGACCTGGCGCTGGAGCAAGAGCTGCTGGCCGACCCCAAGGAACTGGCCGAGCACCTGATGCTGATCGATCTCGGTCGCAACGACTGCGGTCGCGTCGCCAAGATCGGCAGCGTGCAGTTGACCGACCGCATGATCGTCGAGCGCTACTCGCACGTCATGCACATCGTCAGCAACGTCATTGGCGATCTCAAGGACGGCATGAGCGCGATCGACGTGCTGCGCGCCACCTTCCCCGCCGGCACCGTCTCCGGCGCACCCAAGATCCGCGCCATGGAGATCATCGACGAGCTGGAACCGGTCAAGCGCGGCATCTACTCCGGCGCCGTCGGCTACCTCGCCTTCAACGGCAACATGGACACCGCCATCGCCATCCGCACGGCGGTTATCAAGGACGGCACGCTACACATCCAGGCTGGCGCCGGCATCGTCGCCGACTCGGTGCCCACGCTGGAATGGCAAGAGACCATGAACAAGGGCCGCGCCATCTTCCGCGCGGTGGCCATGGCGGAAGCAGGCATCGAACGCTACCCCTGTGCCGGCGGCGACGCCCTGGCCTGAATTTCAGTGTCCCAGGTGCCGACTTCACTCGGCTCCCCGCTGGGGTGGCGGACTTCAGTCCGCCGCTCGCAGCAACCAGCACCGGTCGAGCAATCTGCAGGCGCGACCGACATCGCCGCTCAAAATGACCGCCATCGTCCGCATACGATGCGAAGCTCGCGCCAATTCGCCGCCGGCGTCAGGGCCGGCGTTGTAGCCAGTTTCATCCCCGCGTTCATAGCCGGTCTCACAGAAGACCCCCCACCGGGTTCAGGCAGTTGCATACACTCCGAAGCGGTAAACTGCTCTTGCTAGGATCATAGCAACGCATCCCGCTCGACCGCACATCCCACGGCTTTGGAGGCCTTTGCAGAGGTTTGCGGCATGCTTGGTAACATGCCAGGATCAGCGCCGGCGGCCAACCCATGAATCAACGCAATCCAGCAACGCAGCAGCAGGCCAGGGAGCCGGTCGAGTCGCCAGTCGAGTCATTGGCCGGCGCCATCGAGCGCGTGACCTTCCACGGCGCCGACAGCGGCTTTTGCGTATTGAGGGTAAAGGTGCGCGGGCAGCGCGACCTGGTCACGGTCATCGGCTCCGCCGCCAGCGTCACGGCCGGCGAGTACGTGGAATGCAGTGGCTGGTGGATCAACGACCGCCAGCACGGCCTGCAGTTCAAGGCCCGACACCTGCGCGTCATCCAACCGACCACGCTCGACGGCATCGAACGCTATCTGGGTTCGGGTATGGTCAAGGGAATCGGGCCGCACTTTGCGCGCAAGCTGGTGCGGGCCTTCGGCGAACGCGTCTTCGACGTCATCGAGGACAACCCGGACGCCCTGCTGACCCTCGACGGCATCGGCCCCAAGCGCAAGCAACGCGTCACCGAGGCCTGGGCCGAGCAGAAGATCATTCGCGACATCATGGTCTTTTTGCAGTCCCACGGCGTCGGCACCGCGCGCGCGGTGCGCATCTACAAGACCTACGGCGAGCAGGCCGTGGAGCGGGTGCGCGAGAATCCCTACCGGCTGGCGCTGGACATCCACGGCATCGGCTTCAAGACCGCCGACGCCATTGCCCAACGTCTCGGCATTCCGCCGGACTCGCTGATCCGCGCTCAGGCCGGTGTGCGCCATGTCCTGCAAGAGATCGCCGGCGACGGCCATTCGGCCGCCTGGTCGGACAACCTGGCGACCCGTGCGGCGCAGCTGTTAGAGATCCCCCCGGCGATCATTGCCGAGGCAATCGACGCCGAGTTGGCGGAGGAGAATCTGGTCGCGGAGGAGATCGATGGCCGCCCCGTGCTGCTGCTGACACCGTTGCAGCGCGCCGAGCAAGGTATCGCGCTCGGCCTGCAGCGGCTCGGCCGCGACTCACCGCCCTGGAAGCATATCGATACCGACAAGGCCCTTCCCTGGGTGGAGGCCCAGACCGGGCTCGCGTTGTCGGATTCCCAGCGGTCAGCCGTCGCCCAGGCCGTCAACGGTAAGCTCATCATCATTACCGGCGGCCCCGGTGTCGGCAAGACCACGGTGGTCAATTCCATCCTGCGCATCCTGCTGGCCAAGGGCGTCGAGGTGCGGGTATGCGCACCAACCGGGCGCGCCGCGAAACGTCTGGGCGAATCCACCGGTCGCGAGGCCAAGACCATCCATCGTTTGCTGGAATTCGATCCGCAAGTCATGGCCTTCAAGCGCGATCAGTACAGCCCGCTGGCGACCGATCTGCTGGTGGTCGACGAGGTGTCGATGGTCGATACGGCGCTAATGAACCAGCTGTTGCGGGCAGTGCCGACCCAGGCGGCGGTGCTGTTGGTCGGCGATGTGGACCAATTGCCCTCGGTTGGGCCGGGCGCCGTGCTGGCGGACCTGATTGCGTCCGAACAGGTCCCGACCGTGCGTCTGACCGAGATCTTTCGCCAGGCCAAGGCGTCACGCATCATCGTCAACGCCCACCGCATCAACCAGGGCCTGCCGCCGCAGTCCCCGCGCGAAGACCAACCCAACAGCGACTTTTACCTGATCCGCTGCGACACCCCAGAACTGATCCACGAGCGCCTAATTCGGGCCGTCACCGAGCGCATCCCCAGCCGTTTCGGCCTCGACCCGGTGCGCGATATTCAGGTACTGACGCCGATGAACCGGGGCGGGCTTGGGTCGCGAGCGCTAAACGTGGAACTGCAACGCCAACTCAACCCGACGGCACAACCGCGCATCGAACGCTTCGGCTGGACCTACGCCCCCGGCGACAAGGTGATCCAACTCATCAACGACTACGACAAGGACGTATTCAACGGCGACATCGGGCACATCGCCGACATCGACCTGGAGCAAAGCCTGCTCAACATCGACTTCGATGGCCGTCGGGTCGCCTACGACTTCGGTGAGCTCGACACGGTCGCCCTCGCCTATGCCACCACCGTGCACAAGGCCCAGGGGTCAGAATATCCTGCCGTCGTCATTCCGCTGGCGATCCAGCACTTCACCTTGCTTCAGCGCAACCTGCTCTATACCGCGGTCACCCGCGGCAAGCGCCTGGTGGTGCTGATCGCCCAACCAAAGGCCCTGGGCATAGCCGTCAAACAGACCGGCGCCAATCGCCTGACCCGCCTCCGCCAACGTCTAAAAAAGGGGTCAGATCCCTTTTTTAGATGCGATGAAGCATGAGCTGCTGTTGTCTAGGCAAAAAAAGGGATCTGACCCCTTTTTTAGACGCTGATGCCCTGGCTGGCGAGTTGTCGGCGGACAATGGGATCGGTGCGGTTCTTTGACGTCGCCGCCTTC
>JGI12210J13797_10938560_pt1 | contig 11100 bp, 8 predicted proteins | sample ElkSlonscriptome_3_FD_13797 | JGI IMG/M metagenome (IMG submission 13797) | reverse complement strand
CCAGACCACGGCGCTGGTCAACGAGGCCTATATGCGCCTGGTGGGCTCCAACGCGGACTGGCAGAATCGGCAGCACTTCCTGGGCGTGGCGTCCAAGGCCATGCGACAGGTTCTGGTGGACCACGCCCGGAAACGACACAGCAAGAAGCGGGGCGAGAACCCGGTCCACCTGGACCTGGACAGCCTCGGAGACGTCCTCGGGCCCGGCGACGGGGCGGGCTCCGCTGAGGAGGTCCTGGAACTCGATGAGGCTCTGAAGAGGCTTTTTGCGCTGGACGAGAGGAAGGGGCGCGCCGTGGAGCTTCACTACTTCGGAGGCCTCTCCTATGACGAGGTCGCCGAGGCGTTGGGCATCTCCGCCGCCACGGTGCACCGGGACCTGCGTATGGCGCGGGCGTGGCTGCGCAAGGAGTTGGACGATGGAGCATGACCGTGGAGCCTGAAGAGGGGACGCTGCGTTTCCGCCGCCTCGAAGAGCTGTTCGATGCGGCGGTGGAGCTTCCCGCCGGTGATCGAGCGGCCTTCCTGGAGGCAGAGGCGACCGGCGATCCCGACCTGGTTCAGGAGGTGTTGGGGCTCATCGAGGCGGACTCGGAGGCCGAGGGCCGGGACCTTCGGGATGCCGTGGGGCGGGTGGCGGCCTCCCTCACCTCCGGAGTGGGATCGGAGGCTGCCGCACCGGGGCGCGCCCTGGGGCCATGGCGGATCGTCCGGCCTCTGGGCGAGGGAGGGATGGGGACCGTCTACCTGGCAGAGCGGGCGGACGGGGAGTTCGAGGCCAACGCCGCCGTGAAGCTGGTCCGGGGCGGGCTGCCGAGCCCGATGCTGGAGGAGCGTCTTCGGGCTGAGCGGCAGATCCTGGCCGGCCTGGTGCACCCGAGCATCGCCCGCCTCCTCGACGGAGGCTCCACCGAGGACGGCACTCCGTATCTGGTCATGGAGTTCGTGGAGGGCACGCCGATCACCGAGTGGTGCGACGCGCAGAACGCCTCTCCGGAACAGCGGGTCCGACTCTTCCTGGACGTGTGCGACGCCGTGGCCTACGCCCACCAGGAGCTGGTGGTGCACCACGACATCAAGCCCGGCAACATCCTCGTCACCCCGGATGGGCAGCCGAAGCTACTGGACTTCGGGGTTGCCCGGATCGTGGACACCCTGGACACGGCGGCCTCGGGTGAGGTGACCTCGAGCTGGTTCCTTCTGACCCCGGCCTACGCAAGCCCGGAACAGCTTCGAGGGGAAAGAGCCGGTGCTGCCGCGGACATCTACGCCCTGGGCGTGCTCCTCTACCGGCTCCTGGCGGGACAGCTGCCGCTGAAGCTCGACGATCTCCCCAGGGATCAGGCTACGCGCCGGGTGCTGGACGAGGTGCCGCCGGTCCTGAGCTCCGTTGCAGACCTCCCGACACGGGGCCAGTTCCAGGGTGATATGGACGCCATCCTCTCCCAGGCGCTGCGAAAGGAGCCCGGGGGTCGCTACCCCTCGGTCACCGCCCTTGCCGAGGATCTGCGAAGGCATCTCGAAGGCCAGCCCGTCTCGGCCCGCAAGGACGACTGGCGCTACCGCGCCCAGAAGTTCGTTCGCCGGAACCGGGGCGCCGTGACCTCCGGTGCCTTGGTCACCCTCCTCCTCCTGGCCTTCACCGCCTCCAGCATCGCCCAGGCCCGGAGTCTGGCCCGGGAACGAAACCGGGCCGAGCGGGAGCGGGAGACCGCTCAGCGGGTGACGGACTTCATCACGGGGCTCTTCGCCGAGGCGGATCCCAATCTGAACCCGGAGCAACTCACGGCCCGGGACCTGGTGGACCTGGGCGCGGCGTCGGTGCTGGAGGGGATGGAGGACGAGCCGGAGGTCCAGGGAGCGGTGGCCCTCACACTCGGTGGTGTCTACCGGAGCCTGGGGGCCTACGACGAGGCGGCCCCCCTTCTGGATACCGCCGAGGCCCTGGCGCGGCGGGGGGGCGCCGCCCCGGAGGAGATGGCGATCATCCTTGAGACCCAGGGGAGCCTGGCCTTCGATCGGGGGGAGTACGAGGCGTCGCAGGCGGCCTACCTGGAAGGGTTGGAGGCGGCGCGGGCCAGCGGTGATCCGATCCTGGCTGCCGACCTCAAGGAGGGTCTCGCTGGCGTGGAGGCGGAGGTCGCCGAGTTGGAGGTCGCCGAGGCTCGGCTCAGGGAGGTGTTGGCGCTTCGGCGGGAGGCGACCCCCCGGGACGACGCGGCGCTGGCCACCACCCTCCTCAACCTGGCGGACGTGCTCCGGGGCCAGGGGGAGTACGATGAGGCCGTCATCCTGGGGGAGGAGTGCCTCGATCTGACCCGGAGCGCCCACGGGCCGAACACCCTGCAGATGGCCTCGGCGCTGAACCATCTGGCCAGCACACTCCGGTCGGCAGGGCGGGCGGAGGAGTCACTTTCCTACCTGCAGGAAGGACTCGAGGTGCGGATGGCCGTGTACCCGGATGGACATCCCGAGACGGCGGCGAGCCTCGGTAATCTGGCCGGTGCCCTCGATGCGTTGCAACGACCCGAGGAGGCTGAGCAGGCCCGGCGCCGGTCGCTGGCCATGCTCAAGCAGTTCTTCCCCGATGAACATCTCTACGTGGCCGCTACCACCCACTCCCTGGGGGAGTCGTTGGCGCTTCAGGAGAAGTATGACGAGGCGCTCACGACGCTCCAGGAAGCGCTCCGTCTGCACCGGGCCGCCCTGGGCGAGGACCATCCCAACAACGGCTACCCCCTCACAGCGCTGGGCCGGCTGCATCTGGCCCTTGGCGAGCCGGCCCGGGCCGAGACCTACCTGAGTGAGGCTTACACCCTGCGTCGAGACGGGTTGGGCGAGGAGCACTGGTTCGTAGGGGCCACGGCGCTGGATCTGGGCAAGGCGGTGGATCAGCTCGGGCGCCGCGATGAGGCCAAGGCCTACCTCGAGGAGAGCCTCGGCCTCCTCACCGCCACCTTCGGGGACGACGACCGCCGGACCCTCCAGGCCCGAACCGCCCTCCTGGAGCATTACGAAGGCCGAGGGATGACGGAAGAGGCCGAGCGGCTTCGGGCCGGGGTCTGAAGGGTCAGCTTGCCGTCCGCCGGAGCGCTCTCCGCAGCGCCGCCTCGCCCCCCACCACAGGGAGCTCGATGGAGGTCCCACTCAGGTCTACGCTGAGCGTGGTCCCCGGCTCCGGCTGAAGGGTGAAGTCCAGATCGGTGGAGAAGATCATCAGCCCCAGGCTCTGTCCTGCGGGGATGACCTGGTCGTCGGGTTGAAGTTCGAAGGTCACCTCCACGAACTCCCCGGGTTCCAGCGGCGCCCCGTCGGTGAATCGGGTGTGGTCGACGACCCGATCCAGCGCCCGAGCCCCAGGGTCCCCCGGCCGTTCCCCGTCCAGGGCGGCAGCGTTCGAGGGGTCCACCCAGCCTCGGGTGACCACGCCTCCCTGGGCCACGTTGCCTTCCTCGTCGTCCCCGTCAGACCAGGGCAGCGCCACGAGGTAGACCGAGAGGTTGGCATACGGGGCGTCCGCAGCGACCCGGAGGGTCACGGTGGTGAAGCCGGACAGGTGCACGTCCTCCCGCAGCTCCGGTGTCACGTAGAGGAGCCGGTTCTCGCTCTCCGCAGCTCCGGCCAGGGCCGAGGCCTCGAAGGAGAGTCCGTCCTCCAGGAACTCGATCGCCTCTTCTTCGCTGGGCTGCATCGACAGCACGCCCCGCTGGTTACCACCGGGGCGGAGGTGGAGCGACACACCTGCGGCCTCGGGATTCGGGTAGTCGGGGTAGGGGGTCGGCTCGAGGCGGTCGTCGTCCTCTCGGACGATCCAGGCCCGGGGCAGCTCCTCGACCCCATTGTCGACGTCGTAGAGGTAGCGGGTGAACCAGCGATTCATGAGCTCCATGGGCGGCGGTCCGCCGTGTCCCCCCTGGTGGAAGTAAGCCATGGTCGGGACGCCCCGGGCCTTCAGCGCCTCGTAGACGAGCACGCTGTGTTCCGGCATGACGTTCCAGTCGTTGAAGGCGTGGGCCATGAGGGTGGCGGCCCGGACGTTCTCGGTCCGAGCCATGAAGTCGCGTCCGGCCCAGAAGTCGTTGAAGTCCCCAGTGGCCCGGTCTTTCGCCGCCATCTCGCCGTCCCGGACGTTGTCGTTGCACCAGACCCGACGGTCGTCGGGCTGGGAGTGGATGAAGTCGTAGAGGACGTCCACGTCCTCACCGATGTAGCCGCCGGGAGAGCGCACGAGTCCGTTCGAGCGGTAGTAGCGGTAGTAGGAGGTGTTCGGTGCCACGGGGATGATGGCCTCCAGCCCTTCGACCCCGGTGGTAGCGGCAGCGAAGGGGATGGTCCCGTTGTAGGAGGTCCCGGTCATCCCGACCTTCCCCGTGCTCCAGGGAGCCGTCACCTCGTCTCCGCCCTCGGCCTCCGTGAAGCCCCGGGCCCGACCGTTCAACCAGTCGATGACCGCCTTCGGGGCCAGCGCCTCGGGGTCTCCGCCGATGGTTGGGCAGCCCTGGGAGAGCCCGGTCCCCGGCGCCTCGGAGTGGACGACGGCGAATCCCCGTGGCACCCATTCGCCCACATGGGATTGGGAGATCCCGGGCTGGGGGCGGTGGGGTGCAGGGGGGTGGGGGTTCCGGGGTTTCGGCTCCTCTCCAAGCTCCTGCCGAGGATTCCAGAAAAAGGGTCCCGTGCCGGAGATCCCGGAGTAGTAGGGGCTCGACTCGTAGATCACCGGCACGTGCAGGCCCTGGCTCTCGGTCTGCTCGGGGCGGACTACGGCCACCCGGACCCGGTCGGGGCGGCCGTCGCCGTCGCTGTCGAACTCCGTCTCCACGTAGAGCTCTTCCCGGATCCAACGCGAAGAGTCCCGGAATGCCTCGACGATCTGTGCCTGGCCATCCTCGAAAACGGGTCCGGCGGTCTGCTGAGCGCTCAGCCCCCGGACCGGGAGCGCCGCGCTGCAGCCGGCGAAGACCAGGCACAGGAAGACCGGGCGGGGCAGGTGCGATGGACGACGGGAGCGAGGCATGGCGAAGAGGGTCCAGGGTGGGGGTGGGGGCTGTGCCGGGCCGGGAACGCTGACAGTATGGTTCTTCCCGCGAGGGGGGCGATAGGGTCCGGCGGGGTCGCGGAGGGGAGGCGGCGGCATCGAGAGCGGGACACCCGTCCTGCCCACCGACACCGAGCCGCTGAAGCCGCCCCACCCGCACCGGCCACTCCTCGACGGCTGTCGGGTAGCCCGGCGAGTGCCCAGCCACTCGGGTCCCAGCTCCACTCATGATGATACCCATGGCCGCCAGCTCTTTCACGATTCGTCCCGGGTACCCCTCGGATGCCGGCGTGCTCAGCGATCTGGCCGTGCGCGCCAAGGCAACGTGGGGCTACCCGAGCGACTGGCTGGAAGAGTGGGCGCCTCAGCTCCGATTCACGGAGGCGACCTTCCGGCGCTGTGCGGTCTTCGTCGCAGAGGAGGGAGGCCGGATCAGCGGAGTGGTGGCTCTGGCCTCGGGACCTTCGACGGGTGCTGGAGAGATCGAGCATCTGTGGGTCGATCCGGACGTTCAGAATCAGGGAGTGGGACGGGCGCTGGTGGCCGCCTGCCTCGCGGCGGCGCGAGAGGCCGGAGTGACGTGGATACGCATCGAATCGGATCCCGGGGCTCGGCCCTTCTACGAGAGGCTCGGGGCGGTGTACGAGGGTGAAGTGCCCGCCCCGATCAGGGACCGTCGGGACCGCACCCTTCCCGTGCTCCGCCTCGAGGTGGCGGAGTGAGGGGTGGGCAGGCGCCCCCAGCGTCCCCGCCGCCGGAGAGCTGGACGGGGATCGGGGTAGACGGCTGCCGGGCGGGGTGGTTGGCCGTCCGGCTTTCGGAGAGGGGTCGGGAGGGGCGGGTCTTCGGCTCCGTCGCGGAGCTCGACGAGGCCTGGGGCGGCCCGACGACGCTGATCCTCATCGATATCCCCATCGGTCTTCCCGACCACACGAGCTTCCGGGCCTGTGACGCCGCAGCCCGGAAGCTCCTCGGTCGACGGTCCACCAGCGTGTTCAACCCGCCGACCCGAGCCGCCCTGTGCGCCGCATCCTACGCCGAGGCTGCGGACCTCAACGAGGAGGCGTGCGGAAAGCGTCTGTCCAAGCAGACCTGGCACATCATGCCGAAGATCGCCGAAGTGGATCGACTCCTGCGTGCGGAACCCACGCTGCAGGACCGGATCCGTGAAGCTCACCCGGAGGCCCTCTTCCAGGCGCTGAATGGTTCTCAGCCCCTGAGCCATCGGAAGAAGGACCCGAGGGGTGCCCTCGAGCGACGTGCGGTGCTTGAGACGCACCTCCCCGACGCCGGCGAGGTCTTCGAGGACATCCGAGGCCGGATCCCCCGCCGGCACGCTGCGCCCGACGACGTATTGGATGCCCTCGCCGGGGCCGTGACGGCCTTCCGCTTCGCGGATGTCCTCCAGACTCTCCCGGATCGACCGGAGCGGGATTCGGCAGGGCTACGCTGCGAGATGGTGGTGCCCGGGTTGTCCGTGGAGCAGTCCCCGTGAAGCGACACGGGATCGCCACTCGAGTGACGAGGCGGGACGAGGTGGCGAAACGCCCCGGCAGCGGGCAGTTTCGTCGGCAGCTGGAAGGGGCTCGTCGGCGAACCAGGCTGCTCGGGGCCTCGCCCGCTCCTGACAACGGTTGACGACTCATGCCCCGACGTGCCCTCCTCACCCTCACCACCGCCGTGTCTTCGCTCGTCGTTGCGGTGCCGGTGCTGGCTCAGGACGGTCTGCCGATCCTCGACGTCCATCTCCACGCCGATGCCGCCGATGCCCAGGGTCCCCCACCTCTGGGGATGTGCGTGCCCATCCAGGAGTTCCCGGCTTGGGACCCCGCAGTGCCGTACGGTTCGATCTTCATGGGAATGATGAAGGAGCCGCCCTGTGAGGACCCCGTGTGGTCACCAGAGACCGACGACGCCGTCCTTGCAGAGACGCTGGAGGTCATGGAGCGGCGGAACGTGTTCGGCGTCCTGAGCGGGAGTCCGGACCGGGTGGGTCGCTGGATGGAGGCGGGCCCGGGGCGGTTCACGCCGGCGCTCCGCTTCAGCCTGGCGTCGAGCCCGGTCTCTCCAGACTCCCTGCGGACCCTGGTGGAGTCGGGGACCGTGGAGGTGCTCGGCGAGATCACCAACCAGTATGCTGGCATCGCACCGGACGACGAGAGGATGGAGCCTTACTGGGCGCTGGCGGAGGAGCTGGATCTGCCTGTCGCCATCCATATCGGCACGGGCCCCCCGGGCGTGCGGTACCTGGGCGCGGAGGGGTACCGTGGGGCCCTGCACAGCGCCCTGACCCTCGAGCCGGTCCTGGTGAAGCATCCCAGATTGCGCGTCTACGTGATGCATGCGGGCTGGCCCATGCTCGACGACATGCTGGCCCTCCTGTACGCCCACCCCCAGGTCTACGTCGACGTCGGCGTCATCTCCTTCAGCAGCCCGAACTTCCTCGGGTACCTCCGGGGCCTCGTGGACGCCGGCTTCGGGAAGCGGGTCATGTTCGGCTCCGACCAGATGGTCTGGCCCGGGGTGATCGAGCGGGCCATCGACCGGGTCGAGGGCGCCGACTTCCTCTCTGCCGAACAGAAGCGGGACATCTTCTACAACAACGCAGCCCGTTTCTTCCGCCTGTCGGAGGAGGAGATCGCCCGCCATCACGGCCGGTAGGGTTCAGCCCGCTACCGGATCCGGGTCGAGTAGGAGTCCCCGGTGATCATCCGCACCACCTCGCCATCCTCCTCGACGAATCGGACGATCTCTCCCACGGGGCCGCCTCCCGTGGGCGCTACCATGCGGAAGGTCCCGTCTCCCAGAGGCTCCAGCTCCTGCGGCTCTCCCAAGGAGCTCGACCAGGGGTTCATGGTGACCAGCCGGTCGTCCATCACGATCACCTGGGTCCGACCCCAGCGGCTGGCGTAGACGCCGGCGAAGCGAGCCCAGGCCGGGTCCCAAGCCGCGACGACGGGCTCCTCGGCGGTGGCCTCGGCGAAGGCCTGCCCTACCGTCTCCATGAGTTCCCGTGCGATCTGCGAGGGGTTGGAGTCGTTGGTGTTGGTCAGGGCGATCGTCGCCACCTCATCGTCGAGCTGAATCAGTGTGTATGTGGTGTAGCCCGGGTAGCCGCCGCCGTGCCCCACGTAGAGCCTGCCGTCGATCCGCTGCACGCTGAAGCCGATGCCCTGACCCCGGGTCCAGGTCGTCTCGAGCATGCGGACCCGGTGCATCTCCCGGAGCGACGCCGTGCTCAGAATACGTTCGCCACCCCGGCCGCCCTCCCGGAACTGCGCCGACACGAAGCGGGCCATGTCTTCGACGGTGGAAGTGAGCCCGGTGGCTGCTGCCATCCCGCGAGCGTCCACGAAGGGGAGAACCTCTCGAGACCCGTCGGGCATGCGACTCCCGTATCCGGTGGCCAGCTGCGGGTCCGGCTCATCCACGCTGGAGGCGCTCATCTCCAAGGGGTCGAAGATATTGGCCTGGAGGTAGTCGGCCCAGCTCATCCCGCTGACCTCCTCCACCACCATCCCCGCCAACGTGTAGGCCAGGTTAGAGTACTTCCAGCGGACCTCGGGGGAGAAGGGGGCCTGGCGGTCCGCCATGAGCGTCCGGACCTGGTCGGAGGTAGGGAAGTCCCAGTCGGACCAGTGGGAGCCCGCCTCCCGGGGAAGTCCGGAGCTGTGGGTCAGGAGGTGCTCGATGGTCACGGGGGGATCCTCGGGAGTCGGCCTCTGGAAGTCGAACCAGGGCAGGTACTCTTCCACCGGGTCGTCGAGTCGCAGGAGCCCCTCCTCCCGGAGCTGCATGATGGCCGTGGCCGTGAAGAGCTTGCTGTGGGAAGCCATGCGGAAGCGGGTGTTCGTCTCCATGGGCCGTTCGGCCTGGAGGTCAGCGGTGCCGAAGCCACGGGCCCACACCAGGTCGTCCCCGGCCACCACGCCAACGACGATTCCCGGGAGTCCACGGATTTCGATCTGGCCCTCCAGCCAGGCCGAGAACAGCTCGATCTGCCCTCGAACCTCGGGGCTCTCAGCCACATCGGTCGCCTGGGCATGAGTCGGACCCGGCGCGAGGGCGGCGAATGCCGCTGCGGCGAGTCCGATTCCAAAGGCCTGTGAGGGGAGGAGCGCCCGACGCCGGATCCGCGGCCGGTGTCCGGGAAGGGGGAGGCTCGTCATCGGCATGGGTCTCTCTGCGGTTCGGCGAGTGGGGGCGCGGCGAGCAGGGGCGTTGCACGGCCAAGATGAGATGGCGTGGGAGCCCCCGCCAGCATTTCGGGGCTTTTCCCTACGGCCTCTCGCGAACGCCCGCCGACATCGCAACGGGCGGTACGAGGCTAACATGGAGGTTGGGAGGGCGGTGCTCGGTCCGGGGTCCCGGTCCGGGATTCCCCCTCGTCGCCGGGAGGCCAGATGCGCACGTCACCGTTGTTCGCCGCCGTGATCCTCTTCTTCCTCGCTGCCGTGCCCATGGAAGATGGTCGCACCTTCGAAATCGGGGTGGACCAGGTGGATCCGGAGCCCACGCCGGAAGAGATCGCTCGGGGGGAGCAGGTCTACGAGCTGGTCTGCTCCGCATGCCACACCCTGGACCCGCCTCCGGACTCGGCGCCGCCGATGCGTCACGTGGTCCGGCACCTCCGCCAAGAACTCACAACCTTCGAGGCCTTCTCGGAGCACGTGCGAAGCTACGTTCCCGCTCCCGATCCCGAGCGTTCCCGCCTTCCCTCCATGGCCATCGAACGGTTCGGGGTCATGGCCCCGCTCCCCCTGGCCGATGACGTCTTGCACTCCGCCGCCGCCTACCTGTGGTCGTTGTCGGCCCCGATGAAGGGCATGGGTGGAGGGATGAAGCACAACCACCGCGGGCTGGACGGCGACACTCTCTCCGGCGGCTGAATTCGAGGAGTCAGAGCCCCGCAGGCGGCCGTTCGCGGGGCCTCTCCCTCCTCGGGGCCTTTCCCGCATCCCGTGCGGTCAACCGCTCCCTCGGGGCCGTACGATGATCTCAGGGTCAACGGTATGGGTCTGCCCGCCCACGGTGACCGAGACATCGTACTTGTAGGAGCCAGGCTCCACGTCCGCGAGGATCGGGACATTCCGGGATTGCCGCCCGTTCCCCCGGATCTCCCGAGTGCGGAACGGGGTCCGGGCCCGCTCTGCGAAGCTGACGACCCACCGCTCCACTCCCGGGGCGGAGAACACGATCCGGTCACCTCGTCCCGCCTCCACGACCACGGGATCCAGGGAGAATGACATCGATTCGGAAGAGGGGTCGAAGGAGATGACCACGTCGTAGACCTGGGGGCCGTCCTGGGCCAGGGCCGGCGCGACGAAGAGGGGCCCCACTGCCAGCGCCAGGACGAGGGGGAAGGCCAGGGATCGGAACCGCTTCATGATGCACCTCCTCGACTTCGAAATCGGCAACCGGGCGGGGCCGCCGGACCGGACTCGCCCGAAGCTGGGGCTCACCGACGGCTCGGGCCCACACTGCCAGGGCACGGTCTGACGCGGCGTTGAAGTGGACGGTCGGCCGCGAGTAGCTTCCTACGCATGATCAGGGACTATCTGAAGAGTCTGCCGCTGCTGAGCCCTGCCGTAAAGGCTGCCCGTCAGGCCCGTCGGCAGCTCTTTCTTCGCAGCGAGGGAGAGGCCCAACTCCAGCGAGCGTTCGAGAGGATTCACGGGCGTCCCGTGGATGTGGAGTACCCCACCCTTCACTCCGAGCGGCTCATGGCGTGGCTGATCAGGCTGCACCGGGAGTCGGACCGTCGGTTCAGCCGCCTCGCAGACAAGCTCGCGTCGCGGGACTACGCCAGAGACCGGCTGGGACCCCAGTACCTCACCGAGATCTATTGGGAGGGAACGGACCCCCACGAGGTCCCCTTCGACGATCTCCCCGAGCGGTATGTGATCAAACCAACCCACTCCTCCGGGCAGGTGATCCTCGCCGATCCGGAGCTCGACCGGGCCGAGGCCATCGAGGAGATGTCGTTCTGGCTGCAGCACAACTACTACTGGGCCGCACGAGAGTACCAGTATCTGCACATCCCACCGCGTCTCATGGTGGAG
>JGI12210J13797_10391626_pt1 | contig 11100 bp, 8 predicted proteins | sample ElkSlonscriptome_3_FD_13797 | JGI IMG/M metagenome (IMG submission 13797) | reverse complement strand
CGATTTCTCCTTCGGGGTCAAGGGGTTGGCGCGCTTCCGCGGCAACATGTTCGTGCAGCGCGGGGCCACCTGCGCCGCGTTCCGCCTCATCCCCTACGAGATTCCGCCCCTCGACCAGCTCGGGCTGCCCCCGGTGGTCACGCGCCTCACCGACATGCCCCGCGGGCTCATCTTGGTGACGGGGCCGACCGGCTCGGGCAAGAGCACCACGCTGGCGTCGATGATCAGCCTCATCAACCAGACGAAGCGTGGTCACATCATGACCATCGAGGACCCGATCGAGTACCTGCACCAGCACGGCTCGTGCATCGTCAACCAGCGCGAGGTGGGCCAGGACACCAAGAGCTTCGCCAAGGCCCTCAAGTACGTGCTGCGCCAGGACCCCGACGTGGTGCTGCTGGGCGAGATGCGCGACCACGAGACGATGGAGGCCGCGCTCACCCTGGCCGAGACCGGCCACCTCACCCTGGGCACCCTGCACACCAACTCGGCGGTGCAGACCATCAACCGCGTGATCGACATGTTCCCGCAGGCCCAGCAGACCCAGGTGCGCACCCAGCTGAGCTTCGTGCTCGAGGCGGTGATGTGCCAGTCGCTGCTGCCCAAGATCGGGGGCGGGCGGGCGCTGGCGGTGGAGGTGATGGTGCCCACCGACGCGATCCGGGCCCTCATCCGCGACGGCAAGCTGCACCAGGTGTACTCCCAGATGCAGCTGGGCCAGGGCGTCCACGAGATGCAGACCTTCAACCAGTCGCTGGCCGACCTCGTCCAGCGCAACCTCGTCTCGCCCGAGGCCGCGCTGAAGCGGTCCAGCGACAAGGACGAGCTGCGGGGCATGCTCGAGCGCGGGCATGGTCTGTCGAGCGTCCACCGGCGCAGCTAGCGAGAGACGACCATGCCCACGTTCATCTGGGAGGCCAAGACCAAGGCCGGAGAGCTGCGCAGCGGCACCTCCACCGCCGCGTCGGAGGACGTCATCACCGACCGCCTGCGCGCGCAGGGCATGACCATCACCCGGGTGAAGCGCAAGCCGCTCGAGCTGTCGATGCCCTCCTTCGGCACCGGGGTGGGCCTGAAGGACATGGTGGTGTTCACCCGCACGTTCTCCACCATGGTCGATGCGGGCCTGCCGATCGTCTCCGGCCTCGAGATGCTGTCCAACCAGTCCGAGAACCCGCGCTTCGGCCGGGTGCTGACGAGCGTGAAGGTGGAGGTCGAGTCGGGCAAGTCGCTGTCGGAATCCCTGGGCAGCCACCCGCGGGTGTTCGACGACCTGTTCCGCAACCTGGTGGCGGCCGGCGAGGCGGGCGGCATCCTCGACATCATCTTCCGCCGCCTGGCCGTCTACCTCGAGAAGTCGGCCAAGCTGCGCCGGCAGGTCCGCGGCGCGCTCATCTACCCGTCGGTGATCGTCGGCGTGGGCGCGCTGGTGGTCTTCGTGATGCTCACGAAGGTCCTGCCCGTGTTCGAGAAGATGTTCATCGACCTGGGGGCGGGCTCGCTGCCCGCCCCCACCCGCATGGTGCTGGCGATGAGCCACGCCATCACCGAGAACATCTTCGTGTTCATCCTGGGCCTGGCCGTCTTGATGACCGGGTTCGTGACCGTGCTGCGCACCGAGCGGGGCCGCTACGCCTTCGACTCCGTGCTGCTGCGCGCGCCGGTCATCGGCAACGTGATGCGCAAGATCGCGGTGGCCCGCTTCACCCGCACGCTGGGCACCCTGCTCAGCTCCGGCGTGCCCATCCTCGACGCGCTGGACATCGTGGCCAAGTCGGCCGGCAACGTGGTGGTGGGCCGGGCCATCCTCTACGCCCGGGCGCGGATCTCGGAGGGCAAGGACATCGCCTCTCCGCTGCTGGAGACGGGCGTGTTCCCGCCCATGGTGGTGCAGATGATCGGGGTGGGCGAGCAGACCGGCGCCATGGACGACATGCTCCAGAAGATCGCCGACTTCTACGAGGACGAGGTCGACGCAGCGGTGGCCAACATGACCGCGCTGCTCGAGCCCATCATGCTGGTGGTGCTCGGCGGCATCGTGGGCGGCCTGCTCATCGCGATGTACCTGCCGATCTTCGAGGTCGCGGGCAACATCAAGTAGGCCGTGCCCTCCCCCGAGGCCTCCCGCTCGCTCCCCGATGCCGCCCGCGCTGCGGTCGCGGCGGACGGCGACGATCGCCCCGACCCGCGAGCCGATCTGCGCCGCCGCCGGATCAGCTACTTCATGCTGGTCCGCCTGGTGATGCTGGCGTTGTTCACGGCGGTGGCCGGCATCCTCGCGTGGCAGAGCAACCGCGACTTCACGTCGCTGTACCACGGGTTCGTGTGGGGCACCTTGGTGGTGGGCTACGGCCTCACCATCGTGTTCGCCCGCCTGCTGCCCCGCGCGCGCGATCTGGACCGCTTCGCGTGGATGCAGACGACCACCGACATCGTGCTCGCGGCGGTGGTGGTGCAGATGAGCGGCGGGACCGACTCGGGCTTCGTGCTGCTGTACCTCATCGCCGTGCTCGGGGCGGCCACCATGGCGGGGGTGCGCGAGACCTGGGCCGCGATGGGGGCCTGCGCGCTGATCTTCGGCACCACCAGCGCCGCGGAGGCGCTGGGGTTCCTCGAGCCGATGTCGCTGGGCGAGCCGATCCGGGCCCTGCCCCCCATGGAGGCGGCGGCGATCTTCGCCCGCACCTCGGCCGCGCTGGTGGGCGTGGCGGTGCTCTCGTCGTTCCTCAACAAGCAGCTGGCCTCGTCCACCCTGCAGGTGGGCGACCTGCGGGCGCTCAACGAGAACATCCTGCGCTCGCTGCCCTCGGGGCTCATCGCCACCGACACCGCAGACCGCACCGTGTACTTCAACCCCGTGGCCCGGGAGATCCTGGGGCTGCACGACGACGACGTGCGGCGCCCGGTGGACGAGCTGCTGCCGGGGGTGGAGCCGCTGCTGCGGGGCCCCGCCCCGGTCGGGGCCCGCGGGGACACGGAGCTGACGGTGGAGACCCGCCGCGGCGCGCGACTGCACGTGCGGCTGAGCTGCTCGGCCCTGCGCGACGGCCGGGGCCAGCCCCTCGGGCAGCTGGTGAACTTCCAGGACGTGACCCGGGTGCACGAGCTGGCCGAGCGGGTGCGCCGGGGCGAGCGGCTGGCCGCGGTGGGGGGCCTGGCCGCGTCGGTGGCCCACGAGATCCGCAACCCCCTGGCCGCCATCAGCGGCAGCGCGGAGCTGCTGGCCACCGCGCCGCTCGAGCACGACGACGCGCGCTTGCTGAGCATCATCCGCCGCGAGTCGAGCCGGCTGTCGGAGCTCATCAACGACATGCTCGCGTTCACGCGCCCGCGCCCGCCCCAGCCGGCCGAGGTGATGCTCGAGCGGCTGGCCCGCGAGGCGGTGGAGAACTTCCGGGCCGATCCCGCCAACGCCGAGATCGAGGTGGAGCTGTTCGCCACCGAGGCGCCCATGGTGCGGGCGGACCCGGCCCAGCTCAGCCAGGTGCTGTGGAACCTGCTGCGCAACGCGGCCGAGGCGATGCACGCCCGCGGCTACGTGGAGCTGCGGGTGTCGGCGCCGGCCGACGCGACCCACGTGGAGCTGTCGGTGCGCGACGAGGGGCCGGGGATCCCGGCGGAGCAGCAGGCGCGGGTGTTCGACCCGTTCTTCACCACCAAGGAGGGCGGCACCGGCTTCGGGCTGGCCATCGTGCACCGGGTGGTCGAAGACAACGGGGGGACGATCGAGCTGGACTCGCGCGCGAGCGTGGGCACGACCTTTCGGCTGCGCTTCCCCGCCGCCGACGGAGCCAGCAGCCTCGACGGCGACGACCTCTACGACCGGTAGCGCTCGATCGCGTCGGCGTAGATCTCGAGGATCCGGTCGACCTTCCGCTCCCAGTCGAACTCCTCGAGGATCCGCCGCCGCGCCGCCTCGCCCAGCCGGGTGCGCAGCTCGGAATCGGCGGCCAGCTCGCGCATGGCCCGGGCGAAGCCCTCGACCATGTCGGCGCGCGAGGTGGGCGGCACCAGCACGCCGCACTGGTCGTTGACGTAGTCGGCCGGGCCGCCCCAGTCGGTGACGATGCAGGGCAGGCCGGTGGCCATGGCCTCGAGCACCACCGCGCCGCCGCACTCGCGCACGCTGGGCAGCAGCAGCACGTCGGCGCTCTGCAGCCGCCGCGCCGCCTCGGCCTGGGATACCCAGCCCACGAAGCGCACGCGCCCCTCCACCCCGGCCTCGCGCGCGCGCTGCTCGAGCGCGGAGCGCTCGCTGCCGTCGCCGATGATGTCGAGGGTGCTGCCCTCGGGCACGTGGGCCATGGCGTCGATGATCACGTCGACCGCCTTCAGCTCGACCAGCCGGCCCATGAACACGAAGCGGGCGCTGCCCTCGGGGGCGGGCGCGTCGAGGGGCTCTTGGGCGGGGGGCCTCCACACCGCCAGGTCGACCCCGTTCTCGACCATCTCGATCACCCGACCGCGGGTGGGGGGCAGCGCGTCGCGGGTGCGCGGGTTGGCGGCCAGCAGGGTGGTGGCCTGGTACTTGCCGGGCACGACCCGGTTGAGGCCCAGGGCGGTGACCCGGGCGGCGCCGAGCACCGAGCGGGTGATGGCGTCGTCCATCTCGCGGAACGCCTCGGGGTAGGTCATGCCGCCGTTCATGGGGCCCATGACCACGGGCACGCCCATGCCGAACAGCAGCGAGGGCTCCTTGGGGGACACGGGGATCGGCTGGTGGAGCACGGTGACCCCGTGCTCGGCGATCATCCGCCGCGCGAGGCGGCGCGCCTGCACCTGGGTGAGCACCCGCATCGCCAGGCCGGTGGTGAGCAGCGAGAGCTGATCGGGCAGCGGCTGGCCCATCCGCCACAGGGTCTTGTGGGCGGTGGAGTCGTCGATGTAGCGGATCCGATCGACGTCGTCGGGGAACAGCTCGGTCAGCTCGTCGCGGGTGCGCGCGTGGACGACCATCCACGCTTCGACGCCGCGCCGGCGCAGCACCCGGAAGTAGTGGACCGGCAAGATGGCCTCGCCGCCGAAGCGGGCGGAGGCGTTCTCGGCGACGATGAGCACCCGCGGCGGGGGGCTCGCTTGAGCAGCCGGGCCCGCGCGCCCCGCTTCCGCCTCTGCATCGGCCTGCACGAGCGCCAGTGTACCAGCGGGCCCCGCGGGGGGCACCGGCGCGAACCGGCGCCTCCGCGCCGCGCGGGGGCCTGGGCCGGCCCTGCGTCGCGCACGGCGTGGCGTGGCTGCGGACCACCCTGCCCGCGACCGCTCCGCCGTCGCTCAGAACGTGATGGCCGGGCCGACGTTGATGTCGATGAGCAGGCTGCCGATGTCGGGGAACCAGCCGCCCACGTCGACCTCGCCGAACACGGCGAAGTTCTTGTGCAGCTGGTAGTTGAAGCCGAACAGCACGCCGGCAAAGGCGGGGCCGAGCTTCACGGTGTCGATGCGGAACTCGTCGGCCGGCGTGCTGGCCAGCACCGAGCGCGCGAGCTGCTGGTCGAACAGGCCGGCGTTGCCCGGCATGCAGCCGTTGTTGTAGGGCCACACCGGGGTGCACTGGTCGACCGGCACCTCGTTGTTGGCGTTGGCGGGACCCGACAGCTCGGTCTCGGCCCGGTCGGGCACGCTGTTGCCGTTGCGGTCGTTGGAGAAGCCCATGTTCACCCGCAGCCGCGAGCGCCCGTAGCCGCCGAACAGGCCGACCATGCCCTGGAACTTGCCGCCGCGCTTGGTGATGAGGGCCTTGAGCTTCACCCCCGCCGCCCAGGTGAAGTCGGGCTTGCGCTGGTAGCCGGGCGGGTTGGGCGACAAGACCTCCTGGTTGAAGGAGACCTCGGGAGCCAGGGTGGGGTTCTCGGTGTAGACCTTGGAGCCGGTGACGACCTGCAGGCGGCCAAAGGCGCCCACCAGCAGCGCCAGCGAGCGCCGATCGCCGATGTCTCGGTCGTAGACCCGCACCATCACCTCGGGCGCGAGGTGCAGGGGCGCGCTGGCGAAGCCCACCGTGACCGGGTGCCGCCGCCCGCACTGGTCGGGGTTGTAGGCCAGCGCGAGCGACTCGGCGTCGCCCCCCGGGATCACGGCCGGGTTGATGGTGGCGAGGTGGCTCTGGAACTCGCCCTGGGTGCCGGCCACCGCGTCGTTGCCGGCGTACCAGCGCTCGATGGCGCAGGCCTGCTCGGACGCCCCGTAGAGCGCACCGAAGGAGCCGGGGGTGAACTGCTGGTAGGTCTGCTCGGCCGCCCCCCGGGCGATGCCGATCCCGGTGCCGATCCCGATGTTGATGTAGGCCCGCGGCCACGTGGTCGAGCTGCCGGCGCCCTTGGGCTCGTCGTCGTCGTCGGCGTCGCCCGAGCCCGCTCCCTCACCGGCGTCGCCCGGGCCGAGGTCGACCACCAGCGGCGCATCCTTGTCGCCGAGGTTGGCCAGCGCCTGCTGGCTGTCGTCGTAGACGTAGAAGAAGTACTCGATGCTCGCGCCGCCGTGCTGGGCCGCGGTCACGGTGACCACCCCGAGGTTGCCGAAGGTCTCGAGGTAGGCGGCCGTGAACGGCTCGTCGGTGCCCGCCTTGCGCCAGTAGAGCACCATGGTGGAGCCCTCGGTGACCGGCACCGACGACACCGCCTCGAGCACCACGTCGTCGCTGGCGACCGCGGCGGGCGGCGTGTGGAGGATGGGCCCTCCGCTGGGCTTGGGCACGCCGGCCCGCGCCTCGTCGAGCAGGGCCTGCAGTTCCTCCGAGCGCAGCTCGATGGGCAGCGTGACGTAGTACTCGGCCCGCACCGCCTCCTGGAACGCGGCCACCGTGCGCGAGCGGTCTTGGGAGTTGGAGTAGATGATGCCGCCGCGCAGCACCAGCAGGGGAGCCAGCGCGGGGTCGGTGGCCATGCCCGCGCCCTGAGCCCGCGCCACCGCGGCCTCGAGGGTCGCCACGGCCGACTCGAGCTCCAGCTCGTTGAACTGACTCTTGGCCAGCTCGTAGGACGCCTTCATATCCTCGCGGGGGCCGGCGTGGGCCACCCCGCCGAGCGCGAACACCAGGGCCAGAGCCCCGGTGAAGACCCCGCCGCGGAGACGGCGTCTCATTCGGATGCGGTCCATGAGCTGGAGTGTACCGGAGACGACGAGGGTGAACCCCGTCGCCGGTCAGTTCTTCTTGCAGTCGGCGTTGGAGACGTTGAACTCCACGCGGCGGTTCCGCGCACGGCCCTCGGAGGTGCGGTTGGAGTCGATGGGACGATCCTCGCCGAAGCCCTCGGCCTCGAGCCGGCTCCCCTTGACGCCCTTGCCCAGCAGGTAGTCCTTGACCTTGTTCGAGCGCCGGTCCGACAGCTTCTTGTTGGACTTGTCGGACCCCTTGGAGTCGGTGTGCCCCTCGATCCGGAAGTGCAGCGTCTCGGGCACCTGGTTCATGACCGTGGCCACGTCGTCGAGCAGCTCGTAGCTCTTCGGGTCGATCTCCCACTTGCCGAACTTGAAGAACACCTTCTCGCTGATGGTGACCGAGCAGCCGTCGAACTTGGCCTTGAGGTCGGGGCAGCCGTCCTCGTCCTTGTCACCGTCCATGTCCTCCGGCTCGTCGGGACACTTGTCGGAGCCCTTGCACGTGCTGGCGTACTTGTCGGCCTGCGAACTCGCCGCGACCCACGGATCGCAGATCTCGTCCCCGTCGTTGTCGGGATCGGGACAGCCGTCCTCGTCCTCGAAGTTGTCGACGTCCTCGGGCTCGTTGGGGCACTCGTCGGCCTCGTCGAGGATCCCATCGGCGTCGTTGTCGGGATCGGGGCAGCCGTCCTCGTCCTCGAAGCCGTCGACGTCCTCGGGCTCGTTGCGGCAGTCGAGGTCGTCCTTCTTGTCGTCGTTGACCCACTGGCCGTCGACGAACTGGGCCGCGTCGAGCACCCCGTCGCCGTCGTTGTCGGGATCGGGGCAGCCGTCGTCGTCTTCGAAGCTGTCGAAGTCCTCGGCCTGCTCGGGGCAGGTGTCGACCTCGTCGTCGTAGCCGTCGCCGTCCATGTCGCCGATGGAGGCGACCGCCTTGTCGCGACAGCGATCGGGGCTGGTCAGCTCTTCGGCCCGCAGGGTGTAGAACGCCGCGGTCTCGGCGTGCTGCTTGCCCCGGTAGTACTCACCGATGCCCAGGGCGTCCTGGGCGAACTTGATGTTGGCCTCGGCGATGGCCGTTTCCTTGGGCGCGCAATTGATCGACTTCGATCCGTCGCGGATGGCCCGCTGGAGCTTGGTCTGCGTGCCCTCGACCTCGCCGGCCAGCTTCTGGCCGATGCAGCCGGGCACGAGCACGGCCGCCACCACCAGCATCAGCTGAGTACGCGAGCGGCTCACTTTCCACCTCCCGCGCTGGCGCCGACCTCGAGCTTGGTCTTGGCCTTGCCCGTGCCCGTGCCGCTCTGAGCGGCACTGCCGGACGCCCCCGCCGCGGGGGGAGCCGCCGGGTCGGCGGCCCCGCCGGCCCCACCGGCCGGGCTGGCCGGGCTGGCCGGGCTGGTCGGGCTGGCCGGGTCGGTGGCGATCGACTCCTTCATCTTCCCGGACTCGCGGCGCTCGGCCTTGGCCTTGGCCTCTTCGGCGAGCTGCTTGGCGCGGGTGCCGTAGTCGAAGGAGCGCTCGTACTCGCTGTAGGCCATCAGGACCTTGGCCTGCTCCAGGTACGAGACCGCGCCCCAGTACTCGTAGGGGGCGTAGGTCTCGGCGTCGACGGCCTTGGCGTCGGCGACGGCCTTGGTCGCGTCCTTCGCCACCTTCTTCAGGTAGCCGAATGGGCCGCAACCGACCCCCACAACCAGCGCGGCAAGCGAGATGAGCTGCAGGAGGCGACGGGAGGAGGTGGACACCGGGTGCTCCGTGGGTGAGGGAGGAAACGAGCCGGATGTTCGAGCGAGCGATGGACAGCGTACTGCCCGATCATCCTTGCGAATTTCGGGCCGGACGATAGCAGGGGCGCGCGTTGCGGGTCAACAACGCGACCCGTCCGAATCCCCTCCGGGCCCGCGCGACCAACGCAGGCGGCGACGGGGAGAGCCTCGTGCGGCGCCCCCAGCGGCCGAGCACGCGGTGGATCCGGCCGAATGGGGCGACGCACATCGCACGCGACGCCGATGCGATCCCGCGGGGGATCGACCGCACGACGCGGCGCGAGCCAGCCGCTTCGGGGCGCACCGGCCCGCGTCGCCCGGACGGGCCACGGCGCCCCCGGTGCATCCCGGGGCTGCTACGCTGCGCGCGTGCAGGGCGGGCCGCGGCGCACCGGAGGGTGGTGGATGGTGGTCCTGATCGTGGCGGGCTGTACCCGGGTCTCCGAGCGGTCGCGCTTCGAACGGACCGACGAGACGCTGGAGATCGTCAACAGCATGCCGCTCCCGGGCGCGCAGGGGGTGTCGCCCGACGTGCGCATCGATCTGTGCATGTCGGGGCGGATCGATCCGCGATCGATCGACGAGATCGACGCGACGGTCACGTCGGGCACCACCGTGCTCGACTCGGAGCTGTCGGTGCAGCTGGTGGCCGCGATCGAGCCGGGCCGGACCACGCCCCCCGCCGAGGTCGACGACCCGTGGTGCGAGGGCAGCGTGCTGTCGATCCACCCGCGGGCCGAGCTGCGGCCGGGGGCGCTGTACCGGCTGCGCCTGCTGCCCAGCGCGGTGGGCTGGGCCGGCGAGGCGCTCGAGACCGAGGGGCCGCAGTGGGTGCCCAACGACCTCGGCCAGCCCCGCTACGTGCTCGAGTTCACGATCGATCACGATCCGCCGCCCGATCCTCAGATGCCCATGCCCGAGCGACCGCCGGTGACCCTGCGCGACCTGTTCGCCAACGGCGGGCCCTTCGACCCGACCCGCTCCGTGTGCAGCTGTCACCGCGATCCCGACGATCTGGCGTTCGAACGGCTGGACCTGCGCGATCCGGCGGCGGCGTTCGACGACCTGCTGGGCTCGTCGCGGCTGCGCGACACCGGGTTCCCCATGGTCGCACCTCGCGATCCCTCGGGCAGCTTCTTGGTGCAGAAGCTGCTGCGCGACGACGACGGCGAGGCGCTGCACGGGATCCTGGGCGACGCGATGCCGCCCGACCAGCCGCTGCCCTACGCCGACGTGCTGTCGGTGGTGCAGTGGATCGAAGACGGCGCCGACCTGTGAGCGGCCGGAGATCGTAGAGGGCTCCCGCTCACTCCTGGCCGCGCTCCATCTTGCGGACCTGCTCGATCATCCCCTCGAGCCGCTCCACCCGCTCCTTGGCGCGCGCGTGCACGGTGACGAAGTCGGCCTCGTCGAGCCCGAGGCGGGCCGCCTCGTCGTACTTGGCCAGGGCCTCTTCGGTGCGGGCGAGGCAGCTGGCGAGCTGATCGCCCGACAGGCTCGCCGCGTCTTGGCCCTTGGCGTAGTGCAGCTTGCACGGGCCCCGCTCGGCGTCGCCCTCGATCTGCAGGCCCTCCATGTAGAGGTCCCGCTTGCTGGGGCCTTGGTTGCACGCGACCAGGGTGACGAGCGATCCGAACAGCAGGGTGCAACGAAGGGAGACCAGCGACATCACGGCCCAGTATGCCTCACGCGGCGCTCGTCGCTCATCGCTCGCCGCGGGCTACCGCCTCGGCCCGCTGCTGCGCGGCTGCTGCGCCCGGCTCGTCGCCCGCGGCGCTGCGCACCATGGCCAGCCTCGCCCATCCGTCGGCCCGCCACGGCCGCAGGGCCACCGCCCGCTCGGCCACCGCGAGCGCCTCGGGCCGGGTCGCCGGATCACGCGAAAGATAGAGCGCGAGGTTGAGGAGCGCCGCCTGCCGGCCGGGCTCGATCTCCAGGGCACGCCGGGTCAGCTCGATCGCAACGCGGCGATCCCCCACCCGATCGCGGAGCGCAGCCAGCGTGACCAGCGCGCTGGGATGGCGTTCGTCGACGCGGCCCAGCGACAGGGCGAGGGCGGCCGTGGCCGCGCCGATGTCCTCGGGATGCTCGCGCACCCGGGCGCGCGCCCAGTTGGCCAGCGCCACCGCGAGCCGCCGGCGATCCTCGGGCGCGGGCAGCCGGGGCAGCCAGTGCTCGACCTCGGCCGGCGGCGACGCGCTCAGCCCCAGGGGCACCCGCCCCGGCGGGGGCG
>JGI12210J13797_10208338_pt1 | contig 11100 bp, 8 predicted proteins | sample ElkSlonscriptome_3_FD_13797 | JGI IMG/M metagenome (IMG submission 13797) | reverse complement strand
AGTTGAAACATCTTGTGGAGTCAGGCGCGGATGCCGTTCTGATACGTTCCGCCCAGAAAAGCAGACAAGAGCGGGTCCTTGAGGTAATGACGGCCTGCCAGATAGACGGGATTATTGCTGTGCATATTGCGGTTAATGATAAGGAAGGTGCCGGTTCCAATCCGTTCGACGTTCAATGAATCTTGATCGACCGTTTCCAATGATTGGTCGTTTTAATCGCGCGATTTTGCGGACAGCCGTTTCATCTTGTCGTCTTCGGTCTGTTTGACCGGGCATTCGTATTGCGTGGGTCCTTTTCTTTGGGGAGGGGGTTGCCCCGGTCGTCCATGGGGGTGGCTTTAACGCGTACATAGGTTTTCTTTCCATCGATCTCTGCCGTTTCGAGTTCGATGTAATCCACGCCCAAAGGCTGAACCACGGAAAACGGCGCGACGATCTTGGTTGAGGAGTAGCCATAAATGGGAATGTCGCCCATGGTGAAGGCGTCGGTTCGATCGGTTTCCTTAATCAGCACGATCAGTCCCTCGATGACTGTGTATTCCCCGACAAACTGGCCCCCTATGCTGAACTGAACGCCCAGGTGGGCCAAATCTTTCTGGTGAAACCGGTCTTCTATGAGGAAAAAGCGCTCATAGCCGCTCCGGTTGGCGGTCACGCTGCACGACGACATTCTGCCGGGTTTGGTTGTGATGGTTGGGGCCGACAGTATCTGTTGCGAGCCATCGTCGTTCAGGTGGAATACCTCGGCCTCGACCTTGACCTGTAGGCTGCGGGAGGTGAAGAAAATAGAAGAGATGGGTTGCGCGTCGAGTTCCGCAAGCACCGCAACGATGGGTTCGAAGTCGGGCCGGATGGTCGAGGCGTAGCTGATGTTGACCGGTCGGTTTGGACGAAGGTGTTTGGCTATTTCGCTGAGTTTAATGGCATCGCCATTCAGAGAGATGGATCCATCTATCGCGATCGCGACGTTATCCTGCTGATCTTTGCGGAGGGTGTCGTGCGTCATACAGTTGCAGTCCAGGGTCACCAAATTCTTATCCACATTGGATTGCGCGATGATGTTCAGAATATCCAGTGCGGGCTTTATGGTGGGTCCGGTTCCCTCCAAGTCATATGCGGTAAAGCTGATCGAGTGGACGCCTTCCAGCCGCTGCGCCAATTCTTCCAATCGGATTCGCTCCCCGTTAAAGGTAAGGGCTTGAGAGTAGAAGTTATACTCGATGCGTTCCTGTCGGATGTTCGCATACTGCTCCGCTTGCGTCGTGTCCCATACGAGCTTGGTGCCCTGGAAGGGCGATTTTCGCTCTCGTGCCGAAGCCATGGTGCATCCCGCAACGAATACGGCGGCTAGAAAAATACGTGTGATCGATCTCATTTTCTTTGACTCTCCTGTATGGCGATGAGTTCTTCGGGCTTGGGTTTTCTGATGTGTCCATCGGGATCGATCACATAGAAGCCGGAGCCCGGCAGTGGAACCCGGCGGTGAATGCGATCCCAAACATGAAGCCACGTGATTGGGCGGCCGCGATAGGTGCCTTCGTACTGGCGCGCATGTTGGAGCAGGACAATTTTCGGATTTTCATAGCCGGGTGCCATGGCGACCTGGGCCACGGCTTCTTTTTTATAGATAATTTCGTAAACAGTTGAGACGTGCGCGCCATCCTGGATCACCACCTCGCCCCGAATACATTGTACCTCGTGGTCATAGAATGCGTACCGCGTGACAAAGCCGCGTGCGGAGGGGCCGGATCTGATATCCCAGCGTTCACTGCCCTCAACGGCGCAATGAATGGAAAGAAATCCCAGCAAAAACAAACACACCCTGATCATGACAACCCCCAGCTTCTCCGTTCTCTGCAATAGTTAAAGACTTTCATAATAAAGCGCGTATGGCAAGTTTCCTGCCGCATGAAGGAGCTGCGCTAAGTGGCTGGAGTATGCCGCACTTTCTGTGGAAAGGCCTGGTGCGTTAGAGGTCGATTTCCAGCCCTTGGAAAAACCCGGAAGACACGAAGGCTTTGCGTCCTTCGTGTCTTTGTGTTTTAAAAAGGTATGGGTTTTGATTCACATAGCCGGTCCAGGCGGATCCTCATTGTTGAAGATGAGCAAGCCATTGCAGATAATATTGCTTTTGCGGCGGAGACCGAAAATATGGTGCCGGTGCATGCCTCCACGGCAGGAGCTGCCGAACAGGTTCTTCATGAAGAATCGATCGACTTAATCGTTCTCGATGTCGGTTTGCCGGATGAAAGCGGGTTTGATTTCTGCCGTCGTATTCGCGTTGAACATGATGTGCCGATCATTTTTCTCACGGCACGAGAATCGGAAATTGATCGTATCGTCGGGCTGGAGCTCGGGGCGGATGACTATATGTCGAAGCCGTTCAGTCCACGGGAGCTCACGGCTCGAATTCGGGCGATCCTTCGGCGCAGTGGTCAGGCCGTGCCACGGTCTGGAAACGCAAAGGAGGAACCGCTTTTTTTGGTGGATCAAAAAACCAAAAGCATTTTCTATCGAGGAGAAGCGTTGCCCCTTTCTCGCTATGAGTTCCGGATGCTGGAACTCATGATTCGTCATCCGGGGCAGGTTTTTTCGCGGGGTCAGCTGATGGACCATGCCTGGGAGGAACCGGATGCGAGTTATGACCGCACGGTGGATACGCACATCAAAACGCTGCGGTCCAAACTTCGGAACATGGACCCGGAATGCGAATGTCTGCAAACGCGGCGTGGGTTTGGGTATTGCCTGAAGGTGGACGGATGAAGATGCGCACCCGCCTCATGCTGACGGCAATCCTGTTGCTCTCGGCCGGTTTTTATTTGCTGATCGACTGGGTCGTGAAGGATGTCCGTCTGCATTATTTTATCACCATGGAAGAGGGGCTTGTGGACACCTCGGTGATCCTTGCGGAACAACTGGCGGTTGACCCGCAAATGGACGACGCTTTCAAGCGCGCCATTTCTGCGGCGGAAGCGCGACGGTTCGAAGCGGCGATTTATAACCACGTGAAAACCAATATGAACCTGCACGTGATGGTGGTGAACCGTGAGCATGAGGTTCTTTATGATTCCACCGGGGAACTGCTTCCGGGCACGTTGTATGAGTGGCGGGATACCCGGCTTTCGTTGAAAGGTGAATATGGAGCCCGCGCGAGCCATGCAATAGCAGGAGACCCAGGGAGTCTGCATTTTTATGTCGGAGCCCCGATCATTCAAAACGGGGAAATTATTGGAGCGGTTTCCGTAGGCAAGCCGGTCAGCAGTATAACTCCTTTTATGAATCAGGCGCGGAAGCGATTGGTCCTTTCGGGGCTGGTGGGGTTCGCTGCGGTGGTTTTGCTGCTGATTCCGGTTTCGTTGTGGATTATTCAGCCCGTCCGTGCACTGACCGATTATGCGCGCGCCATTCGTGACGGGCAGAAGGTGAAGCGCCCACTGCTCGGCCATGGCGGCGAGATGAGCGAGCTGGCCGATGCATTTGAGGAGATGCGCGATGCGCTGGAGGGCAAGCAGTATGTAGAGGATTATGTTCAGTCGCTGACCCACGAAATGAAAAGTCCTTTAGCCGCCATTCAGGGTGCGGCTGAACTACTGAATGAAAAAATGACCGATGATCAACGCCGGCGTTTTCTTGCCAATATAAAAGCCGAGTCGGCACGACTGCATGATTTGGTGGAACGTATGCTGTCGCTGGCGGCCATTGAAAAACGTAAAGAACTGGGGCAGGGCGAGCTGATTGATCTTCAGGATCTTTTTGATGATGTCACCGACAGCCTGCTACCCATCGCTCAGGCGAAAGGTCTCTCTTTTCAGGTTAAGGTTTCCAAGGATTGGAAACCGCAGGGCAACTATTTTCTCCTGCGGCAGGCAGTCATGAATCTGGTGATGAATGCCATTGAATTTTCCCCGGACGGCGCGACGGTGGAGCTCGAGGTTTCGGGGGATAAGGTTTTGGTGAAGGACTGCGGTACGGGCATTCCGGCGTATGCGTTAGACCGTGTGTTTGACCGTTTTTATTCCCTGCCTCGCCCGGGCGGGGGGCCAAAGAGCTCGGGCCTTGGTCTTAATTTTGTGCGCGAAATTGCCCGGCTGCATGGCGGCGGGGTTGAAATAAGAAATCGCGCGGCCGGTGGCGTTGAAGCCATTCTCTCTTTGGGTTAGTTTTGGAGCGACGACGTCCTCGTCGGCCATAGTTTCCTAAAACGAGTTGCGGACAACGGGAACGTTGCCCCTCCACAAGATAAGAATTTTTCACCGCGAGTTCACATTCACTTCAAACGCACTTCAAACAAGGGCTCCAACCTCTGGAAACAACTAACCGGAGGTTTGTCATGCGGAAGAGTCTTATTCTGAAAGTGCTGGTGCTGGGTATCATTTCCATTGCGATGCTGATCGCGCTTTCATCGATCGATAACCTGGCACGGGAGCGCAAGGATCGGGCATTCGAGGTGCGCCGCGATATTGCATCGAAATACGCGGGTGAACAACGGCTGGCCGGCCCGGTCTTTTCGGTCGCGTTTCGCGAGCACTGGACGGAGCGGACGTATAATCAGGAGAAGGATACCTGGTACGACAAAGAAATGGTCGATACGGAAACGGCCTGGTATTTCCCGGAGACCTTTAACTATTCCGGCGAGATGAATGCCGAGCAACGTACCATCGGGATCTTTAAAGCCAATGTATTTCAGAGCGAAGGCCTAATTTCCGGAGCCGTGGTATTTCCCGATTTTAAAACGCTCGCCCGCCGGGCCGATTCACAGGTGACGCTGGTCTCCGCCAAGGTCTGCGTCCTTATGAGCGATCTGCGTGGACTTGATGCTCCCGAGTTTATGTGGCAAGGGGAACCGCTTGCGATCGAACGGGGAAGTGATCTTGATAACATAGGGTCGGGCATCCATGCGGAGCTGCCCGATATGGAGGATCTCTTCGGGGAGCGGTTTGAGTTTGAGATGAAGCTCGATGCCAAAGGCATGGGGGCTCTCACCTTTGTTCCGATCGGCGATGAAAATCAGATTGAGCTTCGTTCCGACTGGCCGCACCCGAGCTTTATCGGCGACTTTCTGGCCAAGGAACGAACGATCTCCGAAGAAGGATTCACTGCAGCTTGGAATGTGAACGGTCTGGCCACTTCGGCGCAGCAGCATATCAGCCGGGGACGCAAAGGACCGGTCCAGCAGCTGGGCGTGAGTCTGGTCGATCCGGTTAATGTCTATTCCATGACTGACCGGGCTTTAAAGTATGGCTTTCTTTTCATCTTCATCACGTTTTCCGCTTTTCTGATGTTCGAGATGCTGTCGGGGTTGCAGATTCATCCGATTCAGTATGGATTCGTCGGCCTCGCACAGGCGATCTTCTTTCTGCTGTTGCTCAGCTTGTCGGAACATCTCGGCTTCGGTATCTCCTACCTGAGCGCGACACTGGGTACCGTGGGTATTATTTCCCTCTACCTCTGCACGGTGCTCAAGGGCGTGGGGCGGGGTCTGTCGTTCGGAGGGCTGCTCGTTCTGTTATACGGCGTACTCTTTGCTTTGTTGCAATCCGAGGATCATGCCTTGGTCGCCGGCTCAGCCCTCGTCTTCGGACTCATGGCGCTCGCCATGCTGCTGACCCGCAACGTCGACTGGTATGCCATCGGGGCCAAACGGCAGGGGGCGGTACAGTGAAAAAATTATGGATACTCATGGTCTGTGTGGCGAGCTGGGTACAGGCGGAACCTGAAGTGGCCGGGGTGATGTTCACGGTGGGTTCGACCAATGAGCCTCGGGTGGTGTTGCCGCTGAAAAAGACCGAGGTTCGGATTGATGTAACAGCCGGGATTGCCCGCACGGAAGTGATTCAGCGATTTTCCAATGATGTCGACCGACCGCTTGAAGCGGTTTATATCTTTCCGCTCCCTTCCGGTGCGGCCGTCGATGATTTTGAAATACGGCTGAAGGACCGCGTGATCAGAAGCACGGTCAAAGAGCGTGACGCCGCCAAGGCCACGTATGAGCAGGCAAAGGCCGAGGGCAGGAAGGCGGCGTTGCTGGAACAGGAGCGGCCTAATATTTTCACGACAGCGGTGGCCAACCTCTTGCCGGGGGAGTTCGTCGATATCTGCTTCACCTACGTGGAATCGCTGCGCTTCCAGAAAGACCGGTTCAACATTACTTTCCCGATGGTGGTGGGCGAGCGCTATATGCCCTTTCGCTTTGATTCGAATGGCCAACCGAAGCCGGAGGTTGCCGATGCGGCGCGTTTGAATCCGCCGGTGCTTCATCCGAATATGGATTCCGGGCATCGCCTCTCTATCGAAGTTGCACTGAACGGGCTGCCGATACGCCGGGTCACCTCGACCACCCATGCTCTTAAGGTTGAAGAGCTGGATACGGAGCAGTATTCCGTTTCATTGAAGAACGCAGTCACCATCCCCGACTGTGAATTCAGTATGGTGGTTCAATTCGAAGAAAATGAAAGGCCGAGCGTCACCTTCGTTCAGTCCAGCGGAGAGGAAGCCTATGGCCTGCTGAGTGTTTTTCCACCCATTGGAAAACAGCGTAAACATGAAGCGCTGCCGAAGGATGTCGTATTTCTGATCGATACCAGCGGTTCCATGTCCGGCGCATCGATGGCGCAGGCGAAGAGCGGACTGAAGCGGTGTATTGAAATTCTGCAGCCCGGTGATCGTTTTACCGTGGTCCGGTTTGCCTCGGAGTTCAGCAGTTTCAGCCCGGAGCTTCGTGACGTAACCGATAAAAAAGTCGCGGAGGTTTTAGATTATATTTCCGAGATGACCAGCGGCGGAGGAACAGAGATGCAACCGGCGCTGGAGCATGTGCTTCATCTGCTTCCGCAGGAGTCGGGGCGTATGCCGCTTGTCATTTTTTTGACGGATGGTGATGTGGGGAATGAGGATTCGCTGATTCATCTGCTCTCCAAAAAGCTGGAAAATACGCGGCTGTTTACCTTTGGCATCGGCAGTGCACCAAATGAGTTTCTGATGCATCGCATGGCGGAAGTCGGGCGGGGGCAATCGCGCTTCATCCGCTCGCACGAGGATGTGGGCGATGTAATGGCCGATTTTTTCCAAACCCTGGAGGCGCCGGTTCTCACGGATGTGACGGTTGATTGGGGCGGATCTGAAGTGCACGTTTATCCCGAACGCTGCCCCGACATCTTTTATGGTCGTCCACTTCAGTTGGTGGCGCAGGCCCCCGCCGGGTTTGGGGGCCGCATTCGGATCAATGGTCTGATCGATGGTGTGGAACAAAGTTATTCCATTGATCTCGGCGAGCAGAAGGCGCAACGCCACGATGCCATCGAAAAACTCTATGGGCGGATGCAGGTTAAGGATCTGATGGTGCAGTTGATGCAGACGGATGATCCCTCAAGCCGAAACAAGTTAAAGCAGGCCGTCATTGAAGTGGCGATGCATCATCAGCTGGTCACCAAGTTTACCTCCCGTGTGGCAGTGGAAGAGCGGGCGGTTGTTGAGGGCGATGATCTGCTTTCGGTCAAGGTTCCTGTTCCGGCGCCGCGCGGCTGGACCCTGTATGCCACGGCCACGCATGAAACGCTGCAGTTGCTTATCGGGGCTGGCCGCTTTTGTGTGGGCGTTCCTATTCCGGAGGTTTATCCGTGCCGCGTAGCCTTCCGATACTCCTGCTTCTGTTGGGTCTGGCGGTTTCGGCCCGACCGGCCGGTCGAAGAGTAAAGCGGCTGTGGTATCAATGGACCGCTTTCAATGTCTGGAACTCGGTGCGGATGCAGCCCGCAACCGGTGAACACGGTGAGCCCTTTGCCTGGTTGACGGTTCCTTTTGCAGGAATAAATTGGATGGTTCTCGACGGGGCGGACAAGGAACAGCTTGCCCTGTTCCCCTGCCGCGAGCCGGTCGGGCAGTCGACGCTCATTATGGGGCACCGCGACACGCACTTCCAAGGATTGGAAAAATTGGCCAAGGGTGATGCGGTCGAGCTTGAGCTGCGCGGTGGTGAAATCCGAAACTTCCAATGCCAGGAAATTCATGTGGTGGAAAAAGACGAAGTGGAACACCTTATGGACAAGTATCGCGGCAAAGACCACCTGTTGCTACTCACGTGTTATCCTTTCGGTTATATCGGTCCGGCACCGCAGCGATTTGTTGTCGTGGCTCGACCCGATGGGGGCGTTCGTCCCGTGCTCTAAATGCGACGCCTTTTTTTCGGGGTCAAGCAGGATGGTGCCGGAGTTGTTAAGCGCGGGAGATTTTACTTTTCGTTTTTCTGGTCCTGTTTGGCTTTCTCTCTGCGCTCACGCTTGCGTCGTTCTTTGAGCTCTTCCAGGTAAAGCTCGCGACAGGGTTCCATTTCCGGGGATTCGATGCCCAATCTTTCAAGTTGACGGTAGAAGTCGAGTGCCCGGGCATAGTTGTTGTTCAGTCCGCCGGAAGTTTCATCTAATTCTCCTTCGCGAACGAAATAGCGTTTGCCGTAGTAATTCATGTCGGCAAATTCTCTCATGGCTTCAGGGTGTCCCTGTTCCGCCGCCAGCCAAAAACGGGTGAATACATCCCCGGTTTTCTGTGCAAACGTTCGGGGCTTTGCTCCCGGTTTCGGGGGTAAGTCATTGGCGATGATCTCCAGAGCTTGTTGATAGAGTTCTTCGGGAGATTTCGGATAGCGCATCAGGAATTTAATCGCATTCATTCGAGTGTATGAGCCGCCCAAGGCTTCTTTTGACCGCGTATAATATTCAAGGGCTTTTTCCAGACTCTGGCGAGTGCCTTTCCCGCCCAGATACATGCGAGCGAGCGGTCGATAGGCCAGATCGTTCCCGGCCTCTAGCGCCTCGCTGAAGTGCCAGAAGGCCTTGTTCATGTCCATATTTCCGCCGCGACCATGAAAATACAAATCTCCCAGCTCCAACAGTGCCTCCATATTACCGCTTTGTGCCGCAACCTCATACCAGTGTCGGGCCATGATGGGGTCGTAGTTATTATCGAGCTCGTCATTCGCCTGACGGGCCAGCTTCATGACCGCCCAGATATTCTTATTTTCGGCCGCCTGCAGCATCCAGACATCGGAAGCGATGGGGGGATGGGGAATGCCCTGCTGATATTGCTCTCTGAGTTCCCGCCGGCGTGGGGCCTCTTGCAGATTGGAAAGATTGACCGCCTGCGACGCGGCTTTCAAAGCCTGTTCAAAGTTTAGATCCCGCGCAGACGCTGCGGCTAATAGATCCATAAAGTCCGGGTTATCGGGATCCATTTTGACCAGGGCCGATGCCAGAAAAAGGGCCTTCTCTCCGTCATGAAATTTAGGATCTTCGCACGAGGCATAGATTTCGGACAGTGCTGCCGCACATTTTACAGATTTATTGCTGACGCCCTGTTGATACCAATCAATGGCTGCTGCATAATCCTGCTTAACCCTCCTGGACCCTTGCGCATAGATTGATCCGATTTCATAAATCGCGGCCGTATTTCCAGCCTTCACCGCTTTTTTGTACCAGATGAGCGCATCTTTCTGCCTGATGTTCGGTCCGGTCTGATAAATATAGCCGAGACGCACCATGGCCTCTACATGCCCCTTTTTTGCCGCCTGAACCAGCAGGTTGATGGAGGCCGGAACATCGACGGCGTAGACCTTCATGGCCCGTTCATAGGCTTGCTGTCCGGGAGGGGCTTTCGGTTGCTGGGCGACGGCATCCCCCGCCATAAGTCCGGTCAAAATACTCATTACGACGATTAAACGTTGGGTCATCATGGTGATTTAAAGAACGATTTTCCAATGGGTGGAATGGACACGCGCCCGAAATTCTATCTTTCCAAGGTCTGGAAAACCTACTTTTTCGGCGTGAGTTTCAGGATGGTGCCGGGCCCGTTGAGCACCACGTAAATAGCGCCGTCGGGGCCGGTGCAGATGTCGCGGACGCGACCGGCGTTTTTCAGGATCACTTCTTCGTGGATGACGCGGCGGCCTTCCAGGCTGAGAACGCGGACGTCTTCATATTTCAAAGATCCGACCAACAGCCGGTTGTTCCATTTTGGAAACAGGTCACCGGAATAAAAATCAATGCCGCAGACGGCCGTGGAGGGATTCCAATACCAAATGGGCTGCTCCATACCTTCTTTGTGCGTCAACTCGGTGATGATGGATCCATTGTAGTTCCGGCCGTAGGAAATGACGGGCCATCCATAGTTTTTTCCGGATTGGATCAAATTGATTTCATCGCCGCCCAGCGGCCCGTGCTCCGAGGCCCACAGCTCGTCGGTTTCGGGATGAAAGGCGAGCCCCTGCGGATTGCGGTTTCCGAGGCTGTAGATCGACTTGATGGCGTCTTTGGTCCGGCGGTAGGGATTGTCGCGCGGGATTTTTCCATCGCGATGAATGCGATGAATTTTACCATTTGGACGCGCGGGATCCTGAGCATTCATGCCGGTGCCCCGGTCGCCGATGGAAAAGTAGAGGTCTTTGTTTTTATCGAAGACGATGCGTGTGCCGTAATGGTGTCGCGTGGTGCGGTAGGTTTCGTGCGGGGCTTCAAAAACCGTCTCTTCATCTTTCCAGAGATTGCCATCAATCCGTCCGCGCACAATTTTGGTCATCGCCGGGGCCCGGCGACCATTGGGGCCAATCTCGAGCCCGTGGCTGAAAGCCAGATAGACCCACTGATTTCCTTCCTCGGCATAGTCGGGATCAAAGGCCACGGCCAATAATCCGCCTTGCCCCTCGGGCACGACCTCAGGCGTGCCTTCCACTGGTTTTTTATAAAGCGTGCCATTAGCATAAACCCGCAACGCGCCAGACCGTTCGGGGATCAAGGCAGTATCTTTATCCAGAAATGCGATGTCCCAGGGGGTGTCGAGCCCTTCGGCAAAAACCGCGACGTCAATTTCATAGTCGAGGGTCTGTAGATAGGTGGGCAGGGGGAGCGGTTCCGGCTCGGCTTCCGATTCGGCCTTTTTAAGGAAGCCGACGAGGTTTTTGATCTCCTTATCGGATAAGGTGTTTTCATAGGCTGGCATACCGAGGTGTGTGATACCGAATTTAATGTTGCGCGAAATATGGCCGGTACTATCGCCAAACTGCCAGATTCCATCCACCAGGCTTTGGGCATTTCCGCCCTGAAATTTTACCCC
>JGI12210J13797_10748327_pt1 | contig 11101 bp, 6 predicted proteins | sample ElkSlonscriptome_3_FD_13797 | JGI IMG/M metagenome (IMG submission 13797) | reverse complement strand
CCCACATGGCTGACCGGTCAGATCGAACCGATCCGAACGGGTGGCCGTGCTCTAAACTTTTGATTTCTCGAGCCAGTAAATCCGGCCCCGTGGGTCCACTCCACCGGTTCCGGAGACGACCCGCGGCGACAATGAAGAAGACCGTCTCTATGGCTTCGGTTGTTGGAACGCGAACAGGGTTTTCCAGTCGCGTTTCATGCTGATCAGGGTCCAGCCGCGCTCCTTGGCGAGGTCGAGGCCCTTGCACAGGCGGCCGATCTTGGTGTCGCAGGTGTAGGCGTATTCGCGTTCGGGGTCGTCGTGGTGGACCAGCATCATCAGCCGGCGTCCGTCGCCGGAGCCGGTGTATTCCAGCATCTCGATATCGCCGTCCGAATTGCCGAAGGCGGCGATGGGACGCAGTCCGATGTGGCCGTTGATGCCGAGCGCCTTGCCGGGGCCGTTGACCGACATGTTCGCGCCCGGCTGGCGCACGACCTCGCCCTTGCCGCCCACCCGTTCGTATTCGGTTTTGACGCTGGTGCCCACCACCCGCCAGGGGGGCACGCCGTAGACTTTTCCGGCGTAGGCCCGGACGAAGGATTGGCCGCCGCCGGTGACGATGAACACCTTGAAATCACGGCTTCGCAGATACGCCATCAGCTCCAGCATCGGTTGGTACACCAGCTCGGTGTAGGCGACATTCCATCGCGGGTGCCGGGCGGTGGCGAGCCAATCCTGCACCGCCGCTTCGAATTGCTGCGGCGTCATGCCGGCGCCGGTGGCGTTCACCAGTTTAACCGCGTCCTCGACCGTAAACTGCTTGAGAAAGGCCCGGTCGCCCTCGATGATCGCCTTGTAGGGCTGCTCGGTGCGCCACTCCGGATGCTCGGGCGCAAGCCGCCGGATCAAATCGAACACGTATTGGAACTGGGTGTAGATGGGGTGGGAGACCCAGAGCGTGCCGTCGTTGTCGAAGGTGACGATGCGCCGGTCCGGCGCGACGAAGGACGGACTCCCGGGATCGGTGACCGCGTCGACGAAGGCGATGATTTGCTGTTTGGGCGCGGTGTCGTTCCACGACGCCAGGGGGTCGTCGGAGGCGGCGGCCGCGACCGTAGTCCAAGCCGCGACGGCAAACACCAGGGCCGAACCCACGGCCAGAGCCTTGAACCCCTTCGCCGCCATTGTGGTTATTGTTTTCATCATGTCCGCTTCCTTCTCAACCGCTACCCGGCAATCCGCCCAGCGGCCTTGCCCGTGCCATCAAAATCTTCCACGGATAGGAGCTTAAGTCCGGTCGACAAAAGGAGCAATCGGCGCCCGGTCAGACGCTTTGGCAAAAAAAGGGGCGGCTGTTGCCGCCCCGTCTCTCGGGTTCGCCGTTCCTTTTCGGGTTAGGCGATCATCAAGGCGTCGTCCACGGTTTCGGCGTCCATGGTGTCGTCCACCAAGATGGCGTCGGTCTCGCGATGGTTGACGTTGAGGAAGGCCAGCTGGCCGCCCTCCGCCAAGCCTTTCTCTTCGATCATCCCGTCGCGGATGGAGTGGGCCTCCACGTCGAAGATGAACAGGGTTCCCGGATCCTTGTCGAACAGCTCCGAGACATCGAGGATGCCCGACGTTTCCCAGGCGCCGACGGTGTCCGGCCGGCTATCGGTGGTGCCCTCCGGGACTACCACGTCGCGGTTGATCTCGGCGATGCGGAGCGGGTCGCCGCCGGGCGCGTCGGGATCGAGGCGGACGATGGAGGCCTCGTTCTTGTTGGCCTGGGAGGCGAACAGGTCGCCGTTGGCCCGGTCCTCCTGGATGTAGATGTAGCCGTCGTCGGCCCAGTCCAGGTTGTCGGGGCTCCGCAGCGTCCGTTGCAGATCCTGATCTCCGTCGTAGAGGATGGTGAGCTCTGCGCCGGTGGGATCGCCGGCATCGTCGAAGGCCAGGTCGACGGTGTAGATCGTACCCCAGGTGTCGGCGCCGTTGTCGAAGCCGGGCCGGCCGGTGGAGGCGTAGACCACCTCGGTGCCGTTCTCGGGGTTGACCGAGACGTCCTCGGGCCGGGAGAATTGGAAGGCGCCGATGTCGGCCTGGAACTCGAGAAGGGCGTTCTGGGTGAGGTAGCCTTGAGAGTCGTACCCTTCGGTGCCGGCCTTGTCCGCATCGAAGTTGGGCACCTCGATCCAGGTTCCCGACCGGGCGTTGCCGTTGCCTAAGAAGTCGGACGGTGCGGTCGATCCGTCGTCGGCCGTCCACATGTACAGCGTGCCGTCGTCGAGGCCGTTGCGGGCGAGGAAGCCGGCGTCGTCGGACATGTCCTTCTCGCCGACGTAGAGATACATGGGCCGGGCTTGGGCGTCGTCGCCCATGAGGAACGCCGTCTTGTCTTGGACACCAGTGTCGACCACGGTGATGTTCTCCCAGTTTCCGCGGCCCATCATCGGCACCGCCCAGAAGTCACCCTTTTCGACGTCGAGTGCCCACTCCGTGCCGCCGGCAGTTTCCTCGCCGGTGAAGTAGACGCGGTCGGCCAAGCCGAGGCCCTCGCCGAAGGTGTCGGCCTCGAACAATGCGCTGGAGCAGAAGCGGTTGAAGCCCCAGATGCTGTCGCCGTCGGCCACCGGATCGCCGTTCTCGTCCTCCTCGACGGCCTGGTTGATGTTGCGCGCGCCCTCAACGAAGAACTGCGAGGGGTCGTTCATCACCTTGCCGGCGCGGTCGTAGATCCGGTCAAAGGCGAGGCCGGCGTCTTCTACTTCCATGGTCTCGGTGTTGATGTCGAAGTAGCTGACGCGGCCAAAGCTGAGTTCAATCGGGTTGCCCTTGTCGCCGAGCACGAAGTAGGTGCTTGGAACGTCGCCGATGTCCTCGAAGTCACGGACGGCGATTTCGTGGTTCACCAGCACCCGGACGGTATCGTCGTCGAAGGCATAGGCGCCGATGCCGTCAAGAATGCCCGGAGGGGTGTAGCCGTTGATCTCGTTGCCGATGGTGAACAGCGGATCCACGTCGTAGTCGGTCCGTTCGTTATCGAGCCCGTAGACTTGCGCCGGTTCGTCGCTCACGTCCACGGCGAAGGCCAGAAACTGGGTGAACTGGTCGTCGTTGAAATTGTTGTCGCTGACCATCACCAGCGATTTGCGGCCGTCCGCCAGGTCCGGACCCCAGGTCATGCCCTCGACATTGTCGAGCGTCATCCCCAGATCGCCGAGATCGAGAACCAGATCCTTCTGGGCGATGTTTTCCACCGGCTCGGCGGTCAGCGAGAACACGTCGCTGATGTCTTCCGCGGCGGCCGTGGTGACTTCGTATAGCTTGATGCCGTTGCCGACACCGGAAGAGAACGACCGTTCCAGCGACAGCAGCGTGCCGCGGTCGTCGATGGCGAGCAGCTCCACCAGTCCGTTGGTTTCGAATTCGCCGGCCGGGACGGACTCTTCCGGAACCGGGTCGATGACATAGGTGTACTCGGCGGTGTCTTCGCCGGTGCGGGCGTCCCACTCGCGAATGCGCGACAGCGAGGTGTCCTCCAGGCTGGCCGCCGGGCCGTCCTGAGTGAGGGCATTCTCCACACCGGTGTAGACCGAACCGTTGTCGGGAGAGACCGTGGCGCTCTCGAACGCCAGGTTGTTGCGGATGCCGGCGAAACCGTTGGGGGTGGTATACTTCGCGTCGATGGACAATTCCTTGAACTGCGTGCCTTCGAGCGTGAACTCGTTGACGAAGGGCGAAATGACCTGACTGGCGTCGCCCTCTGACGCGATGAACAGGGTGTCGCGGTCGGTGAGCGCGATGCCTTCGGGATCGATGGTGCCGTCCGCGAACGGATCGCCGTTTTCGTCGTTGAGCTTGGTGACGTCGCGGAAGGTGACGTCGCCGTTTTCCAGCATCTCGTCGCTGAGATCGATGGTCACCGTGTAGAAGCGCGAGTCCGAACGGTCGTCGGAAAGGGTGTAGTAGACGTCCCGGGTGGCGTCATAGGTAATGCCCGAGAGTCCGCCGATTTGACCGCCGAAGCTGTAGAACTGGGTGGGGAAGGTGGCTTCGCCGATGAACTCGATGCCGTCGATGGTTCTGGGTCCGCCCGCGTCCGGGTCCAGCGCCGCCCCGCCGATGTCCGGGTTGTCGGTAAAGTAGCCGTCGACGCCCAATTCGATGAACTGGCTCAGTTCCTCCTCGAGGCCGTCGGCGTTCGGGGCGTTAGCATCGCCGTCTTCGTCGCGGAGGTCAGCCGGAAGATAGCGGTTCTCGATGCGGAAGGTGTAGGGATGGACTTGAAGGCTGGCGTCGTGGGCTTGGTCGATCAGGTCGGTGGGCTCCGCCGCCGAGCCGTCGGGATTGCGCGGGACGATGGTGTTTTTCCAGGGGCCCATGCCTTCGGCATATCCTTCGGCGATCGCCTGTAGGACCTCCGGCGTGGCCAGGTCGCCGTAGCCGGTTTCCGCGGTGATGGGACCGCTCGAGGCTTCCACAGCATCGACGAAGGCATCGCCGTAAATGGCGCGCAGGTCGTTGCCCTGTTCGATGTTGTAGAGAAGGTCGTAAGGCTGATCGAAGCCACCCCGGGCCGGATCGGTGAACGCGCCATACAACTGCACCAGCGGTGGCTCGTAGTCCATGCCGTCGGTGTCCAGCGAGACCTGAAGTTCCTTGAGATTCTGGAATTCGAAGGACTGGATAAAGATGCGGTCCGGATCGGTAAACCCTTCGTCGACCAGGGTTTCAATCACCGTTTCGCCGAGATTGACGTTGATGGGATCACCGTTGCCGATGACGTCCAGCGCGCCGTTCTGGTTGATGTCCTCGCCACTTTCGAGCACGCCGTTACCGTTGGCGTCCTCGTTCTGGAAGGTTCCTTCGGTTTCGAAATATGTGGGATGCTTGGTTTCCGGATAGATGCCGATCTTTTCGCCGGTGGCCGCTTCGTGATCCTGGACAAGCTCGATGACCTCTCCCAGGGTCGGGATCTCGAACTGATCGTTATAGGCGGTGTTGTCGGGCCGGATCTCGGGGATCCGCTCGCGCGCCACCAGCGTCTTGATTTCGGCCAGATCGAAATCTTCCGAGAACCATCCGCCGATCATCTGGCCATCCAGTGACTTGACCGTGAGGCGGTCGGCGAACTCAGGCTTTTCGGCCACGTCGCTGGTGGCTTCTATGATAACCGGTTCGCCGTTTTCGAAAGCTATATCACCCTGTTCGTCGGTCTCGACCACCGCCAGCAGGTTTTCGTGACGCGCGATCAACACACCATCCTTGGTCGAAACCAGGTCCGGCTCGATGAAGTCGGCGCCTTGTTCGATGGCCAATTTATAGGCTTCGAGGGTGTGCTCGGGGCGATACCCGCTGGCGCCTCGATGCCCAATAACGATGGGTGTTTCTCCGGTAAGTGTATTGTAGTCGGCCATTTGGTTTTCTCCTTTCCCTCAATGTTGCCGAGCTCCAGCGACCGCAAAAAATTCTATTTCTTGCGCTATGAATATTTTGATCTTGGTTTTTTAATATTTATGAAAATTAAAGTACTTAAATAAGAAAATTTAGTCCCCATAAAATATTTCAATAAATGAAGTAACGCTAAACCCTTGGCGCTATCTGTAGGATATGGAGGGGTAAAAATTCTTGGGAGAATTATGTTTACTTAGGTTTGATACGCGCGTGGTCCGACGCACAATTTGTGAATGATTATCAATCATGGCCGAGTTCTTCCTTCCCCCGCTTGGTCTCATTTCTCGGACACGAGCCGATACCCAAAGCAAGCACACCCTAGTCTTGGTATATGAAAACAGGATGACGGTTACGTGAAAGTATCTACAACAAAATGTGAACCCTTATTCGAATACGTGAAAAACATTGAGACCAAAGCTGTTGTGGTCTCAGCCCAAAAATTTGAAATTCATGAAAAATTTTCGATACAATATTCCTGATACGTCATATTTCTGGAATTATGAGCTGAGTAATTATTTCTAATATTGATAATTATTAGCAAATATACCCCAATTGATAGTGTAGTTTCATTCGGTTTTTCCGCTGAAAAACTTATCGGTGCCCCACTCACCTTTTTGTGAACACAATCGGCCAAGCAAGCCGAGGCGAGGCTTGACCGGTTGCGCGTGCAACATAATATGCGCCGCTCAGCGGCACGCAGATGCTCGCGAAACAAGGCTCCGCCAGAGCGCGAAGGGTTACCGCCTTTCGCTTTGACGGATCGACAAGGAGAAAAAGTTGTGGGTCTGGATAGGTTTGGCGGGCGACGCCATTACCTGAACAATCACTGTGGCCTGGTCACAACGGACCTGGACCAAGCCCGTGAGTCCATGGACCAGATGTGGGAACATCACCGGTCCGTTCTGAAGCGTGGCCGCAGCTACGGCTTGAGATGGCATCAGACCGAACTCGTGAACACCACTCTTAGTTACGGCCAAACGCCGAGTTCTCTACGCATCCAATGCGGTCCCATGAGTGATTCGTTCCGCATCAGCATGCACGAGACCGGGCGGGTCAATCACTGGGTCGACGGCTGTCGCACAGCCGCCACGTCGAAGCGTGCGGTGGTGCACAGGCCGGGACAAGACCTTAAGCTCGAAACCGAACCCTTTGCGCTCCTCCTGCTCACTTTTGATGGGCCTTATGTCCGGCAATGTTTTCAACAGCGGTTTGATGAGTTCCTGTTGCCCGAGGACTGGCCGACGGACTTCTCGCTGGCCACGCCGGCGGGAAGGGCGTTGCAGGAGTTGACCCGCTGGATGGCGATACAGCTTGATCGCCCGAATTCGGAGATCCTGAAGGAGGATTGCGCGGCGCGGGGCCTTGAGCGGACATTGCTTTCGCTGTTTCTCGACTGCGTGGCCGAGCAGTCTGCCACGGACGAGGCACCCGCCGATTATTCGTGCGAGCGCCGGGTCCGTCGTATCGAGGAATGGATTGACGTCAATTTCGCCGACCCCATCGGCATCGAAGATCTGGCGGCGGTCGGCGGTATCAGTGTCCGCTCCGTGCAGGTGGCCTTCCGCCGGCTGCGTGCCTGCTCACCCATGCGCGTGGTCATTCGCAAGCGGCTCGAGGCCGCCCACGCGATGCTGAGCGACCCTCGCCCCGGAACCACGGTAACCGAGATCGCCACGGCGTGCGGATTTTTCAATCTCGGCCGATTCTCAGAGCGCTATCGCGAAACGTTCGGAGAGCCTCCTTCGCAGGCGCTGGCCCGCGCCTCCGGGCGATCCAGCTAGGCGCTCAATCCTCATCATCACTGGAAAAGGCCAAAAAACGCAATGATGGCGAATGCGTTACTCGGGTAGCGCGGCCCGAGGGCCGAGGGGATAATAGAGCGTTCCTTTTCTCTGGCATTTGCCTGGAGCGGTCACCAAGACATCCTGGTTGCGCTCTAGCGCCGATAGGAACGGCCGGGCCGCGCCGCGGGGGGTGTGGCGCAGCCCGGCCTTATCACAGAGGATTGTCGCGAAGCGCAGGGCGCCATCACCGGAGCCACCGCATCCCCGAGCCCAGCAGCGGTAACCGCGCGAATACCCTGTCTCAGGTTGCGTCGGAAGGCGCAACCGTGGCCGAGCGTCGGGCTGCTTTCATGACCTAGTATCAGCCGCCTGCCTGCAACACTTGGGAAATCCGTCCGACCAGCGAGGGGTTGCGAAGGTAGGGCGCGTAAAACTCGAGGAATCGGCGCAACTGAACATACTGCCGACGGCCGATTTCCGAGTACTCATCCTTCAGCGTCATGTCGATACCGAAGGTTTTCAGCGCCTTGGCGTTGGAGTCCTCGGCCGCTCCCATGTCCGCGAGCGTGATCGCCTTGAACCATCCAAGATAGGACAGTCCGACGGGATGGTCCTCCGGCTGGGGTTTCAGAGCGAGAATGGCGTCGCGGTTGCCCTCGGTATCGGGCCGCTCGAGGCTGTAGTCGCGAATGCGCAGCAGGACCATGTTCTTGAGGCGGGATTGGGCGATGAACCCGGGGTGTTTCAGTTGGCCCTGCTTGCGGGCCCGTTCGTTGAAGCGGATGGCATCCGCCGACGATTGGATGGCGCGCTCCAGGTCGGGCGCCTCGCCGCTCAACTCCCACCGCCATTGGCGCAGCCCGGCCAGCCGGCGATGACATTGGGCGTACATCATCGTGGTATCCGATTCCGATGGTGCACCCGGCTGCCGCTCCACTTCGGCCATGGAGTCCTCGACCATCTTGATGGCGTGATCGGCTCCTGCGACGTCGGGATTGGCTTCGGAATAGGACGAAGCGTACGCAAGCAGGCTGTCGCGGGACATCTTGCCGGCCTCGTGTTGAAGCGCATAGATCTCATTGGCGAGCCGGTATTGTTCACAGTCGTTCAGGTGGTTCGCCAACCGCGAGGCGGTCTCGGACATCGGATCGGTCTTCAGACAAAGGTAGGCCAGCGCGCGCGATCCAAAGATGCTGTCTCGATGATCGGCAAACAGATCATCGACGCTTTGGCCGCGCGAAATCCAAACATCCGCCACCAGGCGCTGATACTCCGCCAGCGGCGCGCCAACGGCACTGGTTTCGTTCTGCACGTAGCGCGTCGCCACCTTCTCGCCGCTCTCATCCTCCCGCAGCACGGAATCGGGTAACAGCGCGTGCACCGGGCTGTCGGGGAGACCCTTCCTCGCTTCGATGAGCGATCGTTTGAGGGGTTCCAACACCCGCTCCACCTCTTCCCAATCGAGGCTCAGGCCGTCGAAATCGTAGAAGATGGTCCTGGACAGCTTGACGTCGAAGGGCAGTACCGAACCCTGTCGGCACATCAGCACCGTGCCGCTGGAACTCATCACGTGGCGGATGCCGAGTTCATAGAAAACGTTCGGATTGTCGAGCGAGAGGTCGGCGAGGACCACCGAGCGATCGCGCAGGTCGCGGAACATGTCGGTATGGATCAGCGCCGAGCCCACGTGCTCGTCGGCGCGGATCGGGGTCATGCCGGCCTCGCGCACCGCCCGCTGAATGACCACGCGATAGACCTTGTCGAAGTCGAAAGTCCGCCCCGACCCATCCGGGAACGGCTTGACGCCGAATGGCATGACGATAAAGCACTGGTCCGGTTTCATTACAATCCCCCCAAATCGGACGTGACCACCTCCGAATGCAACGGGCAGACCGATAAGCTTATACCAATGGGTGCGTGCCGCAACCCATTGTGAAGATGGAACGAATTCCGCGGCCGTTGGATCAGGCGGCGTATCGGGCGACAGCGTCCTCGTTCCAGGTCATACCGAGGCCTGGGCCGCGGGGTGTAAGCGTTCCGTTTTCGATGGCGGGCGGGTCTTCGATCACTGCGCCGGCCATGTCCAGGTATTCCAGCCAATGACAGGTAGGCGTGACCGCAAGCACATGGGCGCTTGCTTCGATAAAGATATGGCTGGAGACGGGGAGGGACGCGACTTCGGCCTGGCCCATGGCCCGCAGCCATCCGCTCACGCCGCCAATTTTCATCAGGTCCGGCATGGCGAAGTCGCAAGCGTCGGCGGCGATGGCGCGGGCCATGTCCTCAGGGAACCACCAGTTTTCGCCGGTCTGGATGGGGACGGCGGCGGCCACCCGTACTTCGGCGTGTCCTGCCAGATCCTCGGCCGGCACGGGTTCTTCCACCCATTCGAGATCGTACTCGGCAAGCCTTTCGATCCGCCGCACTGCTTCCGGAACGCTCAGCGTCTGGTTGTAGTCGACCATCAGCCGGACACGCTGCCCGATGATCTCGCGCACACCAGCCACAGTCCGGACGTCGGTCTCCACGTCGCCCGTACCGACCTTGATCTTGATAGCTTTGAACCCTTGGCGCACGGTGGCTTCGATGGCGGCGCGGTCGGCGACGGGGTCGATGGCTCCGTAACTGTCATATGCAGGAATGGGCCGCTCTTCGCCGCCGAGCAAACGCACAACCGACAATTCGTGCGCCTGGCCCAAGGCATCCCACAGCGCCATATCGAGACCGGACATGACCATGCCGAGCAGGCCCTGGCGGCCCAACAGCCGGAATGTCCGGTCAAAATCCCGCATTCGCTCCACCGGCGCAACGGTTTCGCCGACCAGAAGTCCGCGTAGGTTGGCGACCAGGTCCACCATCGGGCGAAGGGTGACGGGCGTGTAGCCGAAAACATAGGATCGGCCGGCGACGCCCTGATCGGTCATGACGTCTAGCAATACCAGTGACGCAGACGGAATTTCACCCGCTGCCGTCCGCAATGGACGGGCCAGTGGCGCGTTGACCGCCCGAGCTTGAATGTCGATGATCTTGGGAATTTGGGACGCCATTGTATCGTTCCTCAACCGTTACAGACTGAGGACAAACGGTAAGCTTGGCGATGTTTGAAGTATACTCACTTGTAAGTATACTTAGCCGATTATGGCGCGTTCATCGGAAAGCACGCGGGACCGCATTCTCGCGGCCGCATACGGACTCCTGTATCGAGAGGGCTTCGCTCGGGTGAGCGTGGACGCCATCGCCCAAGAAGCGGGCCTGACCAAACGCACGCTCTATTACCACTTCGAAAGCAAGGACGCGCTGGTGGCGGCTGTCTTGGAGTTCCAGCACGCCCGTGTCCTGGAACGGATCGACGAGTGGGCGGATGTGTCGTCCGATGATCCCCGACACATGCTGGAAACGTTATTCGACGGATTGGCCCGGTGGGCGTCCGAACCGAACTGGACCGGCTCAGGGTTCACCCGCATCGCCATGGAGTTGGCCGATCTCCCCGGCCATCCGGCCCGCGCAGCCGCCGCCGGCCACAAGCGGTCGGTGGAGGCGTGGCTGGCCGAGCAGTTTGCGGACAGGCGTGTCGCCGAACCCGAAGAAGCGGCGCGCCAGATCATGGTGCTGACCGAGGGTTGCCTGTCGCTGATGCTCATTCACCGCGATCGCGGCTACGCCCGTTCAGCCGCCGCCATCGCGCAGAAGCTCATTACAGTGGACGACTAACGGCGAGCACTTATCGCACCGTGCATTCGAACTTCGTGCCCTCGGGCCATTCCACCTGGGCCGTGCCGTGGTGTTCCCAGAACAGGATGCCGAAATCGCCCAGATATCGCGCGCCGGAGGCGGAGCGTGCTTGCAATGCGATCACCTGACGGTCGCCGCGTTCCAGCCGAACCGCTTGCGGATCGGTG
>JGI12210J13797_10071383_pt1 | contig 11105 bp, 9 predicted proteins | sample ElkSlonscriptome_3_FD_13797 | JGI IMG/M metagenome (IMG submission 13797) | reverse complement strand
TGCCCACCCGGACGAGGGTTCCTGCAAGCGAGCGGACCATGCGATAAAGGAAGCCGTCGCCCCTCACGCTGAGAATCCAGTTTCCCGCTCCGTTAGGGATGAGTTCGGGCCTCTCGAGGGTTTTGACCGGATTCTCCGCCTCCACGACTCTTCCTGCAAAGGCGGTGAAATCGTGAGCCCCTTCAAAATGAGGCAAGGCTGACTGGATCGCTTCCGGACAAATGGTCTTGGGAATATGCCAGCAGTAGCGGCTGGAAAAGGGATCGGGCGGATTCTCCGAAAAATGATACTGGTAATGCTTTCCCTTTGCGGAAAAACGGGCGTGAAAATCCCCGGTCACAGTCCTCGCCTCGACGAGTCGAATCGTGGAGGGAAGTTTCGTGTTGGCCGCCCGGAGCAGAGCCTCGCCCGGATGGTTCCAGTCGTGGTCAAAATGAAAAGTCTGCCCATGGGCGTGGACTCCGGCATCCGTCCGCCCGGCTCCGTGAATGCGGATCGGGTCTCGTAGGATCGCTGTCAGGGCGGCCTCGATGACATCCTGCACCGCATCACGGGTCGTCTGGCTCTGCCAGCCCGTGAAATCGGTCCCGTCGTAGGCGCAAATGACTTTCCAGCGCATCTACTCGTCGATTTCTGTTCGTCGGTCCCGTTGATTCTCGTGGGTGATGAGTAGACGGGCGAGATCGACCGAATTGCAGAAGCTTTTGGGAGAAGCCTCACGGTGTCCGGCAAGAGCGAAAGCGGTTCCGTGATCGGGGCTGGTTCGCACGTAGGGGAGACCCAGCGTAATGTTTACCGAAGAATCGAAATCGATGGTCTTTAATGGCCCAAGTCCCTGATCGTGGTAAAGAGCGACGACCACATCGAATTCGCCTTCCAGATGGCGGAGGAACAAAGTATCGGCCGGGAGACATTCGGAGACGCCGGGGAATTCGGGTCGGATCTCCGCGAGGATCGGATCGATAAAATTCTGTTCCTCCAGACCCAGCACTCCGTCTTCCCCCGCATGGGGGTTCAACCCGCAAACTCCAATGCGCGGCTCTTTGAAATCTCCAGTTGCCCGAGCTAAAACCGCGGCGTGGCGAACCGTGCGGATAATCTTGGATCGGCTGATCGCCTGAGGAACCTCGCGGAGGGGGATGTGCCAAGTCACGAGGGCGACCCTCATCCGGCCACCCGCGAAGGCCATCGTCGGTTCGCCTCCCCATCGTTTCGCGAAAAATTCAGTCTGACCCGGATGAGGGAATCCGGCTTCTGCGAGCCACGACTTACTGACGGGGGCGGTGACGACCCCGCTGTAAGAACCCCGGAGGCAACCACTGGCCACCGACTCCAGGCAGCCGAGGGCGGTGCGTGCCGTTTCCAAATTCGGTCTCCCCGGAGTTGCGCCCGTTCGCCCAATCTCGATCCCTTTCACAGATCGAATCTGGTTGAGCCGTGAGAGCCAGTCGGGAGGTCCGACGAAAACGTAATCATTCAGATGCGAAACCTGCATCTCCCACCACGCCTCCACGATTTCCGGGCCAATTCCCGCCGGGTCCCCGCAAGTGATCGCGATGGGACGCTCCAGCGGATCATCCGCTAAACGTTGTGGCTCAGGCTCGGTTTCGATCTCAACTGACGACGCTCTTTGCATAACCTCGTTTGCTCGGCACAAAAAATTCGATGAACGTTTTCCCCTCCGAACTGGAAGGCGAGGGGAGTGCGGCGGCCAGCTCAACTGGCTTCCCCGGTGACCGCAGGATCGCTTGGAAAAGCGTCTTCAGCTCACGAATGGCACCAGTGGGAGCCTTGCGGCGGCGAAGTCCGATCAAATTCAGGCCCGCTACCTCATCCCGCTCGCCGATCATAATAAAGGGCGCAACGTCTCTGGTGATTCTCGAGAGACCGGCGACCATCGCCCCATCACCAACCCGCGAAAACTGGTGAATCATCGCTCCCCCGCCAAAAAAACTATCATTTCCCATGGTTACATGACCCGCCAGTGCGGCTTGATTGGCTAAAACGATCCGGTCACCCACCTGACAGTCGTGCCCAATGTGGGAACCTGCCATGAAAAAACAGTCATCGCCGACCCGCGTAGTTTGGTCGGCATGAATCGAGCGATGAACCGTCACCCCCTCGCGAAACGTGCACCGATCACCGATCTTCAATCCGGAGGCCGTTTTCGGGTCAAAACCGATAAAATTGGGTTCCCCGCCGAGTACCGCAAACGAATCCACCCGACAACCCGCACCCATCGAAGTCCCGGCCCTCACCACGGCATGCGAGGCCAGAATCGACCCGTCACCAATCTCAACCCCGGCCTCCACAATCGCATACGGTCCAACAGAGACATCAACCCCCAACCTCGCCGAGGGATCAATCACTGCCGTCGAATGAATCATGACCGCAAGCTAGGTAGAGCATCCCGCCACCGCAAGACTAACTACGGTTTCGAGTGCGGAGAATATCGGATCCAATAAACCAGTGTTAAATCTATTGACAGAGGGTCCATTTTGTCTGGCAAAAAACTATTGACAGACCCGTCTCCGAAGCGCGATCGCGGCGTTTGTAATAAGTCTGGCTAAAAATTATTGACGGCCGTGAGCGGCTGAGGGGTGTGAATAACTATTCTGCTCGATGTGGGGATAATGAATTGACAGGTGGGGCAAAGTGGGGCGAAATGGGGCTTCTTGGATTTTGATGGGTTTGGAGTAACTAAATGGTAGCGGCAGAAAGAGCATTTTACGTTGGGGAGTTTGCGCACTCCGTCGACGCGAAGGGTCGTCTGACGATTCCCTCCAAATGGCGCTTCCAGGGGGATGATGCCGATGTTTACCTGGCCCTGCCGAATCCGGGGGGATTCATCACGGTTTATCCTCCGAAGATGATTGATCGGTTCGAGGAGAGTGTCTCCAAAATCAGCTTGGGCGACGCGGAGGGGCAGAAGTTGATCACGCAGCTCGGTTCGATGGCTCACTCCTTCGGGTGCGATAAGCAGGGGCGGATCAATTTAAACGACAAGCTGATGGCCCACGCTTCCATTGGGAAGAAGGCAATCCTCGTCGGGAATTTCAGCTATTTCAGCATTCACTCAGCGGACCAATACGAGGGCGCAGATATCAATGACCCGGATCTGATGAACCGGATCCTCCAGCAAATCAATGTCTGAGGATACGCAACAGATTTCGGATCACACCGGGCATGAACCGGTTCTTCTGCGGGAGAGTCTCGAAGGTCTTGGGGCGAGCCGTGGAGGTCGCTTTCTCGATGCCACTTTCGGCGGCGGCGGACATTCACGGGCCATTCTCGATGCAAATCCAGAAAACTACCTGATCGCTCTTGACCGCGATCCAGCTGCGGAGCTCCGCGCCGAAAAATTCGGTGATCCGTTCGCGGGACGGTTCTCCTTTCACCGCATGGACTTCGGAGAGATGGAAGGACTGGAAGAGACTGATTTCGACGGGATCTTCTTTGATCTCGGCGTTTCCTCCTTCCAGCTCGACGAGATGGAGCGGGGATTTTCGTTTCGCGGAGACGCTCCTCTGGATATGCGGATGGACCCGTCCAGCGGGATTTCGGCGGCTGAATTTCTGGAAACTTCTGCGGAAGAGGAGCTGGTCGAGGCGATCCGCGACTTTGGCGAAGAGAAATTTTGGCGACGTGTGGTGCGCGCCCTCATCGAGGCGCGTGGAACCGGGCGGCTGAGCCGGACCTCCTCGGTCGCTGAACTGATCCAAGAAGCGGTGCCTCCCGCTGCAAAGCGCGGACGTCTACATCCGGCCACCCGTAGTTTTCAAGGTATCCGTATCGCTGTGAACCGCGAGCTGGAGGCTATCCATCAAGCTCTTCCCGCTGGTTTCGCAAAACTTGCTCCGGGCGGGCGGATGGCCGTGATCAGCTTTCACTCGCTGGAAGACCGCATCGTAAAGCGCTTTTTCCGCGCCCGCGCTGGCCGTCCGGTAGGTGCCAATGATTCGAGAACGCAAGACGAGCGAGTCGTCGAGGCGAAGCTCCCTTTTACCCGCCCCGTTCGTCCGACCGAGGACGAAGTTCACAGCAATCCCCGCAGCCGGTCGTCGCGGCTTCGCGTCCTGATCAAAGAGTAGTCTCCATGAAAAATTCTCCTAGTTCCTTCCTCCCTCCGTTGAATTTGCTCCTTCTCGGAATCTTCCTCGCTGTCTCGCTTCTGGGGGGGCTCTCGCAAGTCTGGATTCAAAGGCAGATCAGCCGCACAGCGGACGTGATCGAGCAGCACGAGAAAACGCTGCGCGATCTTGAGCGCAAGAATCGCTACATGAGCACCCGTCTCGCGGAGGCACATCGCCCGGACGAACTCATTCGGCGGGCGGGTTATGACCTGAAACGGCCCGATTGGAATCAAATTGCTCAAGTCGAGCGATTCTACGATTCCGACGGAAACCGTGTCGTCCGCATCGCTCCTTACGGCGAGTCGATCGAAGTCGCCGACAACTCTTGGTAGAGGTAGCACCACGTGGTTCCCCCCTTCATAGGCGCGTTTCGCTATGGTTTAATTTTGACGGCAATCCTGTGCGGCTTCGCCGGTGTTTTTGCGCGTCTGCTCCACCTGCAGGTTCTCGAACCGGATCGCTACGTCCAGTTTGCTGAGGAGAGCCGGGATCGTTATGACCGATTGGTGGCGGCTCGCGGTCCGATTGTGGATCGGTCGGGTAATCTACTGGCATCAACCCGCACGGTCATCGAGCTCGGTGTCGACCCCCAGTCGCTGGTCCGGGAAGACTTTACAAAGATCGATGAGTTGGCGGAGATTCTCGACACTCAACCGAGGGTGATCCGCGAAGCTTTCGAAAAGCGTGAACGCCGGAACCCCAAGACGGGCGACATCCGTCTCGTGCGATGGGTGAAGTTGGCGGATGCCGTCTACCCGGAGCAATACGAAGAGATTCGTGAGCTTGGGATTCGCGGAGTCTATGGGAATTACAAAAATCAGCGCACCTATCCCGCAGGGTCCATGGCCGCACACCTCATCGGCTTTGTGGCGCGGGATGGCAAGGGATACTACGGCGTTGAGCAGGCGATGAATTTCTACCTCGAGGGTCAGGATGGATGGAGGGAATCCGAGAAAGATGGGCGTCGCCGCGAGCTGGCGCAGTTTCGCTGGAGGGAGGTCGATCCCCGCCCCGGACTCGGAGTTGAGCTGACGATTGACCTTGTCCTGCAAACCAAGGTGGAGGCGGAACTCGATCAGATCATGGAGGAGTATCAGCCCAGCTCGGCATCGATCATTGTTTCGGATCCCGAAACGGGGGAAATTCTCGCTCTCGCCAACCGGCCGACCTTCGATCCGAACGCCCACGGGAAATCGGAGAAAGCCTCGTGGATGAACCGGGCATTGACGACGGTTTACGAGCCGGGTTCGACCTTCAAGATTGTAGCCTCCGCCGCAGCGTTGAACGAAGGCCTTGTGCGCGCCGATACTCAATTTGACTGTAGCCTTTCGAGAGTGAGCTACAACGGCAGGGTGGTTCGGCTTCCCTCCGACCACCACGAATACGAAAAACTTTCGGTCGAAGATATTGTTGTAAAATCGAGTAACCGCGGGGCGGCGCTCCTCGGGATGACCTTGGGAGACGAACGTCTTTATGAGTATTCGCGGGCTTTCGGCTTCGGCGAGCGCACCGGTCTGCGCCTCGGAGCGGAGTCGCGGGGGATTCTTCATCCGGTCAAGGCTTGGGACGGCCTTACGATCTCCCGGCTCCCGATGGGGCACGCAGTTTCTGCAACGCCCGTTCAGGTTCACTCCGCGATGTCGACAATCGCTTCCGGGGGAATTCGGCGTCCGCTCCAGCTGGTGAAGAGGGTGATCACGAGCGATGGCGAGCCGGTCATGTCATTTGAATCTGGAGACGGTGAACGGGTGATCTCGTCGGACGTCGCGGCCACGATGTCGAGCTTTCTCGAAGGTGTGGTGGGGCCCTCGGGCACCGCCCGTCGTGCCTTTTTGGACGGCTTTCGCGTTGCTGGAAAAACAGGAACGACTCAGATGATCATCGACGGTCGGTATTCAAATCGTCATCACGTCGCCTCTTTCAGCGGATTTCTCCCAGCCGATCAGCCAGAGGTAGTGATCACCGTGGTGGTTGAGGATCCCGAGCTGGACGGTGTAGGATACGGTGGAGTCGTCGCAGCGCCAGTCTTCCGCAGCATTGCTGAGACCGCCGCTCATCACTTGCAAATTGTTCCAGAGGGATTGATCGGAGGGCCGTTGATGGCGGCACAGGAGGCGAACCGATGAGGCTACCCGACATCCAGATCAGCACTTTGATCGAGAATCGATTCTGGTCGCCAACCTTCGTTCCCCGAGGTGGAGGAGGCACTCCCAATCAGCCTGCGGGCCAGCCGATCTCCAAGCTTCTCGACGGCGTGCAAGTGGTGACTCACAAAGGATCCCTCGATCGTGAAATCCGGTCCATCATCACCGACAGTCGCCGGGTCATTCCGGGCAGCCTGTTTTTCGCCCGCAAAGGGTTGCGCACCGATGGTCGTCACTTCGTCGAAGAGGCGATTGATCGTGGAGCGGTGGGAATTGTAAGTGAGGATGCACCGGGGATTCACTCGGAGGTTGTCTTTCTGCAAGTGGAGTCCGTGCCTCGCGCGCTCGCCATGATGGCGGGTCATTTCTACAGCTGGCCGGACCGCGATTTGCGGACGATTGGCATTACCGGAACCAACGGGAAGACAACGGTTTCTTGGTTGGCCCGGGAGTTGCTCGCCGCAGAAGAGGGCAAAGCAGGGCTGATCGGAACGATTCATTACGACCTCGGTGGCCGGACCGTTCCCTCCTACAAGACCACGCCCGAATCGGTCGATACCTTCTCCCTGATGCGCCAAATGAAGAATGCGCAGTGCGGCACGGCGGTGATGGAAGTGAGTTCCCACGGCATCGACCAGGCACGAGTGGAGGGGATGAGCTTCGACATCGCGGTCTTCCTGAATTTGACCCAGGACCACCTCGACTACCACGAAACGATGGAGGCCTACTACGGGGTGAAGAAAAAGCTCTTCGACGGGGGAATCGGGGGGAAACCAAAGACCTCCATCATCAATATTGACGATCAATACGGTCGGAGACTGGCCGGTGAGCTGGTCGGAGTCGGCGGCTGCCGAACCTTCGGCGTGAATCCGGATGCGGATTACCGGGCCGAGCAGGTTGAATTCTCGCGAACGGGCGTCCAGTTCAAGCTCGTCACTCCGAGCGAGAAACTTTCCATCCGCGCTGAACTCGCCGGGCGTTTCAATCTATCGAACCTTCTCGCGGCTCTCGCCGTGGCGGCAGAGTCTGGTTGCAATCTGAAAAAGGTATCTGCGAAGCTGAAGAAATTCCCCGGTGTGCCGGGAAGGCTTCAGCGGATCGACGAAGGTCAATCCTACGAAGTTTTTGTCGACTATGCGCACACCGACGATGCCTTGCGCTCAACCCTGGAAGTCCTCCGCGAAATCACTCCCGGCAAGGTTCACCTCGTCTTCGGGTGTGGCGGCGACCGGGACCGGGGCAAGCGTCCGCTTATGATGCACGTCGGGCAGACCTTCGCTGACTTCTGCTGGGTTACGGCGGATAATCCCCGCTCGGAGTCTCTCGATCAGATTTTTGACGACATGCAGAAGGGAGTTTCGAAGCCGGATCGTGTCGAGTTTGTGGAAGATCGGCGGAGGGCGATTAGTTTAGCCTTCGACGCGGTGGGAGAGGATGACACCGTCCTCATCGCGGGGAAAGGTCATGAGCCCTTTATGGAGTTTGGCGACACCATCGTCCCCTTTGACGATCGACAGGTGGCCCGCGAGCTCATCGAAGTAAAACATCTTCGAACCCAGAGTTAGGGAGGAGAGAGATCGGTGCCACCTTCAAGCCAGGAAGATCGGGATGGGAGCGAAGGGCCTGAACCTGTCTTTACGCGAAGTTTCTTCGATGAGGTTTTGAGACCGGAGTGGATCCACGGAGATTCGTTTGAGGGGGCATCCGGCTTCGGGATTGATTCCCGGATTCTGGAGCCGGGAGATATCTTTGTCGCTCTTCGCACCGAGAAACGGGACGGGCACGACTTTCTCGAGGCGGCGATGCAGAGAGGTGCGGCGGCGGCCCTCGTCAGCGATCCAAGGACTGATTTGGAAATTCCGCAGATCGTCGTGGAAAATCCTCTACAATCTCTTCAGCAACTGGGTGCTGCGTGGCGGAAGCGCTGGGGCGGTCGGGTGATCGGCGTGACTGGAAGTTGCGGGAAGACCTCGACAAAAGAGTTGCTCGGCCTCCTTCTCGGCCGGGAGGAGACCCTGATCACCCCGAAAAATCAGAATAATTTTATCGGAGTTCCCTTGACTGAGCTTTTGCTGCGACCGCACCACACAAGGGCGGTCCTCGAGGCGGGAATCAGCGAAGGGGGCGAGATGGAGCTCCTCGCTTCGATGCTCGATCCAGAGGTGGCCGTGGTGACGACGGTTGGGCCAGCGCATCTCGAGCTGCTGGGATCGATTGAGGGTGTGGCGGCGGAAAAGGCGGTGCTCCCATTGCACGCCCGCGAATCGGTTTTTCTCGGACCGGCGTGCGCAGACTACAGTGCCTTTACGGAAGCGGATTTCGCCGATCCTCACTGGGTTCTTCCTGTTGCGGCGAACCGCGAGACAAGCCTTCCCGGAGACCTTTACAGCTACCATCTCGATTCCGGTGGACCCGGAGTGCCGGACAAGGTTTGTCTTCGGAATGGGCGGGATTTTCGATTTCCGGCACCCGCCGCGACTAGCGGGATGATTGAGAACACCTGTCTCGCCATCCTCGTCGCACTGCAGGAGGGCGTCGAAGAGGAGATCGTGCTCCAGCGCCTCGCTACTTGGAAGCCCACCTCCCAGCGGGGTGAATTGATCGAGCGGGGTGGGCGGAAGATTTACGCCGATCACTACAACGCGAATCCGGCTTCCTTTGCCGATGCCGCCGAATATTTTCATCGGAAGTTCCCAAGCGGACCCAGAATTTGGGTAATCGGGGGGATGGAGGAGCTCGGTGTCGAAAGCTCTTCGTGGCACCGGAAACTCGCCGCCGAGCTCCCGATTCTCGCGGAGGACCGCATTTTTCTCGTGGGAGAACGGGCGGCAGAAATGGGTGAGAGCATCAGTGAGAAAGTGGAAAAGGCAGACCAAGTGAGGACCGCCGAGGCTGTTGAAGAAATCCTGACGGAGATTGAGGAGTTGCCGGGGGTTCTCTTCCTCAAAGGCTCGCGGAAATATCGACTGGAAAAGGTTCTCGATTCTTTGGGGTCGGCGGGTTGAGGATGACGGATGCTTAGCTATCTCGAACAATTTGAATCGATCTGGGGACCGCTGCGATTATTCGGTTTTATCACCGTGCGTGCGGTCATGGCCGGGCTGTTTTCTTTCGTGCTGGCTCTCGTGATTGGGCCGCGAATCATCCGTTTTCTCCAGAGCTTGAGCATGCGCGAAGCGGGCCGGAGTGAAGAGGTGGTTGGGCAACTGGCGGTGCTTCACGAGGGGAAGAAGAACACGCCGACGATGGGCGGGTTGATCCTCTTCAGCTGTATCTCAGTCTCGGTTTTTCTCTTTGCGATACCCAACATCTACATCATCGTCGCCTGGCTGGTTTACGGTGGGCTGACGGCGATCGGGTTTGTTGATGATTACCGGAAGGTGAGTCGGAAGAACAGTGACGGGCTCAACGGTCGTCTCAAGCTTCTCGGGCAGGCCTTGATTGCCGGTATTGCGCTGACGATTCTTGTCCTCCACCCGACGACTGCAGAAGGCGTCCGGCAGCTCTGGGTTCCTTTCTATAAAGAAGCTCTGGTGAACTGGATGCCTTTGTGGGCACTCTTCCCCTTCCTCTTTCTGGTTCTGGCCGGCTCCAGCAACGCGATTAACCTGACAGATGGAATCGACGGGTTGGCGATCGGGTGCACGGTCACCTCGGCACTAGCCTTTGGGCTGATGGCGTATTTCTCGGGGAATGCGATCATTTCTGATTATCTCCTCATCGGTTTTCTTCCCGGCACGGGTGAATTAGCGATCCTCTGCGCGGCGCTTCTCGGGGCGAGTCTTGGGTTTCTCTGGTTCAATGCGCATCCCGCGGAGGTCTTTATGGGGGACACTGGCTCGCTGGCATTGGGCGGGTTGATCGGGATCGTTGCCTTTATGATTCATCAACCGCTGACCCTGATCATCGTCGGCGGAATCTTCGTCGTGGAGGCGATATCGGTGATCCTCCAGGTTGGGTCCTACAAAACCCGGCGCAAGCGGATCTTTCTCATGGCGCCGATTCATCACCACTTTGAACTGCGCGGCTGGCACGAGAATAAAGTGGTGATACGCTTCTGGATCATCTCTCTCCTCTGTGCCATCGCGGGACTGGCCTCACTCCGTATCCGGTAATGAGGGCGAAAGACTCAGCGGGAAAGTGGACGCGGATGAATGCGGAAAATTTATCCAGGGGCCAAATTCCTGTCTTGGGTGCTGGAGCGAGTGGGCGAGCGGTTTTTGATCTTCTGAAAAACCGGGGGCTGGAGCCGATCCTTTTTGACGAGAAACGAGGCTCGGGTCGGATCGACTTTGAACCCGCGCAGGGCACTTATCCCTTTGGGGTGATCAGCCCTGGGTTTCCACCTGATCATCCTTGGAGAGCCGCGGCCAAACAGGCGGGAATGCCTCTTCTCGGCGAGCTTGAAATCGGGCTGTCGGATTTTGGCGGCAGACTGCTCTGCATCACGGGGACGAATGGGAAATCGACCCTGACCTCTCTTCTGGAGAAGGCACTTGTGCTCTCGGGTGAGACGGCAAAAGCGGTTGGGAATATCGGGCTGCCGATTTCCGCGGTGGCGGGCGCAGCCGGACAACCGGATTGGGCCGTTTGCGAAGTGAGTTCGTTCCAACTCTACGACTGGCAGGCTCCGCATGGGGAAGCGGCTCTCTGGACCAATTTCGCGGCCGATCACCTCGACTGGCATCCGACGATTGGTGATTATTTCAAGGCAAAGTGGCGTCTCGTGGAGTCCGGGATGCCCGTCTTTGCCGATATTGAGGTGCTCCGCACGGCGGAGGCGATGGGTTTGGAGATTCCCGACAATTTGAAATCGGTTCCTTACGAA
>JGI12210J13797_11368848_pt1 | contig 11106 bp, 7 predicted proteins | sample ElkSlonscriptome_3_FD_13797 | JGI IMG/M metagenome (IMG submission 13797) | reverse complement strand
CTCGGTGAGTTACGACGGCGCGTTTATTCAACGGTTTGTTGTATTAATTAAGCATCGTCTCACTCCCGATGGCGGTTGAAGGGTAAGTTTAGGGAGAAGAAGTCTGAGACTTAGAAGTTGATGGTCGAGACTGCTAATGTTCTTGAATAGGGGGTTACAGGAGCGCACATTTTCCCATGATGAAATAGTACCTGAAATCACAGCAGAAATCAAGCGCTTCATGGGATTTTTTTTGAGTGGTGAGAAAGCCAGATAACTCGGTGAGTTACGACGGCGCGTTTATTCAATGGTTTGTTGTATTAATTAAGCATCGTCTCACTCCCGATGGCGGTTGAAGGGTAAGTTTAGGGAGAAGAAGTCTGAGACTTAGAAGTTGATGGTCGAGACTGCTAATGTTCTTGAATAGGGGGTTACAGGAGCGCACATTTTCCCATGATGAAATAATACCTGAAATCACGACAGAAATCAAGGGATTCATAGGATTTTTTTTGAGTGGTGAGAAAGCGGATAACTCGGTGAGTTACGACGGCGCGTTTATTCAACGGTTTGTTGTATTAATTAAGCATCGTCTCACTCCCGATGGCGGTTGAAGGGTAAGTTTAGGGAGAAGAAGTCTGAGACTTAGAAGTTGATGGTCGAGACTGCTAATGTTCTTGAATAGGGGGTTACAGGAGCGCACATTTTCCCATGATGAAATAATACCTGAAATCACAGCAGAAATCAAGCGCTTCATGGGATTTTTTTTGAGTGGTGAGAAAGCGGATAACTCGGTGAGTTACGACGGCGCGTTTATTCAACGGTTTGTTGTATTAATTAAGCATCGTCTCACTCCCGATGGCGGTTGAAGGGTAAGTTTAGGGAGAAGAAGTCTGAGACTTAGAAGTTGATGGTCGAGACTGCCAATGTTCGGGAAAAGGGGGTTATAGGAGCGCACATTTTCCCATGATGAAATAGTACCTGAAATCACAGCAGAAATCAAGCGCTTCATTCCATTGTTTTTGAGTGGTGAGAAAGCGGATAACTTGGTGGGTTACGACGGCGCGTTCATTAAACTGGTTTGTTGCATTAATTAGGCACCATCTCACCCACCCTACGGCTACTACGGCTACTACTACCAGTTTTTGGTTGCGGTTGTGATATCGTGAGTTGGCGTTATCTTCTCGTTAAGAAATTACATCCATTGGTGTCCAGATATTTAAATTTGGTACATGAGCAAAGTCACTATCGTGAGTAACTATATTATCGATGGGAGTAGAATGTCGATTCATTGTCCCCAGATGCAGAGAATCACCTGTCATCAATCCATACTGGGTGCGTTCTCGTTTAGTTTCAACTAATGTTTTTTGGCTAATCCGCAGGACTTTAATACCCAGCGCCAAAATATCTTCAAATTGTTGTTGATAATCTGTTAAATTACTGGCTACTGAGCGGTTACTTGATAACTTATTCTTTAACTTAGAAGCGCTACGACGTGTAATATATCCCTTGTTTACGGCTTCGGCTAGCATCAGTTTATGCAAGAGGTCTGAAAGAATTTGGGTATTCACGTAGGCGTAAACTTCTCTTTTAGCAATACGGTTAATAAATGCTGTACAGGTGGTAGATTTACTCCGAAAGTATAGATCAAAGATAATAGTGTCCACAAAGACCCTTGTCCCTAATGGTAGGTGAGCAAGGTCACGGGTAGTAGCCGTCATGATTATTGGTCGTCATCCTCCCATCCCTCCGGTAAGTCAGCCCAAATTCCACTTAAACGTCTAGCGGCTTCAAGCCTTTCGTGTCGCTCACTTTTTTCTTTTGGACTTAAGCGAGTTCCCCTCTTACCTTTCATCACATCTTGTGGATTACCCTCTTGTCGTACTGTTGGTCGATTTCCTACCCAATCCTTCTCTTGTGCATTCATCTCATTTGAGAGGTTACGAACGGCGGCGTAGATTGCTTCAAGTGCTGCTGTTTGTTCTTGATCAGAATGGAAACCATGAACTGAAAGCCAAGCGCGGTCAAACACTTCGCGTTCTGGCGTTTCCATTTCCTGAATTAGCCATTGAAATTTCTGGGAACGAATATTCTGAAAAGCATCAAGTAAACGCTTGGCGTCAGCAGGTGCTATTTTGCGGGGGTCTTGTAAGAGCAGACGTTTAGCTTCATAGGTTTGCACTTTCAGCATACACCCATAGCTTCGACCTTCTGTATGTCTTTCAATGAAGTTAAATGTACCAAGCATCAAAGCTGCTGTGAGATTCACATCTACTTTAGCATGGGGTCTAATTTCTACGCAGTTATTATCAACCTGCGCCATTGATTCATTTAATCCTAGCACCAGTCGCATTTTGTTAATGATAGGTAGCACCAGAGGAGCTGGCTCACGCGCTTGGAGACGATACCATTCACCCTGCTTACGTCCGCGAGCCTTACAAGTAGTTGTTTTATCAAAACCTTGACTTTCGCCCCAACGAATGTATTGCTCGACTTTTGTTCCTCTTAATTGATTTCGGGGTTTGTCAGCTACGAGTAAGAAAACGTTGAGATGTTCTGGCTGAATCTCAGGCGTTACAATATCGGCAGGACGTAGGATAACGGGTTTGAGAAACTCTGCTTCTATTTCCCACTCTTGAATTCTTGATTCATCTAGGTAAAAGAACTTATTAGCTCCTGTCTTAATACCAAACTGCACATCAGAAATGTTTCCTAACTCCACCAGTTTATCTTGGCATCTTTCTATGATTACCCAATAAATGTCTGGTGCGCGTAGATATTTTCCTCCCCACTTATTACCCACATACTCCCCAAGACTGAAGCCATAAGAAGCTTTTTGCTTTGCATCCGTATTTTCTGGATACTCCCAACCCTCCTCAAGTAAGTCACTTTGCTCTATCGGATAGACTCGATACTCCTGGGTAGTTTGTCTCTGGTTTTGTGCTTCAATATACTGGAAAACTGTAGGTGACAAAACCTGATCAAACGGCACATAAAAAGTAACAAACTTCGCGGTTTGATTCAGTCCCCAGTCAGAATTTCCGTTAGGTGCAGAAAGTAGAGTAATAACTGTGTTAACGTCAGCCGAAGCGAACGACTTTTTAGCTCCATTCTCTAACACCATTTTGACATGACAATGCCTGAGTAACAATTCCTGTAGATCTGATCCATAGTCCACATCTAACCAGGAATTCGAGGTGATGAAGCAGAATGAGCCTTGAGAATTCAAAAGCGATAGACCGTGGAAATAAAAATAAATATAAAGGTCGCTTTTTGAGTCAAGCTTGTGAGCAACAGCCTTTTCCGGCTTCGATGGATTGATATCTTTTTGGGGTTGATATCCAAATAATTTAGGAAAAAGCTGATAGACGGAACGAGCTAGCTTGGCTTTATAATCTTTTTTATTGTCAGTTGTGATATCGTCACGGTCTAAAAAAGGATTTGCAATATTTTCCTGACGCACATAGGGAGGATTACCAATCACAATATCAAAGCCCTTCTGTTCTCCTTCAAAAATTTCGACAAACGCTATGTCCCAAACAAAAGGTACAGTTGCATCAGGTTTGAGAGCAGCACGGGCTTGTTTAATCTGAGATAATTCTTGGTTGAGTGATTTTAGCTGATTTTGCCACTCAGCCATTTGTGATTTCAGTTTTCGAGACTGAACTTTACTGACACCTTCTAGGAGTGGAATTTGCTCATGTTCTGGTTCTTCAAGTTTCCGGTGAATGCTTTTAATTTGTTCCTGAATCCTGTGTTGGCAGTTATCTAAAATATCGCGGAACAGTCTAAGTTCCTCTTGACGAATGTCTCGATCCGAGTTGAATTCACAGGTTTGATCATTATTGTAGAATTTCAGCTTTTCTGTTTTCAGGCGAGTAATACGACCTTTGATAGCTGGTGCAATTCTGATAGAACTCCGAATTTGTCTAAAGTCAATCCCACCAACTTCTTGTACTAAACTGTCTCCTGGTCGAACTTTAAAAGTAAAGTTGGGTAGTAGGGGTTCACGTCTGATATATAGTTCCTCAGCCGGAATTTCTGCATCTATAATCAAAGCCAACCATAGCCTAAGTTCAGCGATACGGCAAGCCCAATCCATGACATCTACCCCGTAAAGGGACTGACCAATAATACGCTTTTTTCGCTCATAAGCTGATTCTTCTCGGTTTAACTGTTGATTAACCCGTTGTTGCAAATCATCTAATACTGAGAGAAATCCGACTAAAAATGCACCAGAACCACAGGCTGGATCAAGTAAAGTAAAATGACGCAATTGATTGTCTAATTTATCCCAAAGCTTCGCCTCGACTAACTTTTGGTCAGCTATAGCTTTTTCCTCTGACTCTAAGGCTAATATGACTTCATATAATAGGTTTTTATAATTAACCCCTAAGTGATGAGTCAAATAATCCACCAAAGACAGTCGGCACATCAAGTCAATTTCAATACGAGGTGTATAGAAAATGCCTGCATCTCCCCGTTCATCAGCTTCATTGGAGACATTCACCAAACTTTCATATACTTTACCGATCATTTCTGGATCTACAGCCACTTCTTGATCCAGTGGGGTGTCTTCGTTAATCGTGAAATTGTATCGTTCTAAAAAGATAAGAACTTGGGCAAAACGTCTGTCAGTTATGGAAAAACTATATTGTCGATCAAGTTCATTTTCGCGAAATAATCCTCCATTCAGGTAAGGCGCTTGTTGTAGAATGGATTGTATCTCATTGGGGAAGTGACGATGACCTCCATGGAAACGATTATTAAATGCATCAAAAAATAAAATATTTAACCACTGATTAACAAAGGAGTTAATCGGTTGATTTGAGTTTTGATAAGTAGACCAAAACCTATGCAAAAATTCTCTATTGTTCCCTAACCACCCTTTGCGCTGGATAAAATAAAGGAACATTAATCGGTTGAGGAACTGCAAAGCATAATCGTGCGCCCAATGACTGTCATGGGTTTGTCGGGTTAGGTCATCTTGAAGGATACTAAAGAGAGCTTTATATTCTTCAAAGAATTGCTGAGTAACTGCTTCAACATTAAAAGCTTGGTCGTGAAGAAGCTGAATATCTAAGGGATAAGCTTGAGGAATCTGTTCTAAATCGAGTAGGGCTATTCTTTCTGAAGCCGTTCTGAGACCTTCGGTTTCAGCAACTGTAATTCTACGAAACAGTCGTCTTCTCTGAGGATTTCGGTTATCGTCTGATTGTCCCTCGTCACCAACTAGCTTGACATTGATAAAATGCCACTGATCTTGCTCATTGTTAGAAAAAACAAATAGGGCATAAGGATGATTGTTCAACAGTTGATTAACCACGGTACGCTCATCACCCACTAGTAATCGTCGAGACTGCAACCGTGCATAAATAACGTGAAAATCATTTCCTCCAGACGCCAACAAAACTGGATCTTCTGCCAAGACTTGTGAGGCAGTATCCGTCCACACCCGCCGAGACAGGGGTTGATTTTCTCGCTCGTAATTCAGTTCAGACCAAAATAACTGCTTTAGTGGGTTTAAACCCCGCAGCGAAGAAAGAAGATCTAGAATAGATTGCTGAAATTCCCGTTGGTGCATGATTATTATCGATAGGGAAGCTGTTTAAACTGCCTCTTTCAATGTAACTTAGTAGACTGATATCTGGCATACCTGAGTCAAGATACCCAAAATAACGGTAAGTGGGGAGGGGTCATAAAGCTTGATGGGTATATTCTATCGTTGAGCCGCCTTGCCCACTCTACATAAAACTAAGTTCACAAACAACCTCTCAACTCATGAACGCGCTGCCATTCTTCAGGCGTCACCTTATAATTCGTCCCATTAGGTACGCGAATCACCCCCAAACCCTTCAACACCGCATCTTGTTTTAAAGCGTCCCGCAATAGAGGCTTCTCTAACAGTTTCGTCGTAAACCGAATCCGCGCTTGCGGCTTGCTTCCCAAACGAGTCTTGTCAATCCAATAGCCAATATCTGGGACTTTATCCAACAGTTTAGGCGGTTCAATAATTTCCGCGATCGCATAAATCCCCGCATCCTGTCCGGCTTTCCAAACCAACACCCCATCACCCGCCGCCATATCCTTAGCGTAGCGAGTCACCAACCAGGGCATTTGCACAAAATCGCGAATTGCATCAATAATCCGGTAATACTTGGGATTGCCTTGAAAAAGCCAGTATGCCATTCCTTCTCCTGCTCCAAAAAATACCCGTCTAACCCATCCTGATCAAGCCTAACCTAAGCTCAAAACTCTGCAATACCTTGATTTTACCCCTCCCTAACCCTCCCCTTGGCAAGGGGAGGGAACTCGAACGGTAAACAGCCGAGATGCTATAAGTCCTCACAAATAAAGCGACGCCAGTTGTAAGGCGTCGCTTATAATGATTAAAAATAGAGGCTAGCCTCTGGCTAACCTCTAATCCTAACCTGCTATTTGGTTTCCGAGAATTCAGCGTCGATGACATCATCACCACCACCGGATTCACCACTGGGAGCCGCACCAGCTTCAGGTCCACCCGCACCACCGGGAGCAGCACCGGGTTCTGGACCCCCCGCTTGTTGATACAAGTTAGCACTAATGCTGTAGAGTGCTTGTTGCAATTCTGTGGTCAGCGTCTTAATCTTCTCATCATCTTCCTGAGAAACCGCCTCACGCAGATCCTTAATCAAGCCTTCAACCTTCGTCTTATCTTCTGCTGAGACTTTATCACCCAACTCATTAATCTGCTTCTCGGCTTGATACGTCAGAGAATCGGCTTGGTTCTTGCGATCGATTTTCTCACGCCGCTCTTTGTCCGCCGCTGCATTGGTTTCGGCTTCCTGAACCATGCGATCAACGTCTTCACTGGGTAGGGTAGATGCGCCTGTAATGCTAATCGATTGCTCTTTACCCGTACCTTTATCCTTCGCGGTAACGTTCAGTATACCATTGGCGTCAATATCAAAAGTAACTTCAATTTGGGGAACGCCGCGCGGTGCAGGGGGAATCCCATCCAGACGGAAAGTCCCCAGACTCTTGTTATCGCCAGACATTTCCCGTTCACCTTGGAGAACGTGGATTTCGACGTTGGTTTGACCATCCACAGCCGTGGAGAAGGTTTCTGACTTCTTAGTAGGAATAGTGGTGTTGCGGGGGATAATCTTGGTCATCACACCGCCCAAGGTTTCCACACCCAAGGATAGAGGGGTAACATCAAGGAGCAGAATGTCTTTAACTTCACCCGCCAAGACACCCGCTTGAATCGCTGCACCAATTGCAACCACTTCATCGGGGTTCACGGTTTGGTTGGGATCTTTACCCAATACCCGCTTAACTACCTCTTTTACCGCTGGAATCCGGGTGGAACCCCCGACTAAGACAATCTCATCGATCGCACTCTTATCGATTTTGGCATCACGCACCGCATTCTCAACCGGAATGCGAGACCGATCAATTAAATCTGCACAGAGTTCTTCAAACTTCGCCCGAGTCAAGGTCATATCCAGGTGCTTGGGACCTTCCTGGGTAGCGGTGATAAAGGGTAGGTTGATTTCAGCTTGGGTAACGCTGGAGAGTTCAATCTTGGCTTTCTCCGCCGCTTCCGTTAACCGTTGCAGGGCTTGCTTGTCTTTGCGTAAATCAATCCCTTCGGATTTCTGGAATTCAGCGGCGAGGAAATCGACTATTTTCTTATCGAAGTCGTCACCACCTAAGTGAGTGTCACCAGAGGTGGATAATACTTCAAAGACACCATCACCGACTTCCAGGATGGATACGTCAAAGGTTCCACCACCAAGGTCAAAGACTAAAATTGTTTCGTTGCTCTTCTTGTCTAAGCCATACGCCAGAGACGCCGCTGTGGGTTCGTTAATAATCCGCAAGACTTCAACGCCAGCAATCTTACCCGCGTCTTTCGTGGCTTGACGCTGGGAGTCGTTGAAGTACGCCGGAACCGTAATCACGGCTTGAGTCACGGTTTCGCCCAGGTACTTACTGGCGTCATCGACCAGCTTCCGTAGCACTTGAGCCGCAATCTCTTCTGGTGCAAACTGTTTGCCTTGAGAGGGACAATCCAGTTTGACGTTATCGCCAACTTTGAGGACTTTATAAGAGACTTCGGTAGCTTCATTGGTGACTTCGCCATGTCTACGTCCAATGAAGCGTTTAACCGAGTAGAACGTATTTTCCGGGTTCATCACCGCCTGACGTTTGGCGATTTGACCCACCAGGCGATCGCCATTTTTGGCATACGCCACAACTGAAGGGGTTGTACGTCCGCCTTCTGCGTTAGCAATCACGGTGGGTTTACCCCCTTCCATGACAGCTACGCAGGAGTTTGTCGTACCTAAGTCAATTCCAACTACTTTTGCCATAAGAGTGTTCCAAGTTCGCTTAACTACAAATACTGGTGAAGTCGGGGAGCGTGACTGTTGAACCAAAATCTAGTTCAATCAGCAGCCAATGTGAGCTTCAATATCCTTGGTTCGGCTACCAACCTCTATACTGAACGCGGTTAGCCTGTCTCATGAAGGGGGGGTTCCCGAACCTGAGATGGGACGGTTCGATCTGGTGATTGCTCGTTCCAGTCGCTATCCCAATTACCAATCATCAACCATGAACTTCGTGCTGATTTCTTTCGCTGTGTCTAATGTAGGAAACTCTAAGGTATCAAGGTTTGGGGCGAACCGTAACGAATCAGTTGTGTTTGCCGTCTGTTACTCTATTAAGGCATCTGTGCCCCTTCTAGGCTGGCAAACGTTAGTCTTAAGCACAACCCAGGAATCAGTGGTTAAGCACTTGATTTTGACCAATATATCGGGCTATTATATAAGGTTATTTTAGAAGCAATCCCATGATTTTTGTCTCCTAGCTCACCGATAACTGAACAACAAAACCCGCCCTGATTAAAAGCCTGGTTACAGATTGACTGAACGATCGCTCAAAAACCCGACTGCAATCCTAAACAAACCAACGCTAACAGCCCGCCTGTCAAATAAAACGCACCGACAATTTGGGTTTCTGACCAACCGCTTAATTCCAAATGGTTATGAAACGGTGACATTTTAAACAGCCGTTTACCGACTCCAGCCTCATCTTTTGTGGCTTTGTAATAAGCAACTTGGGCAATTACCGAGATCGATTCCCAACAGAAAATGCCACTGAGAACAAATAAACACCAAAGATTCTGACTCAATAATCCTACCGCCGCGAGAGCGCCACCTAAAGCCAGGGAACCGGTATCTCCCATAAACACAGCGGCGGGGTGGCGATTATGCACAACAAACCCCAGACAACTGCCACTGAGACAAGCACAGAACACCATTAAACCCGGTGACGTTGGGGCAACGATCGCAGCCAGTGCCAAAAGCGCGATCGCACAGGTTCCTCCAGCCAATCCATCCACCCCATCGGTAAGATTCGTGGCATTACTTTCAGCCGCCAGAACAAACAGCGCCAGGGGCCAAAACAGTAATCCTAAGGGTAAGACTATGCCAAACGGGAGTGCGATCGCGGTAATACTAATCGGTTGACTTGCTGCCAGCCAAATACAAAACATCAACCCCACGCTGATCTGTAGTGCCAATTTCAGGCGAGGGGAAATGCCTTTATTAGAACGGCGGCGGATAATTTGCCAATCATCCAACCAGCCAATCATCCCATAAGCCAGGGTCACAACGGATACAACCAGGACGTTAACAAACTCTTGCCCTGCCAGTGCCAATCCCGACCAAACTAGAGCAACTATTACCGCCACAGGTACAAAAAACACCCCACCCATGGTAGGGGTTCCAGCTTTTTGTAAATGAGTTTGGGGTCCATCTTCCCGGACAATCTGACCCATTTTCAACGTTTGCAGAAACGGGACAACCCAATATCCCAGTGCCGCTGTCAGCACTGCACAAATCAACAGAGGCAACGTCATGGAGACTCCGGCGAACAGGGAGCGTTCCCCCAACCCATCTAGAATCAATGATCCCAGACTCAAACCAACGGCTAGTAACGTCAAGAGGCTGGAACCCGTTAAATTAAACGACCGCCCAGAAGTTAATTTTGCGTCTATCACGGACAAAACATCCCTTTATCGAACTTCCTCACACACAATCAGACGCATGGCGTCTTGACGATTCCCGTGTGACCCACGGCACTGATGGGAATCGTAACATCAATAGGGTACTTGCAATCAATCCTTCAAGCAAATTTACTTATTGTTGCCGGATGATTCATCACGATCGCTAACTATAGAGCAACTTAATAGCGGAAAACTGCCGCTATCGATGATTGAGCGGGTACGCGCTCGGACTCTACAGCAAAAACTGTTCCACCATTCAAAACCGTATAAACGGCTGCTAAATCCAATAAATCTTGGTCACCAGCCTGGTGTTGCTCATGTAGCTGCACCGTGTTGCTCTGTGGGTCAAAGCTACCCCACTGCTGATGGTTGACGGCGACAAACAACGAATCAATGCGTTGATTATAAGCCGCCTGCACTACTTCTTTCAGGGCAGCAGAGGCTTGTTCCTGATTATTTCCAGAAAATTCTCTGAAGCGGTCAATTGCGTCTTTCTCTGCTTGTTGAAACTTAGGCTGCACGATTGCCCAGGCTTGGGTATGGAGATCCTCTGGCTTGGAGAGTTCGGGATTACCTGTAATGCCTTCGTCCAAAAGATGGGGGTAAGAATTCACTCGTTTATAAATTGGCAGGAGATAGTCTACACCCGCTACCACTAGGGGGACAGTCTCATCTGGTAGAAACTCTTGTATCCCTTGATTCACTTGGCTGAAAAAACGGATGATCTGAATTTCAACGAAGATAGTAGGTTCAATACATCTGTCTTACGATAGGAAAGCCATGCTGATCCGCTATGATGCATATCAACAATGGCTCTCATCCTTGTAGTGTGAGCATCTTGCTCGCTACTAGTACCCAATCCAAATGCTTAACAGCTTTCTAAACGCTACCAAAGGTAGGAATTGGGCTATTCGTCGGACGACCAAAACTGGGTAGGTCAACATGAGTAATATTTCGATTCCTGACCGCTAGCCGATAGCTGACACTTTGCAACTCAGCATGAAGTTGGCGATTCTCTCGTTGTAAGTGGCTCACCTTCTCTCTCACCGGTGCCATGCGTTCAGCGAACTTCTGGC
>JGI12210J13797_10022528_pt1 | contig 11106 bp, 9 predicted proteins | sample ElkSlonscriptome_3_FD_13797 | JGI IMG/M metagenome (IMG submission 13797) | reverse complement strand
AGAGCAAGGCGAATTAGCGTTTCTTTTTGAATCTCTAATTCTGTAATCGGTTGACCGTCCTTATACGTCCCATTGTTACCAAAGTTAATCAATTTCCATTGATTCCCCATACACCGCAATTCCAGATGGTAACGCGAGACAACCGAACTTCGCAGCACAATATGGTTATCTGCACAGCGCCCTATTTTAATAATCGGTTGATCAGTAAAATGCCATTGTTGAATCGGTACACTATGAGATGGCGATCGCAGTGATACCGTAACAACATTTGGAGCAAGATTTACGCCTGACAAAGATTTATGAATCAATTGATGCACCCCTAAAAATCAAACTTTGATAGTTAGTTTATTGGGCTTACTATTTCTAGAAGCCTACACTGTACTCCTAAGAGTCAGTGTGTGAAGTTGTCCCTTTAATCATGACACGCCTCAGACGAATCGCATAGCGCGATTCATATCTAGGACATGACTGAGTGGGGAAATGTGACCAGAAATCCTAGATATTCCGTCCTTTCCCCACATCTCCCGCTAACTTGGGAGTTTTGCCTAGAGAGTACGCGATCGCAATAGCCGGATCGCTGTTGGTTATCACCTTAACACTATACCTAACTCACAATTGAGTTAAGATGCTCAGTATCACTTGATAGCTGATCACTTCAGTTTACAGAATCTGACCCAGTTTTTCACACCGTATTATTACGGAGCAAGTCCAAACCGCTATACGAGTGAATGTCCCGATGCTAGAATACCCATTCAATCATTAAAATTGATGGGATAATTTCCCAGTAATTGTAGCACAAGCTACCAAATCATCCCCTGCCAGGGAGAGTTAGGGAGGGGTCTGACCCCCCAGTTCAGTGACTCCCAGTATCATAATTTTAACTCTAATATAAATTAATAATAACCTAACCCGAATGGCACGTTCTTGAAGCCGAATCTGGCTAACTTGGATACCAGAAAATGATCCGGTTGGTTAACTCACTAGGGAAAAGACCCCTCCCATGCATGTCAACTTAAAGAGATGGGGAAATTGGGGGAAAAAGAAAGTTCTACATTAGACTGCAACTTTATATCACCCACTCACGCCCTCGCCACCTTCCGTATAAGTAAATCATTGAACCCGTTTTAACGGGTTTAAGTTTTAGCCCCAACTTGAGTTGAGGGCTGACTTTATATCACCCACTCACGCCCTCGCCCCCTTCCGTATAAGTAAATCATTGAACCCGTTTTAACGGGTTTAAGCTTTTAGCCCCAACTTGAGTTGAGGGCTGACTTTATATCACCCACTCACGCCCTCGCCCCCTTCCGTATAAGTAAATCATTGAACCCGTTTTAACGGGTTTAAGCTTTTAGCCCCAACTTGAGTTGAGGGCTGACTTTGTATCACCCACTCACGCCCTCGCCCCCTTCCGTATAAGTAAATCATTGAACCCGTTTTAACGGGTTTAAGCTTTTAGCCCCAACTTGAGTTGAGGGCTGACTTTATATCACCCACTCACGCCCTCGCCCCCTTCCGTATAAGTAAATCATTGAACCCGTTTTAACGGGTTTAAGCTTTTAGCCCCAACTTGAGTTGAGGGCTGACTAAAATCATCAAGCTACCCTGATTAGCCCCCAGTTCTGAGGTAAAGTATTGGCATAATTGTCTACGCAAGGAGATGAGTTATGGTCGCGACTCGCGAAGTGATTATTCCCACCGGTATGGAAATCCTATATGAAAAGTATCACTATTGTCCAGGTATTAGAATCGGAAATACCGTTTATGTCTCCGGTCAAGTGGGTCGCGACGAAAAGTTACAAGTGGTTGAGGGAATAGAAGAACAGTTTATCCAGGCGTTTGAAAATGTCAAAAAAGTTCTTTTAACCGCAGGCGTAACCTTTGACAATGTTGTAGAACTTGTAACCTATCATGTCACAAGTCCAGCGTCTATTCCAGCTTCAAGACCACTAATGATTCCTCATTTGTCGCTGTTTATGGAAATAAAAGATCGGTACTTTATTGAGAAATATCCAACTTGGACAAAAGTAGGTGTCACCGCCTTGTCTGACCCTGGACTCATCGTGGAAATCAAGTGTACAGCGCTGCGATAAAATCTAAGCTGTCAGTCTGAAACAATGGAGAATCGCCGCCATAGAAGGATGCCAACTCACAATAAGTATGGCAAAGTAGACAGCAAAGCTCAAGACGTGGTGCATTTTAATGAAATTTCGATCCAAACTTGCTGAAAAAGGCTCAATTTCTGCAACAGATAAAACAATTCCCAGAAGGTTACTACATCCTAACTATCCCTTCTCCACCACTCGTTTCCCGTTTTTTTATGGCTGGATTATTGCGGTGGTTTGCACGATTGGGATCATTATGAGTATTCCGGGTCAAACTGTAGGAGTGAGCGTTTTCACAGATCATTTGCTACGGGCGACGGGTGTATCACGTTTGGAATTGAGTAATGCTTACCTGGTGGGAACCTTAACCAGTGGTCTCCTATTACCCATGGGGGGTGTATTGCTTGACCGCTTTGGCGCACGAGTTATTGTAGTGGGTTCGTCGCTGTGGCTGGGGGGAACACTCTGTTATTTGAGTTTGTGCGATCGCATTGCTATCTTTGTCAATAGTATACTACCCCTTGATCATTCAGCCATAGCGCTGATAATACTCGGACTCGGCTTTACCAGCCTGCGCTTTTCCGGTCAAGGAATGCTGACAATGACCAGCCGTACCACCTTAGGCAAATGGTTTGACCGTCGTCGGGGGTTTGTCTCCGGTACAACCGGTGTATTTGTCTCCTTTGGCTTTTCCATTGCACCGTTAATTCTGAGTACCTGGATTAACGGCTTCGGTTGGCGATATACCTGGGTAACAATGGCAGCTATTGTGGGGATTGGCATGGGATTTGTTGGCTGGATGTTCTACCGAGATAACCCGGAAGAATGTGGTCTGATTATGGACGGAGTAGCGCCAACTTCAGTCACCACCGAACAAACTGTCAGTGAGAACAAGATACAAGATTTTACTCGTTCCCAAGCGCTGCGTACCCGAATTTTTTGGGCAGCAACATTAACCTTATCCTCTCACGCTTTAGTCGTTACCGGGATTACCTTTCACATCGTTGATATTGGCGCAGAAGCCGGATTATCGCAAATTCAGGCAGTGTCTCTGTTCTTACCCATGGCAATTCTCTCCACTATTGTGGGGTATTCGATGGGACTAAGCGCCGACCGAGTTCCTTTGAAATATCTATTCTTGTTCATGATTTTGTTTCAAGCTATCGGCTTTACTTGTGCTGCCAATCTGGGTATAGGCTGGTTACGGGGACTAACCATTGTGGGATTAGGCGCGAGTGGCGGCTGTTTTAGTACCTTATCTACTGTAGCTTTGCCAAGATTCTTTGGTCGAATGCATTTGGGGGCGATTGCTGGCGTTCAGATGATGAGTATGGTATGCGCGAGTGCAATAGGACCTTCATTCTTAGCTGTATTTAAGGATCAAGTGGGTTCCTATCAACCTGGTCTCTATGCTTGTGGTATACTCCCAGCAATTACACTCATTTTGACTCTTTTTTCCCATAATCCACAGCAGTAAAATGACGGCGAATCTAGCCTAATTCGGGGGAACATAAAACCTGATTATGTCCAGTTAAACGCTGGCTTAATTCGGCATATCCTGTTCCCCATTACCCGAAAACTTAGGTTTCCACCACCTGTCCGACAGCGAAAAAAACCCTAATGAACAAAAAGGTCAAGAACTTATTCACATCGATTGGTATCTGCGTCTTTTTCGGAATTATCGGTGGATGGCTAACTGGAGACGCATTGGAAACTTGGTTTAAGCAAATCAATCAACCGTGGTACTCACTCCCCTTAACCGGATGGTATAGTGTAGGATGCCTATATTATCTGATGATCATTGTAATTCTTTATCGGCTGCTCAATGAAGGGGGAAAATTCAAAGCCTCTCTCCTTGCAGGAGAGAGGTTTGGAGAGAGGTTTTCCAGAGCCCGTGAAAAGTAAGAAATACTATCCCCCTCATAACCCCAAAATTTCCCACGATTTTTCGACCACTTCATCGGGATCAAACGGCTTAGTCATATACAAATCCGCCCCGACTTGTTGTCCTTTTTCTTTATCAAACTCTTGCCCCTTTGCCGTCAACATAATAATATATACATCTTTGATTTCACTATTATTTTTAACCGCCTGACAGACATCAAACCCATTCATTTTCGGCATCATCACATCCAGAAACACTAAATCCGGTTTTTCCAGTTTAATGGTTTCAATTGCCTCTTCCCCATTTTTTGCAATCAGGACTTCTACGCCTTCATCTTCCAATTCCTCTAAGGTTTGTGCCATTAACAGGCGAATATGCGGTTCATCATCAACAATCAACACTTTCTTATTCATCTTAATAGACCACTTCAAATACATCTACAGGTTTTTTCTTTCCCTTCACTTGCACCATGCCAACTTCCTTAAACTCAAACAGATTATAGGTGACATCATAGACACTGCGACACACCAAAATTTGTTCCCCTTTGGCAATGGATTGTAGACGAGAGGCAATATTGACCTTATCCCCAATAGCAGTATAATCCATGTGCTGAGGAGAGCCAACATTTCCCACAATCACTTCCCCTGAACTGATACCAATTCCGGTAATAAAATTTTGCCGAATCCAAGGAACCGGAATGGCTTTTATCCGCTTTTGCATTTCAATTGCTGTTTTAATCGCACCTTGCTCACTGTAAACTAAGCGAGAGGGAGCGCCAAACATTGCCACAATCATATCACCCACAAACTTATTGACAGTTCCGCCATAGCTGAAAATTACATCAACCATGTGGGTAAAATATTCATTCAAGTATTCGACGATTAGTTCCGGAGGTAATTCCTCACATTTCGTGGTAAAGTTTCTAATATCTGAGAATAAAATTGCAATATCCCGTTTAGCTGGCTCGAAGGAAAAATCATCTTTTTCTTCCAGGATAGCTTCAACAACTTTAGCCGAGACATAACGTTCGAGATTACTTTTAATCCGCTCCTCTTTTAGTTTTTGTTCATGCAAAATTGCATTTTCAATGGCAGATGCCGCTTGGGATGCTAATGCAGTTAATAACTTTAAATCAGCCGCCGTATAATTAATTGGCTCTTCGTGACTAATATTAATCACCCCAATGATACCATCTTTGGTTTGCATAGGAGCGCAAATCAGAGAGTAAATTTTATTTTTACCTGCGACAAATCGAATATCCGCCTGCACATTATTAATAATTTCAGCTTTCCCCGTCAAAATCAAATTACCTGCAATTCCTTTCCCCAACGCCAAGGGCGTTTTGGGGTCATATTCTTGACCAATGGCGGCGATTAACTCAAACTCACTGGTGTCTGAATTTAATAACATGAGTGAACCACTGGTGGCTTTAATTAATCGGGTGGCTTCATCAATGATTAAGTTGGCAACTTGTTTGAGATCAAGACATGCGGTTAATCGCCCTGAGATATTATAAAGCATATTAATTTCTTTATATTTATCCAAGGTTTCCCGCGCTAACATTTTTTCCTGAAGCTCTTTATTGGCAATATAACTCAGCAGAGATGCCAAGGATGCCGCCTTTTCTTCTCCTTTGATCCAACCAATAATATCATCAGCCAGCTTGACCGGATACCTGTCCAGTTCCTTTGGAGTTACTTCACCAAACAGGAGACAACCTTGGGTATCCTGAATCAGAATTGGTGTCTCCATGACTGCACTCATTTCCTTGATCAGAGATAAAACATCTTTTTTCTTCAACAACTTTTTAAGGCTGATGGTAACCATCGGATTTTTCATTCGCTAATAAGAGAAAAAATACGTTTTCCAGTCCCTTTTCAAATCGTAGGGTTTTGACAATATTATATCGCTCCGACAACTCAGAATTGACAATAATCATATCCGGTTTAACCGAAATAGCTTTTTCTTTAAAATCTTCCCCATCAAAGACCTCAATCACATTATATCCCCTGGCAGTTAGAACATCAGCCAGGGTTTTAACCGTGGATATATTTTCATCAACGACTAATATTTTCTTTTTAGAACTTCCTTGAGCAATTAAAGAATCAATTTCCTGAAGCAATTGTTCTGATTCAAATGGTTTAGTGATATACTTGTCAATTCCTAATCGATATCCTCGTTCGTGGTCTTCAATAATGGACAAAATAATAATTGGAATGTCCATAGTTGATGGATCATTTTTTAAGACCGCCGCAACATCAAAGCCATTCATTTCTGGCATCATCACATCCAAAGTAATTAGATCCGGTCTTTCTTGCTTAACGAGTGCGATCGCTTCTAGACCATCTTTGGCTTCCCGGACTTGATATCCCCGTGACTCGAGTTCTTGTCGCAACAGTTGACGAATTAAGGCTTCATTATCGACAACCAGTACTGTTTTATTGGCAGTCTTGTTCGTGGATGAGTTGTCAGGAGTGACCGTTACTTGAAGCTGCTTAACCAATGTGTCCATATCCATCATATTCACTTGGACAGGTAGATTAGTATGAATGGGAAGGGTAAACGAAAATGTACTTCCTTTTTTTAGCTCACTTTCGACCCAAATTCTGCCACTATGATGTTCGATAATTTGCTTACATATCGGTAATCCTAGACCCGTTCCTTGCGGTTTATCTGTTAACGTATCCCCGACTTGCTTAAATTTTTCAAAGACTTGAGGCTGATCAGCAGGAGCAATACCCATACCTGTATCAATAACACTAATAATAATTTCACTATGTTTTCTTGTCGCTCGGCAGGTTATTGATCCTTTTTGAGTAAACTTAACAGCATTGGAAATTAAATTAATCAGAACTTGAATCAGTCTATCTTTATCCCCAGAGATTTCTGGCAGCTCAGTTTCCACCTTTTTAATAAATTGAATATGTTTAGTCTCAAATAACGAGGATGTCGCCGCAATTGCCCGTTCAATAATCTCGTGAACCAACAACGGCTGCATATTCCAATCAACTTTCCCGGCTTCCATTTTGGCAATATCGAGAACGTCATTAATTAAAGCCGTTAATCGTTCTCCTTCAGATACAATAATCTTGACATTATCTTTGACTTGGCGAACCGTTCGATTAATTTTCTTATTGTCGGTTTGGATTTGGGGGAAAATGACATCTTCGAGTTTTTTCTTGATGATTTTAGTAAATCCCAAGACAGAAGTCAATGGGGTTCTTAATTCGTGGGAAACGGTAGAAATAAAATCCGTTTTCATCTGATCTACTTCTTTTTCAACGGTAATATCTCGAATCAGGATAACTGAACCAAGAAACTCCTCAACTGCACCATCAGCCAAAGCCACTTTATCAATGGCGGTGGCTACAGCTTTACCAATACGTCCCCCCGCTAGATCAATTTCTGCGGTAAATACTTCCCGGTGATGGTTTTGGGTTTGGGCGACTAATTCCACTAACTCGCTGCTTAATATATCTTGACCTTTTTTATCCGTAATATCCAGTTCTCCTAACCCTAACATCCGGAGGAAAGCGGGATTGAACTGAGATATTTTTCCTTCAGTGTCAGTAACCAGTAAGCCATCGACTAAATTATTAATAATAGCCGTCAAATGAGCGGTTCTTTCTTCAACGCGACCTTCGAGAATTTGATTAATACTTTCAACATGCTGGCGAGTATCTGCTTCAGTTTTCTGTAAGCGCTTGGCTTCTGATTCAGCTTGTTTTAAGAATTGTTCACGGACGTAGACTTTAACCGCCATTGAATTGAACAGATTTGCCAAACGTCCTAACTCATCTTTGCGAGTATCATCCAGTTGAATATTCAAATCTCCAGCCGCAATTCGCTCCGTTGCTCCCATCAACTCAATTAAGGGATTTGTAACTTGGCGACGCAGGACAAAATAGAGGACTAAGAGTTCAAGCACAAGTGCTACAATTCCTAACCCCAGAATGAATCCGGCTGTATCCCGGGCGGGTTTGGCTAAAATTGACTGGGGAAAAACGGTAACTAAATACCAATCTGGTTCATTAATTCTGGCGACAGCTAAGTATTCATTATCTTTAGTATTTTCAATGATGACTTGATTGGGGGTTATGTCTTTGACCAATTGAAAGATACGCTGAAGGTGGGGGTCATCGGATTTAAGAATATTGAATCGCCCCTTTTTTTGTTTGATTTTCTCGATTTTATCGGGATGAACAATGAGATGACCATCCCCGCTAAAAAGAATATTATAACCGCCCTCAGTATGCTCCTCAGTCATGCGATTAATCAGTTGATTCAGAGTCAAATCATGTCCAATTGTGGCAATATGTTCACCATCTAAATTAACAGGTGTTTTCACAGAGACAATCCAATCTTGAGCCTGAGGATCGTAGTACAGTCCTGTCCATACCGTATTCGACTCTGCATTGGTTTGGGTTTTAGCACGATAAGTTTTTTTCTCGTTTTGTAGATTAAGTTCAGTCGAAGCTCGTTGCACCCAGGGCGTTCCGGGCCAATAGATGGCGATAATATTGTCGGGGCTAGTAATGTAGGTATTGATAAAACGATGATGCCAAACTGAGCCATAGGTTGTGGTTAGGTTGTAAAAGGCGAGAACTCGCTGTCGAACCTCTGCATCAATGACCAGGTTTTCATCAATATAAACCCCCGCCTGCTCAAGGGTGTCGAACTTTCCCGGAGGCTGATCTTTTGGTCGATTACGAATCACACCATCAGACCACTCGACAAAGAGCTGATCGAATTTAGTATAGGAATTATAATCTGGTTCTTTTAGGTGCTTTAGTAACTCTTGTTTGAGAAGCGTATGATTATCTACAGCGATAGAGAAGAGAATGCTTTCCCGTTCACCTCGTTCATATACATATTTTTTGACCCGTTCCAATGCTTCAGCTTCAAAAAAGGATAAGGTGTGAAAATAACTCCACGTCGTTAATACAACGATAACTCCAGCAATCCTTAAGCCTACATTAACCAGCGTTCGCCGTGTGATAGATTGTTGCCCGGAAAAGATAGGAAAAGCCATTTTAGAGCGGGTGAAGGTTTAAGACAGACAGTTCTAACGTTGATGAGATGGAATCGGGAAAGCAAGGGAGCAGGGGTTGAGGGGCGCAAGATAGATCTAACTCAATTGTTCGCATTTTTAGATGGATGGCTTTTAAATTTTTGCACGACTCCCCAAGTTTTTAATCTACTGAATAAGATTCTGATGTTTCTTTAGCCACAATTTTGTAACAACGAAGAATCATGAAATTTTATTAATATCTACATCATCTCGATCAGATATCCGGATGAGTAACCTGTTCAATCTAGTTCACTCTCATCATCGCTAAAATATGGGTCAGCTAAGACGAATCAATTACGTATTGCCCGTTCCCTGTTCCCTGTTCTCTGTTCCCTGACAACCCCTAAGATGAGCTGAACAGAAGACGCGCCCCCCTGATTGTGGGTTAAATTAAGAAATAGAAAATTGGACGACTGACAACGATTGCTGCCGAACTGGGCGCCAGATCACCATGAAACGCTATTTATCCCGCCAAGTTTTACCTGTATTCCTCGCGATCGCAGGAATTCTCTCATCTACCAGTATCTCCCATTCCCAGAGCGATTTGCCCTGCTACCTAGAAGACAGCAACGGCAATGTCATGGATCTAGGTCATCTTTGTGGTAGTGGTAGCAGGACACCCTCGGTGATTCAAGTTCCCATCAAACGCCGAGTGTCCGGAATTCCGGTCGTTGATGTTCAATTTAATGGTAACCGCCGCTTTGAAATGCTCTTCGATACAGGGGCGTCTGGAATTGCGATTACCCCTCCAATGGCACAAGTCTTAAACGTTGCGCCAGAAGGCATCGTTATCACCTCCACGGCGGGTGGCAAAGTTGAAGTTCCGCGAGGTCGCGTTAATTCTGTCGCCGTCGGCGGTATTGAAGTCACGAATCCGGAGGTGACGATTAATCAATACCTCGATATCGGACTATTAGGACAAGGATTTTTTGGTGTCTACGATGTGACGATTAAGGAAAATGTGATCGAACTTAGATATCGGTAGGGAGAAATGTTGAGGCAAGTAGGGGCGGGTGCGAGGGAATTGGGTTTGGCTGTTGATGGTAACGTTGATTCAAAACCCGCCCCCATCAAGTGCGATAATTATTTATTAAATGACCAATGACCGATAACCAATGATTAATGACAAAGGACAAAGGACAAATTACCAATGATGTGGCAATCTTTCTGGAGTCGTCGTGTTTGGATCGCTTTATTCAGCACATTAACCCTACTCAACAGTGCATGTAGTAATAGTGAGGCGGATACGGTTGCAAGTCCTACTCCGACGCAAGCCGCTAGTCCGGTTTCCACCCCTTCCGCTTCTCCCTCGCCCAAATCGCCAGCCTCAAAACCTCAGCCGCCGTCACCCCCTCAATCAGATACCTACGAAGAAGCCATTGATGTGGCGACAAGTGCGGTTACGATTAGTCAATCAGCCGTGAGTCGAGAGGATTGGAATTTAGTGGCGAATCGTTGGCAAGAAGCCATTCAGTTATTAAAAGCTGTACCCGCTTCCAGTCAGCACCACTCAACCGCCCAACAGAAGTTATCTCAATACCAAAACCTGCTGGCAGATGCTAAACAGCGATCCACACCGCCACCGCCGAAACCGAAACAAGGGGATAGTAGTCCCCAGTTTTTCTCAATACCGATAAAAGGAAAAGTTCGAGGTATTCCCATTATCGAAGTTACCTTTAATGGTCAACGGGAATTTGATATGCTGTTTGATACCGGAGCAACAAATACGCTAATCACCCAAACGATCGCGTCCTCACTAAACTTAAAACCAGTTGGGTTCAGCCAAATGAGTGTAGCCGATGGCGCGGTTGTACAAATGCCAGTGGCGATTCTGGAGTCCATAGAAAGCGATGGTCGCCTGAAACGAGACATAGAAGTCGCGATCGCACCGCCAGCTATGCCTGTTGGACTCTTGGGACATGACTTTTTTGACGGCTATGACATCACCATCAAAGATAGTGTGATTGAATTTCGCAAACGTTCATAATTTTTTATCCTGATGATTTAATCAGGGCGGGTTTTGTTGTTCCCTTGTCGGTGAATAGCTG
>JGI12210J13797_10014584_pt1 | contig 11110 bp, 6 predicted proteins | sample ElkSlonscriptome_3_FD_13797 | JGI IMG/M metagenome (IMG submission 13797) | reverse complement strand
GCCATCCGGATCGACAGATGCGCTGAAGCAGCCCACATCGGTTATGGGCGAGATGGCGGGGTAATGTTTTTCCTCGCCCTTCATGAGATAGGCCCAGGTTTCGTTAAATCGGGCCTGTGCGGTCAGCGCAAGAAAGAGGGTCAGCAGCGTGAGTCTAAAAATATTCATACACCCACGGTATGCGGGTGCATGAAGGGTGTCAAGGACGCGGTGTTTATGCCGCGCCGGCTTTGGAATTATCATCGCCTTTCGGCATGACGATCTCAGATTCGGTCCGTTTGAAGGGCAGGGTTATGGTGATGGCCGTCACACCCGCATCGCGGAATCCTACCGCGGAGGTTCCTCCTAGTATATGGATATAACGACGGGCCAGCGTTAGGCCATGTTTCAGATCAATCACGCCTTCGGTATTGGAATTAAAGACGCCGCTCAAGAGTTCATCTGAGGTTGCGCCTGACGTAAAGGCCAGTTCAAAAGAAATGCTCATAGAATCGCTATCCGAAGACTCGCGAGTGGCGTGCAGCCCAATGCGGCCTTTCTGCGTTTTGGAAAGGGCATAGCCGAGAAGAATTGACAAGGTCTTGCGCAATTTTTCTTCATCGGCAATGACCCGTTTCGGAACATTGTTGGCGGCCTGATATTGGGCAAAGCTGACCGCAAAGAACAGTTTGTCCAATTCGGCACGTTGAGTGAAATCCTGGTCTATATCGGTCATGATCACATGAAGGTCGCACTCTTCCTCGATCAGCTTGTCGTTGCCTTCATTCAGTTGGGTCAGGTCTGCTCGGTAATCCATGGTGTTAATCAGTTTTTGGCAGTTTTCGTTTGCCTTAAAGAGCTGACGCTTTTGCTCTTCCGAAAGGTTGCTGGATTTTCCCAGCAGCAGGGCGGTCTCCAAGACCGGATTTAATGAATCGCGAATCATATCGTTGAGTTCATCCATCAGCTTGCTGTTCGTTCGGCTCACTTCCTGAATTTCAGCCAATGATTTTTTTAACTCGGTCTTATGGTTCTGTTCGGCTTCAGCCAGACGCTTCTCGGTATTCTTCAGTTGTTCGGCCACGCCTTTCTGCTCTTCCTTCAGCTGGGCAAGTGCTTCGTCGCGGTTTTTAATAGTGGCTTCGGCCAGCTTCAAGTCGGTGGATAGGGAGGACTCGTTCTTTTTCGCCGCTTCAACCTGTCGCTTGAGACTGTCCGTATGCTGTTTAAGCTGTTCATCGGCGTTCTCCATAGCTGAACTCAGGGTAACTTCGAGTTCCCTCAGTTTTTTCTCAGCTTCATATCGACGATCCGTTTCATCTTTGAGGGTGATGTTGAGTTTGTTGATCTCTTCCTGATGACCTTTAATTCGGGACTGAAGTTCCTGCTCACGAGTCTTGAGCATCTGTTCCGCCCGTTGCAGACGTTTGATATCGGCTTTCATATCGCCTGTTTTCTGCGCCACGAGATTTTCCTGTCCATCGGACAGTTCCTGGATTCTGCTCTGCGCCACTTTATAGGCGTCCACCACTTTGCGATATTCACGCGCGGCCTTGGTTAATTCCACATTTCGGGTTTCTAGGTTTTTTTCGCCTTCAACTTTTTCGGCCTTAAGTCCTGTTACTTTAAGTTTCAGGACCTGTTCGGCTTTTTCCATGTCTTCCAGTTTTTTCTGGAGATCGGCCGTTTCGGCCGCAACCAGTTTGGCCTGATTGCCGGTCAGCTGTTTAAGTTTGGTTTGAGCCTTCTGGAGTTCAGCTTCTAGCTTCTGCTGTTCCTGGCGCGCTTTCTCCATAAAGTTTTCACGCACCTGAAGCTGCTCTACGAGTTTCACTTTTTCCTCTTCGAGCTCGGTCGCACGCTTACGGTGTTTTACTTCTTCCAAGCGGACCTCTGCAATCGTGAGGTGCAGCCTCTGGGTTTGGCGATCCACCAGATCCTGTTGGCGCTGGGTGAGCTCTTCCATCTTATGCTCAATTTTATTCTTTTCTACTTCCGCCCCTTCGCGAGCCTGGATCTGCTCGGCATACTCTTTGGATTTTTGCTGCAGCGTGGTTTCGAGACCTTTGATCCGTTTTTCCAGATCTTTTTCATTCTTGCGGAGCGCTTTCTCGCGAATCTGTTTCTGGGCGAGTTCCGTTTTAATGGCTTTGGTTTCCTCTTCCAGACGTCGGCCAAAGTCCTGTCGTAGGGTATCGAGCTCTTCCATGCTTTTGACCAGTTTTTCCGCCGTGGTCTTCCGCTCCGCCACTTCGTGTTCAAGATCCTGTGCATGCTGCTCGGTCATCCGTTTGACCTGTTCCTGCGTGCTGTCGAGAAACTCCTGGGTACGCTCGAGCTTTTTCTCGGCTTTCTTGCGACCGCTCTTTTCAGCATCGAGTGCAGTCGTGTGCTCCGCATGAATATTTTCGAGTTCCCGTTCCCGGTTTTCTTCCCATTCGGAAATTTTACCGCGAGCTTTACTTAGGTTCACCTGTAGTTCATTCAGGTTGGCTTCGGCATTTTCACGCCGTGTAGTTTCCTGGGCATAGTGCTCCTGAAGCTGGGCCTGGGTTTCTTCGAGTTTCCGCAGTTCATCTTCCTTGATCTGCAGAAGCTCTTCCCACTTCACGCGTTTATCTGTTTCTGTATCAAGTTCCGCAAGGCGACGCGCCAGTTGTTCTTCCAGTTGCTTTTTGCGGGTAAGGAGGCCCTGCTCCGTCCGGCGAAGATTTTCTTCTGTGCGGCGGTGTGCCGCAATCTGATTTTGGAAATGCTGCTCATTTTCACGACGTTCTGCATCCAAGGTCTGGAATTTTTCCTGTGATTTAAGGAGTTCTGAATTGGTTTGCGTGTGTTTTGCTCGGGCATCTGCCAACTCGTTCTGGGTGTTGACCCATCGGGTTTCCATTGCGGTGCTCCGGCTCAGAATCTCTTCTTCACGCTTTTTGCGATCTGTGATTTCGAGCGAGAGGGAAACGACGCCTTCAACGAGGCCTTCATCGGAGACGAGCGGAATCTGGACATTTTCCATCCATCCTTTTTTGCCTTTGACATCATACTTTCGCTCATGGCGCTGGAGCTGTCCGCTCTTCATGGCCTGAATCGCGAGTTGATCATGCTCCCGCGGAGTGGCGGGGATGACTTCGAAAATGGTTTTACCCAGCCACTCTTCCTGAGCAATACCTGTCCGGTCGGCCAGTTTTTTACTGGCATAGAGATATCGGCAACGGGTGTCTTTTACATGAATGTCGGCTGGCAGCGAGTTCAGAATCCGGTGTGTGAACTCCACCTGACTGCTGAGTTCTGCCTGTTCCCGCTTCTGGCGGCTGATGTTGCGTTGATAGCCCCAGATGCCAACCAGTTTGTTGTCTTCTATGATGCCGATTACGTTATGTATGAGATTCAGGCGGCCGCCATTTGGATCCTGCCGAACGGATTCCAGACCCATGGCCTGGCAATCATTTTCCACAAATTCCTGCATCTTTTCAGCCGATTTAAACGGACCGCAGCCATCCTTTAGATCGCTGATGGTTTTTCCAAGCAGCTCTTTGGGCTCTGCGCCATACAAGGCCGCAAAGGTACGATTACAATCGTGAAGCTCCATTTTGGCGAGAATTTTTTCCGAAACCGACTCAGGCTTGGAGCCGAGCGGAATGGGGGATTCCGGGATCAGCTTGTAGTAGCCTTCAACGGTTTCAGAAATAAAGTGTTCAAAGTGTCCGTTTTCGGCCTGTTTAGCGAGTACTTCGTTATGCATCTCGGTAATATCAGCCACCCAGCAGACATAACTTTCCACCTCTTTTTGTGCGTTCCGCATCTTATTCGCTTTGCAGATCACATGGGTGATGTCGTCCTTCGAACGTCGGAATCGGAACCGGCATTCAAATGTGGCGCTCTCTTTGGCGGTAAATGCATCCCACGCTTCCATAAAGGCTTTTTTGTCATCTTCATGAATGGCGCTTTCAATGCCTTCTTTGAGGGCTTTTTTAGGATAAAGCCCTGACATTTGCTGCAGGGCGGTGTTGATGTAGGTGCACTTTCCGCTCAGATCCATCTGGAACATACCGGCCTGCGCATCGAATAGAATGTTTGTGTAGCGGTTGGCGGTTTGCTTGTGTTCTTTCTTTTCGACTTCCAGCTGGTTGTTGGTTTCTGAGAGGCGATTGCGGGTACTGCCGAGTTCGGCTGTCACAGCATTGAGTTCGCGTTGAGTGATCTGGTATTTTCGCTGGAAGAGAAAAAACATCAGGATGGAAAATACCAGCAGGAAACCGATGATGAAATAGGTCGTCATGCTCATTTCCACCGGCACGATTAGAGCCCGGGTCTGGGCATGACTCAGCGCCGGAGTGAGAAGGATGCTGAAAAGTAATGCCCGGCCTACGCCAGTGAGCGCAACAGGGTGCGTGATTCGATTCGTTTTCATGTGTCCGCCTTTTTAAAAATCCGACTAAATAACCAACCGGGTAATAGCAGATCACATGCCAATGGCGGGGCGTATGCTTTTTCCAAGGATCGGAATGGACGGGGTGAAAAAAGAAAACGGCACGTCCATAGACGTGCCGTTTCATGGCCAACCCACCTCCTCGGTTATGCTTCGGTATGCGGGTTGGAGTGTTCCATCGTCTGGATCTTTATCTGCGTCGTTTGCTTTTCTTCTTTTTCCCTGGGGCGGGCGTTTTAGCCGGTTCAGGTGATGCCTGGGTTTCTTCTTCCGGAAGATCTGGGTTGCGACGCAGCATCAGCAGCGCTGCTCCAACGAAGGCGATATAGCCGGCCACGCGTCCGGTGGAGTTGTCTTTTTTCTGTGGGTTTCCAGAGGTAGACACCCCTTTCTGCTGCATGATGGAAGCCAATGCAGGGTTTCCGCCAGCGGCGGGTGTCGGTGTGGAAGCGGCCGGAGCGGAAGATGCGCCGGGCGCTCTGGCCATCCCTTTCAGCAGTGAATCAAGTTTTTTCGGCTGCGCACCGTTCGATGCAATCGTTGCGGCCGTAATACGATCGATGGCGGCGAGCAACTGCTCTTTAGTTTTCACCTGAGATTCATTGCGTTGGTCCTCCGCGCGGATGATTACCAGTTTTTCCTGGATAATCGGTGTCGTCAGGCGGCACCCGGGGGCGGCGACTAAACGATCGTTTTTGATCATTTGCTTGATGGCCGTTTTTTTATGCGCCACCGGCAGGCTGTATTCGAACCGCAATGTACCGTTCTCGCCAAGAATAATACGACGGCTGGCATCTTCATTGAATACGCTGAATGGATTTTTTTTGGTTTCAATCCGTACTGTACCACTGAGTATGTGAAGTTCGGCAGAGCCCCCCTTGGCGGCCTGGGTTCCGAGTTCGAGTCCGGTGATATGATAGGATGAGTTATCCTTAAGAAACACCTGTCCGGTTCCGGTTCCGGCATTGCCGATACTTAAATCGCCGGTTACATTGGAGCGACCTTTTAAGGTGATGGATCCCTTGGAGGCCGATGTGCCGAATCCTTTTGAGGAGAGGGCCACGCGGGCGTTCAACGAAATATTATCGTTCAGCGTCATGTTTGCGAAACCGTCACCGGAGGCCGGAATGTTTACGGTACGCGCATGCGGAATCTGACTCCAAAGATTAATATTGCCGTTACCCATCAGCGACAGCTCATTTCCATAGAGGTGCATGCCGTGATTCAGCTGAACGGTGCTGTTTACCTTAATCACGCTGATCGGTTCGCGAAAATGAGCCGCTTCCGTATCATTAGGCACATGATTCAGTTTCCACTCATATGGACTGTTCCAATCGATGGCTTTTTCGCCACCGCGCCATTGGTTTGCCTTCTGCGCGTTTGCCATGGAACCTCCCAGTACCAAGGTAAACACCATTCCCGTTATATAATTTTGCATCTTCATTGATAACCTCACTTTAGTCCCTAACTTGTCGGCCCAGAATAAGCAGGTAGCGTGCCGAGCTTGCCCGATTTTCGAATACGTAAAATTTATACGTGAATTCAAGCAGTTCTCGAAATTTGGCACGCCAGTTGCTTCTATCCTCACCTTGATGTTCACAACGAATTAGAAAGTTAAGGAAGCAATGAAAACTGTTAATAGAATCCTGGTCTCCAAAGAAAGCGGCAAGCTACAGATCCCTTATACGGATTATGTGGCGATTATGGAGAAAGTGAAAGAAGGCAAGCGCATGCGTCTGGTGAAAGACCAGGTATTTGTGAGCCTGCAAGGTTTTCTGGGTGGGAAGAACCATGTGGCTGATGTTTCTGCAAAAATTGAGAATGCGCGGACGGATCTAAAGAAGGTCGATGCGAAGATCCCGGAAGAAGCGGCCGCCAAAGAAAAAGGTTCGGTCGAATTCGATTCAGATGATACCCCGGCAGTTGAACCGGCTTCTGCCACGCGCGCAGTCCCGGACGGAGTGGAAGTTCCGCCGATCAAGAAGGATATTTCTGCATATTTTAATAAGCTCGATGATTCGGGCCGACTGTTCAGCGTCTTCAAGCAGTATTATGCCTGCCTGAATGATGCGTGCGGTGGAACAGTCCGCGTGACCATGAAAGACGGGATTTGCAGCCTTTGGAACTACGATGAGTGGGAAGAATTTGCCTATATCGATATGGTCGAAGGCATGCTGCGAATTTCCGTGGATCCGCGTTATACCGATGCGTTGGAATCGCTCAATCTGTGCGAAGTTCCGCGTTTACTTTCCAGTCGTCATAATCTGATTTGTGTTCAGGTGGACGGCTTGAATAATAAGGTGCTCCAGGTTTTGGTTAAGGCCTTTGAAGAGGTCGGCCTGACCGCGGGGTAAGGTAGTCATAGGGAGAATAAAATGAATAAAACAAATAACATGATCATGATTGTGGTTGCGGCCGCAGTACTTGTTGCCTTGAACTTGGGAGTGTTCATGGCTGCAGGAAACGGCACTCTTTCGCCGATCAACAACATTTTGTTGTGGGGTGCATTTGTGGTGCTGAACGTAGCGTCCATACTATGGGCCGTCAGTATGCTGGGGCTCCAGCCATTGGTGATTTCGATCTCCTATGTGGCCGGTGGTGCACTCGCATTCCTTGGCGTACGCGGTATGGGAGATGTCAGCGTGGCGGAGATTACCACTGCCGGTGCGACCTACGGCGCATTTGGTGCATTAGCTGTTGGCAATGCCACCGCGAAGGTCCGTCTGGCCTTCTTTAATAAAGGACAGGTTCCATTCATTTTCATCATAGCCGGTCTGCTGGTTATTGATGGTGTGTTGAACAGCCAGGTTTCCAGTGCAGGTGCTCCTGTTCTGCTGAATGCTGTACTGCTTCCCTTTGTTCTTGCGGGTGGCGTGGTCGGTCTGGGCTGGAGCGTCATGAATCGCTACGGTATCGGCCGGAAGCCCAGCGAAGTGTTGGCCGAACGCGATGCAGCCATGCTTGGGCTGGAATCGGACAACGCATCTGCAGAAGAAAAAGTGGTTATCCCGATGCCTGCCCATGCAGCCGAAGCGTCGAAAGATAAACCGGCACCGAAGAAAAAGGTTGCTGAGCCGGTTGCGCCGGTCGCCAAGCCCAAACCAGCGCCTGAACCGAAACCAAAATCTCAGCCGGTGGTTGAGCCGGAACCGGTCATTGCTGAAGCAGCACCAGTGAAGCCGAAAAAGGAAGAGGAATTTTTCCCGCTCGAAATTGATAAAAACGAAGAGCCGGCAAAGAAAGCCGAGAAGAAAATCGAGAAAGAACCTGAATTTGTTGTACCTGTATTCGACGCCGCGCTCTATGCCTCAGGATCGCAGGAATCCACTGGTGGGGTCATGGTAGATGAGCCGGCAGTCTCAGTTGAGACCGAGCCCGAACAACCGATTGTGGAAAAAGAAGCTCCAGCTGCAAAACCTGCGGCCAAAGCTGAACCCGCAGAGGAAAAATCCAAGGCGGATGATTTCCTGGGTGGTCACCTCGATCTGCTGAATAAACTGAAATAAGAAGAAGAAAAAAATGGTTAAAAAACCAAGGAGTAAAATCATGGACAACGATAATGTACAGATCTTCTACGATGGTAACGGAAACGCTGTCGCAGTTCAGATGCCGATCTCGGATTACGAGAAAATCATCAAGAGCGCGAAAGACGCCGTCGAAGCAAAAGACGCAATTGCAAAAGCTGTTGATGCGCTTTCCGGCGTGCTCTAAGCAACAGCTCTTGTTTGCTGGAACAAAGTTTTCCAATGCCCGGGATTTCCAGGCGTTGGAAAACTTTTTTTATGCTTGTTTATATTTCATTCAAATAGGGGGTGTAACGTCCATAGTTGCGTTGCACATCCGTTTTATTTCTAACCCTGCGTCCGGTAACTGAGAGTCGCCGAAACCGCAAAGTGGAAAATAGAGCGTATGAAGAATTTAAGACGTTGGCTGGGATTAATCGGGTGTTTGCTATTGGTCCTGCAGGTTTTCGCTGTAGCGGATCCCGCCCCTTCAAAAATCGATCAGCTGGTCATGGCCAAGCTGGACGAAAAGGGAATCCCGCCTTCCGATCGCTGCACGGACGAAGTTTTCCTGCGCCGCGTCTATCTCGATCTGATCGGCACCCTGCCGACAGCGGAAGAAACCCGGAACTTTCTGAAGAAGAAATCCCCGAAAAAACGTTCGGAGTTGATTGAAGAACTGTTTGAGCGTCCGGAGTTTGCCGACTACTGGGCCATGAAGTGGTGCGATCTGCTGCGCGTTAAAGCGGAATTTCCGAGCAAACTCTGGCCCAATGCCGTTCAGGCTTATTATCGGTTTGTTCGTACCTCGCTTTACACCAACATGGCCTACGATGAATTCGCCCGGCACATGCTAACCTCAAGCGGGAGTAATTTCCGTGTGGCACCGGTCAATTTTTACCGCGCCATGCCCCAGCGCGAACCGAAGAAAATTGCCGGAATTGTGGCCCTCACCTTCATGGGCATGCGCACCGATCAATGGGATGAGGCAAAGCTCCTGGGCATGGCTGCCTTCTTCGGAAAAATCGGCTATAAAGGCACCGCCGAATGGAAAGAGGAAATCGTCTATTTTAACCCCGCGCAAACGTTCACTTTTCCGGATTCTGAACAAGCGGTTCCGCTCCGCCTGCCCGATGGAACGAAAGTTGAGTTGGGCGAATATGATGATCCCCGTATGGCCTTCACCGAGTGGCTGGTGGGGAGCCGCGTGTTTGCCGACAACATGGTCAACCGCATCTGGTACTGGCTGCTGGGCCGCGGAATTATTCATGAGCCCGATGATATCCGGTCGGACAATCCGGCACAAAACCCCCAACTGCTGGCTTTCCTGAGTCAGGAGCTGGTTAAGAGCGGATATGATCTGCGTCACATCTATCGGATCATATTAAATTCAGAAACCTATCAACGCTCATCCATTCACAACAGCGGCAACCTGAGCGATGAACAAAATTTTTCGCGCTACTACATCCGTCGTATGGATGCCGAAGTGCTGATTGATGCCATCTGCCAGATCACGGGTACTACAGAATCCTATTCGAGCGACATCCCGGAACCCTTCACCTTTATTCCAGAAAACCAGCGGTCGATAAAACTGTCCGATGGTAGCATCACCAGCCCGTTTCTCGACCTTTATGGTCGTCCGTCGCGCGATACTGGCTATGCGTCTGAACGAAATAATACCCCCTCGGCTTCGCAAAAACTTCATCTGCTCAATTCCACGCATATTCAAACCAAGATTTTGAGAAACAAAAAACTGCTGGGCCAGCAGTGGGTGAAGTCGAAGGGGAAAAAGAAAGCTCAACTTCAATGGGGTGAGCCGAACCAGGCCATCGAAAGTATGTACCTGTCTATTTTGTCGCGGTATCCCACACAGCAGGAAATCGGGATCGCCATCGACTATGCGCGTGAGAGCGGCGAAAATCGATATAACGCATCGGTTGATCTGGTGTGGGCCCTGCTCAACTCGAAAGAATTTATGTTCAAACATTAGGTTTGAAGGAGAGCGAAGATGAACGACATGATGCTGAATAGACGAAACGCAATGGGCCTCGCAGCGGCAGGGGCCGGTGGGCTCATGCTCGGCTCTCCCCTACAGGCCGCAACCATGAAGCCCGGTAAAGCCAAAGCTGTTATCCAGATCTGGATGTGGGGCGGCCCGGCCCATCTCGACACCTTCGATCCTAAACCCGAGGCCGGCGCCGATTATTGCGGTCCCTACACTACGCCGATTGCAACGAATGTAGATGGTATTCAGATCGGACAGAAACTGCCCTTGCTGGCACAGCAGGCGGATAAATATGCCATCATTCGCAGCATGACGCATGGGATTAATGCGCATGAAACGGCGTCCTATGTCACCCAGACCGGTCGCCCGGCTGGCGGCGACGTTTTTCCTTGTACCGGCGCGGTGGTCTCCCGGTTTAAAGGGTATGACGCGGGTTATAAAGGATTGCTTCCGCCCTATATTGTGTTAACTAAACCGCAGGGGCGATTCTCAGAATCGGGCTTTATGGGCTTGCGGTATAAACCCTTTGCTACGGGCGGAAAACCCAGTGCCATGCCATTCACCGTTGAAGGGATCATTCAGAAGGGCATTACGCAGGCGCGTCAGGAAAATCGCCGCGATCTTTTGGCGGCACTGGATACCTACGGAAAGAAAGCGCAGGGCAATCCACAGTTTCAGCATATGGATCAGTGCACGGATCAGGCCTATGAGTTGATTCTCGGCGATGCGGGTAAAGTGTTTGATGTGAAGGACGAAGATCCCAAGTTGCGCGAGCGTTATGGAAAAACCGATTTTGGAGCATCCTGTCTGATTGCCCGCAAGCTGGTTGAAGCCGGCGTGCCCTATGTGACGATTAACTTCCAGGGGTGGGATACGCATAAAAAACATTTTGAGCTCATGAATAATAAACTCACAGATCTGGACCGTGGGTTTTCCACGCTGCTGGACGATCTGAAACTGCGTGGTCTGCTTGACTCCACCATTGTCTGGTGGGGCGGTGAGTTTGGTCGCGGCCCGAAGATTCAGTGGAATGCGCCTTGGAATGGAGGACGCAGTCACTATGGAAAATGCTTCAGCCATGTGATCGCTGGTGGCGGATTTCAGGGCGGCCAAGTGATCGGAGCATCCAATGAAAAGGGGATGGAAGTGGTGGACCGTCCGGTCTATCCGTGGGATCTGATCGGCAGCATGTATGAA
>JGI12210J13797_10392846_pt1 | contig 11115 bp, 10 predicted proteins | sample ElkSlonscriptome_3_FD_13797 | JGI IMG/M metagenome (IMG submission 13797) | reverse complement strand
CCATCAGCATGTTGTTGACGTCATGGGCCACGCCCCCGGCCAGGGTGCCGATGGCCTCCATCCGCTGGGCTTCGTGGAACTGGACTTCCAGCTTCTTCTGAAGGGTGATGTCCCGAATAAAGTTGAGGGTCGCGGGACGATTCTCCCAGAGAATGGGCACCGAATTGACCTGCCCCCAGATCTCTCCGCGGTTCCGGGTCATTATCCTGAAAGAATAAGGGGTATCCGGCTCGGCGCCGTTCAACCGGTGATAGTAGGCGGACAGGACCCAGTCCCGGTCTTCGGGATGGATCAGATCGGTAAAGGGCACCCGGCTCAGTTCCTCGGGGGAATAGCCCACCGATTGCCAGGTTTTGCGGTTGGCGAAAACCAGCCGATCATCCTGAATGATGAAGATGGCGTCGTTGGCGTTTTCCACCAGCAGCCGGTATTTCTCTTCCGAATCCTTCAGACGCCGGTTCACCGCCGACAACTCCCGGGTTCGCTCCTGAACGTGCGCCTCCAGCTCATCTCGGCCTTTTTGGAGGGCCGCCTCGGCGATCAGGCCTTTCAAATGGGTCCGAAAAAGAATACGGGAAATCCCCCAGGCCAGAATCACCATGGAAATCAGGCTGATGAAATGGGCAAAAAACGGCCCCGGCGCATCCCCCAGGTAGTGAACCGTCCCGTAAAAGGCGAGGAGTCCCGCGACCAGCAAGATCCCCATTTCCCAACCGGACAGGTAAGCGGCCGCCGCGATGGCGAAGCCGCCGATGACCAGGGTCGTGGTATTGCCGAAGACATGCCATTCCACCCCGGTGGCCGCGCCGCACCAGACCATGATAAAGAGGCCCAGGAAAAAAATGATCATTCGATGCCGAAGCCGAACCGCTTCGACCCGTGAAGGAGTGGTGATTCGAAGAAGGAAATAGAACAGACCCAGTGCGGAGATAAAGACGATATCCAACCGGAAAAAATAGCGGTACGCCGGCTTGGTCCGCCATGTCTCCAGGTAATAAAGATCCGTTAACGCCAGATAAAGGCCCAGCACCAGAAGTAGGGTCACCATGAGCCTGGCCCGCCCATAGTTGGTCACCGTGGTCTGTTTCCGTAAGAAAGGTCCGTACTCCGGCGGGACCCCCGGTGCCAAGGTGTCGACCAGGGAATTAATTTTGCTCAAAAGTGATTTCACATCCGATATTCCCCAAGCCGGGGGGCACGATACAGCTGTTGTCCCCGTTTTACCCGTGACAGTTCTATTCTCGACATGATTTGAATTTCCAGAGGAATTCGGGTTCCTCCCCCAGGATTTATTCTCCGGGACGGATTTAGCAAACAAAAATTTCGGTTGTAAAGCCGAATGGCAGATGTTACCTTTATTCTTCCCTATTTTTCAACTATTGATCCTGAATATGCTCAAATCCCTCATCCTGGAAAATAATATATCCGAAATCCGTCGATTGCATCGGTCGGTGATTCGATTCGCGGAACAGAACCGGCTGGGCAAAGAGCTGATTGCGGATATTCGGCTGGTCATGGAAGAGATATTCTCAAACATCGTGCAATACGGTTTTGAAGACGAAGGCAGACACCATATCGCCGTCGACATGGAGTACCGCGGGGGAGAACTCATTCTTTCAGTGGTGGATGACGGCAAACCCTTCAATCCGCTGCAAGCCTCGGCGCCCGAACTCGACAAACCGTTTGAAGAACGGTGCCCGGGCGGAATGGGAATATTCATGGTCACCCGCCTCATGGATCAGCTGGAATATCGCATGGAGGGGGGGAAAAACATTCTCAAAATGAAAAAGACCGCCCCGCCGGGCGCCCCCTGAACCCAAACCGCCGAGGAAAAGGAGAGAGCATATGCCGCTGAAAGTTGGTTCCCGGGAAAAGACACCCGGTATATTCGTGATATCCCTGATCGGGTCGTTGGACACCCGGACCCATGGCATATTCGACGACCGTATCGATATGGTACTCAAGGGCGCGCCCAAATTGATCGTTCTGGATATGGAACACCTCGATTACATCTCCAGCATCGGCATCAGCTCGATCCTGAAGGCCAAAAAGGCGCTGAAAAGAATCGACGGCAAGCTGACCCTGATGCACCTTCAACCCCAGGTTAAAAAGGTGTTCGAGATCATCAACGCCCTGCCCTCCCAAAGAATTTTTACCGGCACTCGGGAGCTGGATGAATACCTCGACCGAATGCAGCGCTCGATTACCGGAAAGGAGCCGGCATAGACACCCCGCGGCCTGTGACATTCCCGAAGAACGGCTTGGAAAAAGGGAGCCACTGCTCCTATTGCGGATCTCCCTTCCCCCGGGAAGAGCCCTGGCCCAGAACCTGCGACCGCTGTCGACACACCTCCTTTAAAAATCCGATTCCGGTGGCCGTGGTTCTGGTGCCGGTGGATGACGGCCTGGTGTTTATCCGCCGCTCCATCGAGCCGAAAAAGGGGCGGCTGGCCCTTCCGGGCGGATACGTCAACACCGGAGAAAACTGGCGGGAGGCCGGGGCCCGGGAGGTCCTGGAAGAATCCGGAATCTCCCTGAATCCCCGAGAGATTCAAGAATTCATGGTTCGAAGCGCTCCCGACGACACCCTCCTGATCTTCGGACGGGCCCGGCCCAGAGACGCCCGCGACCTTCCCGCCTTTCAGGTCACCGACGAGACCACCGAACGGGTGGTGCTGCCTTTCTCCCCGCCGGATCAGGCCTTTCGGCTTCACGGAGACGCCGCGGCCGCTCACTTCGACCAAACCGGGCTGCGGAATCCCCGGCCCCGAATCGGGGTGGCCGCCATCGTGGGTAAAGACGGAAAGGTCCTTCTGGGAAAACGGCGAAACGCACACGGCGATGGGACCTGGCAGTTTCCCGGAGGCCATCTCGAGTACGGCGAATCGGTTGAGGATTGCGCACGCCGGGAGGTCTGGGAGGAGGCCGGTATCCGCATCTGCGATCTTCGCATCGGCCCCTACACCAATGACCGCTTTGAAGCGGAAAGAAAGCACTATATCACCCTCTTTGTGACCGCCCGGTATGAATCCGGATCGGTGCGGCGCAGGGAGCCCCATAAATGCGGACAATGGGCATGGTTTCGGTGGTCCCGGCTGCCGGAGCCTTGGTTTTTGCCCATTCAAAACCTGATGAAGACGGGATTTCGCCCTGACGGGCTGTCCCGGTGAGGACATCATGGCATCTTTTGGTTTCGGCAAAAAATCCCGTCGAAAGCGAGGCTTCGACGGCATGGACGACGATCTCACGGCCCAGCTTCGAATGCTCCAGGCCAAAGACGAAACCCACGAGGTCGAGGCGCTTCAGGAAAAAGTGGACCGGCTGACCCTGATCTGCCGGGCGCTCTGGACCCTCGTGCAGGAACACCATGATCTTTCGGAAACCGATCTGGTCAACCGAATGGAGGAGATGAAACGGACGGAAGGGACCGAATGCCCCGAATGCGGACGGATCATGAGCCGGCACCACAACCGGTGCCTTTACTGCGGGGCCGAGGGGTCGGCCGCCGGCGCCTTTGACCGGTTTTAGGGGGCGGGCCGCACCCGAAAGGCGGCGTCCACCTCCATCCGCTTCTGGTAGGTTTCGAAAAGCTTCCACCGGACCACCGGAATGTCCAGCAGCATCTTTCCGGGGATATGGAAAATTTCCGCATCGGTGACCACCCGTATGCGATAATCCACCGCCATGTCGAAAAGCACGCATTCCTCTCCGAAGAACTGGCCCGGCCCCAGCATCTCCACCGGCTTGCCGTCGTCGAACCGCTCCAGCTTTCCCGACTTGACCGTAAACACCTCATCGTGGAGCCCCTTGGGAAACTCCTTTCCGGCCTTGTATTTTCGAACCCGCATGGCCTTGGCCAGCCGGTTCTGGGTCAGATAGGAGACCACCTCACCGAACAGCCAGGTCTGCTGAATGAATTCCCGATTGCACTGAAGCCGTTTGATCTCCTTGGAAAGGGCGTTGCGTTTCACGAACTCGGCGTAGAGGGTCTTGGGCAGCCGCAGGGCCTTTACGAAATTGGCGGCCCGGTAGGTCCCCACCGAGGCCACCCCTTCCAGGGCGGAAATTTCCCCGATCAGGGCCCCGGCGGAAAGGATGTTGTGAATCCCCAGTTCGGAGTGGATCCGCTCTACGTTTCCGGTCAAAACCAGGTAGATCTCATCGGCATACACCCCGTCCTTCAACAGAATCGACTGGGGATTGAAGGTGATCAGCTCATTGTTGAGCAGAATGCTGAGCTGGTGCACCGGGGCCGCCGGAAAATACGAGCGCAGAAACGCCAGGGCATACGAATTGAGATAATTATGAGCGGTGGGGATGAGCACATCCACCATCCCGAAAGGGGCCCCGGAGCCGATCTCTTTCTGGGCGTTGGTCAAATCCCCGGAGGTGTGCGAAAGGATGATCTTATCCGAGGGATCATGGCGAAAGTCCCGGGCATCCCCGTGAATCAACCCGCCCCCGGCATCGATTTTCTTGATGTGAAATTTGCGCAGATAGATCTCCCGCACCTGATCATAATATTCCCGGGACACCCCGATTTCGTTTTCATCCTCGGTGATGAACCCCTTGAGGACGTCCAGGGAAACAATATCGGCGAAATGGGCATAAGATCGGTAGCCGTCTTCCCACAGGGTCCGGAACATCAGCACGCTGGTCTCCACCGGATGGGGGGAAAAGACCGGCTTGACCTCCAGCCCGTGGATGTCGTTCCAGAGATCGAATTTCAGGTCATGGACCTCGAAGTATTCGAACAGGTTCTTTTCGGAGATGGTCATCAGGGCCGAAAGTTTCCGGGCCACCGAGGCCCGGACCAGAGCGGTGGCATAGTATTTGATTCGATGGTCCGATCGCATCAGGGTGGTGAATCCGGCGATGTGGTCGTCATGGCAGTGGGTGTGAAAGATGCCTTCGATTTCATTCACCCCGATGCCCAAGGCGGTGAGGCTGTACAGGACATTGGGCCCCGCGTCGATCAGGTAGATCTTTCCCTGGAACAAAAGGATGCTCGACATACAGGGGCGGTTGACGTTCCATCCGTCCCCTTCCCCCGAATGGATGACCGCGAAATATTCCCGTTTGATGTCGTGATATCCCAGGGGATAGGGGGCGCTGTAGCATTCGTTCGGGGAGAGGTTGAGATCCACCGTGACCGTTTCGTCTTGGTAGCGAAACTCGAAGACGTTCAGCCGAAGCCGTCGAATAAAGACCCCGTTGCGAATCTCCACCGGCCGGTTCTCTAGCCGGCGGGTTTCCAGAAGCTCCTCCGCCGGGCTGATCTTGCCGAAGGCGAACTTGAGCTTGAGCCGCATCATCTCCCGGGCCGTCGCCGGAGAAATCCCGGCGTCGCTGATCTCCGCCTCAGTCACCAGCCCGTAGTTGCCCCGATAGATGTACTGAATCTGGGCGTCCACCTGTTCGGAAAGACCGATGAGCATGGGCTTGGCCCCGGTGTTATTGGGATGATTGGGCAGCATCATCCCCTGCCGGTACAGCATCTGAAGGGCCGGAAATTCCGCGAGATTGGCGAAGCTTCCGTTTTGAACCAGAACATCCGAGAGCAAAATCGCATTGGGGCCGGTCTCGTAGGAGACGCCCTCCTTTTCCTTGACCACGATCAGCCCCCGTTTCATCAGATGCTTGACGCTGTCGGCCGGGCAGCCGCATTGCACAAACAGGCCCGCCTCGGGGATTTCAATCAAAAAGAGTCCGTCGGCAACCTGAAATTTACCAATCTTCGACATGGTGCTTCACCTAATTTTGACCCGTCCGTATAATGGTCGATCCGTGGAAAGGGCGGTGTATAGGGTGTAATATGACGTTTCTCAAATTTCAACATATTATTTACTTTTTTTACTTTTTTTGAACGGAAACGGCTTGAATTTCAGTGAAACATGACGAATCTTCGAGAAAACCAGGGGATTGAAATGCGGAAAGCAGGGTCGACCTTCCACTCGCTCTTTACATTCTCAGCTCATATTGGTATACCCCCCTGCAATCAAATCGGTAGGATAATATTCACATTTAGAACAGACTTTTTTCAAGCAGGAGTAGAACATGGCCCCATGCCCTTGCGGATCGGAATTGGATTATGAAGCGTGCTGCGGCCCCCTGATCGCGGGGGAGCGGACCGCCGACACCGCCGAAGCGCTGCTGCGCTCCCGGTACACCGCCTATGCCAAACAAGAAGTGGATTACCTCGTCGATACGGTCCATCCGGAAAAACGAGAAGCCGACAGCCGGAAATCGGTTGAAAAATGGGCCAAAAACAGCCAGTGGCGGCGGCTTCAGGTCCTGGAAACCACCGGCGGCGGCCCCGAAGATACGGAAGGGACCGTGGAATTCGTAGCCGACTACATGGAAAGGGGCAAAAACCGAAAACACCATGAAGTCGCCGAATTCAAAAAAGAAGATGATCGGTGGTATTTCTTCGAGGCCGGGGCCCCGAAAATCGAGCAGTTTGTCCGCAAAGGCCCTAAGGTCGGGCGAAACGATCCCTGCCCCTGCGGAAGCGGAAAAAAATACAAAAAATGTTGCGCCGGGTAACACCGGTTTTTATGCTTCCGGCACCTTTTTTATGCGTGAAAAAAGGCGCCGAATGTGACCTTCACCAGGGAGAAAACAATGATCATGAAACGAATCGTTTTGCTGGCACTGGCGATGGTGCTGGCCTGGCAGCCGGCCATGGCCGAAGAAAAACCCGAAGAGAAAAAAGGCATCAAAATCGGTTTCATCTATGTGTCCCCGGTAGGGGACGCCGGGTGGTCTTACGCCCATAACGAGGCACGAAAAGCCATCGAGGCCATGGAAGGGGTGGAAACCGCCTTTGTGGAGTCGGTGCCCGAAGGGCCCGACTCGGAGCGGGTCATGCTCAACATGGCCCGAAAAGACTATGATCTGGTCTTCGCCACCAGCTTCGGCTACATGGACCCGATGCTCAAGGTGGCCAAACGATTTCCGGATACGGTCTTCATGCACTGTTCCGGTTTCAAAACCGCCCCCAACATGGGCACCTATTTCGGCCGCATGTACCAGGCCCGGTACCTTTCGGGCATGGTCGCCGGCGCCATGACCAAAACCGGTACCCTGGGGTATGTGGCCGCCTTTCCCATTCCGGAGGTGATTCGGGGTATCAATGCTTTTGCCCTGGGCGCGCAAGCGGTCAACCCCGACACCAAGGTGCGGGTGGTCTGGACCAAAACCTGGTATGATCCGGCCACCGAAAAAGAGGCCGCCAAAAGCCTTCTGGATGTGGGGGCCGATGTCATCGCCCAGCACCAGGATTCCCCCGGGCCCCAGGAAGCGGCCCAGCAGCGGGGGGTCTATTCCATCGGCTACAACACCGACATGAGCCAATTCGCCCCCGAAGCCCACCTGGTGGCGCCGATCTGGAACTGGACCCCCTTTTACAAAGAGATGGTCCGACAGGTGAAAGCCGGCGACTGGGAAAGCAAATCCTACTGGTGGGGCCTGGAAAAAGGCATCGTGAATATCAGCCCCATCAGCGATAAGGTGCCGGTGGATGTGAGAAAAAAGGTCCTGGACAAGAAGGCGGGCATCATCGCCGATAATTTTACCGTCTTTTCCGGACCGGTCAAAGACCAAAAGGGAGAGGTTCGCATTCCCGAAGGCAAATCAGCCGCCGATGCCGAGCTGCTGGGCATGGACTGGTTCGTCGAAGGCGTGATCGGAACCACCAAATGAGAAGAGCCGGGCCTTTCGGGGTCCGTTCCTTTTCACAACTGTTCCCGCCCGAATAGCGGCCGGCAAATAATGGGAAGAATCAGGGTATTGAAAAGACAGGAACCCCTGGGATGGCGTTCCTGTCTTGTTTTATTTGGGGCCGCGGGGGTATCCCTGGTCCTCAGCGGAATCCTCCTGGGCCTTCAGGACAGACCCCCGCTGACCGCCATGGGGGTCCTGTTTCAGGGCGCCTTCGGCTCCGCCTGGGCCATTGAGGATTGCCTGATCAAGGCGGTTCCCATCTATCTGTGCTCCCTGGGAGTGGCGGTGGCCTTTCGGCTCCAGGTCTGGAATATCGGGGCCGAGGGCCAGTTCGCATTGGGCGCGGTAGGGGCGACCGCGGCGGCCCTCTATTTTCCCGACCTTCCCTGGTTTCTGCTGCTTCCGTACATGGCCCTGGCCGCATTCATAGCCGGCGGGTCCTGGGGCCTGATCCCGGCGCTGCTAAAAATCCGCATGCGGGCCAATGAAATCATCGTCACCCTGATGATGAACTACATCGCCATTCTGTTTCTCGACTACCTCGTCTACGGCGCATGGAAAGACCCCGCCAGCTTCGGGTTCCCCATGACCCCGACCTTTACCGAAAGCGCCATCGTGGGACGGATCGGAGATACCCACCTCAACTGGGGGTTGGCCCTCTGCGCCGTCTGCGGTCTTCTGGTCTGGATTTTCTTTCGCTACACCCTGCTGGGCTATGAATTAAAGGCCAGCGGTGAAAACGTGCGGGCGGCCCGGTATGCCCGACTGCCCTACGAACGGCTGGTCATTCTGGTGATGGTGCTGAGCGGGGCCCTGGCCGGATGGGCCGGATTCATCGAAGCCTCGGCCACCCTCAACCGGCTTCAGCCCAGCATCATGGTGGGATACGGCTACACCGCCATCGTGGTGGCCTGGCTGGCCCGGCTCAATCCGCTTTTTATCGGACTGGCCTCCTTTCTGTTGGCCGGGCTTCGGGTGGGGGTGGAAAACCTGCAACTCGAACTTCAGGTGCCCGCCGCCTTCGGCCAGATTATGGAAGGGTTGATTCTGTTGACCGTTCTGGCCGGCGGTTTTTTTACCGAATACCGGCTTCGGCTGAGGCCCCGCCCATGACCCGGGAGATCCTGATTTCCCTGCTGGCCGCCACCGTGCAGTCGGGGACCCCTATTCTCTATGCCACCCTCGGGGAAATCTTTACGGAACGGTCTGGGATTCTCAACCTGGGGGTGGAGGGTATCATGCTGGTGGGGGCCCTGGCCGGATTTCTGGGGGCCAAATTCACCGGAAGCCCGGTATCGGGATTTCTTCTCGGCGGGGTTTTCGGGATGGGCCTGGCCGGCATACACGGGCTGGTCTGCATCGGGTTCAACGGGAATCAGGTGGTCTCGGGTCTGGCCCTGACCATCCTGGGCACCGGGCTGGCCAACTACCTGGGTACCCCGTTCATCGGCCAGAGCGCCCCCGGTTTTTCGCCGTGGCCGGTGCCGGTTCTTTCCCGTATTCCGATCCTGGGGGAAATCTTTTTCCAGCATGATTTTCTCATCTATATTTCCTACCTGGTCCCGCCCCTGATGTGGCTTTTCTTTCGGTACACCCGGTGGGGTCTGGGGCTTCGAGCCGCGGGGGAGCACCCGGCGGCGGCGGCGGCGGCCGGGCTCAACATTTACCGGTTTCGATGGGCCGGGGTCCTGACCGGCGGATTTCTGGCGGGGCTGGGCGGGGCCTATCTTTCCCTGGCCTATACCCACCTCTGGACCTCGGGGCTGACCGCCGGCCGGGGATGGATCGCGGTTGCCCTGGTGATTTTCGCCTTCTGGCATCCGCTGCGGGCCTTCCTGGGGGCTTATCTTTTCGGGGGAGTCATGGCCTTCCAGTTCCGGCTTCAGGCCCTGGGCGCCGATCTGCCGTCCTCCCTGTTGCTGATGCTCCCCTACGGATTGACCATCCTCGTCCTGGTCCTCTCCTCCTGGCGGGCCCGGGGGGATCAGGCCCCGGCCTTTCTGGGGATCAATGTGGAACCTTCGGAATGAGCCGTCTTTTCTTTTTTAAATCCGGGGTTATCTTTGGGTACCATTTCGAACAGAGGAACCATGAAAACCGAACACCGATACGCCAAAACCTATCCCATCTCCTGGGAGCAGCTTCATCGAGACGCCAAGGCCCTGTCTTGGCGACTGATCGGTCGTGAACCGTGGAAGGGGATCATCGCCATCACCCGCGGCGGACTGGTGCCGGCCGCCATCATCGCCCGGGAGTTGGACATCCATCTGGTGGATACCGTCTGCATCTCCAGCTACACTTTTAAGCAGCAGGGCGAGATCAACATCATCAAACCGGTGACCGAGGCGGATGAAGGATGGCTGCTGATCGACGATCTGGTGGATACCGGCAAGACCGCCGCCGTGGTCCGGAAAATGATCCCCAAGGCCCACTTCGCCACCATCTACGCCAAACCGGAAGGAAAACCCCTGGTGGACACCTTTGTCACGGAGGTCAGCCAGGACACATGGATTCTGTTTCCCTGGGACACCGAATCCCAATTCATTCAACCCATCGCCGGATTGCAGGGGCCGGAACGATGAACCTTCCCGCTCCCCCGCTGGTCCGTTTGGAGGAGATCAGCAAATCCTTCGGCCGGGTTCGGGCCAACAGCGATATCACCCTGGATATTCGGGCCGGAAAAATAAAGGCCCTGCTGGGAGAAAACGGCGCCGGCAAATCCACCCTGATGTCGATTCTGGCCGGCCGCCTTCAGCCGGATGCCGGAAAAATCCTGGTGGAAGGAGAGGCCACCCGGTTCCCTTCGGCCCGGGAGGCGATTCAGGCGGGCATCGGAATGGTCTATCAGCACTTTATGCTGGTGGATGCCATGACCGTCACCGAAAACGTCTTTCTGGGTCAGGAAGGCGGCTTCTGGCTGCGTCGCCGAAAAATGGCCGCTCGGGTCACCGAACTGGCCCGTCGATACGGGCTGGAGATCGACCCTTCGGCCCGGGTATCCGAGCTTTCCATGGGGGAAAAGCAGCGGGTGGAGATCTTGAAACTCCTTCAACGCCAGAGCCGGGTGCTCATTTTCGACGAACCCACGGCGGTGCTCACATCTACCGAGACCGAACAGCTGTTTGAGGCCATGAATCAGATGGCCGCCCAGGGAAAGGCCATCGTCTTTATCAGCCATAAGCTGCCGGAGGTGATGTCGGTGGCCGACGACATCGCCATCCTTCGAAACGGCACCGTGGTGGACACCCTGGAGGCCGGCGCCGTCACCTCGCGGGCCGACCTGGCCCGACGGATGGTGGGCCGGGAGGTGGTGCTTCAGGTGGACAAAGGGCCTTCCGAGATCGGCCCCCGGGTGCTGACCATTCGAGGGCTGGAAGCCGGCACCCTGCA
>JGI12210J13797_10844164_pt1 | contig 11116 bp, 12 predicted proteins | sample ElkSlonscriptome_3_FD_13797 | JGI IMG/M metagenome (IMG submission 13797) | reverse complement strand
CTGCATTTCGAGGATGTTCGCAAACTGCTCGAAGTGCTGCACCGGCTGGTGGAGCAGGGTAATTCGGTGGTGGTGATCGAGCACAATCTCGACGTGATCAAGACCGCCGACTGGATCGTGGACCTTGGGCCCGAAGGCGGCGTTCGCGGCGGGGAGATCGTCGCGGAGGGCACGCCGGAGGACGTGGCCGAGGTGGAGCGGTCGTTTACCGGCGGCTATCTGAAGCCGATGCTGCGGGGGACGCGGGAGGCGGCGGAGTGAGTGGGCCGGACGATGACGATGAGGCCGCCAGCCACCGACGAGAGCATTTGGTCGGAAGCTGACGAGACAGGGCCGAGCGGGATCGTTTGGCTGCTCGCTTGTCCCGTTCGTCCTGATCCTTCTCGTCTTGTCCATGATGCTGGACGATATCCTCTGGGAGCTTGCCCCGCCGCTCCTGATCGTCGCTTTTGTCGGCTACCGTGTCTGGATCGCATGAGTTTATCGGCTGGAGGGACCGCGGGAATGGGAAGCTTCGGGCAAGCGCTTCTTCCCGGGTGAGACGCCCCACAGGCAGATGCGCAACCTGGCCCTGATGCTGTTAGCTGTCATGGCGGCGACCGTGGTTCTGCCGTTCATGGTCGGGCCATGGCTCGATGAGCCGACGAAGAAATTGCGCGAATGAACCGTGCCCCGGCCGCAGGACTGGGTTTGACCACGACCTTGGCGGAACCACCCGCTCCGCCACTCGCTGACTGTGTGCAAACAGAACCAGCGAAGGAGCATCCCATGAATCGCAGCACCGCTCTCACCCACACCGTCCCGAAGACCGCCGCGCTCGCCGCCACCGCCGCGCTTGCGTTGGCGGGTTGCACCACCATGTCTTCCTCCGACGATCTCGGGTTCGGCACACGGCTCGCGGCCGAGCTCGAGGGCGAGAACGAGGTGCCGCAGGAGGGCGCCGCGAACGGGACAGGGGGCTTCGAGGCCGCGCTCGCACAGGACGGGGAGCTTTGCTACGAGATCTACGCCACCGGCATCGCCCCGGCGGGCGCCGCGCATATTCACCGCGGCGCGGCAAGCGAGAACGGGCCGCCGGTCGTCTCCCTCGTCACTCCGCAGACCGGGGAGACCGCCGAGGCCTGCACCATGATCGAAAGCGGCCTCGCGCAGGAAATCCTCGCCGATCCGGAAGGCTTCTACGTCAACGTCCACAACGAGCCCTATCCTGGCGGCGCGATCCGCGGACAGCTTGTCCAGACGCCGAAGCCCTGACCCTGCGCAGTCGCTAAGGGCAGTGAGGCGGCGCGGGTGACAGTCCGCGTCTCCGGCTACCCGGCAATTTCAGCGTGGATCGTGTGAAGAGGAAATCGCCGGGACGACCGGCCGTCATTCTCGCAGTTCGAGCTCGACCGCCGCATGTCCCCTTCGGATCAGGCCGAGTTCCTTGGCCGCGGCGCGGCTGACATCGATCACCCGCCCCCGGCTGAACGGCCCGCGATCGTTGATCCGCACGGTGACGCTGCGACCGTTCGATGGGTTGGTCACCCGCACCATGCTGCCGAAGGGCAGGGTGCGGTGCGCGGCAGTCAGCGCGTTCATGTCGAACCGCTCGCCATTGGCCGTGCGCCGCCCGTGAAAGCGTCGTCCGTAAAAGGAAGCGGTGCCGGTGCCGAGGCTGCGAAAGGCGGGCGCCTCGATCTCTGGCTCGATCGCCGACAGGTCGACAGCGCTTTCCGGCAAAGCGAGGTCGGGGCGCGGGGCCTTGGCCAGTGGCTCGAACGCGGTGGCAAAGGAAGCAGGCCGCTGGCCAGGTGCTCCCTTCGTGGCTGCGGCTGCGGCGGACGGCACGGCTGCTCTGGCCGATTTCTCGCGCGCAGGCGAAGCGGAAGCGCGCGAAGGAGCTTTCGAACCCGCGCCGCCTGGCGTTTCTGCAGCGGTGGCGGCCGTTTGATCCGTATCTTCGGTAAGGTTCTCCTGCGCGCTTGCGGGCAGGGCCGAAAGCGCGATGGCGAGCGGCAGGGCGGCGAACATGCGGATCGCGCGGCGCCATGAGCGCGGATCGTGTTGGAGGCCCTCTCCCATGAGGGCGGTCTAGCGCGGCCGGACCGCAAGAGGCAATCCTGCCGGGCCGTCCATATCGCTGGCAGGGAGCCGTTGGCCGCTTTTCCGGCGAACTGTGCCCGCCGCGCAACGGGTTCCGCCGGAGCGGCCGGAGCGGCCGGAGCGGAAAGCAAATGGGGCCGGCATCGCTGCCGACCCCACTCTCACCGGCACGTGGTCGCTGCCTTCTTCATGCGCAGAGCACGGCGAACCGTCGCCACGCACATGTCCGGCAGCGCGCTTGGCGCCCGATGTCTTGGCTCCTGGCGGCTGCACCCGAAAGCGCTGCCTGATCCAGAGGCTTCCTCACCGGCGCTCGCGCCGGCATCCGGCCTGGTGGCTTTTCCGGAAGGCCGGTTCGGACCGCGAGGGTCTTTCACCGAACCTGCCGGCTGCGTGCCGGGCCGAGACCGCGGGTCCCCTATGGCTGACCAGAGCGATCAGGTCCGAGGCCGAAGCCTCCTTCCCGCTGCCCTTGCCGACCGGTATCGCGGCCTTCACGCTAACGAAACGTTCGCACCATCCTTCGGCAAGGCGGCTTGCAATCGGCCTGAGCCTCCTGCATGCCGTCTCTCAAACGGCGCGTGGACAGTCGCCAACGCGGTCCCTGGTCTGAAAAACCTCGAATTGTCAGGGCTTTGCAGCCTTGGCTTTCCGTGGTTTCTCGTCCCGAAGACAGCTTGAGATTGCGCCTGGACCCGCTGTTCGGCAAGCGGTGCAACCCCGACTTATCCACTTTTCCCCGACTTAGCTGTGGAGGACGGTGGGAAACTCAACGGTTCATCGCATTGGGCGCCAAGGCTCGCGATCCGGCAGGCGCTAGCTCGCAGGGCACGGCAATTTGCGGCCTGCTGGACTTTCTCGATCTTGCGCGCGGCGCCCCGGAACCCACCGCGACTCGCGGTTCAGCGATCGCGCTGGGCGAGCAGGCGCAGTCTGAGCGCGTTCAGCCTGATGAAACCTTCCGCGTCCTGCTGGTCGTATGCTCCGGCATCGTCCTCGAAGGTGACGTGCGCCTCCGAATAGAGCGAATGGGGCGATTTGCGCCCGACCACGCTCGCCAGCCCCTTGTAGAGCTTGAGCCGCACGGTCCCGGTGACCTTCTCCTGGCTATGATCGATCGCGGCCTGCAGCATCTCGCGCTCGGGTGCGAACCAGAAGCCGTTGTAGACGAGTTCGGCGTATTTCGGCATCAGCTCGTCCTTGAGATGCGCCGCGCCGCGGTCGAGCGTGATCTGTTCGATTCCGCGATGCGCTCGGGCGTAGATCTCGCCGCCGGGGGTTTCGTACATGCCGCGTGATTTCATCCCGACAAACCGGTTCTCGACGAGATCGAGCCTTCCGATGCCATGCTTGCGCCCGAGATCGTTGAGCGCGGCGAGCAGCGTGGCGGGCGACATGGCGTTGCCGTTCAGGGAGACACCATCGCCCTTCTCGAAGCCGATCTCGATATGTTCGGGCGTGTCCGGTGCGTTTTCCGGGTGGTCGGTGCGCGAATAGACGTAGTCCGGCGTCTCCTCCCACGGATCCTCCAGAACCTTGCCTTCGGACGAGGTGTGCAGCAGGTTCGCATCGGTCGAGAAGGGCGCCTCGCCGCGCTTGTCCTTCGGCACGGAAATCTGGTGTGCCTCGGCCCAGGCGATGAGCGCGGTGCGGCTGGTCAGGTCCCATTCGCGCCACGGGGCGATGACCTGGACGTTCGGGTCGAGCGCATAGGCCGACAGCTCGAAGCGGACCTGGTCGTTGCCCTTGCCGGTCGCGCCGTGCGCGATCGCATCGGCCCCCGTCTCATGCGCGATTTCGACAAGGCGCTTTGAAATGAGGGGCCGCGCGATGCTGGTGCCAAGCAGGTAATCGCCTTCGTAGCGGGCATTGGCGCGCATCATCGGGAAGACGAAATCGCGCACGAATTCCTCGCGCAGGTCCTCGATGAAGATGTGTTCGTCCGGGATGCCCATGGCGCGGGCCTTGTCGCGGGCCGGCTCGATTTCCTCGCCTTGCCCCAGATCGGCGGTGAAGGTCACGACTTCGAGCCCGCGCTCGACGGCGAGCCACTTGGCGATGACGGAAGTGTCGAGGCCGCCCGAATAGGCGAGGACGACGCGCTTGATGTCGCTCATGGGTCCAGTCCTGGATGCGTGGCGAGGCAGTAGGCCCCGCGCAAAGGTGGAGCGCCCGTATCAAGGCCCTGCGCGATAGGCAATCGCCCGCGGCGCAGTCGGGCGCGTCGGCAAAAAGGTGCGAGCTGACCTGCCGGATCGATGTAACGTATTAAAGTATCGTCGCTTTTCCGGTGACAGCGCCGGGATAGGGGGCTACGGCCCCACCGGGATCTGAACATGAAGGAATTATTCGATGAAAAGATCCCTCTCCCTTCTCGCCATCGCTGCGGCCACGCTCACTTCGGGAGCCTATGCCCACGAGGTGCTCCATCCCGGCCATGACAGCCACGCCCACGGCGCCGATTGCGGTCACGTCGCGCTCGAACATGGGGGCCATGTCGATTACCTTCATGACGGCCATCTCCATTCGGTCCATGGCTCGCATTACGACGAACATGCGCTCGAGGTATCCACGGACAATCCGGTCGCCGAGGAACTCGCGACCATTGTGACCAGTGACGATCACATGCACGGCCATGAGGGCGAGGAGCACGCCATGGTCCAGCACGGCGACCACATCGATTACATCCACGATGGCCGGCTGCATTTCGTCCACGGCGATCACATGGACGATCACGGCCCGGTGAAGCTGGTCGACCCGGCGAAGCTCGCCGCGCGCTAGGCGCTCGAAAGCAGGCGCTTCTCCTCCTCCACGATCCAGTCGCGGGTGAGGGGAAGGGCGTGCCGGTCGCGGGTATACTGGATCTGGTAATTGCACATGCTGCCATGCTCGAACACGGTGGCGGCACCGGCAAGGTAGAAGGTCCACATGCGAAAGAAGCGCTCGTCATGGAGCGCGACGATCCGCTCGCGATTGGCAAGGCAATTGGCATACCATTCGCGGATGGTCTTTGCGTAATGGACGCGCAGCGCCTCGACATCGGCGGCGATCAGGGAGAATTTCTCCGACGCGGCAACCGTTTCCGACAGGGCCGGGATGTAGCCGCCGGGAAAGATGTATTTGCGCGTGAACGCGTCGGTGGTTCCGGGCGAGCCCATCCGCCCGATCGTGTGGATCAGCATCACGCCCATCGGGTCGAGCAGTCGCGCGCAGCATTCGAAGAACGTGTCGAACTGCGCCTGCCCGACATGCTCGAACATGCCGACCGAGACGATCCGGTCGAACGTCCGGCCCGAGGCGGCGAAATCGCGATAGTCGACGAGTTCGATGGTGACCTGCCCGGCAACGCCCGCCTCGGCGATCCGCTTGCGCGCGAGCGAGGCCTGTTCGGATGACAGGGTGATTCCCGTCACCTCGACGTCGTAATGGCGCGCAAGATAGATCGCCATGCCGCCCCAGCCACAGCCGATATCGAGCACCTTCTGGCCCGGCCTGATTGCCAGCTTGGCCGCGATATGGGCAAGCTTCGCCTCCTGCGCCTGGCCAAGCGTCATGTCAGGCCCGAAATGATCGGTGTTCCAATACGCGCAGGAATACTGGAAATGCTCGGGATCGAGCATCAGCGTATAGAGCGCATTGCCGATATCGTAGTGATGCGCGACATTGCGCTGCGCACGGACCGCGTCATTGAACCGGTCGAACGTGACGGCCGCCCGGTTGACCAGCCGCTTTGGCAGGCTCGGGCGAAGCTTGTCGCCACCGCGTTCCCAGCGCCCGTTCATGCGCAGCAGGCTGACCAGGCCCATCACGTCGCCTTCCTCGATCACGAGGCGCCCGTCCATGAATGCCTCCGCCGCGCCGAGCCGCGGGTCGAGCACGATGTCGCGCGGGACGGCATCGTCGGTGAAGCGCACGACGATGTCGGGATACCCTTCGGCTGCCTCGCCGTGAACGCGCGCATCGCCATCGGCGAAGACCACGCCGAGGCGTCCGCGTTCGATGGCACTGGAAAGGAAACGATCGAAAAGGGTCTTGCTCATGCCTGCTCCCTGTTTGCCGGGACGATCCCGCGAGGCCCGAAGCGCCACGATGCCCGTGCTTTCGACACTGTCAACATTGCGCTATCATCGCCGGGCCATGGCCGATGCGAAGATTCAGCCCAACCTGGCCTCTGTCGAAGCGTTCCTCGCTTCGGTCGAGCCGCCCGTCAAGCGCAAGGATGCACGCGCGCTCGATGCGCTCTTCCGGCGGGTGACGGGGCAGGAGCCGGTCATGTGGGGCGCGGCGATGATCGGCTATGGCGAATATGAGACCGTCTATGCGAGCGGGCGCGAGGTGCGCTGGATGCGAACCGGATTTTCCCCGCGCAAGGCGAAGCATTCGCTGCACCTGATGGCAGGCTATTCGGACACGGACGCTGCGAAGGAGCGACGCAGCCTGCTCGAGAGGCTCGGCAAGCATTCCGAGGGCAAGAGCTGCCTTTACGTGGTAAAACTCGCCGACGTGGACATGGGCGTGCTCGAGGAACTGGTCGCGGCCGACTGGCGGGCGATGCAGCGGATCTATCCGGCGTCTAGCGGGGCAGGGGCCTAGATCCCCGCATACCACTGGTAATCGGCGACATCCTCCCAGAAGCCGCCCTTGCCTTCGCCCACGTCATCGAGGCTCGCCACCGCTTCGATGCCGGTGAGATACTTGGCGTGCTTGTAACCGAGCTGGCGCTCGATCCGCATGCGCAAGGGCGCCCCGTTCTTTTCGGGCAGGTTTTCGCCATTGAGCTGGTGCGCGATGATCGTTTGCGGATGATAGGCATCGACCATGTCGACGCTTTCGTAATAGCGGTGGCCATAAAGCGTGTCGGCGCAGCGGAAGACGATGAAATTGGCCTCCGGCAGGACCCGCGCGGCATCGAGCAGGATGGACAGCTGCGGGCCGGTCCATTCGCCGATCGCGCTCCACCCCTCGACGCAATCGTGGCGCGTTACCTGGACCCGCTGGGGCAGGGCACGCAGGGTCTCGATCGAAAGGGTGAGCGGGCTGGCGACGAGGCCGGTGACGGTCAGCCGCCAGTCGGGAAAGCCGCTGGCCAGCTGCTCGCGATATTGCTGCGTGTCGACGGTGAGCGAGCCGTTGCCGCGAAAACTCGGCGACACTTCGGACCGGTCGAATTCGGGCGCCAGCCCCTGCCGTCCGGCGAGCGCGCGCTGCGCTTCCCGGTGCCAGCTTTCGGCGGTGTCGAAGATCGACCCGGCGGCCTCGCTCTCGCCGACGCGCGAACAGGCGCCTGCGCCCAGGGCGGCGAGCCCTGCGAGAAGATGGCGGCGTCCCAGATCAGCCATGAGCGCTCTCCTTCACCGGCCGGGCGAGGATCATGCCGCCGAGCGTCTTCACCGGCCCGGCAACGAAGACCATCGCGACATGGACGACCAGAAAGCCGAGCAGCGCGAAGGCGAATAGGAAATGGAAGGAGCGCGCGCTCTGCCGCCCGCCGAAAGCTTCGACCAGCCACGGAGCGGCCGGCTCGATTCCCGGACTGATCGAAAGACCGGTGAGCGCCATGCCCGGCAGGAACACCCCGAGCACGAAGGCATAGGCGATCCGCTGGAGCGGGTTGTAGTCGGCTTTCTCCGCGCGCCGGTTGGCGCCTGTCAGATAGCCCCGGATCGTATCCCGGATCGCGCTCGGGCTGTAGGCGCGCGGACCCGCCGCGATGTCGCGCCGGAAATGGCCGTTGACGAGGATCACGATCCAGTAGGCGAGAAGGCCGAGCGCGAACACCCATGCCGCGGTGTTGTGCCAGTCGCGCGCCTCGGCAAGGTCGTAGCGGAACATCGGCAGCGTCGCCCAGCCGGGAAAGCGCATGACGTGGAGCCACGCTTCCTCGGGCGCCCAGCCGGCATTGCCCCAGTAGAGCCGCCGGTGCGCGTTCGAGATGGTGAGGCCCGACATGAACAGGACCACCGCCGCGGCCGCGTTGATCCAGTGCCACAACCTTGTCGAGAGCGCGTGTTTCATGCGGGACCTTCCCCGGCGCGGACCTTGTCGCGGGCAAGCCAGATCACGTCGCGGTCCTGGTCGAGCAGGTGCTGGCCCGAATCGACGAAGAGGGAGGCGCCGCTGCGCATCGCGCGGGTGGCGAGGAAGCGCGCTGCGGCGACGATTTCTTCCACGTCGGTCTTGCGCCCGAGCAGGTTCAGTCGGTGCGAGACTTCGGTCTCCTCCTCGCGCTGGTCGTGGCTCGCGAGGATTGCTCCGGGTGCAAGGCCGTAGACCCGGTCCGCCGGCCCCGCGGCGCCTTTTGCCAGCATGGGTATCGTCGCGGCGAGCGCATGCTTCGACATGGTGTAGCTGAAGAAATCGGGGTTGGGATTGGCGATCTTCATGTCGGTTACCTGGATGACGACGCGCCCGTGGTCGCTTTTCGCATGGGCGAGAAACGCCTGCGCCATGCGCGCCGGTGCAAGGGCGTTGACCTGCATCGCCTCCCGATACGTCTGCGGGTCGCAATCGGTTGCATCGTCATAGTCGAAGACCGAGGCCGAATTGACGAGGCAGCGCCAGTCGGGAAGGCGCGCGGCGAGTTCCTTGATCATCGCGCTCGCCGCCTCGTCATCTGCAAGATTGCATTGCACCGGCTCGGCCGACGGCAGCGAGCGGGCAAGCTCTTCCGCCGCTTCGGCAGAGGTTCCGTAATGGATGATCGCGTGCCAGCCGGCTTGCGCAAAGCCGGTCACGATGGCCGCCCCGATCCGGGTCGCGCCGCCAGTGACGAGGATCGCGGGGCGGGTCATGGCCGTCCCTTCCGCCGGTTTGCACTGTGCTGCATCGCAAGGAGGCCTATCAGTGCCCGGGCGGCGCGGCAACGCGCAAGCAAAGGGCCGCCGAAGACAAGCCCCGGCGGCCCTCGTCCGTTGCGGTTCGGCGGATCAGCGGCAGCGCACGTCGCCCCGGTCGATCTCGCGGCCGAGCAGCCCGCCTGCCACCGCGCCGAGCACCGTGCCGAGCGTGCGGTCGCCGCGCCGGTCGATCTCCCGCCCGAGCAGCGCCCCGACACCGGCGCCGATCACGAGGCCGACCGTCCCATCGTCGCGGCGGCAGCGAAAGCGTCCGTCGCGGCCGCGCCAGACCCGGTCGCGGCGAGCGAGTCGGCGGCCGTCCCAGCGATCGCGCTCGCGCCAGCGGCGCTCGCGCCAGTCGTCGTCATCGTCCCAGCGATCGTCGTCATAGCGATCATCCCAGTCGCGGTCGCGGCGGCCCCAGGCGCGGGCATGGCGCGGGGGATCGCGCTCGAAACTGGCGGAGGTCTCGATCCCGATCCCCCCGATCCCGACACCCGCAAGGGCTGCGGCCTGCGTGGCGGGCGGCGCGATATCGGCCGCGGCGGCTGGCGCGGCGAAGACGGCCAGCGATCCGGCGGCGGCGAACAGTGCAATCGATTTCATGACCCAGTCCTTTCCTGTCCGGTGATGCGGACGAGGTCGTTTTCGTTCATCCGAAACGAACCCAAGATGAACGACGGGAATTTCAAGTACCCCCTCTGCCGGAGCGCCCGCCACGCACGGCGAATCGTTCGCAGGGTGGAACGCCCTCGCGTCTCGCGGCTTGGTTGGACGAGGCGACAGGGAAGGACAGCAATGCCACTCAAGCGTTCGATGGGCTTGACCAGCCTGATCCTCTACGGGACGGGCACGATCCTTGGTGCCGGGATCTTCGTCGTGATCGGCGAGGTGATGGGCCGGGCGGGGACGCTCGCCCCGCTCGCCTATGCCGCCGCCGGGGTCGTTGCTGTCTTCACCGCGCTGAGCTTTGCAGAGATCGCCGCGCGGGTGCCGAGCGCGGGCGGGGCGATCGACTATGTCCGCAAGGGCTTTGGCTCCGACAGGTTCGCAGGTGTGATCGGCTGGATGATGATCATCGCCAACATCGTCTCGGGTGCGACGATCACGACCGGTTTCGTATCCTATCTCAACAGCTTTCTCGACGTGCCGCACTGGCTTGCGACGAGCGGGCTCGTGGTTCTGCTTGGCGCGATCTCGATCGCGGGGATGAAGCAGAGCGCGTGGTTCATGTCGGTCACCACCGCGATCGGCATCGTGACGCTGCTGGTCGTGCTCTGGCTGCTGCGCGACAGCCTGATCGGCTGGCCGGGCAGGCTGACGGGGGGCGGCGAGCTCGGCGATGCGGGCGCGGTGAGTGCGATACTCGGCGGGGCGTTCCTCGCGATCTATTCCTTCATCGGCTTCGGCGATGTCGCCCAGACCGCCGAAGAGGTGAAGGACGTCAAGAAGACCCTGCCGCTCGCCATGTGGATGGTGCTGGTGATCGTGTTCGTCTTCTACCTCGCCATTGCCGCCGCGCTGGCCGGGCGCAGCGACATCGACGCGATTGCCGGGGCCGATGCGCCGCTGGTCTATGCCGCGACGCAGGATACCGGCTTTCCCGCCCTGCCGCTCGCCATCGCCAGCCTGTTCGTGATCGTCAACGGTGCTCTGACGCAGGTGATCGCGGCGGCGCGGCTGTTGATGGACATGGGCCGCGACGACCTGCTCGAGACGCCGGCAATGTTCGGCCGGGTGAACGAGACGACAAACACGCCGATCATCGCGACGCTCGCTTCGCTCGCCGTGATCCTCGTGCTGGCACTGTTCGTGCCGCTGGGGACGCTGGCGAGCGGGACGAGCCTTGCCATCCTGCTCGTCTTCACTGCGGTCAATGCTGCGCTGTGGCGGATGAAACGCGAAAGTCAGCCCGAGGACGTTCCGAACATGTGGAAGTTCGTTCCCGTCCTCGGGGTCGTGACCTGCGCCCTTGCGGTGGTGGGGCAGGTGATCCTGTGGGTGACCGGCCTCGGCGGCTAGGGCCGGCGCATCAGGCGGGGCCGCCCGGATGCTCGCGCCGTCGCACGGGGACGGGTCCGCGCGCGACGTCGCGGCGGTTGTCCTCGGGCCGGAACCAGCGGCTTTCCTCGACCGGATCGATATAGGCATCGCCCCGCCGTATCTCGATCTCGCTCACCGGTACGCCGCGGCCG
>JGI12210J13797_10165003_pt1 | contig 11117 bp, 6 predicted proteins | sample ElkSlonscriptome_3_FD_13797 | JGI IMG/M metagenome (IMG submission 13797) | reverse complement strand
GAAGGCTTGTTAAAGGTAAACTTAAAATTCACCGTAGCGTTTTCGTCTACTACGTCGCTCACCTTATCCATGCGGTCGAGCATCTTTACCCGCGACTGAACTTGTCGGGCTTTAGTTGCTTTAGAGCGAAAACGTTCAATAAAGCGCTCAGTCTGCTTTATTTTTTGTTGCTGATTTTCAAAAGCGTTCTTCTGAATCTCCCGGCGCAGCTCCCGCTCCTCCAGATAGAATGAATAGTTTCCGGCGTAAGTAGTTAGTTGGGCGTGCGCTACTTCTACCGTTGTTTCAATGGTATTATCTAGAAACTGCTGATCATGAGAGACGATAATGAACGCGCCTTCGTAAGAGCTCAGGTAATTTTCAACCCACTGAATGGACGGCAAGTCTAAGTGGTTGGTTGGCTCATCTAGCATGAGTAGCGATGGCTTCTCCAGCAGTAGCTTGGCCAGCATTACTCGCATACGCCACCCTCCGGAAAATTCTCGGAGCGGACGTTTCAGATCATCGGTGCTAAAGCCAATCCCCTCCAAAATTTCTTCGGCACGAGCTTGCAGGGTGTAGCCTTCCAGGACTTCAAACTGCTCCTGCAAGCGAGTAAGCTGAGTAACTAACTTATCTTCGTAGTCAGTTTCCATCTTTTTGAGCACTTTTTCTATTTTGTGCTCAATCGCCAGCGCCTCTTCAAACGCCTGCATGGCTACGTTCAAAATACTATCATCCGACTGAAACGACAGTAAGTCCTGATTTAGAAACCCAACGGTACACTCGTTGGCTTTAGAGATTTCACCGCCGTCGGGCTGATATTCACCGTCTATTAAACGCAACAGCGTAGATTTGCCTGTTCCGTTCAGGCCGATGAGGCCAATTTTATCTTTAGGCTTGATGTGCAAATTGGCTCCATCGTATAAAGCCCGCCCCCCAATATGATACGATAAGTTATTGATTGCTACCATGACTGCAAAAATAGAAAATCTGTCAGATCATCGTAACACTATTCAAGCGGAAAATATTCATGTCGGTAAAAACGATTACAATCTTTCTCCCGACCGGTCTTCTATCTCTCGAACTTTCAGCTCAAAATAGCGCGTAGCTATTCGTAAAAAAGAAATAAGGTGAATAGCTACCGCTACGCCGAGAACAATTAAAACGAAATAAATCAGAATGGGAAGAAGAAAACTGATGTTAGGCATGGTTCAAAGGTTAAAGATTGTAGCGACCAATGGTTTGTCTAATATACTTAACCAGTAAGGCAAAAACACTTTCAACATTCCCTCTTTTTAAAGGGCCACTGTGAGACGGTCGCCTAGCGTGAAGTTAGGAGGATTTGATACTATAGGGACACATACTAGTCGCCCAGAATGGGGGTAGGCTAAGAGTAGCTAGATCAATAGCTCAAGAGAAAATCACTCTCCTACATCTTGCCCTAGTGTTCCGGCTACCTGATAAAGGCGGGCTTCAGCTTGCTTAGCCTGGTAGAACAAATCATTAATTCGTTTGCGGGCGCGAGTCAGGTTTAGCTGGGCATCGCGGAAGGCCGTAGCATCAATCTGGCCTAATTGCAGGGCGGATTCGGAACGCTCAAAATTAAGTTGGGCGGTTTCCAAATTGATTCGTTCCTGATCGAGCAAGTATAAACTGTTTTCGTAGACGGCGTAGGCGTTAAGTAGGTCGCGTTGTACTGCTAATTGGGTTTGTTCCAGGCTTCGGGCTTGATTCTCGGCCCGGATCGTAGCGTTTTGGGCTTGCGTAGAGCGGACGTTACCATCAAACAGAGTGTAGTTAAGTGATACTCCGCCGGTAAATCCTAGCTGCTCCTGTAGTATCAAGAAATTGGCATCGTTTTCTTGCTTCGTATAGCCGTAGGAACCGCTTAAATTTAGGGAGGGTAAATAGCTAGCCTGACTCACTTTTTCGTTGAGCCGGGCGGCGTTTAGGTTATAGTTTGCCAGACGCAAGGCGGCGTTGCCCTGTTTACTTTGTTCTAGCAGTTGCTCCAAATCCAACTGACGGTTCACGTCAAAATTATCCTGGGTTCGGAAAATAGTGGAAGGCGATTGCCCTCGAAAAACGTTCAAGTTCCGCTGGGCATTGGCGTAGTTTAGCCTAGATTGGGCGAGCGTTACGCTGTCGGTGTTGAGGTCAACTTCCGCGTTTAGGACTTCCAGCTTGGTGCTGCCTCCGAACAGGTAGCGGTTTTCTACCCGCTGAAGCCGCTCTCGCGAAAGGGCTACAGTCTCCTGATTGATCGTTACTTCTTCCTGTAGCCGGGCTACCTCCAGAAAGGTGCTTATTACCTGGTACACAGTGTTTTCAATAGCCTGCTGGGTTTGGGCATCGGCCACTCGCTGAAGCTCCTGCAATCGGCTGTAGGTATAAAATCGGGATAGGCCGTCGAATAGGGTGTAAGTAAGCTCAATGGCTCCGTTCAGTTGGGTAGACTGGGCATTTTCCCGGTCAATCGGGGGCATCTCTCCGGCAAATTCAATGTAGGTATCATTAATACTATGCTGATAACCGCTTGTTAGGCTGAGCCGGGGCAGAAATCCGGCGTTACCGATGGTCGCGTTGTTGCGGGTAACTTCCTGCTCATTGCGAGCAATAATTATATCATGGTTTTTCTCTAGCGCTCCTTGAATAGCCTGCTCCAGCGTGAGCGACGAAGGCTCGTTCTCCACTAAATAAAAATAATTCAGTGTGTCTGAGGACTGAGCTTGCGCTAGCACCGTTTCTCCTACTAAAAGAGCACTTAAGGCAAGGTGCTTAGCCCATCCTGTAGTAAAAAAATTAGTCATACTGATGTTGTTTATTTCCTTCCTGAACAGCGTGTTCAACCGAATTGCGGCTTGGCTTCTGGCCCTTCCACAACCATAGCGCGTACACTTTACCCTGGTTGGCGAGTAGCAGTAGCGACGGTAGCAAACACAAGATTAAAAACGCTCCTACCAATAAACCGTAGGCCACCGATACGGCCATCGGAATAAGGAATTGGGCTTGTAAGCTGGTTTCGAAGATGATTGGCCCTAAACCGGCCACGGTAGTTACGGTAGTTAGCACAATGGGGCGAAAGCGAGACACTCCGGTTGCCCGGACGGCTTCCGTAAAGTCGTTTCCCTCGCGCAAACGGTCGTTGAGATTATTGATAAATACTAAGCCATCGTTTAGTAAGATTCCGATCAAAGCTACCACTCCTAAGCCAGAAAGAATGCTGAATGGAATACCGTGAATAAAGTGACCGATAATTACGCCGATCAGCGAAAAGGGAACAATCAGTAGCAGTACCACCGCCTGGGTAACCGACCGGAAGCTGATAATTAGCACTACGATCATGGCGATAGCCACGACCGGCCCGGCCTGCTGGGCGGAGCTACTGGTTTTGCGCGACTGCCGCACCTGCCCCTCAAAGGTAGCGTCTACTGTAGGGTACTTACTCAGAATTCCCGGTAAAATACTGCTGCGAATATTCGCGATGACGTCGGGGGCCGAAACGTCTAGGCTGGAAACATCCGCTTCTACGCTAATTTCTCGTTGGCTATTACGGTGATTAATGGCAATCAGTCCCCGTTCCCGGTTCAAATTCGCAATTTCCTCTAGTGGATACTCTCCACCGTCGGGGGTGCGGATACGAAGTTGCTCCAACTCGCTAATATCGGTACGATCATCCATATCATAGCGTACCCACACTTTCACCTCATCGGTACCCCGTTGCAGTCGCTGGGCTTCTACCCCAAAGAAGCCACCGCGTACCTGAGCCATTACTTGCTGAAGGTTCAATCCCAGTAGTTTGGCTTTTTTCTTCAGCGAAATGTTGATCTCGGGTCGATTAGCCTGATCGTTATCAATTATGTCTTTCAAAGTTTCCAAATCTTCTAACGCAGCCCTTAGTTCTTCCTTCGCGCCCCGCAGATCCTCAAAGTCTCTTCCCGATAGAGATACCGACACTGGTTTACCAAACGGGGACTGAGTAGCAAACGATAGTTTTTTGGCATCGGGTATGGTTCCCGTTTCTTCCCGGATATCTGCCGCAATATCGAAGCTTAGTATGGAACGGCTTTCGGCGGGAGTGAGGTAGATGTTAAGGCTTCCCTTGTTACTCCCTGGCCCAACCACCATTTCGGTGAAGTCGATTACGCTGCCAGCTTCTTCCCCTTCGCGTTCTTGATACCCTTGGTTCGTTCGCCGGGCAGCCTGCTGAATCCGCTCGAGTACGTTCTGAGTGATGCTATCGCTAGTGCCCGCGGGCATTTCCAAGGAGACATTGATACTATTGCGCTCTACGTTGGGAAAAAACGTGATATTGACGATCCGTCCGCGGATTAACCCAAGGGCTATAATCAGTACGGCAACGAGCGATAGTACTGTAAACGCCTTGTTAGCCGTAGCAAAATGGAGTACCGGTTTATACACCCGGTCGCGCACGGTGGCCAGTAAGCGAATGGTGTACTCGTTGATCTTGGTTTCGCCGGATCCCTCCTTTCGCAGTGCCTTAGAATTTGCCAGGTGGGACGGAAGAAAAATGGATATTTCAATAAGCGAGATAGCCAGTGAAGCGATCACGACGAGAGCTACATCGGAAAAGAATTCTCCTAACTGACCATCGATAAAGAAGAAGAACCCGAACGCAATAATCGTAGTAATAATGGCGGCCAGTACCGACGGCATTACTTCTAATGTACCATTGATAGCAGCCTCTAGTCGTCCCTCACCATCCTCAAACCGCTGATAAATGTTTTCCCCCACTACTACTCCATCATCTACCAAAATGCCTAGTACGATAATCATTCCGAATAGCGAAAGCACATTAATGGTGAGTCCGTAGAACGATGCCAGTACGAACATTCCTAGGAAGGAGATGGGAATACCCAATGCCACCCAAAGAGCTACCCGGAGGTTAAGAAATAGCCCTAGCACCAGTAGAACCAGGGTAAATCCCAGAATACCGTTTCGTACCAGCAGATCAATACGCTCCTGCAGGTTCTCGGTACCGTCGTCAATCATGGTCGCCTGAATGGCCGAATTCTTTTCGTTGAACTCAGTCAGATAGTTGCGGATAGAAGTTGCTGCTTCTAGAATATCCTCTTCGTTCGTAGTATTTACTTCCAAGACTACCGCCCGCTTACCGTCGAAGTAAACCCGATCCGTGTCTTCCGACCAAGCATTGCGGACATCGGCTACGTCGCGCAACCGTACTACCGAGCCGTCGGCTTCGGCTTTTACTACAATATCCTGTAGTTCGTAGGCCTGGTAGCCCTTGTTATCCGCCCGAATGGTTATCTCGGTGGCCGGGCCCCGAATTTTACCGCCAGATATTTCCAAATTATTGTTCTGTACTGCTTGGGATAAATCCTGGAAGGTGAGTCCGTAGCTGCGTAGCGCGTTTTCTCGTACCCCGATTTCTACTTCCTCATCGGTGTAGCCACTCAGGTTGATGCGTGATATTTCCTCCATTCGCCGCAAATCATCCTCCACATCCTGGGCAGTTTCTTTTAGGGCTTTCAGCGAGACATCGCCATTTAATGCGAAGCGGGCGGTAAAGTTCACCGGCTCTTCCTTGAACACCACGATTCGTTCCAGGTCGGGCGGAAAAGAGCTGATCCGATCTACCGCATTCTTGGCATCTTGTAGCACCAAGTTCGCGTCCGCGTTTTCGGTAAGCTCCACCCGAATGGTAGCGGTAGCCTCGGTAGAGGTAGACGTAACCCGGTCGATTCCTGTGATGCCCTTTAAGTTATCCTCCACCTTCAGCGTTACCCCTTCTTCTACCTCCTCGGGCGAAGCGCCGGGAAATACCGCTTCCACAATAATGAATTTCACATCTTGCTCGGGAAAGAAGGAAGAGGTTAAACTTTTCAGCGCAAATATTCCGAAGATAGTGATAACGACAATGGCCAGATTGACCAAAATCTCGTAGCGGATAAAATAGTTGATAAATCTTCTCATAGACTACTCGCTTACTCAGAAGCTACTTTGGTACCCAAAAACGCTTCGGTATTATCTTCTATAATCAGGGTCATTCCATCTTCCAATCCGCGCACGATAGCGGTCTGATCGGAAGTTTTCAGTCGTTCCACTGGCAATAGTGCTGCCACCGAATCTTGCACAATGAAGACTTTGTTTTCGTTCACCAGTACGTCTCTCGGAATTTCAAAGGCATCTTCGTAAACCTGCCCTTTCACTCGTCCTTCCAGATACATACCGGATTTTAAGTCAGATCCGTTAAGGCGCACGAACACCCGCACAGTTTGAGAACCAGGCTCTACCCGCTCGTTGATTCGGCTGATAACTCCCTGATAGCTTTGACCCGACTGGGTGGGCGACAGTTCTACCGCATTGCCCACCCGAATATAGGCCAACTCTTCGGGGCGCACCGCGGCTTCCATTTCGTACACATTAGATTTGATAAATTCGCCCAGCTTCTGTCCTTGTCGCACCAGCGTACCCTGGTTAATACTGGTTTCGGTAAGCGTTCCGGTGAAGGGGGCGTAGATCCGGTACTTATCCAACTGCTCTTCTAACTGCCGGATGGTGTAGTACTGGGTGTATACGTTACGCGCTCCGAGGAACAATCGTAGCTGCTCGGATGACGGGTCAGGCAATGGTTGAATTGCCTGCTCCACGTCGGTGGAGAGTAAGTACGATTTCCAGGTTTCGTAGGCTTCTGGAAAATCTATTTTTAGGTCAGGTACTACTGAGGCTAGAGTAGTAACGAATGTGCTCTTTTGAGCTCTTAGGTTCTGGCGGGCCTCGCTGTCGTTGATACCTACTAGTAGGCTTCCCCTCTTAAATAGGTTGCCCACCTTGAACTTAGGATTAGTGGGCAGGAGCACTCCGCCTACCTCGGCGTAAATATCTATCTTGTCTTCCGCCTCCAGTCGCCCGGTAATGTCTACGTACGACTGAATGTTCTGAACGTCTACCTCGCGGGTACTCACTACTGTGGCTGACTTTGAGGAAGGTTTTGCTTGTTCGGAATTTGATTGGCCGGGCGCGGCTAGCCACCGACTGACGAAAATAGCTGCTACGACCAGAGCTATTCCCGCTACGATAATAATTTGTCGCTTCTTCATTAATCAAAAAATGATGATCTCCTAAAAAAATGATTGATGTTGTCGGCTGTCGCAGGCGTCTCTCTACTTGTATCCGAAGTATTAACCTACCGAAAGGATGAATGTTTTTTCACTGGTGTACCAGATTTTTTTTCTAATTCGTTAAGCAATTCCAACGTTATGGGTTAGAAATTTGTCTAATAGATGAAAACAAGAAGTGATCTACTATGAGATACATAATAATTGGTTTAATGATATTGTTTACCGCTTGTGAAACTCAGGATGAAGTTAGTCCGGAAGTAATTTCTGAGCAGTTAGAGACGGACTCCGGTACTAAGAAATGGCAGTTAGTAGAAATGTCGGGACAGTTAGCCAACGAGCCACCCGCTACTGGTAGTGCCATGGCTTGGCAGGAGTATTACCTCCTCTACGAAGAAAATACCTTCAAAAAAGTGCGTGAACAGAACGGACAAGTGAAAGAAGCCAGTGGTACCTACGAGTTTGTCACGCTATCAGACGGAGAGTATCTGGAGCTGATCTACCCTTCGGAAAATAATCTTATTGGAAATTGCACTGGTGAACCTAAAGAGTATCTATCGGTAGCATCAGAAAGTAAGTTGATCGGTACCTGGTGGGCTTGCGACGGTCCGGGACTGGTGTACGAAAAAGTTAGCCAATCATCGGGCGGAACGGCACAATAGCACTGGTAGCCAACTGAAACTTCCGAACTTCATTTTCTTATAAACATGTTCTCGATGAACTTCGGATGTTTAGTCTAATTTTTCCTCTTCAAAATCGCCGGGGTTCACCCAACCCGCGTTCATTTCTTCTCCCTCCGTGTAACGCTCGTAAAAGCTTCGGGTATCATCATTGGCGTAAACATACTCATCAAAGATTTCGCCCCGGCCAAACATACGGGGGTCACCCTGCGACTTTAATTCAGCTAATAGCTGGGTTTTCATGGACTCCATAATGGGAGCTACTTCAGGGTCAAATGCCAGGTTACGCACACAGTCCGGGTCGGTACTAATGTTGTAGAACTCTTCGGTAGGACGACGGCCAAAATTCATCTTCCAGTAGTCTTCCATGCCTGGGGTTTGGCGATGGTTAAGAATAAACGTTTTGGTGGGACTGCCATCGGTGTTTAGATAGCCGGTTTCGGGGTTCCCGGCGGGCCAACGGTCGGGTTCATAATTGCGAATGTATAAGTAGTTGTTCTTCACAATACCCCGAATAGGGTAGCCCCAATCGTTCGGACGGCCGATATCGTGGCGTTCTTTTCCGATAAGCACGTGGTTCCAGGCAGCACTATCGCTAGGGGATTGCTCATCAAAAAAATACTGAAGGCTGCGCCCCTGCATAGCTTGCATTTCATTTTCTTCGGGCGAAATTCCTGCGAGTTGCATTAACGTTGGGGCAATATCAATGAAGCTGATATATTCTTCAATTTTAGTTCCGGGTCGCGCAATGCCAGCTGGCCACATAATGGCAAAGGGCAAATGATTCGACAATTCGTACGCTTGACCTTTCACCCGAGGAAAGGGCATTCCGTTGTCAGCGGTTACAATTACAATGGTATTTTCCAGTTCCCCTGCCTCTTCCAGCATATTTAACATCTTGGCCAGATGTTGATCAAAGTATTCAATCTCAAAGGCGTAGTCTAACATATCCGTACGAACGGTATCGTTTTGAGGCCAGAAATCAGGCACTTGGTCAATATCCGATAGTTGCTTGCCACCCTTTTCAATGCCAGCACCGTACTCGTACCGCCGATGCGGTTCAATAGAGCCGTACCAGAAGCAAAATGGCAGTGAATCGGGTTTATTGGTTAGAAAATCGCGGAAGTTCTCGGCGTAGTCGTTGTTACTTATATGTTCAGCGGGCGGATCAGTCTTTTTATCATTAAACGCTGGGCCAGTAAGCTGTCGTTTTTGACCGTTTCGCTCCCCTACTTTACCCGGTGCCCATCCCTTGGCGGTATGACCTACGAAGTAATCATTCTCGCCTAAACTCTCCATGAAAGTGACGAATTTATCCGGAAAGTAAGGAATATGATTGGCGGCTTCTTCCAACTGCCAGGAATTGCGCCCGGTGAGAATACAGGCCCGAGAGGGAGAGCACTTCGCATTGGGCGTGTACGCATTCGTGAACAGTAATCCGTTATCCGCCACCCGATCGAAGCCGGGCGTTTTTACCCAAGTGCAACCGTAGGCCCCCATGTGGGGAAACGATGCATCGTCGGCAATGGCAAATAAAATATTAGGACGAGAAGATTCAGTTTCGGGGGCCTCGGTTTGGCAAGCCCCTATTAAAATGCCTAAGAAAGCCAGGCAGCAAAGTCGGTGTAGCATAGCGATTGTAATCAGCGTAGGGCAGCAAGATAAAGAAAAGAAAGCGAAAGGTAAACGGTAGAGGGTAGAAGGATATCTATGCTTCGCACCTTTAACCAGTCACCCTTTACTGCATGAATTATTCGCTGCGTAATGACTTTACCGGGTCGGCTGAGGCCGCTTTAATAGATTGCCAACTTACGGTAAGCCAAGCTACGAGTAAGGCGGCCGCTCCCGCTAAAATGAAAATACTGGGACCAATGCTAATGCTAAACGCAAACCCCTTCAACCAGGAGTGCATGATGAAGTATGCTAAGGGAATAGCCAAAACAAATGAGACAAGCACTAGCTTGGTAAAGTCTTTAGACATCAACATAACCACACTAGCTACGGATGCTCCTAGCACCTTGCGTATACCAATTTCTTTGGTGCGCTGCTCCGCCATAAATGAAGCGAGGCCCAGTAGTCCTAAACAAGCTACCAAGATTGCTAAGCTGGTAAATACCAGGAACACTTGGCCTAGCCGCCGCTCAGCCCGGAACAAAGCATCAAAATCTTCGTCTAGAAAGCTGTACTGAAATGGCTGGTCGGGGGCATGCTTCTCCCATAAATTTTCAATGGTGGCTAGCGTACTCGATGGGTCGCCTGCGGCAGTGCGAACCGATATTTTACCCCCTCGAGAAGTAAGCATCAGGGCCAGCGGACGAATGTTGTTGCGCAATGTCTCGAAGTTGAAGTCTTTAAAGACTCCTACTATCTTTAAATCCAGATATGTGCCGTATTCGCCTCCTCCGAAGTAGCGTATTTCTTCGCTGAGCGGATCGTCGAAGCCAAACTCGCGCACCGCCGCTTCGTTTAATAACACCGCGGCAGTATCGGTAGGAAAGTCGCGCGAGAAATTACGACCTTCTAGTAGCTCAATCTGCATCGCTGGCAGGTGCTCATAATCTACATTGTAGGTGGAAATTAGAATATCTTGCTCGTCGGCTTTCTTGCGGAAGATTGTAGTATTGTTTACTCCCGGAGGCACGTTATTGGAAATGGAGGCATTTATGACAGACGATTGTTCGGCTAGTTCCTGTCGGAGAGTGGTTTGTTGCCCTTCAGATAGTCGCCATACTCCATCAATAATAATTACATTTTCTTTTTCGAAACCAAGGTTTTTGGTTCGGGTATATTCTAGTTGCTGGTAGACCAATAGAGTACAAATAATAAGCGTGATAGAGACAAAAAACTGAAATACTACCAACCCGTTACGAACACCACTACTCTTCATTCCGGATTTGAGCTTTCCTTTCAGTACTTCGGCCGGACGGAAGGATGATAGATAAAATGCTGGATAGCTTCCGGCTAACAATCCCACCAGCATCATTAAGCCAAGCAGGCTAAGTATAAACCAGGGTTTGGTGAAAAGAATGGACGATATTTCTTTTCCGGCCAGATTGTTAAAGGGAGAAAGCAGGAGCCAGGCCGCCACCAATGCTAGTAGAGTAGCTATAAAACTCAATAGCAAAGATTCGCTGATAAACTGACGGATTAGATGAGTCCGAAGAGAGCCTAGCGTTTTTCGTACTCCCACTTCTTTCGCCCGATTGGCAGAACGAGCGGTAGCCAGATTCATAAAGTTAATACAGGCTAATAGCAGGATAAAAAAGCCAATAGCGGCGAAAATATAAATGTAGGTGATATCTCCGTTGGGTTCTAACTCATCTTCTAAATCAGAATAAAGATGAATATTGAGTAG
>JGI12210J13797_10331218_pt1 | contig 11120 bp, 8 predicted proteins | sample ElkSlonscriptome_3_FD_13797 | JGI IMG/M metagenome (IMG submission 13797) | reverse complement strand
GTGAACGCCATCTTCGAGAAGTCGGGTGGGCTCAAGGAGTCGGCCATCAAGGCCAAGTGTGGGTTCGTGCTCGCCGACCTTCGCGACGAGCGCGCCATTCCGCCGCTGATCGAGGCGTTCGAAGCGGCGGCCGAGAAGGGTGACCCGGTGGTGCTGGGCTACACCGCGCCGCCGCTGGGCGCGCTGGAAGCCAAGGCCGCTCTCCCCGCGCTGACCAAGCAAATGAAGACCATCGACCAGTCGCTCCGCGACCCCATGATGCGGGCGCTGGTCATGGTCGGTGATCGGTCGCCGGTTCCCGAGATGATCCAGATGATGACCCGCGCGGACTTCTTGAAGAAGTGCACCGACATGGGCGCCAGCGAGGACGCTTGCCTGGCCGAGAAGGCGGCGTTCCGCGGCGCGCTGGAGTCGGCCGCCGACCACGCGTCGAACCTGGCGGGCGCCGAGCACCTGGAGCTTTACGAGGGCGTAGCCAAAGAGGCCCAGGACGAGAAGCTGAAGGAGTACTTCAACGCTCGCCTGGTGCGGGTGAAGGCGGCGGCGGAGTGTAAAAAGGACCCCGCTTGCTGGGCCGAGAAGCTGTCGAGCGACGACGATCTCCTCCGCGAGAAGGCGGCTTGGGAGCTCAAGCGACTCGAAGATCCCGGTACGGTCGAAGCCCTCGCGAAGGCGCTCGGCGACAAGGATCGCGAGGCCCGCTACGCGGCCATTTACGCCTATTGGGACTACGGCACGCCCGACGCCGTCGACCGAATCAAAGAGATCCTGGACGAGGAAGAAGGGTCGGCGGACTACGTCCGAGTGAACGAAGACCTCCGTCGCCTGCTCGTGCACCTCGAGCGCGCGAGGTAGCGCAACCGCCCGTTCATGAGCGGCGTTAGTTCTTCGGCTTTCGAGCTTTGGCTTTCTGGAGCCCGCTCGCCTTCGCAGCTTCCGGCGGGAGGTCGGCCGGGAAGCCGTTGAGCTGGCGCCATAGCTCGTAGGCGAGCGGGACCTTCTGCAAGAGAATCCAGCCGTTGGCCAAGTTACCCTGCCGGAGGACGTCCGAGTCGGGCCACGTCCCTTCCTCGCCGGGGACGACGACGACTCGGAACATGCCCCTTTGGGTGGCGCGCGCGTCGACGAAGGCGACCTTTCCTGCGAAGGTCCCGACGGCGGCCTTCGGCCATCCTCCCATCTGAATTGCAGGCCAGCCTTCGAACTGAAGGCGCACGTTCTGGCCGGGGACGATGAGCGGGGCGTCGAGCCCCGAGACGAACAGCTCCGTGGCTCGCCGGTCCGCCCTCGGGATCACGCTGCCCAACACCTCGCCCTGCTTCACGAACGCGCTTCCCTCGCGGGCTCGAACGTCCACCAGCATGCCCGAGCGCGGAGCCTTCACCTCCATGGCGCTCTGCCGGGCCAGCGCACGCTCGACCTGTTGAAGCTTCGACTTGGCCTGCGCGCGCTTAGCTTCGGTCGACTGCAGCTTCTCCTCCGCCGAGGCGATCTCCGCCGAGAGCTTCGAAGCCTTGCTCTGGCGGTCGGCCTGCTTCGACGTAATCTCGGACTTGAACCCCTCGAGCTTGGCTCGAGCTTCCAGCAGCTGAGCGCGGGCCTTCGCCGCGTTGCGACTGGCCACTTCGAGGTCGCGTTGAGACGCCAGCCCGTCGTCGGTGAGCTCGCGTACGCGCCGCAGCTGAAGCCGGGCGGTCACCTGCTCAGCCTCGGCCGCCTCGAGCTCCAACGCCGCGGCCCGGGCCTTGGCGCCGGCCACGCGAACTTGCGCGGCCGCCGAAGACAGCGTTCGCTCTCGCTCGCGCTGGAGCGCGTCGATCTTCCGCTCCAGAGCCGCCACGGAAGCCGCCGCGGCGTCCATTTCATCGCGTACGGCGGCCCGCTGCGTTCGGTAGCGCTCGAGTACTTTTGGGTCGTTGTCGGCCAGTTCGACGATCACCTCGCCCTTTTCGACGTGATCGCCTTCGACGTGTCGCCACTCCATGACCCGGCCCTTCACCGGAGCTTGAATCTGAAGCTCTCGCTCGTTCGGAGAGAACGCGATGACTCGGCCTTCGCCCACCGCGTTTTGCCGCCAGGGCGCGACGGCCAGAGCGATGATGCCCACCAAGACCACGATCCCGAGAGTTCGGGCGATCAGCACTTCGCCTCTCCACCGCGTCAGCCGCGCGATCTCGAGAGCGGTGCCCTGGGCGCCAATGCCGATCACGCTTCGGCTCCCGGTCGAAGGTCACGGTCCCAGCGCACCACGCGGGCGGCGCGCTGGCTGATGTCGTCGCGGTCGCTGGCCAAGAGCAGGGTCCATGGTGCGTCCGGCTCGGCGAGCACCTTCCATAAGACACCGGCGTGGTCGGCGCTCACCAGGTCGAGGACCTGGTTCACGAGGATCAGCCGAGGACTTCGAATCAACGCCCGCGCGATCTCGAGCGAGACCAGCTGCTCTCGGCTGAGGGGGTGACCGTCGGGATGGATCCAAGTCTCGAGGCCGTCGGGTAACGTTTCGAGCAGGCCGCCGAGCCCGACCGTCGAGAGCGCTCTCCTCAGGTCGCCGGCGGTCGTCGTCGAATCCTGGCTCGCCAGGTTCTCCTCGAGGGTTGCGCCCACCGGTACGAACTCGTTCACGAGGGCTACCTGGTGGCGTCTCGCCCGGGGCGCCAAAGCGCTCACCCTCACCCCGTCGAGCAAGATCTGGCCCCCCGCGGGCGCCTCGGTGCCGTAGACCGAGTCGAACAAGCGTTGCCGCGCTCGGTGTGGCATCTCAGACAGCACGACCTTTTCGCCGGCTTCCACCTCCAGCCATATCGGCGCATCGTCCAGGACCACGTCCTTCACCTGGAGGTGAATCCCAGTCGCGCGGTGCTCGAGAAGCTCACCGTGAGCCGGCTCCGTGCGCAGGTCGAGCAGCTGCCCCAGCTTGTCCACGGACGCGTTGAGGTCATAGAACGACTCGACGTGCTTGCCGAGCTTTGCGAGCTGCGCCAGGACCCCGGTGATGATGAGCTCGGCTGCCACGAGCTGACCGAGCGATAGCTGTCTATTCCACACGAGGAAGCCGCCTAGGCCCAGAAGAGCGGCGCTTGCGAGCGCTTGAATGGACGCGAACGCGATGGTCTGCCGCAGCACGATTCGAAAGTGCCCTGAGCGCTCGTGGAGCCAATCGACCAGGAGCCGATCGGTCCGACGCGAGGCCCAAGACGCGCCTTCGGGTGACGCGAAACGGCGCTTGCGACGAGCGATCGACTCGAGCCAGGCGGCAAGCTCATACTTGGCGTGGGACTCTTCGACGGCCGTCCGGATGCCGCCGCGACCCAGTCGGAAAAGGGAGAAGCCCAGGAAGATAATCAGGACGATGTCGAAGACGAGCAAGTAGGGGTGATAGAAGGCCAGCACCAACAAGCCCGTGATGGTCGACATGACGACCTCGGTGGTCGTCAGCAGCAGATACGCCGAAGACTTCTGTGCCCCAACGACGTCGAAGAACCGGTTGATGCGCTCGGTCAGTCCCCATTTGCCTCCGGACTCGTTTAGAGCCCCCGGCAGTCGTCGAGCGACGTCTCGAGCCACGTCCGCGAACATCCTCCGTTGCAGGAGCTCTACGATGTAAACTTCGAGCACGCGGAGCGCCGCGGCGATCCCGAGCAAGAAGAACAGCCCCAAGGAAATGACGATCAATGGCTGGAGCAGCCGCCCCAGCGCGAGGGAGTTCACGAGGGACTGCACCGCCAGCGGAAGGGCGAGCGAGACCACCCCGATCATGGCCGAGTAAGCGACCACGGCCCAGACCGTGCGCTTTTCGAGCCCGACCCACTTTTTGAGCCGATGAAATGGGCTGAGCTTCGTGGCGGCCGAGCGGAGCTCCGAAAGCGGCAGGCCAGGCGCGAGTCGAACCCACGTGACGGTTTCGGAAGCGTCGGAGAGGCGCAGTACGTCCGCCAGAGCGTCCGGCTCGGGCGAGATGTCGAACGCCGAGTGCCCGTCGATGACGCTCGCCGTGGCTTCACGGTCGCGCTCGCCGGTGAACACCAGCCACCGCTCCCGGTCATCGGCGATGCAGGTGACCCACCACGCTTCGCGTTCGCCGCCGATGGCGCGCGGCGCGGCCTCGATGGCGTCGGCTTCCCAGCCCAGCACCTCGGCGGCCCGGAGCAGGGCGTCGATGGGCGGCCGATCGCGACCGGCCCGGAGCGCGGCCGCTAGGCGACTGTTGGGAATCTCGCCGACGACCCCTCCGGTGAGCCACTCGAGCAGCGTGCGGCGAGGCGCCGGAACCGGACGAGTGGGCGTCGCGGTAGTGGGCATGCCGAAGGGTCTCGACCTCCGGCCGTTCGTTCAAGCGCTTCGTTCCAACATGGCCCGCCCGCGAACGCGTCCTCGGGGCGATCGGGGACGCTGGGGCGTTTCGCCCCGGCGTCTCCCGGCAGGGGTGAACTACATTCGGCCTTGAAGCATGCCGTGCCAGTACATCTGGGGCAGGCCGTACGCTTTGAGCGCGTACATGCTGTAGCGCTCCTGCGATTGATCGAACGGGAAGGTCTCCATGATGACCCCGTCGTAGCCGAACTCGGCCAGGATCACCTTGCCGTATCCCGTGACGAGCGGACAGGAGGCGTATCCGTCGTACATGCCGGTGAGAGGCAAGCCACGCCGGTAGGCGATGATGTTGTCGGCCAGGACGGGCGCCTGCTTGCGGATCGCCGCGCCGGTCTTCGAGCAGGGCAAGCTGCTGCAGTCGCCCAGCGAGAAGACATTCGAGTAGCGGGTGTGCTGGAGCGAGTACTTGTCTACGTCAACCCAGCCGGCATCGTTTGACAGCGGGCTCTGCTTGATGAAGTCGGGAGCGCTCTGAGGCGGGGTCACGTGCAGCATGTCGTACTCGAGGACGAGCTCCTCGCCGCCCTGCACATCGCGAAACACGGCCTCTTTTGAAGCCGGTCGAACCGCCACGAGATCCCGTAGAAACTCGGTCTTGATGTTGCGCTCTTTGACGATCTTCTCGAGCGCGCGCTTGTACTTCGGCACGCCAAAGATCCCCGGCGTCGCTGCCGCGTATATGACCTCGGAGCGAGACCGAACGCCGCGCCGTCGAAAGGTCTCTTCGGCCAGATACATGATCTTTTGGGGGGCGCCCGCACACTTGATCGGAGTCGCGGGGAACGTGAACACCGCGTTGCCACCGTCGAAGCCGTCCAAGAGCTTCCAAGTGTAAGGGACGACGTCGTAGGAGTAGTTGCTCGTGATGCCGTCTTTGCCCAGTGCGTCGGGCAGGCCGTCGATCTTGTGCCAGTCGAGCTGGATTCCAGCCGCGACGATCAGGATCTCGTACTCGATGCGCCGGCCTTCCTTGGTCACGACCGTGTTGTTCTCCGGATCGAACGACGCCACGGCGTCTTTGATCCAGGTGGCCTGATCCGGAATGACCTCGGCCATCTCGCGGCGTGAGTCTTCGCGAGGGAAGACGCCGCCGCCCACGAGGGTCCACAGCGGCTGGTAGTAGTGTTCGAGCGCCGGGTCCAGGATGGCGATGTCGGGCGGATTCTCCCGGGCGTAGAGCTGGGCCGCCGCGGTCACGCCCCCGGTCCCGCCGCCGATGATCAATACTTCGTATTTTTCGGTCATGAGATCTTCTCCTAATGGTCCGGGGGATTCAGGCCCCGTGGTTGAGTTGCTTCTCGGGGCCGCAGAGCGGTCCTTCGGAGAGTTGGTGGCCGAACGCCGATCCGACGGCGACTAGAAAGCCCAGGGCGCGCTGAACGTCGCGGTTCCCCATGGCCCGAATCGCCCCGACGATGCCCACCGGCTGGGGCTCCTGGCATCGAACGTCGGCGAGGGCGTTGGCGGCGCGGCCGAGCGCCTGCACGGCGCCTTTGTCGAGCATGCCCGACTCGATCAAGTTGCGAACTTCCGGCGAGGTCGCCAGGTCGAACAGCCCCCCGAGCAGCTGCCCCGTCGACTCCACGAGGCTCTCGACGTGAACGCCGGAAGCGGCAGCCTTGGCCATGAGGTCGTCGGCGATGTCGACGGCGGTCGAGATCAGGTTGGGCGCTTGCTCGACGGCGTCCAGGAGCGCCTCGAGGCTGCGCATGGTCTGGGGCCGCGTCATCCGCTCCATCAGGGCCACGACCTTTTCGAGGCGATCGTCGAGGTCCGGGATGCGTCGCGCCTGGGCGTCCGCGATCTCCGTGACGGTGGCCATCAGCAGGGGGATCTGGGTGGTCAGCTGATCGACCTTCGCCAGGGAGCGTTCGATTCGGGCGAGTCGCTGGTCGATCTGGGCGTCGGAGTCCGTGCGGTGGTCGGGGCGGGGCGGGGCGGTGTGCATGGTCGTCGGCAGGGCAATTCAACTTTCGGGCCATCAGATGCGCGCAGACCCGTCGTCGCTCGGTTCCGAGCCGGGGATCACGGCGTCACCTGAACGGAACGTCCGTTCGGTCATCGAACTCGTCCGTGCGATCCGATCTGGGCGAACGAGCGGGTTGCGGGTTGCAGCGCCGAAACCAAAGTGAGGCCATCGCTCATCGCTGCAACTTTCGAACTCGTAACGGAGAACCTTCGGCCGGGACGGCTGCCTTCGTGGCACCCGTCTTGCTCAGACTGCCGCGAGGCCAACCATGCAGATCGAGACCTTCTATCACCCGCAGACCTTCACAGTGACCTACGTCGTGTACGACCCGACCACCAAAGACGCCGTCGTCATCGATCCGGTCCTCGATTACGACCCCAAGGCGTCGCAGACCAACACGACGTCCGCTCGTCAGGTGAAAGACTTCATCACCGGTCGAAGTTTGAACCTGCACTACATTCTGGAGACTCACGCGCACGCGGACCATCTTTCGGGAAGCCAGTACTTGAAGCGCGAGCTGGGCGGACAGGTCGTCATCTCCGAGAACATCAAGGTCGTTCAGGAGACCTTCAAGCAGGTATTCAACCTGGGAGACGGCTTCTCGACGGACGGCAGCCAGTTCGACCGGCTGGTCAAAGACGGCGAGAGCCTCCAAGCCGGCTCGCTGTCGGTCGGCGTGATTGCAACCCCGGGGCATACGCCGGCGTGTGTGACCTTCGAGATCGGAGACGCGCTCTTTACGGGGGACGCCCTCTTCATGCCCGACTTCGGCACCGGCCGCTGCGACTTCCCGCGAGGATCAGCCGAAGACCTCTATGACTCGGTGCATGGAAAGCTCTACCAAAAGCCCGACGCCACCCGGGTCTTCGTCGGCCATGACTATCAGCCGGGCAACCGCGCCCTGGCGTACGAGACCACCATCGGCGCGTCCAAGCGGTCCAACCTGCAGCTTCGAGCTGACACTACCAAGGAAGAGTTCGTGAAGTTCCGATCCGCGCGGGACGCGACCCTCGCGGCGCCGGCCCTCCTCCTGCAGAGCGTCCAGATCAACATCGACGCTGGCCGCATGCCGACGCCGGCCGGAAACGAGAAGAGGTACATCAACCTCCCCATCAACCTGTTCAAGCCCACCGACGAGGTGGGCGAGATCAAGTAGGCTCGCCCGGGGGGCTCAGTGGTCGTGCTCGTGGTCGTGGTGCCCTCCCCCGGCGGGGAGGCCGGGCACCGACCCGCCGGACAGTGGTCCCCGGACCATCATCGGTAAGCCGCGGTCCGCCAGGAAGCGCGCGACGAGGTCGCGACCCACCACGTGACCGACCCACCGAGCGCCGGCTTCTGCCGCCGCCTCCGGCCGATCGGCTTCGAGGGCTCGCGACGAGCGCTGCTTGTCGCCGACCGCGTCCTCCGCCGTGGACTCCACGACGACGCGAAGCCCGACCGCCGGCTTTTGGCCCGGGCGGGTCAAGTTCTCGGTCGACACCTTGAGCAGATAGTCGGCGGCTTTCGGCGGCGTGAACGCGAGTTTGAAGGGGAGCTCGCTCTGCTCGAAGGCGCTCCGCAGCGAACGCTCCAGGGTCTCGCGGTCGATGGCGCCGCGCGACAGCACCGCGACCTGGAGCGTACCGCCTTTCTGCAGGTTAGCCTGCACTTCGGGTCGACGCTTCAGAGTGCGTTCCAGCCACCCGGCGAAGCCGGGCTCGGCGAGGTCGAGCCGACTGAACGTGGCCAGGGCCTGCTCGTACCGCTGCCCTTCGTCGAGCGTGGACTCCGTGAGGAAGGTGCGTCGCAGCTCGAGCGCGGCGATGCGCAGCTGCAGGGTCATCGCGTCTCGGGGGCGCCGGGCGGCCTCGGAGCGGGCGCGCTCCAGGATCTGACGAGCGTTCTCGGGACCGCGCTTCGGGTCCAGCTCGGCCTCCGCCGCTTCGGTGATCGGAGCGCGCAGGTGGTCGGGCAGGTGGACGTCGATGGGCGCCGAGACCATGGGCGCCCCGGCGGCGGTCGCGCCGGCCAAAGCCCAGGCGACGGCGGTGGTCGTGAAGGCCATGCGGGCTTCATAACGCATCGGGCGACGGGATCGTTCCGCCGATGCGGGGACGGCGCTCCCCGGCCGGCCTCGGGGAGCGGATCCGACGGATGCGGGCGCCATCGGGGCCCGCTTTCTTGCCGTGACCCCAGGTCCCCTCCGAGAATGGAGCCGCCGCTCCGGCGCCCCGATGGCTCTCTTCCGATCGACGCTGCGTCTTCGCCCTCCCGCCCGCGGCGCCGGCGTCCTGGTCCTGTGGATCGCCCTAGGGCTTACTCGGCCCGCCTCCGCCGAGCCGGAGGTCCGAATCCTCCTTCGAACCGCGGCGCCCGCCGTGACGGTGCGCGGCTCCGACGTGCAGGTCGCCGCCGACGCCGAGGCGCCGGTGTCGGCCCGTAGGCCCGAGGTCCGGGTGCAGGTCCGCGGGGGACGGCTGCGACTCGCAGGGGTAGCGGGGGTCGAGGGGGCGGAGCGGGTGGTGCTCACCAGCGCGGAGCCGCTGGTCGTGGGCGGAACGCCGTACCTGGGCCGCATCGAGGTCGTGGCCGAAGGGGAGGGCCTCACCGTACTCAACCGCTTGCCGGTGGAGACCTATCTGCTGGGCATCGTCGGCAGCGAGATGCCGGCTTCGTGGCCCGTGGAGGCGCTGAAAGCCCAGGCGGTGGCGGCTCGGACCTACGCGCTACAGCGGCGGCTGCGCCGAAGGGCAGCTGGACACGCGTGGGACCTCACGGACTCGGTGCTCTCGCAAGTCTATCGAGGAGCGGAGTCGATCAGCCCTTCGGTCATCGAAGCGGTGCGCGCGACGCGAGGGGTCGTGCTGACTTTCGCCCACGAGCCGGCCGAAGCGCTCTTTCACTCCACCTGCGGCGGGCACACGCTGCCGTCGGAGCAGGTCTTCGGGGGCGCGTTGCCGTACTTGGCGAAGCGCCCCTGTCGGTGGTGCCGAGACAGCACGCGCTTTCGCTGGTCGGTCGACCTCAATCACGAGGAAGTGGGCGCGCTGCTCGAGAGGGCGGGCTTGGCCCGCGGCTTTCGGAAGCTGGAGCGAGCGGGCGAAGAAGCCGACGTCATCGTGCACGATCGAAGAGGGCGCCACGCCGTGGATCCCGAGCGGCTGCGGGCGGTGGTGGGCGCGGCGCGCCTGTTTTCGACCCGCTTTGAGGTGGCCCGTCGCGGTCGGGGGCTGCGCCTCGACGGAGCGGGCTACGGGCACCGGGTCGGGCTGTGCCAGTGGGGCGCGCGAGGCATGGCCGAAGAGGGCCGAAGCTATCGCGAAATCCTCGGCTACTATTACGAGGGCGCGCCCTTGAAGCGCGCCTATTGACCAAGCGCCCGCGACCGACCAAGGTCTGCGACCGCCCGGTGACCGACGCGCTCGAACCTCTCGACCTAGAGGCCTACGACTATCACCTTCCCCCGGACCGTATTGCCGACCGGCCCAGCCCCGTGCGCCATGAGAGCCGGCTCTTGGTGCTGAACCGCGACACCGGGCAACGGGAGCACCATCGCTTCGACGCCATCGCGGACCTCGTGGGCGAACGGGACCTCCTGGTGTTCAACGACTCGCGCGTTCTGCCGGCGCGGCTGCGCACGCGAAAGGCCGAGACGGGCGGGCGCGTCGAGCTGCTGTTCGTCGAGCCTGCGGGGCAGTCGGACCGCTGGCGAGCGCTGGCTCGCCCGGCCAAAGGTCTGGCGCCGGGGCTCGCGCTGGCCCTGGAGGCGGCGCCCGACGTGGTGCTGCGCGTCGTCGACGCGCCCGGCGAGGGGTTCGTCACCGTGCAGACGCCTCAGGACGGCGAACAGCTGTGCCGCGATTATGGCGAGATGCCGCTCCCTCCGTACATTCGCCGGGTCGCCGACGAGCTCGACCGGGAGCGCTACCAGACCGTGTACGCTCGAAAGGACCGCGCCGGCTCGGTGGCGGCGCCCACGGCTGGACTTCACTTCTCCGAAGAGGTCTTCGCGCGGCTCGACGCCCGGGGGGTCGAGCGCGCGACGCTCACCCTCGACGTGGGACCGGGGACGTTCGTGCCCATCAAGACCTCGTCCCTGGCCGACCACCGCATGCACTTCGAGCGCTTCGAGCTGCGCCCAGAGACGGTCGAGGCCATCGAGCGGTGCCGCGCTCGGGGGGGGCGGGTCATCGCCGTGGGGACCACCACCGTGCGCGCCCTCGAGAGCCTGCCCGAGCTAGAGCCGGGACCGAAGTCGACGGACCTGTTCATTCGACCGGGTCATCGCTTTCGATGGGTGGACCAGCTGATCACGAACTTCCACCTGCCCAAGTCCACGCTGGTGGTGCTGGTGTCGGCGTTGGCGGGGCGTGAGCCGATCCTCGAGGCCTACCGGGAAGCGGTGGACCGCGGCTACCGCTTCTACTCCTACGGCGACGCGATGTGGATTCGATGACCCGGCCGGTGCGTTTCGTCGAGCTGGCGCGGGACTCCGAGACCCGCGCGCGCGCGGGCCGCATCTACACGCCGCACGGCACCGTCGAGACCCCGGCCTTCATGCCGGTCGGCACCGGCGGGTCCGTCAAGAGCATGTTGCCCGAAGAGGTGGCCGAGCTCGGCGCCGAGGTTGTCCTCGGGAACACGCTTCACCTGTTTTTGCGGCCGGGCCACGCGCTCATCGAGCGCCTGGGGGGGCTACACCGCTTCATGAACTGGCCTCGCACGCTCCTCACCGACAGCGGCGGGTACCAAGTCTTCTCGCTCGCCGAGAAGCGCCAGATCTCGGAAGAGGGCGTCGAGT
>JGI12210J13797_10318469_pt1 | contig 11120 bp, 8 predicted proteins | sample ElkSlonscriptome_3_FD_13797 | JGI IMG/M metagenome (IMG submission 13797) | reverse complement strand
TTTTCCAGGACGAATTAGTCCGTGATTTTTGCGGCGTTCATGGAGGGAGCGAGTTGTGACACCGGGATGAAGCAATAACTGAATTGATTGGACAAGATGAGACCGGTGGGAAGAAGGATGACGGTATGATATTTTCCAGGCTTCCAGAAGGAGGCTCGTCGCTGAAGGTTGGGCCAAGATTGCAACCGCTCGAAGTCAAGATCCATCTCGATTGTGAAAGGTAAATTAATTTCCCGAGAATAAAGCCGTCTCTCGCCAGGTTTTTTTCCTCTCAGACGAAGCCGAGTGTTATTCTCTTCACCCATTCCTTCACTCCAAAAAAGGTCTCGCAGCTGCAGGGAGCGTTCGTTTCGGCGGTTGTAGAAAGCTTGTGAGGTATCCCGGCGTTTGGCCTTTTTCCAAGTTTCCGTTTTGAGATCGTATATCTGATCGTTGCAGATCAAGGCATGATCGGAAATGGGATTAGGAATGAAATACATTTTCGCTGGTTTATCCAGCGGGCTTTGCGCTGGCGTGCGCCGGGAGTTTGCCAGAATTTTCTCCTTTCCAGTGGGTAAATCGACTTGGACAAGAAGTCTGATAGAATCTGGATGCTTAAAAACCATTCCTTGAATTTTTTCCCCAGCATCGACTGTAGCATTAATAATCGCGCCATAGATAAGTTGATCGCCGAAAAGTAACAGTTTTGGAGAGGAACCGTCTGATTCTTCCGTTGGGACGGAACGGAGTGGGTGCGTGCTCCATTGCTCATTGAGGCGATCATAAATGAGTAGCTCGCTCAATGACTTGAATCCATATCTGATCGGCGAGCTATGGACACCCACGAAATAGCGATCATTCATTGCTGCGGCGTTTGCTATGCCCTGCTCATCAACAGTTAAAGCGACGCCGGAACCCTCCGGAAAAGAAACCGTCTCAACAATTTCGCCAGTTTCATCTATGCAGGTGAGACCTGACAAAGGATGTACTAACCAGGCGAGGTTGCCATCCATGAAGGCCGTCGCGGTGAAATCCATCGGACGAAGATCGCGCCATTTTTGGGCGGTGTTCGGCGACAAATATAGCGAAGGCGTCCGAAACCCACTGGCTACGAGGGGGGCGGCGGATGAGCTTGTCTCGTCAGAAGCGCCTTGGGAAATCGATTCGTGCAGTTTTTTTTGGATGTGATAAAGTAACCGACCGGTGTCAATTTCGGGATGTTCTTTCTTCACAACCGTTTCAGCGGACTCAGCAATAGCTAGGAGCTGCTTTAGCTTCTCCGGCGTCGCCCCTTTCTCCACCCGGAAGTTTGCCATGAAATTCGAATCCGGAAGTGGGCCTAGTTTCCCTTCAGCAAATCGCTGTAATTCATGGTAAGCTAGCGCTTCACGATAACGCAACCGTTCCGGCAACGCTCGCGATGTGAGGCCGGATACCGGGGTCCAACGATCTTTATACCAACCTGTGCGGTGATCGCGGGTGTAAAAATATTTTACCGGGGCCATCATGGCTTGGTCCGGCCAGTTGCCATAGATCAGTTGATTGCTCTTGCCAAAACTATCCCAGCTGGTGCTGCTGATTTTTGGCCCCATCCCGGGGCCGGTCGTCTCGAGTTTCAGGGCTTGAGGGATGATTTGAAGAATCGCCGCATGGGCAGTCAGTTGCTGCCGGTGGTTTGCTGGTCCCGCTTGAAGGGCGTGACCCATGATCTGGAGCGCTGGCTCCGAACTGCTGGTCCATTTTCTGCCCAAACGGGCCCACCGCTGAGCCGCGGGATTCAGAGGATTTGCGCTTTCCTTAGAAGCAATCTCCAATAAAACGTCACGGGTGACCTGCAGCGTATGCGGATAAGGATGTGACTCACTCACGATACGAGTAGTTTCCTCAAAGAAAATAGATTCCTCTAGCCATGTATCAGCGCTCTGCATGAAGGCTGCTTGAACGGCTAACAACAGGGGCATATCTTCAGATTCCAGCGCAAATTCCCGGATGTCGTCGTGTAGCTTTGCCAGGGAGTTTTTCAATTGATTCAAGGCATCGCCGTATTGTTGACGTTCGGAAAGCGAGTTCAACACCTGCAGAGGAACTATCGCGCTTTCGATCGCAGCCCGATAATAGAGAAGGTTGCCATTGGCGCGATGACCTGATTGTCTGCTCTGAGTGAGCTCGTTTCTGGTGAGGGCGATTATTCGGTGAGCGGCATCCAATAATTCCTCGGCATCCATCCCGCCCGCTGACCCATCGACGAGCGACAGAGGCGAGAAAAGTTCTACCACTGATTCGTAGTTATGCCTTTTTTTGTTCGGAGACCCGAGCAATTTTTTCCGGGAACCAATGAGTTTCCTTGTGAGAGCGTGGAAGAGCAGCCGGGTCAGCTCGGGATCGTCGACACCGAGCGCCAGAGCCGTGTCCGCTGCCGCGATGGCTTGATCGAACAAAAGTTGTTTTTCCATGCGGAAGGCGGTTGCGCGAAAAATTTCTCCTTCGTCCGAATCCGTGTGAAGCTCAGGCTCATTTCCGCCGTCTGCCGCACTGAGAATCGCTTTGACGCAGGCATCATAAAACCCGGTAAGTTTCGTGAGGTGCCCGTTCACCTGGAAGGATTCTTTCTCGTCACCACTGGCTTTTGCGAGATGAAAGGATGCCTGGATTTCGCCGGTTTGCTTCAGGGAAAATGAACCTTCGATGACATACCCGCTTTTGATAAAATCCGCTTCTTCTCCGAGGGCATCGCGTTCCAGGATGAGTTGGTTCAATTCTTGACGATCGAGCATCAAGACTGCTGGCTGTCGGGCTAGCAAGACGGCCAGTGTGCGGGTGAGTTGCTGCTCGAGGCTTTGTGCCTGCGAAGTAGCGGTCTGCGCGAGGAGCGGAGTCAAAGAAAGTGCCAGCTTAGGGGTGGGTTGGTTGTTAAGCTGAATCCGGGCTTGAAGCGCCGCATTCGCGACGGATGTGGCCCATTGAGATTGGCTCCACGAGGATGATCCCACCAGTGCTGCAGGCACGGCGCTGGTCCGGGTATCGATGAGCCGGGCGGTCGGGATGGTGGTATCTTCGTCGGACGGAATTGAATCGAGGAGTAAAAGAAACTCAGCTCCGAGCAACCGTCCGAGGCGAGAAGGTGCGTCAGAGAAGGATTGCAGCGATTGCTCCCGAAGCAATGCTTGGATCTGCTCGCGTTCCACCAGACTCATGCCTGGTTGTTTCGAGAGTTGGGCGGAAAGGAGAGCAGAGGCTTCATCCTGCGCGGGGTCGGTTGCGATAACCGCCCAAGTTTGTTTCGGAAGATCCGTCGAGCTTTCGACCGGGGTGGCTTGTGGATCGGGAGCCAACTGGAGAAGGGCGCTGAATTCAGCCGGGGCCTTTTTTGGTAGATGAGAAACAGTCAGTCCTTGGCGAAACCCATAATCCAACTCAGCAGATGCACCAGCGAGAACCAATCGCTCGTGGATGGCACGATTGCCAGTAAGGTCGGCGAGTTTGACCGCTATTTCATCTTGGAATTGGGGGTTGGCCCCGTGGCGGAGTAAAAGTTCAACGACCGGTTCTGCCTGAAACAGTGCAGCAGCAGCAAGAGGCGTCAGCGGAAAAAACAATTCAGGACCGCTGCCAGGTGGACTCACCACATTAGGGGAGGCACCCGCCTCAAGCAAGCGTTGGAAGGTCGCCAAATCACGGCCCCAGGCGGCATCTACCAATGGATAATAGCCATTGGCGTCGGGTTGGTTGGGATCGGCACCGCGCTCGAGCAAGAACTGAACGCAACGATGCGCGCGGAGTTGACAAGCCATTGCCAACGGTGTCGAACGTCTCCCATTCACCCGGCTGAAGTCGGGGTTGATCCCGGCCTTGATTAAGGCTTGCCATGCCTCAGGATTATCAAAGTAGAGAGCGTCGACCAGTGGCGAGCGTTTACCTTCTTTGTAAGCGTAATTAGGGTCGGCACCGTGATTCAGCAACAGGCTGACCAGTCGAGCGTCAGATGAGGATGCCGCATAACCGAGCCAAGTCTTAGCATAGTCATCATGCCCATTGGGCTTTGCCCCGGCGTTGAGTAGCGCCTTAGCGGATTCGAACTGATTAGCATCGAGCGCGTGTGCCAGAGCCGTTAAGCCTTGAGCATCTTTGAATTCAAGATCAGGTTGTTCAGCCAGTGCTTGGCTCAACTTTGGCAAGTCGCCAGTCCGGGCCGTTTCGACTAAGGAAATAAAGGTTTCAGGCGCTTCGGCTTGACAGGGGCAAGCATTTGGAAAGAGCAGCCAAGGTAGAAGGAGCCAGCTGAACAATTCTGGACGCAACCTTGCGGTAAAATAGGAGTCTCGCATCGAGAAGCTTGGTTATTGTGACTGAACGAGGGCATGCAGGAGCTGATCAATCAAGGGTCGAGCCGTCTTTTGTAATGCTGCTTTTCCGGCGACTGCGCTAGAGGTGTCGATGGCACCCGCGGTGGCCCGGTCGGAGGCCAGTAAGGTGTCATCACGGGTCCGCACCATCTTGACTTCGGTTCTTGCCCGGGCGGAAACCAATTGACCACGCCGGGCTCCAGGTTGGCTGAAGGCTTCGCCGGTGATGGCGATATCAGCCGTTTTCGCTGAAGCCGTGTCAATGACCTCAAAATCGAGAGCCAGCAGGGTTTTTTGAAATTCTGTTTCAACAGCAGGATCGATCATTGGCTGGCGCAGATCTTCTTCGGTGATATGGACGCTGATTGAAGGGCGGGGGTAGCCTTCCAGCAGCTCTCGCCATGCGGTCAATTGCGTTTCGGGATTCGGCGATGGGGGATTGAGGATGGCCGACTCTCGCTTCATCACGGCGATGAGTTTTGCCACAAGCGCGGTGCCGATTTCCGAGAGAGGCGTTTCGGCCGTGGCGGTGACTGTTTCTCCGAAGAGGCGAGAACTTTGGGTGCTGATAAGTTTGGCCACCACAATAGTTTCGCCGGCTGAATCGATGAGTTTGCCCGTCACCAAGACCTTGGCACCGGTCAGATTGCCGACCTGGGCAGCGGTGCCTGGTTTGGCTAACCCGCTTAGGGAAATGGTTTGTTCGCCAAGAATATCATCTAGCTCAGCCCGTTCCACCATCCAGATGCCTTCTTCGGCTGAAAGGAGAGCGCTCACGAGATCTGCGAGTGCCTCTGCCTTCGGCTCGAGGCGCTCTTCACTCGATTCAAAATCGAGAACAGCGAGGGTGAGCGGTTCCTTTTCCTCGGCCAACATAGAGTAGGAGAAAATGCAGCTGAGAAGAATCAAGGTTATGAAGCGGTTCATGGAGATGAGCGAGTAGAGGTGAGTAGTTTGAGGAGAAGACGTTGTGCGCTAGCGCTTTGGCTCCATTTTTCAGGTGCCCGTTGTGGCGCGATCAAAAAAGGGCCCGGCCCATTAAAGGCTAATAAAAACGCTTCTGTTTGACCAGGGACGAACCACAGCGCCGGACGATTTAGCTCAGGAGTCTTGGCCGCCTGCAATTGCTCGCCGATTACTATTGCGTTGGCGGGCAAGGCAGGTGGACGTTCCAGATCATAGGGTTGCCAGTCGAAGCCCAGAGCCTCAAGAAAGTCGCGGAGGTCGCCGGATTGACCCGCGATGTAAATCTGGAGGCGCGCCTCTTCCAGATGATGTTGAATTTGCTTTTTGAAATGGTTCTTGGGGTAGAGACGCAATTGCACAACGCCTCGCTCGACAGCGACAGCCTCAAGAGAGCTCTCGTCTGGTCTGCTGTAAAGCCTGAGCAGTGCGGAAGTCTCCCGATCGATCTCTGGTAGATCCAGTCTCAAGGTGGCCTGATACAGCCCTGGGGAGTCAGTCCGAGTTAGCTCAGTCGAAAATGGCTCACCCAACGGCGCTCGCTGGCGTCCGGAGCCTAACCAAAGTTTCGCAACGAGATTTCCCGATGTTGCGTTGCCTGCAAGGAGAATGTCGTAGGCTTGTTCCCCACCGAAACCGGCGATTTCGGGAATAGCTCCCGTGTCGGCAGGGATTGAGGTTCCCTTGACCTCAAGACAGGTCCATGTCTGAGGTGCTGATTGAGCGGGTCTGGAAAAGGATGTTAACGCCGCTAACAGAATTACGACACCAATCCCTGACACCCTGCCCCTTGGGAAATTGAAATACATAGGAGTTACCATTCATGAATATCACAGTCCGCGGAGCTGGCAAGGTAATCAGGTATTGAGTCGCCTATTTTTGTCAACTGACTTGACAAGCCCTCAACCGAGGCCTGGTTATTCCGCGGTAACCGGAAACTGCCGTGTGAACAGATTCTCCCGAATCGAGAGCGGTAACTCTACCATTTTACGGGTGGCGGCTGATTCGTAGAGAGCGAAGATGGCTTCCGTGGCTCGCAAGGCGTTCTTGTAGGAGAGTTCGGGTTCGGCACCATGTTCGAGCCCGTCGAGTGCGGTGCTGACGACCTGCTTCATGATGTCGCCCGGGTCTTGTTCCGGACAATCCTCGGGCCGCCAGCCCGGTTCATCAAAGACATGGCAACGCCCGATCTTGCCGTTCCAATCAATCTCGATCATTCCATTCGTGCCATGAATCCGGACGCCGGTTGGCATGTCACGGTCCGGGCCTTTGCATTGAATGTTGGCGCGGACACCGTTCTCAAAAAGGATCAGTCCGCTGAAAAGTTTCTCAGTCGGAATCCCGAAGTTGCTGACCATTTCACTGGTGTCTGCCGCTCCCATCACCCAGCGCGCTGGTTGTTCGCGATTGAATGAGAGCGCTTGATCAATGGAATGAGTGCCGCAATCGAGTAGGCCGCATGGCGCGTAGAGATCCATGCTCAGGATCTCGCCGAACCGGCCGGCCTCCAACAACTCCCGGACCATCCGATTATTGGCAACGAAGCGGCGTTGATGGCAAAAGGTAAGCAAACAGCCCGTTTTCTCCGCGATCTCGCCCATCTCCATTGACTCGCCCCAGGAAGGCGCCATCGGTTTTTCACAGAGAAACGCTTTTACCCCGGCCTCGGCGCAATCTCGGAAGACGGGCAAATGCAGGGGCGTCCAGAGGGAGCCGATCACGACATCCGGACGCACTTGCTCCAGCATTTCATGGTGGTCAGTGAAAATCGGCGCCTCGAATTCGAACGTTTCGGCGAGGGCTTTAGCGGCGTCAGGGTTGACGTCGGCCAGGCCGGCGATGTGGCAACGAGAATCGGCGAGAACGCCGCGAGCGGAATGATGCGAGCGTTTGCCGCATCCGATGAAGGCGACAGAGAATGGAGAATTGGACATGAGATGGAAGAGAATCGCGTGGGGGCTTCGGTGGAATCAATCCTAAACCCGAAGACTTCGAAAAAACGGGGAGTGAGAGGCAATAGTCCTACAGGGCGCGGGAACTCCGGCGCCGCTTATTCCCCAACCATGGCGCTGACCGGTCGTTTCTGCACACCGAGCATCTCGGCCAATCGTTGCATCCGCTTGAGGGCGCCGCGGTCCTCTTCGCTGTCGGTCAAATCCAATAACCGCTGGATGGCGGCAGCGACGGTGAGATTCTTCACGTCGTCACTTCCCACCCCAAATTGGCCCATCCAACTTTTCAATTGGGACCGGAAATATTCCGGGTCGCGATTGAAGAAGGTCGCTTTAACGTCGCCCAGGGTGTCGCTGTTGTCGACCAGCCGGTCGACCGATTTTCCGGTCGAAATGGCGTTGACCACTTTGTCGAAGAAGGTGGTCTCACCCCCGACAATGTCGATGTTCGCCGATTTGAGCGCCTCGCCGAGGATGTCGGCTTGGGATTCGGCCACCGAGCGTTGGACGTCGATCTGAGCCAGCTCGATTTCTTTCTCCATGTTGAGCCTGATCTTGAATTCTTCGTGGTCGCGGCCGACTTCGTCGAACAACTTCATCGCTTCGGCTTTCTGAGTGATGCCTTTCGATTCGGCGGCCAGTTTTTCCATCATGACGGTGGCTTCGGCCGTGCCTTCCTTCTCGACGGCGGCCGCACGAGCTTCGCGGACCTGGACTTCTCCGAGCCCCTGGGCGGCGGCTTCGGCGCTCGTGGCTTCGGCGAGCGCTTTCTTGGCGGTGGATTCCTTCTCGGCGGCGGCTTGCGTCGCTTCGGCATCGATCAGGCGCTCTTCGGCATACAGCTGGGCTGCTGCTTTGCTCGCTTCGGCTGCTTTGACTTTGGTCAGCATCGCTTCATCAGCCTTGAGTTGAGCCGCTTCCTTCGAGGCCTCGGCCGCTTTGATTTCGCGAATGACTAGTTCCTGAGCCTCGCGTTCGGCTTGAATGAGGGCGACGGATTTTTCACGGTTCGCTCCCGCTTCGGCTTGGGTGTCTTTGATCTTTTCCTGTTCCTCGACAACGGCCCGTTCGACCACAACCCGTTCGCGAATGACATCCTGAATTTGGCGTTTTTCGACTTCGACCGCCCGTTCCTTTTCGATTTCAGCCAGGGTAACTATGCGCACCCGCTCGGTCGCTTCGAGCATCCGGTCCTTTTCGACCCGCTCGGTTTCGACCTGTTCCGTCCGTTCTTTGTTCTTTTGCGCGACAACGATTTGGCGCAGTCGGTTTTCCTCGGCAATGGCGACTTCTTCATCTGTCGAAATACGAGCTTGCTCCGAACGAAGCCGGTTTTCGTGCTGCGCGCGGGCGGACTCCGCTTCTTCGCGGGCCGTAATCTCGGCGACTTCGCGGAGTTGTTTCTGCGTGGCTTCAGCAAGCTGGCGATTGAGTTCCAGGATCGCTTCCTCGGCCTCGACATCCTGTTGGCGGATGGTCTTCTGTTTTTCACGATTGATCTGGTTCGCGAGGGTGAGTTGGTTCGCGGTCAGATCGGAAATTTTCTTGATCCCCTCGGAATCGAGGATGTTGTTCGGATTGAGCGAATCAACCGAGGTTTGTTCGAGGTAATCGATGGCGCAATCGTCGAGCAGATAACCGTTGAGGTCGTTGCCGATGATTTTGAGGATTTCTTCCCGGAACTTTTCGCGGGAATTGTAGAGTTCGACAAAATCGAACTGCCGGCCAACGGTCTTCAGAGCCTCGGAAAATTTAGCGTCGAACAGTTCGCGCAAGGCGTCGATGTCGGCGGCCCGTTTACAGCCGACGGCCTGGGCCACTTTTTTGACATCTTCAGCGGTCGGATTGACGCGCACGAAAAAGGCGACCTGAATATCGGCGCGAAGGTTATCCCGGCAGATCAAGCCTGCTTCGCCATGCCGGTCGATCTCGAGTCGTTTGACCGAGATATCCATATATTCGACCTGATGAATGATCGGAATAACCAGCATGCCGCGGAAACTGACACGGGTGTTGCCGGGGCCGTTGCAGACGATGGCGCGGCCTTGCTCGACCTTTCGCCAAAAGCCGAGGAGGATGACGATGCCGATGAAGAGGATGACGCCGATGATGATGGCGCCGATGATGAGCAGTTCAGGAAGAGGAGGCATAGGATGATGATTGAGAAGGGTGCGAGAATGGTTGAAAAAAGCGGATGTGGGAAGCTGTTTAGAGAAGCTGTTTCGGGTCGATCTCGGATTTCCGGACGTAAAAGGCCCCGGTCTCGGGATCGCGCTTGGTAAAGAGGACAGGATCGCCCTTGGTGAGCGACTCGTCTCCGGCTCGTATCTGGAGTTTGAGCGAGGCACCGTCGCCTTCCAGCTCGGCCATTCCGAATTTATCGGTCACTTCACTGGTGATCACCGTGCCGACCTGCCCGATGATGGCGGGGCCGGTCTCGTCGGGATGACGTAATTTCGAAAAAAGCCCGCGGAACGGGGTCAGTAAAATCCGGGCACATAGGGCGCCGAGAATGAAGCTGACGGGCATGAGAGCGAGCCCGATCCAGGCATTGAATGCCGGATTGAGCCAGCCATTGAGGATGATAGAGATCATCCAGGCGAAGACTGCCAGGATACTGAGCACGATCATGAAAGGGATCGCGTCGAGATGGAGAAATCGGCCGACACCCCCCATGAGAGCGTGGCTGCCCGAATGCGAGTCGCCGCCATCGATGTCGAAGTCTGAACCCAAATCGGGTGAGAGGAAGTCGAGATCGAGCATGCCGAGCAGACTGATGAGCCAATACAGCAAGACAAGCGCCAGCAAGACCGTGAACGGCAAGTTCACCAGGGCGACAGCGTGTTGAAAAACTTCGATCATGGTCGGCGATGAAAAACGTGGGTGATCATCGACCGATCAGATGGTTAAGCTCAAGGAAAACCGGATGATGGCCGACCGATTCTGCCGGGACCCGCTTCGTCGGAGGGCTTTGGATGGGCATAAGGCGATAAGGAGGAACCCCCACGGTTTTTGTTGTCACGGTTCCGAAAGGGTGGCTATTTCACGGGCGAATGTCGATCTGCTTACGTCTCAACCGACCAGTTTGGCACAAGCCTACGATTCCCACCGCTGGGTGATCGATCAGCGGCACTTCCTGCCGAATCGTGGCGGCACCGTTATCCGAGAGTTTTCCAGCGCGATAAAGGGCTTTATGAGGCTTGGAATTTCGCGGCCAGACAGGCGAGGAGCTGTTCCTCGCCAGCCCAATTTGCCAAACACTCGCCCGCATCGGACCTATCGATCGTCTGCAGACTGCCGCGATCGCACTTGTCCTCCTGGTTCTCAGTCGGTGCCTGGAACGAGGCTGGAGACCATCGGGATTTCTTGGCATTGGGCTTCCAATGGGCATCCTTGCATGGCCCCATACAAGCGGGGTGATGTGGATGGTCGTCATGTTGGCGGCACTCCTGTTGGTCATTTGCCTGGGCGAGATGTTGGGTGAATGGAGTGTGAAGTTACTGGTTTTGCCAGCGCAAAGAGTGGCTTCCTTTCGGGAAAGCCTGAAGCTGTTTACAGCTCCTTCAGTTCAGCTCAGATCCAATACATTTATCTTGATGACGCAAACAAGCTGACCAAGACTATTTATGATAACTCTGCAGTCTCTGAAGCTGAATCCCTCGGCCTGATTGAAATAAAGCCCAATGTTTCATAAAACCAGTCGTGCTCGCTTGATCTTTTTGCGCAGAGCTGTGTCGTTCAGGCGGTTACGTATCTCAACGGATATGCCCCCGCCTGAACTCTTTACTCTGCACATAAATATGCGGCGCAATCACTTCCCGCTTTTATGAAACAGTGGGCTAAAGCCAATCCATCAGGTGCCGGGGCTGTTCAGAGTAACGAA
>JGI12210J13797_10285080_pt1 | contig 11120 bp, 9 predicted proteins | sample ElkSlonscriptome_3_FD_13797 | JGI IMG/M metagenome (IMG submission 13797) | reverse complement strand
GCCCTGGAGACGGTCTTGATGCTCCTCGAGCAAGGAGACGTATTGGTTGTCATAGATGCCCTCCCCGAGCGCCGCGAGGATGCTCTGCAGGACGGGCTTCGTGCCGAAGTTCATGTAGCGCGGGTGTTGGTCGAGCAGGGCTCGGGCTGCGCTGGCAAAGTCGAACCCGTCGGGTCTCCACGTGAGAGCGGCGGCGATCTCTTCTCGAGTCGCGTGGGTCCCTTGCCTGTTCACCCGAACGAAGATCTCGAGCGCGTCTTGGAGCGTGGCCCTCGTAACGTCGATGTAGGGGAGCTGGTAGTGGGCGAGGGCCGTCTGGAGCTGCATTGCCCTCCTGCGGAGCATGTTCCATCGCTCCCGCTCCTCGGAGTCTGGCTCGGTCGCATCACGGCGCTCATCGAGCCAAGAGGCCAGGTCGTCACCCGGACCGAAGAGGAGGCGAACGGGGAGGTGATGTGCCTCGGGACGGCGTGGGTATACGAACTCCTCTTCGTCGAGGTCGAAGTAGACCAGGAAGGCGCGGTCTTGGTCACGGAGCGCTGCGGCTTCGGCCTCGCCCAGCTCGAAGATCCCGAAGATGACCGAGAGACGCTGATGGCCATCGAGGACGTAGCCGACCTCGGCCGGAGGCACGGGTTGGTCCGGGGGAACCGCGACGGGCCCGACCCGAGGAAAGCTCGCGTAGCGCTCGGTCGTGCGCCAGATCAGCAAGCTGCCGACCGGATAGCGCCGTCGGAGGCTGTCGAGGAACGCGAGGATCTGCTTGCGGCTCCAGACGAAGTTCCGCTGAAATCGAGGAACACGCAGGACTCCTTCACGTACCTGCTCGAGGATCTGCTCGAGGTGGAAGGTCCGAGGTTCGACGTGCGCCATCGACGTCCTCACACCATCAGCGAGACGATCTCGTCGACGATCTCGTCGAGCTCATGGCCTCGGTCTCCCGCTCGCTGCCGAAGGGCTCTCTCGTGGCAATGTTGCGGGTGATCCCTCATGGTCGTCCACAGCTTGTCACCGAACATCTTCTTGATGTCGGTGTAGTCCTTCTCCTCATTGCTGAGCTGGTCCCAGTCGCCGATGGACCTGCGTCGGTGTGCTTCGAGCGCCTCGCGCGGCAGGTAATTCTCGACCTCGCGCTTCTGGAGGACCTTGAACGAGAGTCGAAGGGCCTCGCCATGTTCTTCACGTAGACGCAGGCAGGTCTCCTCGACGAGGTGTGCCGTACCGCCGAGTGAGTCGCCGGGACCGCTTCGATCGCTGTCGACGAAGACGAAGATTCGCCGGGCGACGGGGGGCTCCGCAGACGCGAGCAGGTCGACCTGAGTGGCGGTCGTGCTGCCACCTCCATGATGGACCTCGAGCCGGTCGCCGTCTCCGAGGGGGTTGGTCCACGAGCTTCGTAGCCGCTCGAGGGCGTCCGGCCCGAGCCGTCGCTCGAGTCGACGGCCACCCGTGCGGAGCACGATGAGCTTGAGGAACGTTCCGTCGCACCGAGCGTTCTCGACCACGATGTCGAGAGGCTTGCGCAGCACTCGCTCTGCGATATCCGCGGGAACCATCCAGACACCATCCTCGAAGCGGGCATCCCGTCCAATCGGCTCGACGACCAGATCTCGAGAGGGGGACGCGGAGGCTTCCCGCCTGGCTTGCTCGCAGAGGGCTCGAGCGCGATGAGGGCCCTCTTGGTCCAGCCATGCCGAATCGCGGACGGCGTCAGGATCCACGACGACCCAGCGGTGTCGCACGTCGGCGAACATCCACGCGATGGCGGTCAGGTGCCGAAAGGCCTCGCGCTGAGCGAGAGCTGCGCGCGAGAATTCGACCTTCATGGCGACCCCAAGGCGCGATGGATGGCCCGAAGCTCGCGAACGGCGGTATCGAACCATCCCTCGGGCCACCCGTCGATGTGGCCGTGCTCGTCGAGCCTGAGGCGTCGAACCTCGGTCACGGGACCCTCGTCGTCGACGAAGTACAGAGCGACGTCGTCGGGTCGCATGGAGCCCTCGGCCACCCGACGACGGATGCGTAGTACGAAGGTCTCCGAGTGCGTCTCGAGCACGGTGCTACAGCGCCCGGCTCGCACCGAGTCGAGGATGACGTCGGCGATCTGGGCTTGCACGAGAGGGTGGGCGTGAGCTTCGGGTTCTTCGCACAGCACCACGTAGGGTGGCTCGTCGTCGGCTCGATGAGCCGCGATGGCGTACTGAGTCAGCAAGGGCAAGGCGTGGACCACCCCCGTGCCGAGCTCGGCGATCGGTAGCCACGTGTCTCGCTCGCAGGGCTTGGCCGTGAGGACCGTGCCCTGGGTCGAGCCCTGAGCGACTTCCTCGACCCTGAGCTCGACCCCGAAGCACTCCCTGACACCCTTCTTGATCGCTTCGAGGATTTCTTCACGAGGATGAGAACGAAGCGCACCGAGGACCCGGCGGGTTGCTGCGCCGTCCGATTCCACGTCGAGCAGCACATTGGGTTGCTCGGGCACGAAGTCTTCCCCGGGTACGCCTCGGGCCGCCGCGAGATGGATGACCCGAGGGGGGATGCCGAGCGACCGGACTACGGTATGGGACGATCCGTCGGCGAGGATGGGTCGCAGGCCCCGGAACGTTGCAGGAGCCACGACCGTGGCCTCCTCGGTGACATAGTGCTTGGTCCGCGGGTCCCAGGTGAAGCTCGCTCCTGCCCCGGTCTCGGCGCGGAGCTCCCAGCGATCGATCCACTGTCCGGGGAGGCGAACGGGGGTGCTGCGGTCATGTCCGATGACGACGTCGAGCGTCTGCCGCGTGTCGTGGTGCTCGAGCGTGAGGCCGAGTTCGTATCGGTCGGCCGCCCCCCCGTGTACGAAGCTCCCCAGGGAGTTACCCACGACCAAGCCGCGGGCCCTGAGGGGGAGCCCGGGGGCCTCGATGCCCACGAGCGCCTCCCGCAACAACAAGGGGAGCCGCAGCAGCGCGGTCTTTCCTGACCCATTGCGACCAAAGACCAAGGTCAGCGGCGCAAGCTCCAGCTCGAACGGGTCCCCGAACGCCTTGTAGTTGGCGCCGCGTATCTTCGTGATCTGGGAGGTCGGAACCATCGGTCGTTGGTACCGAGGTCTAGCAGACGAGATGCGATGGCGTCTCAGTCCGCTGCGAAAAAGCGCGGTGTCCCGAGGGGCGTCTGTAGCGAAGAGACCAACCCTCAGGCGGCGCGGGCCACAGGGTGCTCGTTGGTGCTGCCCGCGGCGTCGTCGAGGGTGGGGTCGTCGGAGATGCCGCGCCGCGGGGCGGGCCAGGCCCAGTGCACGCCGGCGAGCACGGCCATGGCCACGAGCATGGTGATCCCGCCCAGGCCCAGCCAGTAGGCCTCGTCGGTGAGGTCCTGGGCGTGCATCAGGCGGTCGTAGGGCAGCGCGGCCACGCGGTCGACCCGAGCCCAGGCCTCGTAGACGGCGGGCAGCAGCACCAGCCGCAGCGCTCCGGTGGAGGCGACGGTGAGCAGGGCGAGGGTGGTGGCGAGGCGCGAGCGTAGCCAGTGGGAGGCGACGCCCAGCAGCAGCACGGCGGAGACCAGGGCGATCTCGGTGCAGCGCAGGTGCACGGGGGCGGCGATGCGGGTGAGCAGGTTGAGGTCGACGAGGTCGCCCTGGGCGGCGAGGCCGGGCACGACGACCAGCTCGCCCACGACCATGGCGCCCAAGGCCGCGGCGAGGGCCAGGATTCCGAGGCAGGCAGCGGCGCGTTGCACGGATCGAACCAATCATGAGGGACCGGTGTGGCCAATTTCCTGACGAAAGCGGCGACCTCCCACGGGCCGGGTCGGCGGCTGGGATGGCCGGCCGGGACGGGGGTGGGTTCGGGGCGGTCTGTTAGGCTGCGGGGCGATGGACTGGAGCCGACGAGCCTGGTTGCGTGGGGCGAGCGCCTCCCTCGGTCTGGGGCCCGCGGCGGGCATGGCTCGTGGGCTGGGGAGCCTGGGGCTGGGGAGCCTGGGTATGGGCCTGGGCGTGGGGCTGGGATCGGCGTGGCCGCGGCGGGCCCAGGCGTATCTCTCGCCCGGCGAGACGGTGCTCGAAGAGGCCCGCTCTCCCTACAACCACATCGTGGTGGCCGAGCGGGGCGACGTGGTCACGATGTACTTCGTGGTCGACGGCACGTACTACATCGAGTCGCGGCTCGACCGGGGGCACCCCCGCAGCCTCGACCTCGACTACACCCGCACGATGATGGCGGGCTTCGTGCTGCACCCTCGCCCGCGACGCCTGCTGATGATCGGCTTCGGGGGCGGGCAGATCAGCAACTACCTGTTCGAGCACGTGCCCGACCTGGAGATCGACGGGGTCGACATCGATGCGGAGGTGATTCGGCTGGCCCGCGCGTACTTCGGCGTGCCCGACAGCCCTCGGTACCGCACCCACGCGGCCGACGGCCGGCTGTTCGTAGAACAGGCCCCCGCGTCGCCGGGCTGGGACATGATCATGCTCGACGCGTTCCGCGGGGTGTTCGTGCCGCTGCACCTCAAGACGACCGAGTACTACGCGGCGCTGCTGCGCCACCTGTCGCCCCAGGGCGTGGTGGTGGCCAACCTCCACACCGGCACGCCGATGTACAAGCACGATCGCACCACCTTCGCGCACGTGTTTCCCCACGGGTATGCGTTCCACACCGAGAGCGCTCGGCAGGCGATCTACGTGGCGTCGGCCGATCCCGAGGGGGTGGGCACGTACGAGATGCAGGCCAACGCTCAGATCGCCCAGCCCGCGTTCGACTTCGATCTCCGGGGCCTGGCCGCCCGCTGGTACCTGGGCGTGGACTGGGAGGACACGGCGGGTCAGGTGTTGCATGACGACTTCACGCCCGAGCAGCTCGAGACGAGCGTCGAGCGCCACAACGAGCGCTGCGCGGGCGCCGACTGTGACTATGCCTATCCCACGCGCTAGCAGCACGCCGCCGCGGGGTGGCCGAGGCGGCGTGACGCTCGGCGGGAATTCGCCGTAGCGCGGCCGTGAGGGCGGTCTGCGGGCGTTGGGCGGCGGCCGTCGCGAGGCCGCGGGGGGTGGTGTCACCCTCGGTTGGATCACGTCGCGCGTGCCCGCCGAGCCGCCGGGTCGTGTTACACCGCGGGCACATGACCAGCATCTCTGCCGACAAGGTCGCCTTCATCCACTACACCTTGACCAACGAGGATGGCGACGAGATCGACAGCTCGCGGGACGGCGATCCCATGCCCTACCTGCACGGCGCGGAGAGCATCGTGCCGGGCCTGGAGCGGCAGCTCGAGGGCAAGTCGGTGGGCGATCGCATCAAGGCGGTGGTGACGCCCGACGAGGGCTACGGCGATCCCTGCGGGCGAGACCCCCAGCCGGTGCCCCGCAAGGCGTTCGAAGGGGTGGAGCCGCAGCCGGGCATGCCCCTGGTGGTCGAGGACGACGACGGCCAGCAGATCCAGCTGTGGATCACCGAGGTGACCGACGACGAGGTGATGCTGTCGCCCGATCACCCGCTGGCCGGAGTCACGCTCCACTTCGACGTAGAGGTGGTGGAGGTCCGCGACGCGACGGCCGAGGAGCTCGAGCATGGCCACGCCCACTCGGGCGACGGGCATCACCACCACTGATCGCGCGGGCTCGGGTCGAGCTTCAGCGCACCTCGAACTCGAGGCCGGCCTCGCGCAGGCGGGGCAGGAGGGCGTCGCCCATGGCGCTGGCCGGGGTGAGCACGCCGCCGGGAGAGGGAAGGGTGGGGCCGTCGACGGCGAGGCACCGGGCGGCTTCGGCCAGCATGAGGGCGGTGGCGCCGTAGCCCGGGTCCTTGTGGGCGGCGACTCGCCCGCGGAGGACGGGCGCGTCGGGGCCGGCTCCGCGCCCGAACAGCTCGATCTCGAAGTAGCCGGCCTCGCGCTGCTCCTCGCTGGGGCCCTCGCCGGGGGCGGGCAGCACGAAGCGGGTGAGCAGGTCCCGCACGGGGGGCACGGTGAGCGCCGCGAGGGCGCCGGTGATCCCCACCGCCATGCCCCACGCGCGCGCCATGCCTCCCACGCCGGACGAGAACCGCACGACCTCCTGGTAGCGGAAGTCGCGGCCGTAGGGGTAGCCCAGCAGGGCGTTGGAGCGCCGCACGACGCGGGTGTTGACGGCCGCCATGACGAAGGGCCCCGTCCAGCCGCCGAGGTCGGCGTCGTACGAGGCGCCCATGCGGTCGCGCCCGTCGGGTCCGTTGCGCTCGCCCTCGGGGTCGAGGCCGTAGGGATCGGCGATGAGGGCCCGGGCGGGCGGGTCGCGCTGGAGGGTGCGCATCATCTCGATCATGCTGGCGATGGTGCCCCCGCTCGCGCTGCCCTTGCTGCGGACCACGGCCAGCTTGACCTCGCGCGCGGCCACGCCGTGACGCTCTTGCATGGCGCGCTGGAGCATCAGCGTGCCGATGTCGGAGGGGATCGAGTCGAAGCCGCAGCAGCACACGATCCGAACGCCTCGCGCCCGTGCGGTGGCATGGTGGGCGTCGATCATGGGCCGGATGAAGGTGACCTCGCCGGTGAGATCGCAGTAGTCGGTCTGCTGCTCCACGCAGGCCGCCACCAGGGGGGCGCCGTGGCGTGCATAGGGGCCCACGGTGGTGCAGACGACCTCGGCCTGGGCCGCCATGGCGTCGAGCGAGGCTCGGTCGTGGCTGTCGGCGAGCAGCAGCGGCAGCGCGGTCGCGGCGGGATCGATGCGGGCGAGGCGGTCGCGCAGCGCCTCCAGCTTGGAGCGGCTGCGGCCGGCGAGGGCGAGGCGGAGCTCGCCCCGGGACCGGGTGCGCACCAAGACCTCGGCGACCAGCTGGCCGGTGAAGCCGGTGGCGCCCCACAGCACGATGTCGTGGGGCCGAGAGCGATCACGCGTGCGCGGAGCGTCGGTCATGGGCCCGGTCATGACACGATCTGGACGAGGGTGCACGTGCGGTCGCATCCGGGAAGGCGGCCGGGCAGCGCCGAGGGCTCACCGAGCGGAGGGAGCGGGTCGCTCCTTCGGCGAGGTCGGGCGGGTGTCACGGCGCTTCGGGGCGGCGCGCTGCAGGGCGCGGAGGAGGGCCGCGTTCTGGGCCGCCGCGTCGGGGCGCAGCGTGGGGGTGGAGCCCTCGAGGTCGACGGTGGTGCGGATTACGTAGACCGGAATCGGAGGGTCGATCTCGGCGGCCGGGGTCTCGGAGGCCATGGCCGCGGCGAGGGCCTGGTCGGACCACGTGGAGCTGGGGCGGAGCACGGCCTTCACCAGCGGCAGCAGCGGCTCCGATCGCACGCATCCCCGGCGCAGGACGCCGGTCTCGGGGAGCGGCTCGTCCGGCGGGGCGCCGTGGATCACGAGGTCGCCGGCGGCGGAGGAGAGGTCGATGGCACCGAGGGCTCGCTCGGCGGGGTGGAATTCTACGCGAGAGAGGGTGGTGCTGAGGCCGTGGATGGCGGCGCATCGCCGGCTGAGGGCGGCCTTCGTGGTCACGGCGACCTTGCCGTCCTCGTAGGCCTGGATCGTGAGGGCGCCGGGATCGATGCGCACGTGGTGCGGGCCCAGCTCTCGGGGCAGCCAGCGCCAGCGCTCGAGGTCGGCCGAGAGCTGCTCGACGAGCGCGGCGGTCGGGTCTGCGGCCGGGCCGGTCGCCGGGTCTGCGGTCGTACGCTTCGCTCGCGGGCGCAGAGAAGCCAGCGCGTCGACCCGCGCGGCATACTCGGGGTGCGGGGGGGCGTGCTCGAGCAGCGCCTGCCGCGGGTTGCCCTCGGTGATCGCTTGCTCGAGGCGGGGGACGAGGTCGTCGGCTCGGCCGTCGGCGGACCAGGCGGGCGCGAGGTCGGGGCGGACGCGGCCCTGCCCCAGGTGGACGGCGGCGGTCAGCCAGGCGTCGGTGAGGCGCAGCTCGAACGCGACCGCGTCGTCGGGCTGGGGGCCTCGGGGGGCGAGCGCGTCGGCGCCGTAGTGGGCGGGGTCGAGGCCGTGGCGGGGGAGCTGGCCGAGGGCCCGCAGGGCATCGACCCCGGCGGCCGAGATCTGGCGGGCCACCGTCCAGGCGGGACGATGCTGCCGTTGCTCGTAGAAGCGGCGCACGGTTTCGAAGGACGCCAGCGGCACGCCGGCCTCCTCGGCGTCGGCGAGGCCGGCTCGAAGCTCCTCGGCCATGGTGGGATCGGCCAGCGGCGTGGTGCTGGGCATGGAGCCCACGTCGAACTTGATCTGCGAGGTCGGCTGGATGGCCTCCTCGGCCACGATGGGCTTGGCCGGCCTGGGCGTGGGGGCCTCGGTGCCGCAGGCGAGGGTCCCCACGAGCACGAAGGAGAACAGCCAGCGCGGTAGCGAGGGACCCGACACGCCGCGAGGCTAGCAGAGGGGAGTGAGCGAGCGAACCCGGGCGGCGCCCTCGCGAGCGTTGGGAGGGCCTGGGCCGGGCGAAGCCCAGCCCGGCTCAGGTCTCGGCGGCCAGGACCTCGTCGAGGGAGGCGGCGGTCAGCACCCGCTTGGCCCAGGCATCGAGCCGCTCGGGGGTGGCGGCTTCGATGCGGGCGCGGGTGTGTGGAGGAACGGTGCCGAAGCGCAGGCCGAGCAGCTCGAGCAGCAGCTCGCGCTTGCCCTCGCGCTTGCCCTCGGCGCGGCAGGCGGCCAGGTCCTTCTTGTAGAGCTTGACCGCATCGGCTCGCCGGCGGGCCATGCGATGGATCGCGGGGTCTTGGGAGAGCTCGTCGAGGGTCTGCTTGGCGATCTTCATGGTGGGATCCTCCGCCGCGAGTCGGTCCAGCTCGGCGTCGTCGCGGGCCACGAGGAAGCGAGCCCAGCGCTCGACGATGACATCATAGCCGGTCGTGGGCCGGGGGGAGGTGCAGAGTGCGGAGAGCTGTAGCACATGGAACGTGAGCTGATCGCCGAACAAGGTGTGCGTGTAGCGCTCGCGCAGCTCGAAGATGGAGTGCATCCGGTCCAGCTCGGGGAACAAGGGCGCCACCAGCCATACGATGACGGCGGTGGGGGTGAGCTGCTCGTAGTCGTCGCCGCGACCGACATGAACCGGCGAGATCGCAGGTGTCACATCAAGAACCGGCGGGCGCGCATTGGTCGGAACTCGTCCGCCACGCTCGCGGCGGGCTTCGCCGGCGTCAGTCGGAGCCGGTCGCGCGCAGAGGAGCCGAAGGAGCCTCGGCGATCTGCCAGGTCCGATGCAAGATGGCGGGCGGGCCGATGTGGTCGGTGCGGAACGCGTCCATCACCCGCAGGTTCACATCGGTCTCGAAGGCCTTTTCGTAGCGCGTGTCGAGCACGTAGGCCTTGAGGCGCAGCCGCACCGCGACGTGGCTCTCGAGGATCGTCTGGTTGACCAGCACGACCACCGGCTTCTCGAGGAACACGAAGCGGCTGGAGACGGCAGACTCGTTGACCAGCTCGCTGGCGAGGCGCACGTCTTGGTCGGGACCCACGTAGAAGTCCATCACCACCTGCATGTCGAGCGCGCCGTAGTTGCCGTTGGAGGTGATCTCGTTGAGGAACTTGTTGTTGGGGATGGTGACGGTGTTGTCGTCGAGGGTCTGGAGCCTCACCGAGCGCAGCCCGATGGCGGTGATGTCCCCGTACTGACCCCCGAACGAGATCCGGTCGCCCACCTGGAAGGGCCGGTCGATCATGATCATGATGCCGGCGATGAACGAGGCCACCACGTCCTTGATGGCGAAGCCCACCGACACGGCCACGGTGCCGCCGATGAGGGTCAGCACGCTGTCGGTGATCCGAAACGACAGGGCGATGACGGAGATGCCGGTGATGATGTAGACGAGGAACTGCAGGATCGTGGCGATCTTCTGCAGCAGCAGCCGGCGGTTGGGGAAGCGCAGGCTCAGCCCGGTGACGCTGTCGTGCAAGAAGCGCATGGCCACGGCCACGGCCACGATGACCAGGACCGAGGTGAACACGCCGCCCCAGCGCACGAGGTGGGCGATCTGGCCGAGGCTCTCGAGCTCGCCGTCGGCGGCGCGGGCCGTGGAGGAGCCCAGCTGCACCCCGGCGAGCACGAGGGCGGGGACGATGGAGCGAAGGCGAATGATCATGGCGACAGCAGGTGCTGCCGCTGCAGCACGTTGGTGATGGTGCGGAACCAGTGCCACGACAGCCGCACGCCGGCGTCATAGCGCTCGATGTAGCCGCGTGTGAGGCAGAAGCGCAGGGCGTCGGAGACGTCGGAGGCGGGCAGCTGGGTGGCGTTGACCAGCTCGTGCTCGCGCGCGACGTCGAGCTGGACCACGGCCCGCAGCACGAACAGCAGGGGCAGCGAGAGGTTCTCGATCTCCTTGGCGGGCGGCTGCTTGAACAGCCGCACCACGATGCGATCGTCGGGGCCGACGAACAGCGACTCGCGAAAGGCGTGCAGGGCGACGGCGGGGTTGCCCCGGGAGAAGTCCCACAGCAGGCGGTAGTAGCCGGCCTCGGTGCGCTGCCCGTCGGTGCCACCGTCGGAGCCGGCGAGGGGATCGGCCGGGCGCGGGACGATGAGCCCCTCGAAGCTGGGCTCGATCTTCGACTCCGCGCAGCGATCGCGGATGAGCTCGCCCAGCTGCTCCTCGGTCCACCGCGGCAGCACGACGATCTGTTCGAAGAACACCCGGTTGCCCCGGGCCCGCTGCAGGTAGTGCCAGGCGGCCGAGCCCATGCAGATGACCCAGGAGATCTGCCCGCCCACGTCGCGGGCGAAGGCGGTGAGGGCGTCCAGCTCCCGCAGGCCGCGGACGGCAGGCTGCATCAGCCGCTGCGCGTCGTCGATGGCGATGGCCAGCGGCCCCATCTCGCGCAGGGCCTCGGCCAGCTCCGGGCCGAGCTGCCGCTTCTCCTCGCCGGCGATGGCGGCGATGCGCGCGGTGAGCCCCGCAAGCCCCACCTCGGGGCACGAGACGACCTTGAGCCGGTGGGCTCCCAGCTGCTTCTCGAGCCGCCGCAGCATGGAGGACTTGCCCATGCCGCGCTCGCCGATGATGGCCGACAGGGTAGAGCGCGGCGCCTCCACCAGAGCGAGCAGGCGGCCGACCTCCAGCTCGCCCACCGCGTCGACGGGGGTGGGCTGGAAGAACTCGGGGTCGAAGGTCTGGTAGCAGGCGGCGTCGATCCGCACGTAGCTCTTGTCGGCGGCCGCGCTGGCGGCGGC
>JGI12210J13797_10251302_pt1 | contig 11120 bp, 10 predicted proteins | sample ElkSlonscriptome_3_FD_13797 | JGI IMG/M metagenome (IMG submission 13797) | reverse complement strand
GCGGAAGGCTGGGAAACGGATTTCAGCAAGGCCAAGGAAATGGCCAAAGAGCAAAATAAACATGTTCTGATTGATTTCAGCGGTTCCGATTGGTGCGGCTGGTGCATCAAGCTGGATAAGGAAGTTTTCCAGAAAGATGAATTTAAGGCCTATGCCCAAGAGAATCTGGTTCTGATGCTGGCGGACTTTCCGCGCGATAAGTCGAATCAGAGTGAGGAAACGATCAAGCAGAATGAAAAACTGTCGCGTGAGTTCGGTGTTCGTGGATTTCCGACGGTGTTCATTCTCTCTCCGGAAGGTGAAGTGATCGGTAAAACCGGTTATCAGGCCGGCGGTCCAGAGGCCTATGTCGAACACATCAAAAAGATAATTTCCGAAGGCACAGCGAAAGCGGCTGAACCGAAGTAGTTTTTTGATAAACTAAACTAGGCAGAATGTGTATGAGCCGTCCCGCCGGGGCGGTTCTATTTTTTTCCCGACCCCATATTGGCCGAAATTTCGGACACCGCATGGTTCAGTTTTTCGGCCATAGTGCGGATCTTCGGTTTCGTGAATGTGCTGGTTGAGGCGGTGATTCCGACCGCCGCGACGGTTTTTCCGAAGGCATTTCTCACGGGAGCTGCGATGCATCGAACGCCTGGCACGAATTCCTCCTCGTCGATGGCGTAGCCTAGTTTTCGGGTCCGCTCAATGCTGGCGAGTACGGCCTTTTGGGTGGTGTCGGTGTTGGGTGTATGCGGTGAAAGTTCCAAGGTTTGGATAAACTTTGCCGGCTCAGGAATCTGAAAGGCGAGGAATACTTTTCCGGTTGAAGAGCAGTGCAGTTCCACCAGGGTTCCGGGGCGGGCGGCAATGCGTACGGGATGCGGACTGTCGGCCACTTCCACGAGCATCGACCGTTCTGCGTTCAACACGGCGAGGTGGCACGATTCTCCGGTTTCTGAGGCCAGTCGTTTGAGTATGGGCCGCGCGAAACCTCGAATATCCAGATTGTCGAGGGCTTTCACGCCGATCTGCACCAGTGCGGTGCCGAGAATCAGAGCACTTTTTTCATTTTCGGCGAGAAAACCGGCATCGAGGAGCGTCTGTGTAATACGTAGGGCGGTGGTTCTTGGAATTTCCAAGGGTTGGTAAATTTGCTTCAGCATTAAGCCGTCGGGTGAGTTGCCGATGAGTTCTATCACCTCGCAGGCTTTTCCAAGGTTTGGAATGTGGTATTTATTCATGGTTCCATATTGTTCATATTTGAACCAAAGTAAATTTTATTGAACTGCCAAATTGTCTGATTCGCCTGAAACGGTAGATTGATAACCCGCGAGCAGTTGAGGTGATTCTGATTTGGGTCGGCCTTTTTCCGTTTTGCCTTTGGCTCTGCCTAAAAGCTGGGAAAAAAGCAGGGAGAGGTGAGTATTGAAAATTGAGCATGCAGCATATCAGGTGGAAGACGCAGTCTGCATGGCGGCGTGGTTTTCTGCACATTTAGGTTTTATTCTGAAGCGCGGCCGGGAAAAGCCGTTTCCGGTGTATTTTCTGGCGGATGACGCGGGTGAGGTGATGATCGAAATCTATACCAATCCAGCGGTTGAGGTTCCGGATTACCGCACCATGGATCCGCTGATTCTGCATTTGGCATTTGTTTGCAACGATGTTCCGCGTATGGTGGAGCGCCTGAAGGAAGCGGGTGCGACGTTGGTATCCGGTATTGATAAACTTGAAAATGGCGATGTGCTGGCGATGATGCGCGATCCGTGGGGGTTTTCAATTCAGCTTTGCGATCGCGGTGAACGGATGGTCTAAGGAGAACCTATGAAAAAATTATTGTTAATTGCGGCAGTTGTTTTTCCAATGATTGGAAACTGCGAGGAAAAGCCCAGAACGTATTGCCGGTTTGTGCCGGAGCGGGCGGATGATTTTGCCTGGGAAAACGATAAAATTGCGTTTCGTGCCTATGGACCGGCGCTGGAAGAAAAGGGCGAGGACAGCGGGTTTGATGCCTGGTTGAAGCGCGTCGATTATCCGATCGTCAATAAATGGTACAAAGAAAACCAAGAGGGGAAGTCCTACCACAAAGATCATGGTGAGGGATACGATCCGTATAAAGTCGGCTCTTCCCGCGGTTGCGGGGGTCTCGCGCTCTGGCTGGATGGGAAAATGGTCTCCTCTAATGTATTTAAAGAGTGGGAAGTGGTTCGGTGCTGGCCGGGCGAAATGACCTTTATTCTGCGCTACGAATGGGCGCATGGCGACGATACGTATACGGAAGAAAAACAGATTTCGCTCAAGCTGGGCGACCGGTTGTTTAAGTCGGTTTCCACTTTCAAAAAGAACGGCGAAATTGCGAAGGACCTTCCGATTGCCATCGGGTTGGTTCGACATCATGAAACGGATTTGGTTTCGAAGGATATTTCCAAAGGCTGGATGAGTATCTGGGAACCGATGGATGATTCGGAGCTGGGAACCGGCGTGGTGATCGATGCGCAGAAAATCACCGATTTCCTGGTATTGGAAACCGGCGAGAAGCTGGGGGATCATGCCCTGATCATCACCAAGGCCGATTCAAATGGTCAGGTGGAATACTATGCAGGCTATGGCTGGAAAAAGGCGGGTGAAATTACCACGTCGGATGCATGGAATGAATATCTCAATAATTTTGCAAAACAAATCACGGAGTAAACCTATGGACGTTAGATATACGGTTGGAAAAAATGAATATAAACGAATGACCACTGAAGAACTGCGGGAAGCCTTTCTCGTGGATCTTTTTGAAGATGGGAAGTTGAACCTGCTTTATTGCGAAGTGGAGCGCTCGATTGTCGGTGCTGCGGTTCCAACCACTGGAAGTCTAACCCTTGAGGCGGGTAAAGAACTGGCTGCGGATTATTTCTGCCAGCGCCGCGAAGTCGGCGTCCTCAACATTGGCGGTGTCGGCACCGTGACCGTTGACGGAACGGAATACGCCATGGAAAACCTCGACGGGCTGTACATTGGCCGCGGTAGCAAAGAAATCAGCTTCAGCAGTGCCGATGCAAGTGCGCCGGCGCGTTTTTACCTGATTTCCTATCCGGCACACACCGAGTATCCGACGACGCAGGCGAAAAAGGCCGATGCCAATGCGTTGAATCTGGGTTCAGTAGAAGATGCCAACAAGCGCACGATTTATCAGTATATCCACGAAAATGGAATTAAGAGCTGTCAGCTGGTGATGGGCTTTACGGCTTTGGAGCCGGGCAGTGTCTGGAATACGATGCCGTGTCATACGCATGAGCGCCGTACTGAAGTGTATATGTATTTCAACCTCGATGAAGCATCGCGTGTATTTCACATGATGGGACCGGGTGGTGAGACTCGCCATATCGTGCTCAGCAATGAGCAGGCGGTGATTTCGCCGATGTGGTCGATCCATTCTGGTTGCGGCACCAAAGCCTATACCTTCTGCTGGGGCATGGGCGGTGAAAATCAGCGGTTCGACGACATGGACCACATTGCGATTGAAGACATTAAATAATTAGGAGATATCATGATTCAGGAACTTTTTGACCTTAAAGATAAAGTGGTGCTGGTGACCGGCGGAACGCATGGCATTGGTATGGCCGTGGGGATGACGCTCGGTAAAGCCGGTGCAAAAATCTGTGTTAATGATCTGAGTGAAGAGTCGCTGACCAAGGCGAAGAAAGCGTACGCCGCTGAGGGTATTGATGCATATACGCTGATTTTTAATGTAACCGATGAGGCTGCGGTGGATGCCGGTATCTCAAAAATTGAAGAAGAAGTCGGAACCATCGATATTCTCGTCAACAACGCCGGTATCATTAAGCGTGTTCCGATTCTGGATATGCCGGTGGAAGATTATAAACAGGTGATTGACGTGGATCTGATTGCTCCGTTTATTGTCGGTAAGCGCGTAGCGCCAGGCATGATAAAAAAAGGCGCGGGCAAGATTATCAACATGTGCTCGATGATGAGTGTTTACGGGCGTAATTCAGTTTCCGCTTATGCGTCGGCCAAGGGTGGACTTAAGCTCCTGACGGCCAATATGTGCTGTGAATGGGCGAAGCATAATATTCAGGTGAATGGCATTGGCCCGGGATACATTGCCACCGCGCAAACGGCACCGATTCGCGAAGGCGGGCACCCCTTCAATGATTTGGTCATGATGCGTACACCGGCGGCACGCTGGGGCGAGCCGGAAGATATTGGCAACGCCGCGCTTTTCCTGTCGTCAAAGGCCAGCCAGTTTGTGAATGGGCATGTGCTGTACGTCGATGGCGGTATTCTGGCCAACTTCGGTTATGTGAAAGGCGAAAACGACATTTAGGTTGCTCGATATGGAGTTTATGGGCAGAGCTTTTTGTGCGGCCGTTTGTCTGTTGGTGTGCGTGGATTATTCCCATGCCAAACAGGCGGTTGCTGCTCTGCCGCAACTGGACAACCTGATTACCGTTGATTATTTGAAGCAACACTTGAGGGAAACTCAACCCCGGTTGGTTTTCACGCCAGAGCTCGTGGAAGAGCTTAAAGTCGGTATCAAAACCGATCCGGTGCTGAAAAACATGTATGCCGCCATCCGCCTGAATGCGGATGACATTCTTGCGCAGCCGTTATTGACGCGCAAGATGACTGGACGTCGGTTGTTGCATGTTTCCCGGGCAATGCTCTATCGGGTGAATATGCTCGGCGTGGTTGCTCTTGTTGAGGGCGACGCAAAAATGCTGAAGCGACTGGACGAGGAAATCCGGGCGGTGTGCGCATTTTCAGATTGGAACCCCGATCATTTTCTCGATGTGGCGGAAATGTCTTTGGCCGTGGCATTGGCGTTGGACTGGACTGCGGGACATTTGCCCCCCGCGACGTTTGACATCGCGATAACGGCCTTGATCGAAAAGGGGCTGAAGCCAAGCTGGCCGGAAGACGGTAGCCGGTGGCGCTATGCATACAGTGATAACAACTGGAATCAGGTCTGTAATGGTGGACTGATTGCTGCCGCGCTTGCGGTGGCTGACCAGGAGCCGGAGCTGGCGGCAAAAACCCTTCATCGGGCTCTTGAGGGTATGCCGAATGCCTTGATGCAGTATGCGCCGGACGGCGTTTATCCGGAAGGGTCGACTTATTGGTCGTATGGAACCGGTTTTACGGTGGTGACCGCTGCTATGCTCGAAAGCGCGCTCGGTTCTGATTTCGGGATTTCTACGATGCCGGGTTTTCTTGAAAGTGCAGTATTTCGTGCGCTCAGCATTGCGCCTTCGGGCATGTATTATAATTTTGCCGATTGCAGAGATCAGCGCAGTGAAAAAGGCGACACCACGCTGGCGTGGTTTGCGATGAAATCCGGAAATGCTTCTTTCTTCGAACGGGAACGTTTTTTGCAGGCACCGGCGGAGATGGGATCGCTGAATCGTTTGGACGGCGCCGCATTGGCGTGGCTGGTACAGTTTGAATCTCGAGAAGCGGAGGATTTCCCGACGGCTTGGAAGGGTGACGGTGCAAATCCGGTTGTTATTTTTAAAGGTGAGTCCGCCGACCCCCGCGGTTACTATTTTGGAGGCAAAGGCGGCCATGCCATTTCCAGCCATGGAAATATGGATGCTGGATCGTTTGTTTTTGAACTCAACGGTGTGCGATGGGTGCATGACCTCGGAAATCAATCGTATCACAAGCTCGAAAAAACGGGCTTCAATCTGTGGGGAAGAGAGCAAAAGAGTCAGCGTTGGACGTTACTGACGAAAAATAATTTCGGGCACAGCACGCTGACGGTGAATGGAGAACCGTTTGTTGTGAGCGGTTTTGCTCCATTGATTGATTATCAAGAAGGTGAATTTCCGCGGGTGTCTTTTGAATTAACCCCGGTTTATGGCCCCAATATGGAACGTGCGGTACGTCATTTTATTAAAGACGGGCCGACTTCGTTGGTGATTGACGATGAGCTTGAAGTGTCGAAATATACGAAGTTGATCACGTGGCAGCTCCTTACAACGGCTGAAGTTGAGCCGGTTGAAGGTGGAGCGATCTTGAGGCAGGCGGGAAGAAGCCTGCGGTTGGAAAACAGGAGTCATCCGGAGTTGAGGGTGGCGGTGGTTTCGCTGGATCCACCGCCGATGAAGCTGGATCGCCGAATAAACGAATTGAAACGAATTGAAATAGCCCTTCCTGCCCATGTGGCGGTGAATGGGAAAATTAGATTGAACATACGATTAGTTGAAGGAGATTGATGAAATGAAAAAACAACGTACGGCCATTCTATTAACGGGTCTTGTTCTGATGGGCGGGTTGACGGTACGGGCCGGAAAACCTTCGCCGGAGTCGGTTAAAGCCATCACGAAAAAAGTGGCGGACTGGCAGATCGAAACCTTTGAGGATTCCGCGAAATATCGCGCTATTCCGGCAGCTCGCCGCGCCCGGATGGAAAAAAAGGGCATGAAACTGGAGAAACACCATGATCTGGCGTGGCACCATGGTGCACTGTATGCCGGTATGATGGAATGGAGCCTTATTTCCCAGGATCCAAAATATACGGATTGGCTGGTCATGATCGGTGAGCGAAACGATTGGAAGCCCCATAAGCGTCCGTACCATGCGGATGACCATGCCGTCGGACAGTTTTATCTGAAGCTGTACGAACAGACCGGAAATAAAGCCATGATTGAACCCATTCAAACTCATTTTGATTGGATTTTGGAAAACCCGAAAACCGGTACGCTGGAATGGAAAGCGCGCCCGACCGATGCTCACTATCGTTGGGGTTGGTGCGATGCACTTTTCATGGCGCCTCCGGTCTGGGCCCGTTTGGCCAAAATTACCGGGGATCAGAAATATCTCGATTTCATGGATCAGGAATATCATGCCACCTACGATCTGTTGTGGGATAAAGACGAACGGCTGTTCTGGCGGGACTCCTCCTTCTTCGAAAAACGTGAGAAAAACGGGGAAAAAGTCTTCTGGTCGCGGGGCAACGGCTGGGTTTTCGGCGGTTTGGCTCTGATGATTCCGGATCTGCCTGAAGACTGGGCGGGCCGCGGTTTTTACATCGATATCTTCAAACAGATGGCTGCTAGGCTTAAAGAGATCCAGCGTGCGGATGGCACTTGGTCGATGGGCCTGTTGGGCGCGCTGAAGGATTATCCGGAAATGGAAACCAGCGGAACGTCCTTCTATACCTTCGGCCTGGCCTGGGGAATTAATAATGGCCTGCTGGATCGTGCGGAATATGAGCCGGTGGTTCTCAACGCCTGGGATGCACTGACGGGTTGTGTGCATGAAAACGGCATGCTGGGCCACGTGCAGCCCGTAGGCGCAGCACCGGGCGAGTCTTTTGCGGACTATACCGAAGTTTACGGTATCGGGGCCTTCCTTGGGGCGGGAACCGAAGTGTATAAGCTGGTTGGCGGGAAATAGGATTATGGATCGCTTTCGCAGGGATGGAGGCGGATTTTCTTGATCTCAAACGTTTGATCTAGTAGCAATGCGTGTTTTGGGAAGGGTAGTTATGAATAAGGGTACATCAATGTTTGTCGGGGGAATTCTCGTGGGGGCCTTTTTGGCCACGGTCGGATTCTCGCTATATTTACGCGGTCAGAAGCTGGCCGGTCCGGGGGAATCCGGTAGCGCAGCGAGCCAGATGGTGCTGAAACTCGGGCATGGTCTCGACACGGCGCATCCGGTCCACGTGGCGATGGAATTCATGAAAGAACGGCTGGAAGAGCTTTCCGGAGGCAAGGTGACCATCGACATCTATCCCAGTTCCGTACTGGGTTCCGAGGTGCAGTGCATCGAGCAGCTCCAGAACGGATCTCTGGCCATGACCAAAACCTCTGCTGCAGCCATGGAAAACTTTATTCCGGCGATGTCGGTGTTTAGTCTGCCTTACGTTTTTCTAGACGCGGATCATTATTGGAACGTGCTCAATGGCGATATTGGCACCGAGTTGCTATCCAAGGGGGAGAGTGTGTTCCTGAAAGGCCTCTGCTATTATGATGCCGGAAGCCGGAACTTCTACACCAAGGAGACGCCGATCCGTACGCCGGATGACCTGAAAGGCTTGAAAATTCGAGTGATGGCATCCAAAACGGCCATGGATATGGTTTCTGCCATGGGCGCGGCTCCAACGCCGATTTCGTGGGGTGAGCTCTATTCTTCGCTTGCACAGGGTACGGTTGATGGAGCCGAAAACAATCCTCCGAGTTTTTCTTCGAACAAGCACTATGAAGTCTGTAAGCACTTCACCCTCGATGGGCACACCCGCATTCCGGATATGCTGATGATGAGCACTAAAATCTGGGATCGTCTCGATCCGCAGGTCCAGGAATGGGTACAGCAGGCGGCTCAGGAGTCCTCCGATTACCAGCGAGAGCTGTGGGCGAAGGAATCTATTGCGGCACTGGAAAAAGCCAAAGAAGAGGGCGTCACCATCTACGAGGTAGATGTCGCCGCTTTTGCTGAAAAAGTGGCGCCGATGCACGCTGAGGTCGAGAACGAAGAGGTTCGTTCATTGCTCAAACAGATTTCCGAGGTTGAGTAATGCTTGCGGGTTTAATCAAATTTAAGGAATGGATGACGAAGGCGCTGAATGGTGTGCTTATCGTTGCCGTTGCCCTGCTGGTGCTCGATGTCTGCTGGGGCGTGTTTACCCGTTATGTCATGGGTGAACAGGCCGGGTGGACCGAAGAGCTTGCGCGTTTTCTGCTGATCTGGGTCGCGTTGCTCGGCGGTGCGGTTGCCTTTGGAATCAAGGGCCACTTGGGCGTTGACTATTTTGTTGGCAAGTTTCACCCGAATACGCAGAAGCTCATGTCCGTCGTATCCAATCTCATCGTTCTTTTTTTTGCTGCTGCGATTTTTGTTTATGGCGGTTCACGCCAGGTTTCCGACACGCTGACCATTGGTCAGATGACGCCGGCCCTGCAGTGGAAAATGGGCTATGTCTATCTCGCACTTCCAATCTCTGGAATTTTCATGGTGATGTATACCATCGAAAATATCATTGAAACGATTTGTCTCAAAGAGGAGGGCGAATAAATGGGTGTTGTTGCTCTCGTTCTGATTTGTGTTTTTGTCGTGCTCCTCGTCATGAATGTGCCGATTGCGGTGGCCATTGCCTTGGCCACCTTCTTTGCCATTCTGGCGGAAGGGGTTGATCCCAGCATCATGGTTGCAGCCAAAATGGCTAATGGCGTGAATAGTTTTGCACTGCTGGCGATTCCATTCTTTATTTTGTCCGGTCATCTAATGGGTAAGGGCGGACTGGCGCGGCGGTTGATCGATTTTGCTGCCACGCTAGTTGGTCGACTTCCCGGCGGGCTGGGCTATGTCAACACGCTCACCTGTATGCTTTTCGGCTCCATCTCCGGTTCCGCGGCCGCGGCGGTTTCATCCGTCGGTGGCTTCATGATTCCGGAAATGAACCGCAAAGGCTACGGCAACGAGTTTAATGTTGCGGTCACGACTACAGCAGCCACCACGGGCCTGCTGATTCCGCCGAGTAACATCATGATTGTCTACTCGGTGGCCGCGGGCTCTGTGTCTATCGCCGCCATGTTTATGGCGGGTTTCCTTCCCGGACTCGTGACGGGGCTGTTTATTATGCTCGTCGGCGGCGTCATCTCCATTGCGAAGGGCTATAAAGGCGAAGCGGTTGATATGCCCATATGGAAGCCCTTGGCCGCCACGGGTATACTTGCGCTCATGATCGTGCAGATCATCCTTTCATCAAAAGGCATTATTGACCTTGGTTTCTGGAAACTGCCGAACGGCGTGGTTTGGTTCCTGATCTGGTCTGCGGTTTGCTGCGCGTGTTTTGTGACGTTCCGCCGGGCCTATTTTACCCTGTTGCTGATCGTTATCGTCATCGGCGGAATTCTCGGTGGGATCTTCACTGCCACCGAAGCGGCGGCCATTGCGGTGGTTTATTCATTCCTGCTTTCCGTGGTGATCTACCGCGAAATCAAGGTGAAGGAAGTGCCGCAAATTCTGCTGGATACCGGGATCACTACAGCCGTCGTTATGCTGCTGATCGGGGCCAGTTCCGGCATGAGCTGGATCATGACCATGGCGAACATTCCGCAGACGGTCAGTGCCGCGCTGCTCGGTCTTTCTGATAATCCGATTGTCATTCTACTGACCATCAACCTATTGCTGATTGTGGTCGGCACGTTTATGGATATGACCCCGGCCGTACTGATCTTTACCCCGATCTTCCTTCCGGTCGTCATGAAGCTGGGAATGCATCCGGTGCACTTTGGTATTATGCTCATCGCCAACCTCTGCATCGGACTCTGCACACCGCCGGTCGGCACCTGTTTGTTTATTGGCTGCGGAGTGGGTAAAACCACCATTGCGAAGGTTACGGCCACGTTGCTGCCATTCTTCGGTGCCATGCTTGCAGCCCTGATGGTCATCACCTACATTCCGGCCACATCGCTGTGGTTACCGGTGAAAACCAATCAGATCAAAGCTGAAGATGTGGAAAAGTGCAAATTCATGCAGATGGATCTGGCTGACGAGGAAGATCAGGACGACCCTGATACTGAGAACTCGGATGCCTAAATTTTGACGGGATTACAGGGTATTCGGGATATTTCCCGTTTATCCTGTTAACCGGTCTAAAGCAACGACCAGCACTTGGTTTTTGATCTGCGTCCACTTTACTTCAAGATCAAAGACCGTTGTTCCATACACTCGCTCCGGATCATCATGCTGATAAGCCGGACGCGGGTTGTAGGCTAGCATATCGCTAATCAGCTGTTTCAGGCGAGGACGCTCCGGCGTTTCCAATGTTTGGAACTTTTCTTCAACGTCCCGTGAAAACTCCACGGTATTTCCAGGATTTGGAACTTCATTCGCAAAACCGCCCTGGGCTTCCTTTAGGCGGTCGGAGTAGGGGATGTAGGGTTTAATATCCAGTACCGGCGTCCCGTCCAGAAAATCTCCGCCGCCCAACGTTAGTTCTATTCCGTTTACTTCGAGCAATTCAACGACCGACAGACCAATCGGGTTGGGCCGAAAATTGGAGCGCGAAGCAAAAACGCCAATCCGTTCATTGCCGCCGAGCCGCGGTGGTCGCACCGTCGCTTTCCAATCATTGGAAGCGGTGGCATGGAAAACAAACGTAATCCAGAGATGCGAGAAAT